>Ga0113563_10001995_pt1 | contig 12044 bp, 11 predicted proteins | sample Mud3Dept3metaG_FD_80117 | JGI IMG/M metagenome (GOLD analysis project Ga0113563, IMG submission 80117) | Freshwater wetland microbial communities from Ohio, USA, analyzing the effect of biotic and abiotic controls - Mud 3 Core 4 Depth 3... | ecosystem: Environmental > Aquatic > Freshwater >...
GCAGATCGTCTTTACATCCTATTACAGGGGCAGGTGGCCATCAATTGCGGAACCCCTCCTATCACCATCGGTACCGTTCGCATGGGGGAATCGTGTGGCGAAGTCTCACTCCTCTCAGCCAGGCCCCATTCCGCCACAGCCACGGCCGAATGTCACCTGGAGGTGGCCGAGCTGCTTAAACTTGATCTGGCGGATCTCATCCGTCGACGTCCGGACATCGGCGTCATCATCTACCGTAATCTGGCTGAGGGCCTGGGCGATAAGCTCCTACGATCGAGCCAGGTACTGCGAGGCCAAGGGCTGGCTGAGACGGAAGTGTTCCATCTGGCATCGGAAGCTGTCCCAGGAGGGGAATAGGAGTCTTTCGACGCCCATCTCTCCTTTCGTCATTCACGACGCGCTACCGATCTCACGATATACCGGATCGGTTTCGTCATCGGCTTCTGCTTCTCCATTACGCGCCCTCAGTCACTTCATTCCCTGTTCCCGATCACCCCGAGCTTGGTTGTCGGCTGGGGGCTTCGAGCGCGGGTTAGGGTATGTAGGGAGGGTGGCGGGGAATGTCGCCGGACATGCGATAGGCGCCAGCGACGTGCGCAATCGAAGACTCGTGACGAGCGTTTCCTCGCCCACGATCCTATGTGGCCCTCTCGTTGATCAACGTCGAGTGCCGTGGATCACGAATTCTCTGGAGTGATTCGGCAACTGGATCATGTAGCGACCTCCTGTGTCGCGAGTCACCCGTACTTGCCCCTCCCGGCTCAGCCGATCGACTTCAAGAAACACCTGGCCCCAGGATAGGTCGGAAAGACTCCTTGTCAAGGTATCCAGATCACACCCGTGTGTGCGTTGGACTTGGCCGAGAATACGATCAGTGACCGGTGTATTAGAAACCATGATCAGATCCTCCCTTGAGGTTCGGACATTCACTGCCATCTTCGATGCAATCCCTTTCCGAGTGTGGCTTTAAGCGCAAACGTAGCCAGCAAAAATGATGGAGCTTCATCAGCCTGAATGAGATTCGGCATAACCAAGGAGGAGGCAGGCGGCTCAAGGGTCTGGGCCAAGAGGAGAAGGGGCGCTGGACTACTGACAGTCACCATGGGGATCCTCGTTCCGAAGGATCCGCCTGCTGGCGGTGATGCACAAGGCAAAGAACCCGGCGTACGGGTGAAGGGGGACTGCGGCAAGGTCCAGCGCGCGGGATGACGGAGAGAAGCGTGCGGAGATAGCGCAGCCACCGTCACTATGACGTCAGTAGCATATGCTACGCCGATGTGAAGATGTGGTCAATAGGTATGGAAGTGGTGACAGAAGCCAGGTTGCAGTAATCATCCGATCAGTATCATCGTGAGCTCTGGCAACCAGGGGAGTATTCCACACCGAGACAGATGGACAAAGCCACGATGGAGACTGCCAGATCTTCATCGAGACACGTTTCCGAGGCGAAAATCGCGGCCGACACGGCAGAAGGCATGCCGGCAATGAGAACCACTACCACAGGCTCAATCCCAGCAAAGGCCCAGTGTGACCAATAGGGCTAGCGTTCCAACTTCATGCTGCCTCGTCAAGCCTCCTGTGCCCCCTGTAGCCCATTTATGTCTGTTGCGACCATCGTGCCGTGATTGTATGATTGCGCGAGGGAGATGTGAAAATGGAGTCAGTGACGCGCATCAAGACCAAGGAGCCGACCTCCTATCAGCTCACGGCCATCACTCAGGACACCCACGACACCAAAACATTCTGCTTTGGCCTGCCTGCTGCTGCGACGTTAGATATGATGCCAGGCGATTATCTGTATGTCCACGCCACCATCAACGGGAAATCGGTGAAGCGGCCTTACACGCCGTCGTCAATGCCTGGGGCCACGGGCTACTTCGACTTGACCGTGAAGCGCTATGAAGCCGGCTCGATTTCGAAGTATCTCCATGAGCAGAAGGTCGGGAACTCCGTGTTGATGAGCGGACCGAACCAGGGAGGCCATTGGGTCGATGGCATGGCGAAGAAGGTGGGGTTCGTGGCAGGCGGTACCGGGATCACGCCGATGATCTCGATCATTCGCTGGATTCTCGCGCAACGCCAGGGTGCTGAGTTGTTCCTGGTTTTCGCCAACAAGACCGAAGCAGACATTATTTTCCGTCAGGAGTGGGATCGGAATGTGCGAGAACATGGAAATTTCCACTGCTACCACGTTCTCGAACAGCCACCCATGGGTTGGTCGCAAGGTGTTGGGCGGATCACTGACGACGTCCTAGGCAAGCATCTTCCTCCTCCCGATTCCGAGACGGTGATCTTTCTCTGCGGCCCACCTCCGATGGTCGATCATCTGGAAGCCTCCCTCAAAGGGCTAGGCTATCCAGAGCAGGCCATCATCTTGCCGTAAATTCGTTCGCGGCAGCCCTGTGCTTGTGCTGGGGGGATTCAGATAATCCGCAGTAGATTCCTTCGTTGATACACCGGCTTGTTGTGGGAGCCCACCATCTCTTTTCATCGAGATTTCACACCGCGCTCATGAGATTGGCTTAGGTGTTTGGGTCGTTGTTGGCAGAGCAAGGTCAAAACGGTAGCCGACAGACGGCATCAGGACCTTTTGTAAGATACGATTGACCCACCCGTGAAAGGGAACGATTTCATAGGACTGTATTTCTAGACAGCCCTTGCCGGTCTGTACGAGGAGTCTCCCTGATTTCTTAGCCATGATTTGCCCGGGCATTCCCCCTAACGCAGCTCCCTCTTGAGGGTACGCCTCGTAAATCTTGATCGTTCTACCGTTGAGAGAGGCAGTCAGAGGTTCGTAAGGTTGCAGCGCACGCAATAGGTTGAAGATCTGCCTGGCAGACCCGTTCCAATCGGCCATGGTATCGGCCGCTTTCTTCTTTCCAAAATAGGTGCGGTCTGCGATATTTTGGGGCTTGCGATCGACGGTTCCCTGCGCGATGGCATTGACCACGTTTGCCAGCAGGGTTGCTGCTGCGTGATGCTGCCGCTGCGACAATTGCCCAATGTTCTCGGTCTCCCCGACAATCAGCTCGTGTTGGGCGATAATATCCCCCGCATCGATCCCTTCCGTCATGATATGAACGGTCACTCCTGCAACTGGCTCCCCATTCTTGAGCATCCAAAATTCGGGCTGTGGCCCTGCATAACGAGGAAGGAGTGAAGGGTGGCAATTGATGACGCCGAATCGAGGAGTGCGGAGAATGGCCGTCTTCAATATCTGGGGGAATACACAGACCACGATCAGATCGATGTTTAAACTCTTCACATATTCGACAAACTGTGGCGCATTGATGTTGGGACAGGGCATGCGCTTGATCTTCTCTTTTTCAAGCCATGTCCACGTATCGAACTTCGGTTGAATTGCCCGGACGGGTTTGGGTAGGGCGAAGATCGTTCTGGCGATGGTCCTGACTGTCTGAGAACCGTGGCTATACCCCTCGCCCCGTTCCCACGCGGTGCGCACCCAGGCGACAATCTCATGCCCATACGCTTTCGCCTGTGGTCCAAAGTCCCAGTCGGCAATATGCGAGAGGACTAAGAGCCGCATGGTAGATACGTTAGAGATTGTGATCGTGATCAATAGCCGGGATCATGACTCGACCTTGTCGTGCGGCTTCTCGGAAAGAGGGCAAAGATTAAAAGTCAGCACGAGCAGGGAGGGTTACTCCTTTGCTTCAGGCTGCTTCCGGAACTGTAGCATGGGAGAAAGAACCCTGTCATTCGTTAGGGTGGAAGGTATCTGTTCTGGGGCAAGGGAAGTCGGCAACCTGTTGATTTCAAGAGCGGGCGCCAAAGGTAGACGCAGCGCGGTTTATCGATGTGTGGGACGTGATGCGATCAGGAATGGAGGTGATCCGGGAGTGGTTACTTGGGGGACTTCCGTGGGCGCGGCAGTTTGTCGGTTCCACTCGAGTCCAAGTCGATCTGCTTTAAGGCTTCGAGCTGATCCGTCAATTCCGCGATCCGTTTATCGCGAGTACGAATCTGCAGTTGAAGGTTGTGTACCGACGGGTCCAGGTTTTTGACACTTTCCGTGTTCGAGCTCTTGGCCGTTCCCACAGCCGCACGCGGCCGTTCTAGCCATGCCCGCACAGTCCCCTTCATCACCTCCAGTAACACTTCCGAGGGCCTGTCGTTGGAGGTGGGGTAGAGACTCCGATTAGCAAGAAACCGAATCCAGAGTGTGCTTGGGTCTGCAAATGGACCATTCGGCGCGACGGCAATTGCCTGCCGGAAAGAGGTCGCAGCCTCCTGTCTATTCTGAAATAATAAGACCATGGCACGTGTAAAATACACCTGATCACAGGACTGCTGTTGCGCACAGGTGCTCAGCAATGTGTCCTGTTCTCGGCGTACGGCTTGCAAGATGGCTATGTCTGTGGCATCGGCATGAAACAATGGCGCAGGGGTTGGCGGCGATGGTGGAGGTGTACTGGCCACCATCGAACAGCCCCACAAAATCCCTGTCAGCAATAGCCCGGACCCATAGCGAAGCCACATCGTCTTCACCTGTATCAAGCCTTGGTCTCAGTGTCTTTGCTAAGAGAAGCATAGCATATGGTCTGGAATTTGCCGGATCGGAGGCAGGCCCTCCCATGAGAAATACCATAGCGAGATCACTGGGATACAAAGGGGGAGGGCGCCAGTACTTTTAAAAGGCAGTGAAGCATGGCGTCACAGTCAGGCAGCCTGCGACCTTCACGAGTTCATTGGAAGATCTGTTCCGAAGTCGGGGTATGGGCTCATGTTGACAGGCTGCGAAGCGCTCCACTACACTGCTTCCTTGCTCTGGGGACTAAAAGACGAATTCAATCAATCAGGTATGCAGGGAGGCCCGTATCCGGATGGCGAAAAACACGGCAGATGAATCGGACGAAACCAGACTGAAAAAGAAGATCGCAGCGAGAGGCGCTGACCACAAAGGCTCTCAAGAGGGTGGAGCCCTTCGCTCCCTCAGGAAACGGCTGAAACGGACACAGCGGAAACGGCGTTCCCTGGCCCTGCGCAAGAAAAATTCTGCGAGTAAGAAAACGACCGCCCCCGAAGCCAAAAAGTAATGCCCCTGTCGGGACAATCGATTGGCGAGTGACGTATCCGGGTGATACAGATGGAACAACTCCAAAAAAAAGAAGAGCGGCCGAATCCTGATGGTTCAGAGTTGGTGACCGATGAGTTGACTGACCAGGTGGCGGCCGATTTTACCGGAGAGCAGGCGGGACGAGTTGAACCGGTAACAGAACCGACCGAGCTGGTTCTTCTTGAAGAAGAGAAGGTCAAGGATGAGATCGAGATCCAAATCGATCTGCTCAAGGATCCCGACTGGGTGGTCCGGCGCGAGGCCGCCATCACGCTCGGAGAGATGGGCGATGAACGTTGTGTGGAACCCCTGTGCCATGCCTTGCGCGACGGCGACTGGCAAGTTCGTGAAGTTGCAATCGAAGGGTTGGGACAGATCGGTTCTCCCGCCGTCGAACTGTTGATCAGGCTGCTCCGGGATTGGGACGTTCGCAAGTACGCCATTGCCGCGCTAGGGAAGATCCGTGACGAACGTGTTCTCGACCCCCTCATGCTTCAACTGCGCAACGACGAGTTCAAAGACGATGCGCTCAACGCGTTGGTCGAGCTGGGTCAACCGGCGTTATCGCGATTGATCAAGGCGCTGAAAGACAAAGACGAGAACATTCGGAAGCAGGCGGTGCTGGCTTTGGGCCGGATCAAGGAGGCTGAAGCGATCGAGCCTCTCATCGAGATGCTCGGTGATGGTGATTGGTTTACCAGGTTGACGGCCGCTGCCGCGCTCGAGGCCATCGGCGATGAGCGGGGTCGTGAGGCCATCAAACCGTTGATGAAGGATCCGGATATGGTGGTGCGGATGCGGGTCGAGAGGATCTTGGCGAAGTGGAAGAAACAGTCCGCAACCGCGTAGCAAAAGTCAGCTTATTTATTCAGCTGCCGGTCAACTTCCAGCTGAATCTCATCGAGCTTCTTCATCGACACCGGTTTCCCCATCGACAATTCCAGCCGTACTTCCTGAAGCGTTCCGGTGAGTGCCCGTAGGGCGAGGATCGACTCATCCTGCTTTGCGCCCTTCACCACCGTCTCCAGCGTCTCGGCAGCCTCACCCAATTGCTTAGCTGCCTCTCCAAAGTTCTTATCGAGCAGTTCTGATTTTGCCTGTACCACTCGAGACTTGCTGTCGATCAGTCCCTGTCGCCTGCGGAGGTCTCGCTCGATTCCCATTGTGGTATCGATGATATTGCGCGATGTGTCTTTAAGCGAATGTTGGAGGCCCGAGACCGTCTCCTCCAGTGTCCCGATCGGACGTTGGCCGTAGTAAAATCCTACACCGAACGACGCAGCGATCAAGACAAGAACTGCGACAAATTTCCACATCACGCACTCCTTTCCTCTAACAGGGCGGTGCAAACTACTTAAGTATGACAGAAATGCGATGTGTAGACACTCACAGGGTCGTTCTTCACTCTTCCAAGGTGCTGGCGGATGTTATCAACAGCTTATTAGCGAGCTTTGGGAGCAGTCGTGGGGCGGCGGAGTTGTTGGAGAAGGCTGCCAGCAGCAGCCAGACGAATGGCGACGTCTGAATCCTGTAGCCCTTGTTTGAGCAATGGCGTCACCGGTGCTCCACTCTTACCCAATGCCTTCACCGCAGCGAGCCGTGGTTGTGGCTGCTGATCTTGCAGGAGCGTTTGTAAAATTGCTACCGCCTGCTTGTCAGATGTGGCCGAGAGCGTGTGGGCCGCTGCAGCTCGGATGGAGGGGTCCGGGTGTTTTGCCAAGTCTGCGGCGAGCTCGACTGCCGATACGTCTCCCAGCCGAAGGAGTCCTTCCACCGCGCTGGCCCGTACCTGCAGGCTGGCATCACGCGTGAGAGCCCGCAGCAGTGGATGGTTCTCGCGAATGCCCAGTCGCCCAAGACTCGTGGCTGCCACTGCGCGCACACGTGCGTTTTCGTCTCCCATGGCATGGGTCAACGGCCCGACGCCACCGGCCTGTCCAAAGTCTCCCAATGCCCCGGCGGCGAATGCACGAACAGACGGTTCAGGATCGTACACGGCTTGGCTCAAGACCGATAGACTGGATGCTCGCTTCAGCCGTCCCAATATGCCCAAGGCTGCCATGCGGACATCGGGGTCCGGAAGCGTCGCCGCTCCTGTGATATCGGTCAGCATGTCCTGTTTGCCGAGTCGATATAATGCAGCAGAGGCAAATACGGATTCCGGCCCGTCATCCATTCTCGCAACTTCGATGAGATAGGGCATGATGTCGGTAACGTTGGCTTCACTGAGCGCGTTCATTGCGGCAATACGCACGGCCGGCATCGCGTCACTCAGGGCTCGTCGTAAGGGGCCGGACTTCCCTGCTAGCCCGGCTTTGCCGATGGCGTCAGCGGCGCGAGCCCGCACGAGGACCGAACTATCGAATAGCCCGTCTTCCAGTACCGCTCGTGTTTCAGCAAGGCCTAATTCGGCCAGCATAGTATAAGCCTCGACCCTCACGTACTCCTGTTGGTCGCGGACATGGCTGGTCAGGAAACTGAGTGCCAAGGGCCGGAGGAGCGCCAGATCGTCCGGCCGACCTGTCGGAACGAGCCGTTGATAGAACGTGAGGGCTTCCTCTGGCCGTCCAAGCTTGAGAGAGCTCTGGAAGGCGAGGAGAACAAGCGGTTTCGATGCGGCGGTCTCTGGTGGAAGCGATTGCCAGAACTTAAGTACCTGGTTGTATTCGGCGTGGTCGAACGCATCTCTGGCCTCACGTTCGAAGGCTGAGCTGGTCGACGTTGTTGCGGTGCCTGCGTCAACATTGGGCAGGTTCACGACGATCAGCCAGCTGGTGAGCAGCAGGAGCATCTGGAGCTGCACGGTGATGGCACAGCGACGGCTTTTCTGGAAGAATTCTGGTCGGCGGTCTACCATGTCGAGGGTGCACGGACCATGGCTGGCGCGTATAGATTGTCGACGTATTCCTTGACCATCCGTTTGGTACAGAAACGGGGAGCATTGGTCCGCAGGCTTTCCTTCACGAGTTGCAGCCAACCTCGTGGGATCCCATCCAGGTCTCGTTGATAGTAGAGTCGAATGGCTTCCTGCTCCAGTATGCGATAGAGCTGTTGCGCGTCATGCTCGTCCTGGGCCTGAATGTCCTGGTTTCCGACTAGGGGCTCAATACCCCATCCGTTCGCTCCGTTGTAACCTTCCTTCCACCATCCATCGAGCACGCTGAGGTTGATGACGCCGTTGAGCGCGGCTTTTTGCCCGCTCGTTCCGCTCGCCTCCAAAGGAAAGCGCGGGGTGTTGAGCCAAATGTCGACCCCTTGGACGAGGAACTTCGCCATGTGCATATCGTAATTTTCAAGGAATGCCACATGGCCGCCAAGTTTATGGTCGTCACAAAAACTCAGCACTTCATGAATGAAATAGCGGCCCGGCTCATCGGCGGGGTGGGCCTTGCCGGCAAAGATCAATTGGAGAGGCCTCCATTGATTATGCAGCAACTGTTTCAGCCTTTCGAGGTCACGGAACAATAAGGTTGCCCGCTTGTATGTGGCAAAGCGCCTGGCGAATCCGATGGTCAGCGCTTCGGGGTCGAGCAATGTGCCTCGCGTTAAGACCTGCGAGGCTTGGAGGTGTCCCTGCATCCAGCCGCTCCGGGCTCGTTCTCGGATGAAGCTCATGAGTTTGCGTTTCATCGTTTGGCGCACGGCCCAGAGTTCCTGGTCTGGGATATCGAGCACCCGTTGCCACATGGCCGTGTCGTCGGATTTTTCCATCCATTCGGGGCCCAGATATTTGCCATAGAGCTGGTTGAGTTCCGGTGCGATCCAGGTTGGCACATGGATACCATTGGTCACGCTGCGAATCGGAACCTGCTCGATCGGGAGGCCGGGCCACAGATGCCGCCACATCTGTCGTGACACCTGCCCATGCTCGCGGCTGACCCCGTTCACATGGGAAGCCATCCGGATGGCGAGAGCCGTCATGTTGAAACCTTGTCCCTGGGATTCTGGAGTATCTCCCAGACGGAGGAAGTCTTCACGCGAGAGACCCAGTTTTTCCCAATAGCCCGCAAAGTACCGGTCCATGAGATGATGGGGAAAGACGTCGTGACCGGCCGGCACCGGTGTGTGGGTTGTAAAGACTGTGCTGTGACGGATGATTTCGCAGGCATCTGCATGCGTTGATCCTTTCTCGACCAATTCGCGAATGCGCTCCAGAGTGAGGAAGGCGGAGTGGCCTTCGTTGGCATGCCAAACCGTCGGTGAGATGCCCAAAGCCCGAAGCATACGGACTCCACCGATGCCCAACAGAAACTCCTGACAGAGGCGCATCTCCTGATCGCCGCCATAGAGTCGAGCCGAGAGAGCCCGATTCTCAGGACTGTTCTCAGGAACGTCTGTGTCGATAAGGTAGAGGGGGACCAATCCAACAAGCACTTTCCAGACCGTTGCCGCCACGATTCGGTTACCGATTTCAACCGTGATTCTGCAGGCGTCTCCTGTTGGAGTGAGGGCTGGGTGAACTGGCGATTCTGCCCGGTTGAAGGGGGCATAGGCTGCTTCCTGCCATCCTTCCGGGGTAATCCGTTGCCGAAAGTATCCTTGCGGGTACATGAACCCTACTCCCACGAGCGGCACACCGAGATCGCTGGCTTCCTTGCAATGGTCTCCCGCGAGAATGCCTAAGCCGCCGCTGTAAATGGGAATGGATCTGTGCAGGCCAAATTCCGCAGAGAAATAGGCGATGGTGGGATTTTTCAAATCGCTGTGTTGTGTGTTGAACCAACTGCGTTCATTTCGAACGTACTCGTCGAATACTCTGAGGGTGGCAGAGTACAGACGCATATACGAGGGATCTTCGGCCAGGTGCTTGAGGCGTTCTGGTCTGACGGAGGCCAGTAGTTCGACAGGATTGTGGTGGGTCAGGACCCAGAGGGTTGGATCGATGTGTTCAAATAACCTCCGTGCTTCCGGAGTCCAACTCCACCAAAGATTCCGAGCCAATTCGTTGAGACGTGAGAGACCGGATGGAATGGCATGTGATAAGGCGTCTGCTGTCTGCGGATTATCCACTGCACCTCCTCAAATTCTAGGGGTCTGTCTGGTTGATCTGTTCTGTCTTGTGTGTAGTCGAACGAGGTTACACGGAGATACACCGACGAGTCCTGATAGACCGAACAGACAAGATTAGCCCGGCACACTTGATCGACAAGAGCGATCAGGCATGACCAGCCTTATACCACGAAGTCCATTCGTCTGAGAATGCCACGGAGGCATATCGTTCGCCAAGTATTTTTACAACTCGGTTCATCAGCGCGGCGACTTGTTGCATGTCTTCCGGAGAAAGGTCTTGTCGGAACCGAGGATGCAGCCCCCAGCGAGTTTCCACTTCCTCTCCCGTGACGGTCGACATCACACTCACCAACTTGATTTCAGTTCCTGTCGGTGTGAGGGGGTTCGGTGTGGCAGCCTGTGGTGGCGGTGCGGAAGTTGTATCCGGCGCCGTGGGAGTGGCGGTACGGGTTGCGTCGACTGGAAGAGGGTCTCCGGCCAAAATGGCTGTAATGGCTGGAATCGCGGCGCTCGCGCAGAGCGTTGCGGCGGCTGATACCTGTGCGTTTCCTGCGATACCCATCGCGTCCGCGACTCGCCCGCCAAAGTCTTTCAACATCGCATCTTTCTCGGGAGTGTTTTCGGTGACAAGGAACCGATATCGCTCATAGGCCTGCCGACTCTCCGCCACTGCCGCACCGACTGTGAGCATGATTTCCATTTGGTCGGTTCCGGAGCCGAATGCTGGTTCGAGCACATTCTTCAATTGCAGCGTGACTGCGTCTTCGAGATGGTTCATGAACTGAGGCTGCTCTTTGAGCGGTAGGTGCAGCAGGGAGAGTCGATCTGTCAGGTTGAACAGGATCTTGACGAATTCCAGATAGATGCCCCATTCATCTTGGCGTTTGAGTTTCAACGCCTGAGCAGGAGCATTTTTCTTCATGACGGTGACCGATTCGCCCGACACGGCGAGCATCAGTTCAGCGAGGGCGCGTAATTGTTGCTGATACTCGGTCCTGGCACTGGCCATGGGGTACTAATCGCTCCTAACAGAAGGGAGCGCGCATTATATACAAGTTGTAGCTCAGGCTCCAAGGGGTGAGCACAGTCTCCTCGATCAACTTCTGCTAGACAGAGGAACCCAACATAGGTAAGATGAAAGAATTGGAGGGGTATTTCACGCGATGGCCACGATCCTCATTATCGACGACGAAGAATCGATCCGGAACCTCCTGAAGGAAGTTCTTGAGCGGGCCAACCACCGTGTGCTCGAAGCCCGCGATGGGCGGGAAGGCCTAGCGCTCTACCAGCAGAACAAAGTCGATCTGGTCCTCATGGATATCCTGATGCCGGGAACCGATGGCCTCGAAGCCACCTTACAGCTGACGAAAGAATATCTCGACGCGAAGGTCATCGCCATGACCGGTGCCCAAGCCGAACGAAACTTTCTTGATGTGGCGAAATTGTTTGGCGCCTGTCGTGTCTTCGAAAAACCATTCAACCTCGATCAACTCATGCAAGCCGTCAACGAAGAGCTCGCCAAGTAGCGCTCCTCTGTGCTCTGACAACCATCAGCGTGGGCCGGCCTGTTTACAGTATTGACTCATCTGCCCGCACTAAGTTCTTTCCTAGCCAACGAGCGCATCATCACCGGATCGTTGTAAGCCACCTCGCTCAACGCATCCATCAGATGTAATCGCTTCGTCGCCGCCAACTCCTTCGCCTGTTTGTAGTGCTGCGCACTGAATCGAGCCACTGCCGGCTGGCCATTCACAATCTGACAGGCCAGGAGCTCGCCGTTCACTTCCAGTGTGCCACCCTGCTCAACCAACGTTTTGGCTTGCGCCGATGTGATGCTATGAAGTTGGGCAAACTCTTCCAAGCCTCCTGTCTCAATTAATCGGCCATCCGGCATGATGCAGAGTCGCTTGAAATGGGGGGACCAGTCCTTCCGGAAATCGATGTACTTGATATCGCC
>Ga0113563_10001996_pt1 | contig 12041 bp, 10 predicted proteins | sample Mud3Dept3metaG_FD_80117 | JGI IMG/M metagenome (GOLD analysis project Ga0113563, IMG submission 80117) | Freshwater wetland microbial communities from Ohio, USA, analyzing the effect of biotic and abiotic controls - Mud 3 Core 4 Depth 3... | ecosystem: Environmental > Aquatic > Freshwater >...
CCCATGACCCGGGTGGACGAGGTAAGCATGATCAGGGCAATGATAGTCAAGGGGAGCTGCAGACTCAGAATGATCTGGCTCCAAAGGAGCCCTTGGAAAGGATCCCGGAGAAAGAAGACGATTCCGACCCCACCCGCGAGGGTCAATAGGACCCCGATTTGCGACGGGCGATCGTGGATCGCGAAAGGCTTCTTAAAAATGCCCGCAAAAATGCTGCCCCCGGCCATCCCGGCGGTAACCGATGAGGAAAATCCGGCGAAGAGCAAAGCCAAGGCAAAAATTACTGCCGCCGCCTGACCCAAGAGAGGCCGCAGAGTCGCCTCCGCCTGGGGAAGCTCGGTCACCAAATTTCCATGGGTATGAAATACCGCTGCGGCCATGAGGATCATGGCGCTGTTGATGGCCCACCCTACGCCCATGGCCAGCAGGGTATCCAGAAATTCATATTTCAATTGGGAAGCGATCACCTCTTTCTCCTGAAGGTTCCACTGGCGGCTCTGGATCACTTCGGAGTGAAGAAAGATGTTGTGAGGCATCACGACCGCTCCCAGGACGCTCATGACGATGGGGAGGGATCCCGGCGGGATCGAGGGAACGAACCAGCCCCGCAAAGCGTTCCCCCATTCGATCCTGACCAGGCTCAGTTCCAGAAGAAAAGCAATTCCGATCAGGGACACGAACCCCAGGATCCATTTCTCCAACCTGGGGTAAGTGTTGCTGAACAGCATCCCCCCCGCAAGGAGGGCGGAGAGAACAGCCCCGTATTGAATAGGGAGCCCGAAAAGGATGTTCAGGCCGATGGCTGCCCCCAAGACTTCGGCAAGGGAGGTTGAAATCGAAGCGCCGACGGCACTGGCCAGAATCAGGGATCCGGCCATCCGGGGGAGATGTTTTGCCGCGGCCTCCGAAAGGCAGAGCCCGGTTACGATTCCCAAGTGGGCGGCGTTGTGCTGCAGGATAATCAAGAAGAGGGTCGAAAGGGTCACCATCCAGAGAAGAGAATACCCGTATTGGGACCCCCCTGTCATGTTCGCCGCCCAGTTTCCGGGGTCGATGAATCCGACCGTGACCAGAAACCCGGGGCCGATATATTTAAGAAAATTGGCAGCCCGGGGCTTCTTCGAGGAGCGGTGGATGTTCTCTTTTTGGTCCATGCTTTCCTGCTCTGGGCCGATTTCCAAAAGTTTAGAAAAGAACCTATGGCGCCGCAAACAAGGCCGTTCCTTTCCCCGATATATTCCCTATGGTTTTATTTTAGACGAATTTTAGGAAGATTGCGGCAGGTTTTCCGCGAATTAAGAGCCGTCCACCAACTCTCGTCGAGGAATGGCCTTGAAAAGAGCCAAAGCGGTTTTTCCCCGCCTTCAAGGAGAGGAGGGGGCCGGATTGAGTTTCGAGAGGGGTTTTTGAAGAAATTCTGTTGCTGCCGGCGGCAGATACCGGTAAGCTTAATAGGGATGAAGCCGCTTACTGCCATTCTCCCTTACAGGCCGGGACTCTCCTTTAAGAAGACCCTGCGGTCGATGGCGAATTCACCGCTTGTCGAAAGTGTCGTGGTGGTTTGCCCGGAACCCCTTTCTCTGAAAGGAGAAGGAGTTCGGGTTCTTACTGCCGGGCCTCTTTCTTCCGGAGACACCCTGAACCGGGTTCTGACCGAGGCCCGAACGAACCACCTTCTTTTCTTGGCCGGCTCCGGGCAGATTTCTCTGGAGCTCCGGGCTCTGGAAAAATTTACGGAGAAGGCCGACTCCGCGAACGCGGGCATTGTCTACGCCGATTTCTACGATGGGGAAAAAGGCGCGAAAATCCGGCATCCCCTGAACGATTACCAGGCTGGAAGCGTCCGAGATGATTTTGATTTCGGCCCGGTGATCCTTTTTTCAACTGCCGCAGTTCGAAGATCTCTGGATAAGTTTGGTTTCGTTCCGGCCGTCGAGGTCGCGGGCCTTTATGACCTTCGGCTTAAGGTTTCCATCGACCATGCGGTTCATCGTCTCAGGGAGCCTCTCTCAACCATGGTCGGAGCGGGTGATCCTGCCGGCGATGACAAGCTGTTCGCGTACGTCGACCGGCGTCAAGAGAAGACCCAGAAGGAGATGGAGGCGGTCTTCACCGATTACCTGAAAAGGATCGGGGCTTATCTTCCTCCCCGGTCTTGCCGGGAGGTCCCGCCGGCGCCGGAATCCTATCCGGTGGAGGCTTCCGTCGTCATCCCAGTCCGAAATCGGGAGCAGACGATTGCCGAGGCCGTAAAGAGCGCGCTGTCCCAGGAGACGGATTTTTCGTTCAATATTCTTGTCGTGAACAACCACTCCACAGACCAAACCACTTTTATTCTTTCCGATCTTGTCGCGCGGCACCCGACCCTGGAACATATCATCCCGGCGAGGAAGGATTTAGGCATCGGGGGCTGCTGGAATGAAGCCGTGGGACATAAGGCCTGCGGACGCTATGTCGTCCAACTAGATTCGGACGATCTTTACGAAAACCCCCACAGCCTTCAAAAGATGGTGAATAAGCTTCGCGAGGGGAACTATGGGCTGGTGGTGGGTTCCTATACCCTCGTCAACTCCAAGCTGAAGGAGATTCCGCCGGGGCTCGTCGACCACCGCGAGTGGACCGACGAGAACGGCCCGAACAATGCCTTGCGCATCAACGGGTTGGGTGCCCCGCGGGGATTCCCCTCGGCGCTGATCCGGCGGATCGGATTCCGCAACGTAAGCTACGGCGAGGATTACGCCGCGGCATTGCGCATCTGCCGGGAATTCCGGGTCGGGAGAATCTTTGAAAGTTTATATCTATGCCGGCGATGGTCCGGAAACACCGATGCCGCTCTGGGCGTCGAGGCGGCCAACCGCAACGATGCTTTCAAAGATCAAATCCGGACCGAGGAGATTCGGGCTCGCCAGAGAATGATCCGGGGAGAATGAAGAGGGATTCGGGGATGAACATCCGGGCCGATGAAAAAAAGGGTTTCATCTCCCTTCTTGAAGAAAAAACCTATGCAGTTTTCGATGGGGAGAAGCGGGGAAAGCGGCTTCCGGTCCTTTGCCATGACCTGTTGTCTACGCAGAGGAAGGTTTGGGCTGACCTCCGGAGGGGGTGCGATTCGCTGAGGAGAATCCGGGAAAGGGAAATCGCTTGCCGAGGATTTTCTGTCCGACTCCAGCACAACCAGGAAAGAATCAAGAACGCTCTTGCGGGAGCAGACGAAGCAGAATCCGGTGAACGGCCGTGCTTCCTCTGTCTGCAACATCTCCCGGAAAACCAGAAAGGGGTCCTTTATCGAGGGGCATACCTGATTCTCTGCAATCCCCGCCCGATTTTCCCCAGTCACTTCACTCTCAGCCATGTGGATCACCGCCCCCAATCCATCGCAGACAAGATCCCAACCTTCCTCCGCCTTCTGGCCGAATTCGGGTCGGGGTGGACAGTTTTTTACAACGGACCCAAATGCGGCGCCTCCGCCCCTGACCACCTTCATTTTCAGGCGGCGCCCGTGGGGCAGATGCCCATAGAGAAAGAAATCCGCGAGGAGAACAGATTTCCGGAGCGGAGGCGAATCGGCGGGGTTGAGGTTTGCCGAATGAACAGGATGGGCCGGGAAGTGATGATGATCGAAGGGGATGACCCGAATGCTGTGGAACGGGTCTTTGAGGATCTGCTGAACTCCCTGAAAAAAATACTGCTCCTAGTTGAAGAGCCGATGATAAATGTCGCGGGTTTCCAGCGGAAGAATAAATGGCGTCTAATCGTCTTCCCCCGTCGGAAACACCGGCCCGACGCTTTTTTCAAAAAAGGAGAGTCCCGGGTGGTCGTCAGCCCGGGGCTGATCGATATGGGCGGCGTCCTGATTACCCCGATGGAAAAGGATTTCGAGCGCCTGGAGGCAGGTGAGGTGGAGGGGATCTACCAGGAGGTTTCCCTGGAGTCGGAGATTGTGAAAAAAGCGATGGAAACCCTGTTCGGATTGCCGATAAGATGCGGAAGGGTTAGGAAGAGACGGAAGTTAAACGCCGATTAAAAAGGTCCTCTTTGGGCCAGTTGCCGTCGAAGACGAAGGTTCATTGGAAGCGTTGAAAGCCGAGGATGATCGAGGGCAATCACCCGTTACGTTGCGACAAAACATGCCGCAACTTCCTGAAAATCGGATTCCAAAGCAGGGCACGACTAAAACGGGTTTTGGGAGAAATCATACCTCGTAAATTCGGACCAAAATATCCGTCACTTTTGCTCCTCCGATTGGGTTGAGGTCCATCGGGCAGGCGGAAACAGCCCCGATCACATCCATCAGGGCTCTTAAGAGCATGTAGTCCCCAGCCTTGGTCGGGCAGGGCTGCTGAATCATTTTCCCGCTGGGCTCGATCTTCGTGCTCTGGAAAATATTGAATGGCTCCGGAAACATATTCCGGGTGATTCCATAAGGTTTTAACACCTCTTCGAAGTTTGCGACACAGCTTCTGTGGTTTTCCACGCCATAGTCCACCAGATACCTTCTTTCGTCGCAGGCGGCAATCAGGAGATCAATTGATTTAGCGGTGTCTTCGACCACTTCGAACATTGGGTTCCGCAGGCTGGAACGAAATTTGTCTCCCACCTTAACCGAAAGCGAAAGAAGGGATGTCCGGGTATGGGGCGGTGAGAGCCTCTCTTCGGGGTTATGTTTGTTAAAGGCAAAAAAGTCGGCCACCTGCTGCCCCTCCACGTCGATGATCTGTAGGAGTTGCCCCTTCTTGACTTCAAAAGCCTTGGCGAATTTTCCCGGGATCAATACTTCTTGGATCCGTTTCCCTTTCTGAAACATCCCGTATCTCCTTTCGTCTTCAATTTCTAAAAATCTACCCCCCCATCTGCGATGGGAGCCAGAGAATGATATCCGGAATAAGAACGCAAAGGGCAAAGACGAGAATCTGCAGGACGATAAAGGGCAGAACGGAGACATAAATATCCTGCATGGTAATCTCCTTGGGCGCTATTCCCCGGAAATAGAAAGTCGCTAAGGCAAAAGGCGGGGTCAAATACGAAAGCTGCAAATTGAGAATGACCATGGTTGCAAACCATATCTGGTCGAACCCAAGCTTGGCCGCGATCGGGGTATAGATGGGGACTACCAAGAGGACGATGGCCACCCAATCGAGAAACATTCCGAGAATAAAAACGACGACTAACATCAGCAGAAAGATGCTCCATTTTCCGAAAGGCAGACTGAGGATGATTCGTTCAACGACCTCTCCTCCGCCCATCGACATGAAGGTGGAAACAAAAAGAACGGCGCCGGCGGTCATGGTTAGAATCATACTGGTGGTCTTCAACGTTGACTCTGCCGCCTCCCCAATCATGGAGAGCTTAAATCGCTTATAAAAAACCGACAAAAGCATGGCCGCAAAAGCCCCGGCGGCCGCGGCCTCGGTTGGCGCGGCCACGCCGAAGAAAATGGTTCCCAGGACGGCAAGAATAATTACGACCGGAGGAAGAAAAGAGGAAAAAATGATTTTAATCTTCTCTTTCCTGGAAATCGCGGCCAGTTCCTCTACCGTCATGGGGGGGCCAAGTTTGGGATTAATGTAACAGCGGATGAGAATGTAAATAATGTATACCGCCGACAACGATAATCCCGGGCCGATCGCGGCCATGAAAAGCTTCCCCACAGGAATGCCCGCCACGGGCCCGTAAATAACGATCATGATGCTCGGCGGAATGAGAACGCCTAAACAGCCCGCCGCGCAAATCAACCCCGAAACAAGATACTTGTCGTACCCCCTTTTCAGCATGGCCGGCAAGGATAGAACGCCCATGGTCACGACGGACGCTCCCACAACCCCCGTACAGGCGGCAAAGATGGTGGCCAGGATGGTGGTGGCCACCGCCAGCCCTCCGCGGAGCCGCCCGCTTAAAATATAGATTGCCCCAAACAATTTCTCGCTGGCGCCCGAGCGCTCCATAATATTGCCCATGAGCACGAACAGGGGAATTGCCAAGAAGATATAGTTCTTCATTACGGAGAGGAAGTTCAGCGTGAAAGAGCCGACAAAATTCATCCCAAACAAACTCAGTCCGAAGAAAAGACCGATCCCCGCCAAAAGAAAAGCAATCTGGTATCCCAGAAAGATGCCGATCAACAGCAAACCAAACATTAAAACGGTATTGATTTCAGGGGAAAAAGTGCTCACCCGCCCTCCTTTTGCCCGAGGATGCGGAGGTTGCGGATCAAGACCGCAATTCCTTGCAGGAGGAGGAGGACCACGCTGATCAGCAGGACGGTTTTAAAGGGATAAATCGGCGGGCGCCAGAAACTTTCCAGGGATTTTTCCCCCGTTACCCAGGAGTCGTAAACATAAGGGATCAGATGGTACAGAAGAAGGCCGAAACTGGGGAAAAATAATATGACGCTGATCGTCACATCAATGGCGGCCTGAACCCGCCTGGAGAATCGCGAGGAAAGAATATCAATTCGCACATGGGCGTTTTTCAGGAGTGTGTATCCCATTCCCAGGGTGAAAAAGCTGCCGCCGAGCATATAACCGAAATCAAAAGCCCAAATCGTAGGCGCATTGAAAACATACCGCAGGATAACATCGTAGACAAGAATTAAGGTCAAGACAATAATCAGCCATTTGGTAAAGGCGCCCGCTTTGGCGTTCAACCGATCGATTCCGCCGAGTAACTTGTCCAATCTTTTTGCTCTTTTCAAACCGGCTTCCTTGCGGATCCTTGGAAGAGGAAGGAATGGGATTCAACCCTTTTCCTTCCTCCCTGCAAAATACCGGCTCTTCCGGCCTATTTCAAGTATTCCGGGACCATAAAGCTTCCCCAGATTCCATATTCTTTGATAAGGTCCTGCTGGGATTGGTAAACCTTGGCAAAGAAGGGGTCCTTTTTGGCTTTTTCGGCGTAGTGTTCCTCGGCATACTTTTTCAGCTCCTGAATGAACTGGGGCGATAGCTTGATAAATTGGGTTCCGTGTTCCTGAAACTTCTTGATTGCTTTGTAATCTTCCATAATACAATGCCCCCAGGCTTCAAAAGTTGTCGCCTTCGCCGCTTCTTTGACAAGAGCTTGAAGATCCGGAGAAAGCTTCTCCCAGGATTTTTTGTTTACGATCAGTTCGGAAATCGTCGTCGGTTGATGAACGCCCGGCACATGGACGTATTTGCAGACCTGGTGCAACCCCATGACATAGTCGGCGCTCGGATTTGCAAACTCCGCGGCGTCCAAAATCTTTTTCTCCAAGGCACCATAAACTTCACCGCCCGGGAGGGTTACCACCCTCGCTCCCAATTTGGTCACAATTTCTCCCCAATAGCCGACGGTTCGAATTTTCAGCCCTTTGAAGTCGGTCAACTTTTGGATCGGCTTATGGGCCCAGAGAAAATCCTCCGCCGTGTTGAGTCCGCAGGGACCTACAAATCCGAAATTGTATTTGGCGTACATCTCTTTCCATAAATCCATCCCATTTTTTTGGTAAAACCAGATTGAATACTGGAGGGCATCCATTCCCAGGGGAATGGCCGCAAAAAGAGGGGCCGAGGGCTCTTTTCCGATCCAATAGGAAGATATGCTGTGGGAGGCATCGATTACCCCCTGGTTGACGGCGTCAAAAACCTCCAACCCTCCGACGACCGATCCGGCCGTAAGACTGTTGATGATCAAACGGCCGTTGCTCATTTCCGTGACCTTCTTTGCAAATAAGTCCGCCTGATACTGGGCTTCAATTCCCTTGGGCCAGCTGGACTGCATTCTCCAGGTGATCTTGTCCTGGGTGAACCCGGAAACAACACTCCCGAGAAGGAACACGCCGATAACTGCAAAAATCCATAATCCCTTACCTTTCATTTTTCTCCTCCTTTTTTGCCGAAATGATTTTTATAGCGCCGCCATAGCATTGATTTCAATTAACGCATCCGGATGCACAAACCCCTTCACTTCAATTAAGGTACTGGTCGGATAAGGTTCTTTAAAGTACTTCAGCCGGACATCATGAATTTCTTTTAACCCCCCCATATCTTTTACGAATACCGTTACTTGGACGATATCGTCCATCGTTCCTCCGAGTTTTTCCAAAACGGCTTTAATATTTTTCAAGACCTGATCCGTCTGGGTGCGGATGTCGCCTTTCCCGATAAAAATTTCCTTTTCGTCAAATGAAAGTTGTCCCGAGATCCAGATCAGTCGCTTGATCTGGGATGTGTCAATTCCAATCCCATTGCAAAAAGCAACCTTCATCTTCATTGCCCCGCCAAAGGGAATGCTGTCTTTTTTCATTTTCGTTTCCTCCTTACGAAGTTGGATTTAATTGAAGTGCGGATACCAATCAAGGAGACGGAAGGACCTCGGTTCAAGGCATTTGAGATATTGTAAAGCAAACAGTCCGCTATGGCAAATATTCCTTATGCAAGAAAAGAGGTAAGTAATTTCAGTCCGGTAAACCCCCGACTTGGCCGGGGGACTCATGGGGTCTGACATTTCTGGGAATTGAGAAACTGTCAAAAATAAGAAAGCCTCCCAGGGGTGAACTGTTCAAAGTGCAAGATCCAGGAGGCCTTCTGTGGACGACAACCAAATTTGATGAACTCGTAAAAAGTCGGCAAACCGATGGTTTCGTAAAAAGCTCCCGATGCCAGGCGCGCAAAAACTGAGGAGTGAGGCGCACTTACGGGTGCGCCGCAACGACGAAGATGCAGCGCAATCCCGCTCCGAGCGGCACAGATGGACTTTTTGCGAGACCATCAAATTTTAAACCATACAAAGCTGGAATACAAGTACCATTCGGTATGGATTCCGTTACGGAGATATCTTGGGACATGGTTCAAGGACCTTGCCTTTCAGAAGGAGAGTCAGATTTTAGAAGGGCACCTCAACCCCACCATGGGCACATGCTGATCCCTATACCTCCCAAATATTCCGTGGTGCAAGGGGCAGGATTTCAAAGGGGAAGAGCGCCATCTAGGTTCCGCGGATATGTCTTGGGAAGAGAAAGAACTTTACCGGGCAACATTTCTGGACCCGGAAATATTTGTTTCCACAGTTGGGATGGATGAACAGGCGATCCGGGAGAATATAAAGGCTCAGGAAAAGGAGGGCTCTCGGCTCGATCAGGTGAATCTGTTCCAATTGTGACACCACCCTTGAGGGGGCCATTTCAATCGGCTTTGAGCGATTCCCTGTTTTCCATACCCCGCCTCTGGTGAAGGTTATGATTCTGAGGGATTAGAAACTGAGTCTTAATTCCAGGAGGATGGCAAGTGATTTAAGGATAACGCTTTCTTTTAACCCTTCCGAATTCCAGAGTAACGAGGGCGCCTCCTCTTTGGACCTTGCCACGGAAAGACAGGGAATGAAGTGCGGGAGAGATTCCGGGTTGCTCCCCATAAAGGGGATTTTGCCGAAGTAGAAGCTCGATTTTTCCTTCCAAAGCCGGCCCTTTTCCAAAAGGGACAAATCCTTTTTTTGATGATCCGTAGGGGAAGATTGGGTGACGGCGAAGGCCGGAGATTCGCTGGGGAATTCCTGATCTTTGTTTTCCATGAGCCCACGAGCTCCGTAGATGAAGGCCCAGGAATCGAGCCCGGCGGACGACGAAAGAAACAGGTTCCCTTTCAATGGCAATATCCGGAGACTCTGAGTCGGTTCCTGAATTAAATTACCGGGAACCCATTCTTTGGCCGGCGGGTCGGCGAAACTGAGGCTTTGAAAGGACAGCACAAATAATGTGATAAAAAGGATTCTTCTTAAGACACGCCTCACCTTGTGCCTTCCTTTCGATAAAAATCCATATAAGATTAAGAGCAAAATATGTGCCGGAGCCTGAAAGATAAAAACCGAATAAATTCAATCTTAAAAGCCGGTCGTCCCCTGCCCGGGTGACAGTTTTGTACAGGAATGGAAAAGCCGATTTCGATTGGGCCCGTTCCCCGTACCCGCCCCTCGCTCATTAGCCCATTTCAACCCTCCTCCCTCATTTCCGGAAGAGAATCACGGATTTTCCGAAAGAATTCTTTCTCGCAAATTTAGATTTCAGACCTTTCAGACCCCTTTAAAAACAGCGGAAGATTCTTTAAAATAGGAGAATCATCTCCAAATTCGTTGGTCGTTCAGACCCGTTATGGTCTGCGAGTCTTGCATGCGGCAGGCCGGCGCCATGGTGGCCGAGACGTTCGCCGAATTCGAAGGCCTCTTTTGCCTGTCCCAGGCTTTGCATGGCAAGACGGTGGCGGGTAGGCGCCTCGCGGCTGTTTCCAACGCGGGCTTCGAATCCGTCGGGATGGCGGACAATATCGAGGGCCAAGATTGCGCCCTACTCATAGCGTCCTATGCCGAAGAAACGAAGGAGAGGCTTGCCCGCATTCTGCGGGAAGCCGGGCTCGAGGGACTCGCCGAGGTCAAAAACCCCCTGGATCTCACCCCGATGATGACGGAGAGCGCGCTGGAAGCAGTCGTGGGCGCCCTTGGCGAAGACCCGAATGTGGATGCCGTCATTGCCGGGATTACGCCCCTGGCGCCCCTCTTAAGGACCCTTCCGGCCGAGATGGCTGTGCGGGACGGGGAGAAGGACCGAAACGTCGCCGAACGTCTCTCCGAAGAGGCGGCGCGGCTGGATAAGCCGGTTGTGGTTGTCGTAGACAGCGGCCCCCTCTACGACCCCCTGGCCTTGGCCTTAGGGGAAAGAGGGCTGCCGGTGTTCCGTTCCGGGGACCAGGCGGTCAAAACTCTGGGGAAATACATCCGGGGCCGCCTTCAAGACAGAGGGATCGCGTTGGCCTCTCGAGAGGCAGGTTGTTCCACATCCTGATTGTGTTATAAACTTAATTTCCGCCGCCAGCTTAAAGGTTCCGGCGCCGGAAAATTTGCCAACCATAGAAAGGTGACGCCCATGGAGGAGACGAAAGTCAACGACGAGAGTGAATCCACAGGGGGCGCAAAGGCGGCCGACCGTGAAGACGATCTTGACTTCATCCGACCGGATTTAAAAGAAGTTAGGAAAAGGCATTCCGCCGGACTCAACGAACGCCGCCCCGAAGCGGTAGCCCGGCGGCGCCAGAAAAACCAGCGCCCGGTCCGGGAAAACGTGCAGGATCTCTGCGACGGCCGTTTCCTGGAGTACGGGGCGCTGGCCATCGCCGCCCAGCGGCAGAGGCGGTCCCTGGAAGATCTCGTCAGCCAAACCCCGGCCGACGGGCTGGTTGCCGGCATCGGGGAGGTTAACGGGGCGCTGTTCCCGGAGAGCCGGGGCCGCTGCATGGTGATGGCCTACGATTATGCGGTTCTGGCAGGAACCCAGGGATTTTTCAATCACAAGAAGATGGACCGGCTGCTGAAATTGACCCATGAGCAGCGGCTGCCCCTGGTGCTTTTCGCGGAAGGGGGCGGGGGAAGGCCGGGGGACGTGGACGCGGCCGGGGTCATGGTGGCGGGGCTGGATCTTTCCACCTTCGCCCGGTTCGCCGGATTGAGCGGCCGGGTTCCGGTGATCGGCCTCGTCTCGGGTCCCTGCTTTGCGGGCAACGCCGCCCTTCTAGGCTGCTGCGACGTGACAATCGCCGCCCAAAATTCGAGTATCGGGATGGGGGGTCCGGTGATGATCGAGGGGGGTGGGCTCGGCGTCTTCAAACCGGAGGAAGTCGGCCCGATTGAGGTGCAGACGAAAAACGGGGTCGTCGATATTGCCGTGGCCGACGATGTGGAAATGGTGACCGTCGCCAAAAAATACCTCTCCTATTTCCAGGGGCCGATTGCGCAGTGGGAGGCCGCGGACCAGCGCCGCCTTCGGCTCCTGGTTCCGGATCAGCGTCGGCGGGTTTATGACGTTCGCACGGTCATCCGGACGGTGGCGGATACGGATTCCTTTCTTGAACTGCGGCCCCGGTTCGGCCCCGGCCTCCTCACGGGTTTTATCCGCATCGAAGGGCGGCCTCTCGGGGTGATGGCCAACAACTGCAAACACATAGCCGGGGCGATCGAGGCGGAGGGCGCGGACAAGGCGGCGCGGCTCATGCAAATCTGCAACGCCCACGGGCTGCCGATTCTTTCCCTGTGCGACACGC
>Ga0113563_10001997_pt1 | contig 12039 bp, 8 predicted proteins | sample Mud3Dept3metaG_FD_80117 | JGI IMG/M metagenome (GOLD analysis project Ga0113563, IMG submission 80117) | Freshwater wetland microbial communities from Ohio, USA, analyzing the effect of biotic and abiotic controls - Mud 3 Core 4 Depth 3... | ecosystem: Environmental > Aquatic > Freshwater >...
GAATATGCAATCAGATATCATCAGAAGATTCCCGGTACATTTTGTGTCAACTGCAAGCAACCGTTTAACCATCCGTTACAGTATACTGGTCCGGCAATATTCTATAACCAGAGAAGCATATGTATTCTGGGAACAGCTTAAAGCTACAAATCAGGAAATGGGAACATTATTTGATAAACAACCCGCCCAGGTCAAAGGGAATATTTATAACGTTGATAATATTGAATCACCGGTCATTGGTTTCTTTGAAGCTTCATGCGTAGACTCAAAAAGAATATTCCTTACCCATTCTAATGTTCCAGCAGGAACTAAGTTAACATCTGGATTTGCAGATTGTTATTCACAATATCTGATAATACCCAAAAACAACTATTTGGAATATAGTAACAGGGGTTATTGTATGGTGCTTGATGCTTCAAATGAACAGATTTTATTTGGACTGGGAGTGGTTTCAACTTTCAGATGTTGCGATTGTACATTAACAGGATCAGCTATCAGACCAGATTTTTGGTGAAAAATGATTATATTGATGAAATCAGGCGAAAACATATGGTCGACTAAGCATATTTATATTCTGATATTGGTGATTTATATTGGCATTTTCCCTGGTTTTGCCCAAATATCTGAAAACAGAACTGCACAGCCATCCATACCGGAAGAGATCAACTACCGTGAAAAAATATTCCTTCATTTAGACCGTAAAATTTACCTTTCAGGAGAAATAATCTGGTTTAAAGGATATTGTACCGATGCCAGATATAATATTACTTCTGATGTTAGCAAGGTGATGTACATAGAGGTCCTGAATAGTCAAAATCAAGCCATCTTGAGTGACAAAATCTTTTTGGAAAAAGGAAAGAGCCATGGGACAGTTTATCTTCCCAGGTCGATACAAACAGGGATTTATTATATTCGGGCTTATACAAGGTGGATGACCAATTTCCCGCCGGATTATTATTTTACCGACAAAATATTTATAGTAAATCCTTTTTTACCCGTTGAAACGGTTCATTTTTATAGTGATAAATCTGAAAATTATACGATTCGGTTCTACACTCCAAATGATATAATAGAAACAGGCCGGGAAACTGAAATTGCGTTCCATGCTGTGAATCAGAACGGCAGCGGAGTGAACCTGAAAGGGTGGGTAGTAGATGAATACGGTGATACTCTTACGGAACTGAATACCTGGAAATATGGATATGGATTATTCTCTTTTATCCCTGGCAGTCTCAATGGGAAATACGAAATTATAACCATCAGTTCAAATGGAACCAGGAAAGAAAATCCGTTACCCTTTCCTGTCAGAAATGAATTACTCATCAACAAATCCGGATATAATAATAGGATGGCAGAAAATAATGAATTCTATATCAATATAAATACTGGCAAATCCATATTTTCACCCAGGGAAAAAGTAGTACTGACAATTGATACAAAAAATTCTGTTGGAAAAGCGATTCGTTCTGATTTGTCAATATCAGTGTATAAATCCGACCATCAGATCGGATTTAATCATACAAATATCTATCAGTATCTGAACTTTTCCTCTTTCTTACCGGTTTCAATGTTAATGCCGGTTGATCAGTTTACATTTTCAGAATATAAGTCGGATACACTGAAAAGAATTCTTGATATTATGAATTCATTTTATTTCGATCCAGATTCTGTTTTTTCAGATTTTATAAGCAATTCTGGTGAAACATATACATTACCTGAAACACGCGGCCTGACATTAAATGGGACTGTATATAATGTGCAAGATGGGAAACCTGCTTCAGGGATTAAGATATATATTGCTCAGCCTGGTAAAAACGCGCAGATATATGTTACAAGGTCTGTTTTTAACGGGAGATTTCAAATTCAATTATTCAATCAATATGGTAAAAATGATATCATTGTCATGCCTGCTGAGAATCCGGATAATTATTATATCATTCTGGATGATGATTTCAGTAGAAGGTATAGTAATCTAAGTCCAGACTTATTTTTGCCGGATGAACCAACCATCGGATATATTGAAAAACTTATGGTTAATATGCAAATTTCAGATGCTTTCGGTGTTAATCAGATTTTGGAAAATGACAGGGAAAAATATGATTTGCCAACTATTTATGGCGAACCGGATGAATCAATATTGCTGGAAGATTATATAAAACTGCCTGCTGTTGAGGAACTATTTACGGAACTTGTAAAATCTGTATTAATCAAAAGAAGAAGGAATAATAATTTTGAACTTCAGATCATTGATCCTACCTCAAGATTTCCTATTGCGGGAAATCCTCTTCTTCTTCTGGATGGAGTACCTGTGCTGGATATTAACCCTGTGATTATTTATATGGATCCCATTGATATAGAAAAAATAGATGTAGTAAGATCCCGTTATATTCAGGGAATTGAATCTTACCAGGGAATCATAAATATAATAACAAAACAGGGCGATTTTCATCATTTTGACCTGCCATCATATGGGATAAGAAAACCCTATCTTTTTTTCCAAACTCCTGTAGAATTTAATTCTCCTGATCACTCATCGGATCCTGATAGTCTCCGTTCACTTCCTGATTTCAGAAATCTTCTTTACTGGAATCCAGAGGTTATTACAGATGATAATGGAATCGCAACCGTCAGTTTTTTTACATGTGACGATATTTCCGATTACAGGATTATAGTTCAGGGATTGGATGAATATGGATTAGCCGGTTATGCAGAAAAGACTATTTCGGTTAAATAAACTTTATTGGCTTAATGTAATTAGGACTTAATTTTCAACCATATCCTGAGGTAATTAATGAAAGATTATCCATGAATATTTCTCTTATTATTCCTGCATATAATGAAAAGAACAAAATCAGAGAAGATATTAAAGCTGCTTCGGATTTCATGGTGATTAATAATTTCAGGGGAGAAATTATTGTTGTGGATGATGGAAGCTTGGATGAAACGTCCAGATTTGCCAGAGAAATTCCCGTTGACCAAACAATAGATAAAAGAGTAATTGATTACAGAACACATACAGGTAAAGGTTTTGCCGTGAAAAAGGGTATACTTGAAGCAGTTTCAGAGTATATTGTTTTTATTGATAGTGGCAACTGCGTTCCTTACTCAAATATTTTAAGGGGAATTAAACTCATCCAGGATGGTATTTGTGACATTTCTCATGGATCAAGGCATCTTCCGGATAGCTTGATAATAAGGCCAAAAAAATGGCACAGGGGATTGGCATCTTATATTTTCAGGAAGTTTATAAAACTATTTTTTAAAATTCCATTAAATCTTACGGATACCCAATGCGGGCTTAAGATCTATAGAAAAGAAATAGCTCATGAATTATATCATGAGTCTATAACAAAAGGATTTTTGTTTGATATTGAGATCATTCTTCGTGCATGCAAAAAGGGATACAGGATAAAGGAATTCCCAATAGAGTGGACCTCTGATCCGGACAGTAGACTTTCACTTTTAAAAACCTTATTTTCAGTTTTCCCGGAAATTCGGAAGATTAATAAACTACTGGGTTGATTGATTTTTCTTAAAACCGGTGAATAGTTGTAAATTTTCTGGCTAATTTCTTGATTGGACGTAATTATCCCAGGTATTTTTTCTTACGTATCCCTTAATTTCTAACATCGGTCTTAATTCCATATAGTGTTCAAACAGGGGTAGATAAAGGTAACGTTCTCCCGGAGGCGGAACTTCGTACAGGAGCTTGATAATTTCTTTTTCAACTAAGGGTGATGCCAGTATAAGTGGTGCAGCTGTCTGGTTTAAATCAATATGTTCCCTGTAACCAATATTCTTATAATTCCTTAGATACCATGGTAATGGCCAGTAATCATGACCCGGAAATATCACATCAACCGATAGATTTTTTCCCTGCGGATCTGCTGATGCAATCGAATCAACCCTTGATACTATATTAAAAATATCACTTCCAGTATGGGCATAAACATATGGATTATAAGGATCTGAGGGGGATTTAAAGTTTAATAAATAAACCTGTGCCATCAGGTGTATTGTGCCAGTAAGTAAAAACAAAACTATAATTGATTTAATCCATAATTTCAGGTTGTCTATAAATAACCGAATGATACCATATCCGGCCAGAATTATCAAACCATAATAGAATCCGAGCATATTCCAGGGAGTTTTATAAGGAATAGCTGAATAAACTAATATAAGCATCAGGGTATATATTCCTATGAAAAGAATGAAATAATAACAGATGGGATAATTATTTTTCCGCCTGATTAAAGAATACCAACCAATACATGCTGCAATGATGATCCAAAACTCACTCCAGATCATTCCTTTTGGACTTTTTGAAAAGGTTAATAATTGCAGATAATAATACCAGGTATGAATATGCGGTGCGCCGGAACCAGCTTTTCCGAAGTACATCTTATAGGTTACAAAGGAATCAGTGATGCCTTTAAGGTTGGAAAAGAAAGAAGAATAAAACAAGACCGAGATAAACATAGCAATTCCTGCAATGACAATTATATTCCAGAGTTTGAATGAGATCAGGTACTTTTTAATTTCCGTTATTTTCTTGAAACGAAAAAATAAAGTGGAGCAAAAGGCGGCAATCATTATTAAAAGGTTAATCAGTGATGTTTCTTTCGTAGCAAGCATCAATCCGATAAAAATACCGGTAAGAATGAGCCATCCGGTTTTTCTTGAAAGGATAAACCTGTAAATTGAAACGAGTGAACCAAAAGTGAAAAAAACCAATAAAGATTCCTGGATGTAATAACGATTGTAAAAAATCAACAATGGCGAAATTGCAGTAAGGGAAGCAATGGCAATGACAAGGGGCAGACCAAAACCTTCAGTAAGTAAAAATAACAAAAGAATCAATCCAAGCCCGGCAAACGCTGGTACGATCCGCAGGGTTGATTCATCCAAAGAAGCCAGAGTTTTTTGGGATCTAAGCCACGCAGGAATAAGAGTAAAATAATTCAGAGTAGGACCATGAAAATCATTTTTATCATAATAGTAATTTCCTTCTTCCAGTAAAACACCGAATTTAATTGCATGAACTGCCTCATCAGTATGCATGGGACGGATAGTAAGACGTGAAAAACGGAATAATACAGAAATCAGAATTATAATTAATAAAGGGAAATAATATTTAATTTTATATAAGGATTTAGATTTCAATATGCTGGTTTTCCAAATATTTCTACTTCCGTGTAATGATTTAGATCATTATCGTTATTTCCATTACTATGGAGCCTGATATAACGGGCCTGCAATCCTTTTCCATCGACCAATTTACCTTCATTTGATTCGATATAATTTAAATTTTCGCCTGCTCCATATCCGGAGGAATTGTCAAAATCATTATTAAAAAGCGTATGTACACCGAAAAGAAAATCAGGATCATCTGAGATCTGTACAATTACATCATAATATACACGGGCTTTAGCATGATAATGCCAGATCACAATCGCATAAATATTACATGGGGATTCAAGATCAATAGTAATATACTGGTTTCCAGGACTGAGTTCCACATACGATCCTTCCACACCTTGTTTATCACCATCATTGATGAGTTTCACATCACCTATTAATGGTTCTTCTCCTGTAAATTCAATCCATTTATTCAGTGCAACATTATGAGTCCCTTCGGGAACATAGAAAACAGGCCGGGTAACTTCCCACGGATTTTCAAGTCTTTCAACTTTCATATCGGTTGGTGTCCCAATATACATAGGTGGCGGGTAACTGATTTCCAGATGCTGAAGATTCTGGGCATTGACAAGAATGACAGGAATAAAATTAAAACAAACAATAAATAAGATCAAGGAAAGGTGCATGGATTAAATATTGATTATTTATCAATGGTTTTTAATAATTCTTCAATTTCTCTTTGCAGATCTTCGCTTTTAGTAATTTGAAGGACTTTATTTAATTCTTCCCTTGTCTCTCTGGGATAGTTCCATGAAAGATCATATGCGATATTCATGATAGCTGCTTCCGTTTCATGAACTAATTCTGATTTATCCATTAAACTTATCGCAAATTTCAAAGCTTCAAGGGAAATGACTTTACCTAATCCTGACAGAACTATTTTTTGTTCATCGTTACCGGATGCAATATTGAATGCATTACGAATTTCTGCATACTTCTGATCTTCAGTAAAGTTCTCATCCACAACAACGACCTGTACATAACCTCGCAGAGCCAGCATATGTTTTCTTATATCATCTGTGGTTTCCGCTATTGCTTTAAGATCTTCCTTTGGAGTTGCATCAGGCCACTTGGACAGTGCTCTGATGGCTGCCAGCTGAATTTCAGGATATTCAGATTTCAGGTATTCTTTCAGAACCGGATAATCCCGGTTATCTCCAATCTCACCAAGAATGGCTATAATTGAATTCAGTGTTAAGGGGTCATTCATAGTCGGAAGGATTGCAATCAGATCTTTGGATTTATGTGAACCATCCGGCATTTTCAGCATAACTGAATAGATTGCTGTTTCAGCAATTTTTCGCTCTCTTTCCGACTGAACATTGATCAGGATCCGTATTATGTCAGATAGATTGTCAGGTGTTGCGATCTTACCCAATGCTTCAATAGATTCAACCCGAACTGCCGGATCTGAATTTCCTGATAATTTTATTAGCAGGTCAACTGCGGAAGAAATATTGCGTTCTCCGATACTTTTTATTAGTTCGACTTTTATTTCTGGATCAGCCCCTTCAATCGCGAAGAGGATAGTTTTATCTATATCCGGACCAGCCAGGGTGTAAAGGCTTTCTCTTGCGTGATCCCTTTCCATTCCGCGCAGTGTTGAAGCTTTTTCTGCGAGGAATAACACATCCGCAGAATCACCGATTTTAGCTAAGGCTTTCAATCCTTCTATACGAACTTCAGGATCATTATGATTGATTGCATCAACAATTACCGGATGGATGGAACGATCTCCAGTGGACGCAATGGCAGTAAAAAGACATATCTGATCTTTACCTGATAAACCGGTTGTCTCCTTATAAATTCTTCCTGGACTTGAGTTATCCGGTAATTCATAGATCAGGCTGATTACGGCAGGTAAAATCTCAGAATCATTAATCTGTAAATGTTTAATAATGAAATCCACCGGATTTTCCGTTGTGATTAAAAACATCCCCCTCAGTGCTGCTTTACGGAGAAAGGCAGCCGGATCAGAATTATATACTTCTTGATAGATGATCCATGCATCGGCAAGTTTGTTTTCTTTAACAAAACGATCTGCACATTTTAACCAGGCATCCATGACCTGCCATTTTACGTCACCGGTGAGTTTAGATGTGGCTGTTTTTAATATTTCAGCGGCCTCATTTGTTCCGATGGATCCTAATGCAGAAATGGATGATCCAGAAATCATGGGATCACTATCATAGACTAGTTTTGCGAGAAGCTTTACAGCTTTATCATACCGACAGGCACCAAGTGAATTAATAATAGCAACCTTTGTTTTTTTCTCAGATTTCTTAAGGTAATTCATCATCGTTTTACCAGCTATTGGATCTGAAATCCTCTCCAGAACTGGTATTGCCAAGTCAGCGGTGCTTTCATTTTTCAGCATCTCTTTAAGAACCGGAACAGAATTTTTGGTGGCGATTGTTCCAAGATGTTTACATACAAATTGTTTTCCTGGCAGAGTTGCATCTGATTGAAGGAAACGAAGCATCAGTTTTTCGGTTTCATTCATAGCTAACGGATCCAGGTATACTTCTTGCATAACGATCTGAAATTCTTGAAGCCATGCGCGGCTTTTATCATATTCATATCCGGAGATAACATGAAGTAATTTTTCTACATGAATAATGGTTTCATGGGTTGGTGTAACCTGAGAAACTGCCTGGAAACCTGTAAATACCGTCAAGATAACCAGTGATAAAATCAGACTTTTAATGATCCTGTATTTCATTTTAATTCTTTTAATTCATCGGTAAACAGCTTTTAGCATGATATTTCATTATAAATGCCAGGGGCTTCGCATAGACCTTGAAAGTAAAAGATTGGCCCATGGATTATCAATAAATTTTTCCTTAACCGGATCCCAGTAAAGTTTTTGTCCGAGTCGGATGGCAATATCAGCCTGGTGGCATAATGTGTCAGACCTGACAGCAGTTTCTATCGGGCATATGGTCAGTTCCCTGGTTTTAACAGCATCAAGAAAATTCCGCCGGTGATCATTGCTTCGCTGTAACTGGATTTCATTTGGGGAAATGATGGACCGAAGAAGATTTTTGGGTTGCGCGTCAATATAACCTCGGGCAACATATATCCACCCTTCACTTCCCTCAAACAGAATGCCCATGGATGCCGGGACATTGAATTGAGGAATTTTCGCCCTGACGGAAATGTGATCTGTATGTATCACTTTCACACCATTAGCATAGGTGTGTTCTACCCACCAGGTCTGGATAGTATCATAAAGACCATCGGGAGCAACCGTACCGGTTCCTTCCACTGCAACCGGACCGGTACGATCAGCATTCAATGCCCACTGAGCAATATCAACATGATGAATGCCCCATGCACCACTGATACAACCCACAGAATAATCGTAGATAAGGGTAAAGTTCCTGGTACAACGAAGATGCGTATAAGGCGAAAATGGTGCAGGTCCAAGCCACATATCATAATCAAATCCCTCCGGGACTGTTTCAACAGGTTGAACCGGGACCTGGTTATAACTTGCCGATCCAATAATAATCCGGTTTAGTTTACCGATTTTCTCATTTCGTACAAGTTCGCATACAAACCGGAACCTTTCATCTGATCTTTGTTGTGTGCCAAGCTGAAACACAACATTATAACGATTAATTGCCTGTCTCATAGCCTGACATTCATTGAAAAATAGGCTTAAGGGTTTTTCATAATACATATGTTTTCCCTGGCGGGCCGCTTCAATTCCTATCAGTGCATGCCAGTGATCAGGTGTTGCAATAACTACTGCATCAATGTCTTTTCGTGATAAGAGCTCACGGAAATCATTGTATGTATCACAATCCTCATTACCATATCGGGTATCCACAATTTTTTTTGCCTGAAACCTGTGGTCGCTATTGACATCACAAATTGCGGCAATATGAATATCGTCATATTCAATGAAAGATTTCAGATGCCCGGTCCCCATTTCACCGACGCCAATGAGACCAAGATTGATCTTATCGCTCGGAGGTATCCTTCCATTTGTACCCAGAATATCCGGTGGGAGAATTAAAGGTAGTCCTGCGACACCGATTACACCTGAAGCTGTTTTCTTCAGAAATTGACGTCTGCTGGAAGTTTTTTGCATGTAAGATTGTTTTAATTATCGAACTTTATTTTTTAACAATGTGTACTGATTTCCGAATTTGTGTATTAAAAAAATCAATACTTTTTATGATTTCGGGGAGTGCTGTTTCCTCGTAGTTAGAATATTCAAGAGCAAAAAGTACAGGTTTAATACCTGAATCCTTAACGTATTTAAGTATGGTTTCAAATTCAATTATACCATCTCCTAATGGGACATCATGTGCATGGGGTGTAAATTCATTCAGGTCATGAATCTGGATGGTAATCAGTCGTTCTTTCAGCATTTTAATAGCATCTATTGGTTTCAACCCGGACCGGACCCAGTTACCAAAATCTCCGCATGCACCGATCAGGGGACTCCGGTTTTTGCAAACATTCAGAATATTTGTTGGATCCCAATAGAAGCTTGTTACATTTTCACTTGAGTTATGAATAGCCAGTTTAATATTATACCTTATACAATATTTTTCAATCAGATCCAGAGCTTCCGGTTGCGGCTCCGAAATAAATGTTTCAATTCCCATTTTCCGGCCAAATTCAAATATTTTTTTACAGGTTTCTTCATCACACGGGATATTACGGATATAGTAGTTTACAAGTGTTATACCAGAAGCAAGAAATTTCTTTCTGATTTGAATTAGCTTATCATCAGAGAGATTATAATCGAAATATTCTGATATTTCCGGGCTCACTTTCTGGGTATTAGAACCCTCCAGATAGAGAACTCCAAGAAGGGTAGCCTGATCAATTATTTCAAACAGGGTTTTATCTGGGAAACTTGAAGCGGAAATACCAAATTTCCAACCTAACGATTCTTGTGCTTTCAGAGCAGGTGTCAGTTTATTGCTAGGGATTACCGGACCGGGAAGATCACCTAAAGTAAAAAGGATTCCATCGAAGTAATGTTGAAGGACTTTTGGATTCCAGTTAATATGTGTATTGTGTCCAAGTGAAGTATAGAAAACTCGTCCACGTCCGTAATTTCTCACCCAGCTTATAGCTATATCTTTATCTGCTCTGCGTTCGGGAAGAATACGTCTTTCGGCACTCCAGTCTGTTTTTATGGTGTCAACCGTTAAAAGAATCCTGAGTTTATCACGGGTATAAGGTTTTGAAAACTGAAATACCTCATCACTCACATCAAAATATTTATGGTCGAAAGCATTATTAACAGGGTGATCAGGATCATCTACACTAAGTGTGATCCATTCATCCGGTTTCCAGGGATGCCCGCCGTTCTCATACCCTCCCAGCATTTCTCCGTATTCAGGGAACTGGTCATAATCAGGATATTGACAGAAAGTAGCCCCGGCAGCATGGATTCCGACAAAGCCCTTACCACTGTAAATAAATTCAAGAAGATTATTCCTGAGCTCCTTATCTTCAAAGAGAACTCCCGTCGTATTATTGAAACAGATGGCATCAAAAATGTTGAGGTATTCCTTTTTAAAAACCATGGTATCATTACTGAAATAGGTCTCATATGCACCTGTTTTTTCACCCATCAACATGATGGCATAATTTGCATATGGAACAGAAGGATGTCCAGTACGTGGTTTCTTATCCCAGATATCCAGATTAAAGATGAGTAATTTCCTCGGAATTGTTTTTTTTATATCATAAAATGATGGTATGGCATTATCGATTTTTTTTATGCACGAATCAGGTATTCCTGAATAGAAACTCTGGGCTTTATTGGCTGGTAAATAAATTTGTGCATTGGACTGAAGATACATCAGATGAAATAAGATAATTACTACTATATAAGTCTTCATCCAGTTTGTAACATGAAATATCCGATTTTTCATTTGAAAAAATTTAAAGTATAAATGTGGATCTTTTGAAATCCATTAAAATTATAACCTTTTGGTTTGAAAAAAAAATTAAACTCTACTGGAAAGATCTGAGATTGAATTTATCAGAGTGGAATAAATTGAATAAAAAACTGCCAGGTAATGATCCACCTGGCAGCTGGGTAATACGGACAATTAATTATTGCAGGTCATATACTATTGTTATAACCATATCGCCATATTCTGTACTGGAAGTAGATTTAATTACCATTGATTTCCCCCCATCCTGCAGACTCATGATTTCGACGGATTTTATGTTCATCTCATTACCTTCAAAACTTAAATTAAGATCTGATGTAACAGTCAGGCTGGATTTCTTGTCTGTCCAGACAACGGTAGATTTCTTAGTCCAGATATTCTCTAATTTATTGATGCATTCTTCCCCATCGAGTGTATAATTTTCGGTATAATTATATGGTTCTCCGGTAGGTGCAGTTGAATATCTATCCATTTTAAAGTTTTTACCCTTTTGAAGAATGATTATTTTTTCAGAAGCCATCATTCTTCCATATTCTCCTAAATCACTCTTTTGTTCATTCAGAATCCATGTGCCAGACAGATTAACTTTCTTGCCTACTGGCATTGAATGACCCGAAGCAAAGGGTAATATCAATAATAATAAAGATACAAAAAACGGGATTAGGATTCTTTTCAATTCTGGATTAATACGTTTTGTCTTCATTTCATAAAAATTTTAATTATTGGTAATTGTTAAGGATGGTTAATGATTGTCTAAAAACTGAAATATTTTGTTTTAAAAATAAGAAAGATTTATTGAAAAATAGCATTACCTGGAAATAAAGAAAAGAAATGACTATAAAACGTGAGTCGTGAGTCGTGAGTCGTGAGCCGTGAGTCGTGAGTCGTGAGTTGTGAAGCGAAATGATAA
>Ga0113563_10001998_pt1 | contig 12038 bp, 11 predicted proteins | sample Mud3Dept3metaG_FD_80117 | JGI IMG/M metagenome (GOLD analysis project Ga0113563, IMG submission 80117) | Freshwater wetland microbial communities from Ohio, USA, analyzing the effect of biotic and abiotic controls - Mud 3 Core 4 Depth 3... | ecosystem: Environmental > Aquatic > Freshwater >...
CCAGCGCTCGATCGCGGCGTGGTTGCCGCCCTTCAGCACCGCCGGCACCTCGCGGCCCTGCCACGTCTCCGGCCGCGTGTAGTGCGGCCAGTCGAGCAGCCCGGTCGCGAACGACTCCTGCTCGGCCGACTCGGCGCAACCGAGCGTGCCCGGCAGCAGTCGCGAAACCGCGTCGATCACCATCAGTGCCGGCAGCTCGCCGCCGCTCAGCACGATGTCGCCGACCGACAGCGACTCGTCCACGTACGCCTCGACGAAACGCTCGTCCACTCCTTCGTAGCGGCCGGCCACCAGCACCAGTTCCGCCAGCGCGGCAAACTCCGCGACCTTCGGCTGCGTGACCGGTGCGCCATCCGCCGCCAGGTACACACGCCGCGCCGTCGGCACGATCGCCACCGCCTCGACCATGGCGAGCCGCAACGGCTCCGCCTTCAGCACCATCCCGGGGCCGCCGCCGTATGGCCGGTCGTCCACCGTCTTGTGCACATCCGTGGCGAATTGCCGCGGATTGACCGTCCGGATCTCGAGCACGCCTCGCTCGATCGCCCGCCCCAGTACCCCGAACCCGAGCGCATGCTCGACGAACTCCGGGAACAGCGTGACGACCACGATCTTCACGAATCCTGTCCCGTCAGTCGTCCGGGTGCCAGTCCAGCGTCAACTGACCCGCCTCCAGGTCCACGGACACCACCCTGTCCGGCACCAGCGGCACCAGCCGCTCGCGCTCGCCCCGGAGCACAAGCACCGGGTGGGCCGGCAGCACCAGCACTCCGTCGACCCGCCCCAGCGGCTCACCGCCGGACGCCCGGGCCTCGAGCCCCATGAGGTCGTGCCAGTAGAACTCGCCGGGAGCGGTCGGTGCCAGCTCAGAGCGCTGCACCCGGACGTCGCACCCGGTGAGCGCCTGGGCCGCGTCACGCGACTCCACGCCCTCGAGGCGCACCGCCACGGCCCGCCCCGCCCGCTTCCAGCCGAGAACCGAACGCCGCTCGGTCTGGCCGGCGCGGACGATGTCCCAGCTCGAGTAACTCGCGATGCCCTCCGGAGGATCGGTGTAGGAATTGACCTTCACCCAACCCTGCACCCCGAAAGGGGCGCCAATCCGGCCGAGCACCACCGGGCGTCCGTCGTTACCGGGACGCTCGGTCTTCATGCCGTCCGGCGCCAGGTCAGGCCGCGGCCTTGGCCTTCGCCTTGCGATAGTCCCTGAGCAGCCGCGCCACGCGCTCGGAGGGCTGAGCCCCCTGGCCAACCCACTTCTCGATGCGCTCCATGTCGAGACGCAGTCCCTCGCTCGCACCCTTTGCAACCGGGTTGTAGAAACCCACCTGCTCGAGCGCGCCACCGACGCTACGGCGGCTATCGGTCACCACCACGTGGTAGAAGGGTTCCTTCTTGCCGCCGCGGCGCATCAAACGGATCGTCACCATCGTCTGCCACTGCCTCAGTTAGAGCCGGCGGGCACCAAGATCGGTGCCCGGTCGAAAAAGAGCCCGGAACTATACCGAAAAGCCGAGCGAAAAGAAACGCTTGTCGGGGCCTCAGTGCACTCCCGGCGGCAGCCGGCCCGCCATGGCGCGCATCATCCGCCCGAGACCGCCCTTGCCCATGCCCTTCATCATCTTCTGCATCTGCATGAAGCTCTTCAGCAGCCGGTTGACGTCGGCAACCTGCGTGCCCGACCCGGTGGCGATCCGTCGCCGGCGGGAGCCGTCGATGACCTTCGGATAGCGGCGTTCCTTCGTCGTCATCGAGCAGATGATGGCGATCTGGCGCTTGATCTCCCGCTCGTTGCCCTTCGGCAGGGCGCCGGCCTTCGCGGTCAGGTGCGCCGGCAGCTTTTCCATCAGGGCGGCCATGCCGCCCATGCCCTCGAGCTGGCGCAGCTGCGACAGCAGGTCGTCCATGTTGAAGTCCTTGCCCTTGGCGACCTTGCGGGCGAGTTTTTCGGCCTCCTCGCGGTCGACCTTGCGGGTCACTTCCTCCACGAGGCTCAGCACGTCGCCCATGCCGAGGATGCGCGATGCCATGCGCTCGGGCTGGAATGCCTCAAGGGCCTCCGGCTTCTCGCCTACGCCGATGAACAGTATCGGCCGGCCGGTCACCTGGCGGACCGAAAGTGCAGCGCCTCCGCGCGCGTCGCCATCCGCCTTGGTGAGCACGACGCCCGTCAGGTCGAGCGCCGCACCGAATGCCCGCGCGGCATTCACGGCGTCCTGGCCCGCCATGCTGTCGACGACGAACAGCGTCTCGATCGGCTTGAGCGCCGCACCGAGTTCCCGCACCTCGTCCATCATCTGGTCGTCCACGTGGAGCCGTCCGGCGGTATCCACCAGCAGCACGTCGTAGATGCCGCGACGGGCTTCCTCGAGCGCACGGCTCGCGATGGCGAGAGGCGCCTGGCCGGGGTCGGACGCGGCGACGTCGATGCCGAGCTGCTGGCCGAGCCGCTCGAGCTGCAGCATCGCGGCCGGGCGGTAGACGTCCGTCGATACGAGCAGCACGCGCTTGCGCTCGCGCTCCTTCAGCCACAGCGCGATCTTCGCCGCCGTGGTGGTCTTGCCCGCACCCTGCAGTCCCGCGAGCAGGATGATGGCCGGCGGCTGCGTGCGCAGGTTGAGCGGCCTCACGCCCTCGCCCATTACCCGCACCAGTTCTTCGTGGATGACCTTCACAAGGGCCTGGCCGGGCGTCAGGCTGTTGTGGACCTCGGTACCGACGGCCCGCACCTTGACCGCGTCGATGAACTCCTTGACCACCGGCAACGCGACGTCGGCCTCGAGCAGCGCCATCCGCACCTGCCGCAGCGTGTCGCCGATGTTCTCCTCGGTCAGCCGGCCACGGCCGCGCAGGCCCTCGACGACGGCCGCAAGTCTGGCGGAAAGCTTGTCGAACACGCTCGACCTCGGCGTTGGGAGTGGCGGCAGCGCCCCGGGCGCGGGAGCGCGGATTATAGGAGCCGCGGCTCCTCACTTCACCGTCGATGTGACATCATTTCACGATCTAGGCTGCACTGGTCCCGCGCTTGCTGCTCCCACTGATCGCCGTCGCCTGCTACCTGTCCGGGGCCCTCGGCCTCGCGTTCGGCACCTACCGTGGCGATTCGCACCACGGGCGGGGCGGCCGAATCGCCGGCGCGGCGATTGCTGCCGTCGGCGCCGTCGTGCACGCGCTGGCGCTGGTGGACGAGCGCCGACTCGACCCGCAGGCTGCACTGTCGCCCGGCGACACGGCCGCGATCGTCGGCCTGCTGATCGCGGTCACGGCGCTCGTCATGGCGCTGAAGCCGCGGTTGCGCGGCATGGCGGCGCTGCTGCTGGTGATCGCGGCAATGCTCGAGGCGGCTTTCTCCGAGGGCGCGCGCGGCTTCTCGATGGCGCGCCCGGGCTGGGAGCTCACCTTCCACGTGGCGATGGCGACGACCGCTTTTGCGTTCCTGACGATCGGCGCGGTGCTGGCCGTCGCGCAGGTCTTCGTGGACCGGCGCCTGCGCAGCCGCCAGCCGCTCGGCATGCTCAGGATCCTGACGCCGCTCGAATCGCTGGAATCGGGCTGCTTCCACAGCATCCTCGCTGGATTCGCCCTGCTCACGCTCGCGCTGGTGACCGGGGCGTTCTTCATCGACGATCTGTTCGCGCAGCACCTCGTGCACAAGGTGGTGCTGGCGATCATCGCGTGGCTGGTCTTCGGCGTGCTGCTGCTCGGCCGCTGGCGCTTCGGGTGGCGCGGCCGCAAGGCGCTGCGCTGGACGCTGACGGGCTACGTGCTGCTGGGCCTGTCCTACTTCGGCAGCAAGCTCGTGCTCGAGAACCTGCTCGGCCGGCACTGGGGCTGAACCTCCTTGCAGGACATCCCGATACCCTGGCTCGTCGGCCTGCTGGTCCTGCTCGTCGCGCTGTCCGCGTTCTTCTCGAGCACCGAGACGGCGCTGATGAGCGTCAACCGCTACCGGCTCCGGCACCGGGCGCGCGAGGGCAGCGCGGGGGCGCGTGCCGCAGAGAAGCTGCTCGAGACGCCGGACCGGCTGATCGGGATGATTCTGCTCTGCAACAACTTCGTCAATTCCGCCGCGGCCGCGCTCGTCACGGTGATCTCGCTGCAGGTCGGCGGCGAAGGCTTCGCGGCCATCAGCGTCGGCCTTTTCACGGTGGTACTGATCATCTTTGGCGAGGTCGCGCCGAAGACCTACGGCGCCATGTATCCCGAACGGCTGGCGCTCCCCGCGTCGCTCATCTACCTGGTGCTGCTCAAGTTCCTCTACCCGATCGTGTGGGTGACCAACCTGGTCGCGAACGGCGTACTGCGGCTGCTCGGCATCTCCCGCGAGAAGGCCAGCCGGACATCGCTCAGCCAGGAGGAGCTTCGCACGGTCGTGGCCGAGGCGAGCACGGTGATCCCGCACCGCCACCAGCGGATGTTGATGAGCATCCTCGATCTCGAGCGGATCCACGTCGAGGACATCATGGTGCCGCGCAACGAGATTGCCGGCGTCGACGTGTCGGACGACTGGGACCATGTCCTCGAGCAGCTGCGCGAGAGCCGGCACACGCGCATTCCGGTCTACGAGGGCAACCTCGACAACCTGATCGGCATCCTGCACATGAAGAAGGTCGCGAGACTCTTCGCGCACGGCGGGATCGACCGCGAGCAGCTCGTCGCTCTCGCCCGGACCCGCGAGCCCTTCTACGTGCCGGAGGGCACGTCGCTGAACCGGCAGCTGCTGAATTTCCAGCGCCAGCGACGCCGCGTCGCATTCATCGTCGACGAATATGGCGACGTCCAGGGCCTCGTCACGCTCGAGGACCTGCTCGAGGAAATCGTCGGCGAATTCACCTCCGACACGAGCTCGCTGCACAAGGATGTCCACAGGGAGAAGGACGGCAATTTCGTCGTGAACGCCTCTGCGAGCGTGCGCACGCTGAACCGCAAGATGGGCTGGTCGCTGCCGACGACGGGGCCGCGCACGTTGAACGGCCTGATCATAGAACTGCTGGAGACCATCCCGGACGCCGGCACGAGCCTGCGCATCAACGACTACGCGATCGATGTCCTGCAGACAGGCGACAACGCCGTGAAGACGGTGCGGCTGAAGCCAATTGCTGCCACCGCGCCGGATTCGGAGAGATCCTCAGAACGCGGCCTGTAGCGCACTGTCGAGACGGCTCACACCCTCGACCGCGAGACCGTCGAACGCGCTGCGCGGCACGTTGCCCTTCGGCACGAGTGCGCGGCGAAATCCCTGCTTCAACGCCTCGCGCAGGCGTTCCTCGCCGAAGGGCACCGGGCGGATCTCGCCAGTGAGCCCGAGTTCGCCGAAGCAGACCATGTCCGTGGCCACCGGCCGATTGCGCAGGCTCGAGAACACCGCGAGCACGGCGGGCAGGTCGGCCGCGGTCTCGCCTATCCGCACGCCGCCCACGACGTTGACGAAGACGTCCTGGCCCGATGAGGAGATGCCGCCGTGCCTGTGCAGAACCGCGAGCAGCAGCGCGAGCCGGCTCGACTCGAAGCCGACCGCCACGCGCCGCGGCGACATGCCCTGGGCCTCGTCGAGCAGCGCCTGGACCTCGACGAGCAGCGGCCTGCTACCCTCGCGGGCCACCGTGATGACGCTGCCTGGAACCGGCGTCTCGTGCTTCGAGAGGAAGATCGCCGACGGGTTGCGGACTTCCTTCAACCCCTGGTCCACCATCGCGAACACGCCGATCTCGTTCGCGGCGCCGAAGCGGTTCTTGACGGCCCGCACGACACGGAAGCGGCTGCCGGGGTCGCTCTCGAAATAAAGCACCGTGTCGACCATGTGCTCGAGGATGCGCGGGCCCGCGATCAGGCCTTCCTTGGTAACGTGCCCGATGATGAGCACCGTTGTGCCCGAAGCCTTTGCGTACCGGACCAGGCGCGCCGCAGATTCACGCACCTGTACCGCGGATCCCGGCGACGACTCCGAGAGTTCCGTGTGCATGGTCTGGATCGAGTCGATCACGAGTACCCGCGCCCGAACCGACTGCGCCTCCTCGATCACGCTCTCGACGCGCGTCTCGGCCGCGAGCCGCAGCGTGTCCGACTCGAGCCCGAGGCGCCGCGCACGCAGCGCCACCTGGCGCACCGACTCCTCGCCCGACGCGTAGAGCACGGGCTGGTCCCGGCTCAGCGCGTCGGCGGCCTGCAGCAGCAGCGTCGACTTGCCGATGCCGGGATCGCCGCCGAGCAGCACGACCGAGCCGGCGACCAGGCCGCCGCCGAGCACCCGGTCGAGCTCGCCGATGCCTGAGGCCGCGCGCAGCTCGGAATCTTCCGTGACCTGCGTCACCGTTCGGCTGGCCGGGGCGGCCGCGGAAGTGCGCCGACCGGACTCGGGCGCAACCGAGGACGCGGCCATCTCGAGCGTGTTCCAGGCCTGGCAAGCCGGGCACTGCCCCTGCCACTGGGGCGTGCGGGCGCCGCAGGAACCGCATACGTAGCTGACCTTCGGCCGTGCCATGTTATCCCCCGCCACCCGGGGTACCGGCCCGGGGCCTGCGATGCTAGCACGCAGGCTCGGGTAGCCCGGATGTGTGACGCCAGCGGCAATTCAGGGCCAAACCGCCCCGTATACTTTTCGTCGAGTCATGCGAACCCAGGTCGACGACACCCTTATCGTGAAGAGCGCTGGCCGCAATGCGGGCCCGGCCGAGGCACGTCGAACGCCTCCGGAACGGCTCGGCCGTTACAGGATTCTGCACGAGCTCGGCAAAGGGGCGATGGGCGTCGTGTACAGGGGCCTCGACCCCACGATCAATCGCGAAGTCGCGCTCAAGGCCATTCCGCTCGCAGCGGAATTCGAAGGCGAGGAACTCGAGGAAGCGCGCACGAAGTTCTTCCGCGAGGCGGAGATGGCCGGGCGGCTAAGCCACCCGCACATCGTCACGATCTTCGACGCGGGCGAGGACCGGGGCATAGCCTACATCGCGATGGAATTGCTGCGCGGCCGGCATCTCGTCGAGTACACCGACCCGGCGCGCCTGCTGCCGACGCACGAGGCACTCGAGATCGTTGCCCGGCTCGCCGACGCACTGCACTATGCGCATCTCTGCAGGGTGGTTCACCGCGACATCAAGCCGGCCAACGTCATGTACGACCCGCACAGCGCGGAACTCAAGATCACCGACTTCGGCATCGCCCGGCTCACCGACACCAGCCGCACACGGACGGGCGTCGTGCTCGGCACGCCGTCGTTCATGTCGCCCGAGCAGCTGGCGGGGCGCGTCGTCACCGGCAGCTCCGACCTCTTCTCTCTCGCCGTCACGGCCTTCCAGCTGCTGACGGGCCAGCTGCCGTTCCGCGGCGACTCGATGCCCGCGCTGATGCTGAGGATCGCTCACGAACCGAACCCGCGAATCCGCAACTTCCGTCCGGACCTGCCGCCAGGCCTCGACGAGATCTTCGATCGCGCGCTGGCGAAGCAGCCGACGGACCGCATCGCAAGCGGCGCGGCGTTCGCCTGCGCGCTGCGCGACGTGATCGCGGCGACAAGGGGCTGAGCGTGCTGCACAAGGGCAAGTTCCGCTGCGTCGGCATGAGCGACACGGGTCGCATCCGGGAACACAACGAGGACACGATCGGCACCGACGCCGACATCGGCCTCGTCGTGCTGGCCGACGGCATGGGCGGATACAAGGCTGGCGAAGTCGCGAGCGGCATCGCGGTCCGCACGGTGATGAGCCTGGTCAAGGAGGCCGTCGAGCGCGAGGACCTCTCGCAGCGCGACCCGGCGACCGGCATGAGCCGATCCGGCATCCTGCTGCGCGACGCCATCCATCGCGCCAACAAGATCATCTACCAGACTGCGAAGACGCAGCCCAATTGCGAGGGCATGGGCACGACGGTGGTGGCCGGCATCTTCTTCGACGACAAGCTCACGGTCGCGCACGTCGGCGATTCGCGGCTCTACTGCCTGCGAGGCAGCGAGTTCCGGCAGGTCACGCAGGATCACTCGCTGTTGCAGGAACTGGTCTCACGCGGCTTCTACACGCCCGAGGAGGCGCACCGCGCGGCGGCGAAGAACTACGTCACTCGCGCGCTCGGGGTCGAGCCGACGGTGGAAGTGGATGTGACGGAGGTCCCGGTTTCGAAGGACGACCTGTACCTGCTGTGCTCCGACGGCCTCTCGGACATGGTCGAGGACGAGGATATTCACTTAACCATCAGTACCTTTGGTGGTAATCTTGAATTGCTCGCTAAGCAGCTCGTGCTGCTCAGCAACGACAATGGTGGGCGCGACAACGTGTCGATAGTCCTGGCCCGGGTGCTCGACAGCTTCCCGGCGCGGCGACGGGTCATCGATCGGGTGCTCGCCCTGTTCGACTGAACGGAACGATAGGGACCACACATGGCCAGGCTTGTTCTCAGCCTCGACGGGCAGGTGCTCGCCGAGTACAACATGAGCAAGGAGCGCTACACCATTGGGCGCCTCCCGGACAACGACATCCGCATCGACAATGCGGCCGTGAGCGGTCATCACGCGCTGATCATCAACATCCTCAACGACTCGTTCCTCGAGGACCTGAACAGCACCAACGGCACGTACGTCAACGGCAAGATCATCAAGAAGCATGCTCTTCAGCACGGCGACGTGCTGACGGTGGGGCACCACTCACTGCGTTTCGTCGAGAGCGAGTCGGACGAACCCGCAGACGAGTTCGAGAAGACCATGGTGATCGGGCCGCGCGACGCCGCGAGGTTGAGCATTCCCGCCGCTGCCGCGCCCCCTGCTGCGGCAGCCATCGTGTAGGCCTACCCGAACGGCACGATGCCGAGGGCTCGACTGCAGGTGCTCTCCGGGCAGTTTGCGGGCCGCGAGCTCGAGCTCGTGAAGACGCTGACGACACTCGGCCGACCCGGCGTGCAGGTCGCGGCGATCACGCGCCGGGCCGACGGCTACTACATCGTGCACGTCGAGAGCAGCCGTGAGGACGACTTCCCGCTGGTCAACGGCATTGCGACCGGAGCGCAGGCGCGCCGCCTGCACGACAACGACGTCGTGCAGCTCGCCGGCGTCAAGATGGGCTTCTTCGAGGCCTGACTGACGGCGACGGCATCGGGACCGATGCCGGAAGGCTAGCGGACGACCCGCGTCGCCCGCTGGGTCACACCGCAGGTCAGTTCGTATGGAATCCTGTCCGCCGAGCGCGCGACCTCCTCGACCGGCAGCAGCCCGCCCCAGAGCTCGACCGGGGCGCCGACGCGCACCGCCGGCATCCCGGTCACGTCCGCCGTGATCATGTCCATCGACACCCGCCCGATCAGCGGCGCGCGCTGCCCGCCGATGAGCAGCGGCGTGCCCGTACGGGCGCTGCGCGGGTAGCCGTCTCCATAGCCGACCGCGACCACCGCCATGCTGGTCCTGCGCGGGGCACGCCACGCACCACCGTAGCCGACCGTCTCGCCTGCCTCGACCGTCTTCACCGCGATGACTTCGGACCGGAAGGTCATCACCGGCCGCAGGCCGACGTCCGCACCGGAGCCTCGAGGAAACGGGGAGGCACCGTAGAGCATCAGCCCCGGGCGCACCCAGTCGCCACGCGACGCAGGCCAGGCAAGGACTCCGGCCGAGTTTGCGACGCTGCGTTCGCCCGGCAATCCCGACGTCGTTGCCTCGAACGAGTCGAGCTGCTGCTGCGTCTTCGGGTCCGCGACTTCGTCGGCGCTGGCAAGGTGCGTCACGATGGTCGGGTCCGGTGCGACGCCGCGGGCGCGCACCAGCCTCCTGAGCGCATCCGAAAACTCCTCGATGCGGAACCCGAGTCGATTCATGCCGGTGTCGAGCTTGATCCAGGTCCGCAGCGTCGGTCCCGGCGCACGCTGCTCGAGCATGGTCAGCTGCTCGAGGCTGTGAATCATCACGTCAAAGCCGTCGCGTGCCGCGACCTCGAGCTGTTCCGCGCGCGACACGCCCTCGAGCAGCAGGATTCGATGCCGGCTCCCGGCCTCGCGCAGCGCGAGCGCTTCCTCGACGCGCGCGACCGCAAGGCCATCCGCATCGGCAAGCGCCGCAGCCGCGGTCTCGAGCCCGTGGCCGTATGCGTTTGCCTTTATGACGGCCATCACGCGCGAGCCGGGCGCGAGTCTTCGCACCTGCGCGAGGTTGTGCCGCAGCGCGGAGGTGTCGATGAATGCGCAGGGTGGGGTCTGCACGTGTGCGGGCCGCCGATTGCCGGTCAGTTACCGTAGTTGTAGTCGCCGGTCGCGAGGTTCTCGAAGCGCGTGTACTTGCCGAGGAACGTCAGGTGCACTTCGCCCGTCGGGCCGTTGCGCTGCTTCGCGATGATGATGTCCGCGATGCCCTTGCGGGGCGTGTCGGGCTCGTAGACCTCCTCGCGATAGATGAGGATGATCACGTCAGCATCCTGTTCAATCGCGCCCGAATTGTGCACTGCAACACCGTCGGCGAGCCAGCTGGCTGGCCCCGGCACAGTGAGATCGAATACTTCTTCCTCACCCGCCGGTTCGATGGCCACAACGCGGTCCCAGAACAGATCCGAAGTCGCCCACTGCGTCAACGTCTCGTCGTCGAGCAGCGTCGCGTAGTCGTTCAACGTCCGTCGACTCGGTGAGAACTTGAAATGACTGATACCACCGTTGGCCGTGCCGCGCATCGAAGCCATGCGTTGCATGCTGATCCCCGATGCACGCATGACCTGCCGAACCTGATCGAAGCACTCGGCCGGGAGCGTGTCGACATTGGTGTTCGCGTCCACCTGCTCCAAACGCAACGCAAGCCTCTCAGCGGGCGCGTAGCGGGGACCAAAGACCCCGACTTCCGACAGGAAGATCCGCTGTTGCTCGGCGCCCGTCACGTCGACGGTATACACCGGTCTCGAACGGCCCTGCGCCACCGACCGGAAACGCCCGATGATCCCGAATCGCATCAGCAGCGCAGCAACGTCCTGCGCGAGGCGAGCGCTGCAGGTCGAGAAGTAGACACGATTGCTGCCGCGGCCCGTGTCCCTGACATGGATGCACCCATCGGTCGCCCAGAGGTGCCGCAGCAACAGCGCGATCCGGTCGTTTGCAAGGGAAAAGACTTCGGCCGGCAGGTGCTTCTCATGCGAGCGCTGATTGAAGATACCGAGTCGCTTCAACCAGGCTCCAACGCCAGCGGGATGCCAGCGATTGCCATTCCCCGCGATGATCAGTTGATGCCAGAGACCGCGTCCGACATGCCGTGTGACGGTGCTGCCCATCGCTTCCGCCGCCTCGCGGACCGCAAGGCTGTTTTCCTCGGAGGCAGTCGTGTAACGCAGGGGCTGATGCAGCAGGTAGCTTCCGTCTCCGACCAGGTGCCCGAGCAGAATGAGTTCTTCGTCCGACCAGCTTAACGTCGACGGCTCGACGGGCAGCCGGCGGCCAAGTGCGACGCGGTCGCCGACTGCCATCTCGTCGATAGTCAGCCAGCCCTTTCCAGTCAGCACCCGGTGCTTGCCAGTCGCCCGCAACACCCGGCCACTGGCCAGCACGAGACGCTGGATGGGCTTGATGCCGACCGACCAGACGAGGTCCGAGTCAGCCGCGACGACCTTCTGGCTTTCGTCGACCGCGAGTACGCGCGGTCGCTGACCGACGAGATCGCGAATCGGCACGCGGCGCCCATCTGCAAGCACGACGAGTGTTTCCCCGGTGACGCACTCACGAAGATCGGACATCACCGGCTTCTTGTCGGTGCGCTGCTCGACGCTGCGGTTCAGCTGCGACAGCGCGATCACCGGCACCTTGAGTTCCTTCGCGAGCGCTTTCAGCGAGCGCGAGATCTCGGAGATCTCCGTGGCGCGGTTCTCCTTGGTGCCAGGCACCTGCATCAGCTGCAGGTAGTCGATGACGATGAGCCCGAGGCCGCGCTCGCGCGACAGCCGCCGCGCCCTCGCCCGCACCTCGGTCGGCGTCAGCGCCCCGCTGTCGTCGATATAGATGGGCGCGGCCTTCATCTGCGCGATGGCGCTGTTGATGCGCGCCCAGTCCTCGTCGCCGAACATGCCGGTGCGCAGGTGGCTCTGGTCCACGCG
>Ga0113563_10001999_pt1 | contig 12034 bp, 12 predicted proteins | sample Mud3Dept3metaG_FD_80117 | JGI IMG/M metagenome (GOLD analysis project Ga0113563, IMG submission 80117) | Freshwater wetland microbial communities from Ohio, USA, analyzing the effect of biotic and abiotic controls - Mud 3 Core 4 Depth 3... | ecosystem: Environmental > Aquatic > Freshwater >...
GCACAGCCTGGGACATCCTCGGGGGGAAAAAGACGGTACGGGGGAAGACCGTTTCAATCCTGGGGGGCGGAATGGTGGGGTGTGAGACCGCCCTCTACCTGGCTGCCCGGGATAACAAGGTCACCGTCGTTGAGATGCAGGAAGGGGCGGTGCAGGATACGGATTTCATCACCCGGGCCGATATTCTGTCGAGAATGAAAGAAGCCCGGATCGAAATTCTGACAGGCAGAAAGGCGGAGAAAATCAACGCCGGGGAAATTTTACTGGGTAATTCAGCGGGAAGGAGAGAAAGGATCAAGGGGGATATCATCGTTCTGGCTTTGGGTGCCGTGCCCGCAGGGGACCTAAAAAAGAGCCTGCAGGGGAAAATTAAGGAAATACATACCATAGGCGATGCCCGTCAGCCAGGAAGGATTATCGATGCAGTCTATGAAGGTTTTCGGTTAAACGGCGGGTAAGGGGGGGAACGGGGGTATTTCTGCAAATGCCTTGCTCAACAGGGAGACTTTGAAAAATATGTCGGCTTTTTTCAAAAAGCCAAAGTTTTACGAATATGCCATGTTAGAAAAAAGGGGCGGGAAGAAAATAAACTTTCTCGGGGCAGGGGAAGAAAGATAGGAAAGAGCCTCAGGAATGATTCACTCTTCTTCCCATGGATTTCATGATCTCTTCGGCCTCGGACACGATGCAATCGAGCAGCTCCTGGCAGGAGGGGATATCGTCGATCAGGCCGCAGGCCTGGCTGAAAGCCATGGACCCCCATTCCAGGTCCCCCTCCACGTAGGCTTTGCGGATCCGACCGACCCCGTATTGCATCATTTCCCAGGGATCGACTTTGTTCTTGGCCATATCCACGATTCTCTTGGCAAAGTCGTTCTTGATGACCCGGCAGCGGACTCCGGTGAGATTATCGGTTACGACCGTATCTTCCTCCGATTTGTCGATCAGGTATCTCTTCACGTGCTCGGGGACCGGCGCTTCCTTGGTTACGATAAAACGGCTCCCCATGGAGACCCCTTCCGCCCCGAGGGCCAGAGCAGCCGCCAATCCCCGCCCGTTCCCGATTCCCCCCGCGGCGACCACAGGAATTTTCAGCCGGCTGGCAACCAATGGAGTCAGCACCATGGTGGCGATGTGCCCCGTGTGTCCTCCCCCCTCGGTTCCCTGGACGATGACCGCATCGGCGCCGTCCTGCTCGGCTCGCAAAGCATGCTTCAGGGAGCCCATGGTGGGCAGAGCAAGGATTTTGTAGGGCCTCACCCGTTCGATGATTCTCTTGGGGTTTCCCCGGCCATAACTTGCCACGGGGACTCTTTCCTCCAGAATCACATCCAAGAGCTGGTCCACGATGGGGTTGTCGGGCATGAAATTGACTCCGAAAGGTTTGTCCGTCATGTCCTTGATCTGGCGGATGTTGTCCCGGAGCTGCTCGGGGGTCATGAAGGCCGCACCCAGGATCCCCAGTCCACCCGCATTTGACACCCCAGCCACCAAAGGAGGAAAGGATACCCAGGACATGGCCCCCTGAATGATTGGATACTTGATTCCCAGAAGTTCGGTGATTCGCGTCTTCATTCCATTTCCTTGTGACAGAGACAGATACTGGATACTCGATGCTGGATTCTGGATACGACCCAATATCTGATATCCAGTCTCCAGAGTCCGGTGGCGAACACTCAGTATCCCGGAATAACGAAAAGGCCGTGAGGGTTCTCCCCACGGCCTCTCTATCACCCGGCCGTGGGTGGCGCCCACGGCCTGAATCGTTTCATTTTTTCTGCTTGCGGATCAAGCGGAACGTTCAGGCAGTGGGCCAGGCCTAAGGACGAGGCACAACAGGAGTAGACCGAGTACCCAGAGCTGAACCCCTACCTGATCCATGAATTCCATCCTCCCCTGCTATGATTTATATTAAAACCCGGCTTTTCGGTTTGTCAAGAACTTGTTTTTCGCCAGAATCTTTCTTGACTTCCCTCTTTTCCCCCTGAAAAATATGATTGTCTACCACAGCCAGTCATTGACCTCCGGCTCAGCCGGTGGTTTAATAAAAATAGACAGCCCCAAGGGCATTCGAAAAGGGCTTCAACGGATGAGCCCTTTCTGTCGCGGGTATTCCACCCTTCATGAAAGCTAAAATCTCATTGATCGGCATGGGCAACCTTCTAATGGGGGACGAGGGAGTGGGCGTCCACGCCGTGGAGGCGCTGAAGAGAAAATATGAATTTCCCGAAGAGGTACGCCTCCTCGACGGCGGGACCCTGGGACTCGACCTGCTCCATTGGATCGAAGGAATGGATAGAGTTCTTTTTGTGGATGCGGTAGACTTAAAGAGGAATCCGGGGACCATCGCGGTCATCGAAGATGAAGACCTTCCCGCCTTCCTGGGGCCTAAATTGTCCCTGCATCATGTAGGCCTTTCCGATCTTCTCTTCGCTTCCAGTTTCATGGGAACCCGGCCGGCGGAAATCGCCCTGGTGGGAATCCAGCCCGAGACCATGGAAATCGGGCTCGAATTATCCAAGACGGTCATGGACCGGTTTGAGAAACTGCTGCAGGTTGTCGTCGAAAAACTCCGGGAATGGGGTTTGGAAATCAAGGAAAAGACGGCGCGAGAGCCTATTTATGTGCCTGGCCATTCCATCTGAGATCGTAGAAATCAGGGACAAGACCGCCACGATTGATGTCGCCGGAGTTCGCCGGGAAGTAAGCCTGCTTCTTCTTCCGGAAGAAGTTTCCGTCGGGGAATTTGTCCTGGTCCATGCCGGGTTCGCCATCCAGAAAATCGACAGGGAAGCGGCCGAAGAGACTCTGAAATTATTTCAGGAAATCGCCGAAAGCGAAAATGTATAGCGCAAAGCGCATAGATCATAGCGTTAAGTCTTTCACGCCATGCGCTATGCGCTTTGCGTTTTTTCGTGAAGCGGTGCGCTTATGCATGAAGTCTCCATCGCGCTAAATCTTCTGGATATCGTCGAGAAGAAGTGTCGGGATGAGGGCTATCAAAATGTGGAGTCGGTCAGGGTCCGTGTGGGAAAGGCTTCGAGCGTTCAGCCCGAGGCTTTTTCTTTTGCCTTTGAAGTCGTTAAAAAAAATACCCTGGCCCAGAACGCCAGGTTTATCATTGAGCTGATCCCTCTCGGGGGAACCTGCTCTGCCTGCGGAACCCGTTTCGAGACGGAAGAAACCTACATCCTGGAATGCCCTTCCTGCGGCTCCCCCTCTCTCCGGGTCACCCAGGGGTATGAGCTGGAAATCGTGGAGATGGAGGTGAATGAAAGCCAGAAGACCCGCGGGGAGCAGCGGCCCACCGCACCTCGACGATGAATCCTCTTCAAAATACAGGGTTTTTCTCCTAAAAATAGGCAATTTACCCCATTCTTTTATCCCCCATGTTTTTGTAGGGTAGACTGAGCCAGTCGCCTGAAGATATTTTTTTTCATTCTTCCTGACCATCAAGCCGGGGCCAAAAGAGTTCCGGACGAATAGAAGAGTTTAAGCCGGTTTTTTTGCCCCCCCAAGAATCGAACCGCTAAGGTGGGTGGATATGCATTTCTTAAGACCCCTTTACGTCGTTTTAGCCATTGCGGGGATTATCTTAATCGCCAGAACCTTTGTCGTCCCCGAGGATTTCGGCATCCATGAAAGCGGATACATGTATGGCTGGTACCGGAAGGCCAACGAAGGGGAGTGGAAAGCGATTAAGCCAAAATATCAGGGCCGGGAATATTGCCGGGATTGCCATGCGGAGGCGGAGCAACAGGTTCGTTCCTCCGGCCATAAACTCATCGAGTGCGAAAACTGCCATGGCCCGGCACGGAGTCATCCCGAAGACCCGCCGAAGCTGACCCTGGACCGGAGCCGCGAACTCTGCCTCCGGTGTCATACCTTTCTGCCTTATCCCACCAGTAAAAGGTCCGAAATCAAAGGAATTCATCCGGAGCAGCACAACCCTGATGGAGAGTGCGCAGGCTGCCATAATCCGCATCAGGCTTCCAAGCCCCAATAGGAGGAGCAGGTGAAGAGGAGGGATTTTTTGAAGTTTGCCCTGGGAGGGTCCGGCGCGCTGGTTTTCACCCGGGGGCTGAATGAAATCTTCCGGCCCGTTGCCCTGCAAGCCTCTTCGAGGCCCGTCCGCTGGGTATTTCTGGTGGACACTTACAAGTGCATCGGCTGCGGCTTCTGTGTCAAAGCCTGTAAGCTCGAGAATGAAATCCCCTTTGAGGCCAATGTCTCCCGCACCTGGGTTGAGCGGTACATCGTCACAAAGGAAGACGGAGTGTTCGCAGATACCCCCAAGGAGGCGCGGCATGGTTTCACCACCAGCCGGGTCGATCTCGGGCAGGGGAAGTATAAAGATATTCCCCGGGAGATAATCGATAAAGCCTTTTTCGTGCCCAAGCTCTGCAACCAGTGTGAAAAACCGCCCTGTGTCCAGGTATGTCCAGTCGGCGCTACCTATCAAACCGCGGAAGGGGTGGTCCTGGTGGACCAAAAGTGGTGCATCGGGTGCGGCTATTGCATCATGGCCTGCCCCTACGGGATGAGGTTTTTCCACCCCGTACACCATGTGGCGGAAAAGTGCAATTTCTGCTATCACCGCCTGGCCAAGAAAATGAAGCCGGCCTGTGTCCTGGCTTGCCCGGTGGGCGCAAGGCGAATCGGGAATATCAAAGACCCGGGGGACGCGGTTGCCAAAACCATCATGACCCAGCGGGTTTCGATCCACAAGCCGGAGTACGGAACCAACCCCCAGGTCTATTACCTCGGGCTCAGCGAGGAGGTAAGATAGATGACGGTGCTGGAAGAAGCCTGGACAATAAAAGAACTTTTCGTCTACCCCAATGAATACATATACTGGAGCATCCAGATCGTCATGTATCCCTTCATGACCGGGCTGGTGGCCGGCGCCTTCGTCCTGTCCTCCCTGTACCATCTCTTCGGCATTCGACAGCTCAAGGAAATTGCCCGGTTCTCCCTGGTCTTTTCCTTCGCCCTCCTGATGGTCGCTCCCCTGCCGCTGCTCTTTCATCTCCTGCGGCCGGAGCGAAATTTTTATGTCTTCATGACCCCTCATTTCACCTCGGCCATCGCCGCCTTCGGAATCGTCCTTTTTGTGTACGGGTCCATCGTCGCCTCCGAGCTGTGGTTCCTCTACCGGAAACACCTGGTGGAGACTTCCTCTAAACTCAAGAATCAGCTAAACAAAACCCTGGCCGAGAAAATAAGGTACTGGGTATCCACCATCCTGACGCTGGGCGTCTTCGATTTGAGCGAAACCACCCTCCGGAAGGATGAAAAGGCGGTTAAGGTCCTCGCCGGTGTGGGAGTCCCGGTAGCCTGCTTTCTCCACGGGTATGCCGGTTTTATTTTCGGCTCGGTGAAAGCGAACGCCCTGTGGATGACCCCCCTCATGCCGGTCATCTTCATCATGTCGGCGGTGGTCTCGGGCGTGGCCCTCTGCCTGCTCACCTATATCATTGTTATGGAGATCAAAAAAATCATGGCCTCCCGGAAGAGGTCCCCTTTGGCTCATCCGACCCTGGAAGAGATTCGAGGGGTGGAGATGTATGAGATCGGAATCACTTCGAAGTATCTCATCTTCTTCCTGATCTTCTCCATCAGCCTGGAATTGCTGGACCTGGTCTTCCGAGGCTACACCGCGGTCAAATCCTGGGACATTCTGAGGAACGTCATTTATGGAAAGGACTTCATCAATATCTTCCTGCTTCAATACACCCTCGGGAACCTCTTCCCTTTCATCCTCCTTTTAATCCCCTGGCTCACCATCCGTCGGGCTGTCGTCGCTCTCGTTCTGGTTATTTTTGGAGTCTTCATGATGAGGTGGAATGTGGTCATCGGCGGGCAGTCCTTTTCTCTCACCTTTTCCGGGTACATGCATTACCATCTGCCCCTGATCCCCCGGGATTTGGAGACTTTCAAAGAAGGCCTTGCGGGCGCGCTCCTCATCCTTGGATTGCCCTTCGCCCTGTTTTGGGCGCTCAGTAGGATTTTTCCCGTCTTTGACCTGAAAGAGTCCCCCCGATAGAAGGGAAGGGGAAGGAAAGTCGGTCTGAATCTTTCTCGGAGGAGTAAACAATTCTTGTTTCGCAGCCTCTTCCTGAAGGTGAGCTTGTCCGTAGGGTTGGTCATTACCCTCACCCTGGCCTCCTTTGCCTACTTCCTCATGGAAAATCAGAGGGAGCATCTGCTCGACACCAAAAAAAAGGAAATCGAAATCCTCTCTACTCTGGTTTCGAATTGGATCGCGAACTTCATGCTGGAAGGAAGGGCCCAGGACTTTCATAATTTCTTCGGCCCCTTCCGGGTCCGGGAAGACCGGCTGGAGCTGCGCATCCTCGACCCCGTCGGAACTGTCCTCCTTTCCTCCCAGAAGGACGAAAAGGGGATTTCCATGGCTTACCTCCTCGCCGGGCACCCGGACCTCACCGGGAAAACCCCGGTGGTGAGCGAGCAAAGGATTCAGGGGCGGCCCTTTTTCAGCTCCCTCCAGGCCCTTGAGAATCAACCCAGCTGCCATTCCTGTCACGGGGGGGATAAGAAAGTGCTGGGCTTGGTGAACGTGGCTTTACCCCTGGAGATGACCCACCGGTCGATCGCTTTCAACCGCAACCTGCTCATCGCCTCAACGGCCATAACCCTTCTGCTGATGGCTGCGGCGATCAATTTTCTCCTTACCCGGCTGGTCAAAAACCCGATCGCTCTTCTCATCGAGACCATGTCCCGGGTGGAGAAGGGCAATCTCAACGTGGAGGTGAACCTGGCAACCCGGGACGAACTCGGGCACCTGGCCCGGAGCTTCACCTCCATGGTCCAGAAACTCTCCCTGGCGCAAAAGGAACTGGAGAGGCAGCAGCAGCAGCAGATGCTCCAGGTCAAGCACCTGGCTTCTCTGGGGGAGTTGGCCGCCAGCGTGGCCCACGAGGTGAAGAATCCCCTGGCCGGGATCAAGCTGGCCATCCAGGTCTTGGCCAAAGAGCCCCGCGTGGCGGACAGCCAGCGAGAAACCATTCAGGAGATCGTCCGGTCCATCGATCGTCTGGACAAGACCATCACCGACCTCCTCTCCTATTCCCGCATTTCTCCGCCCGCCTTGATCCCCGCCAATCTCCACGAAGTGATCGAAGCAGCTCTTTTTTCGGTCAAAGAAGAAGCCCAGATTACCGGAGTCCGGGTGGAAAAGTCCTTTGACTTGACTCTTCCCCTATTGCCCCTCGACCCCCGGCAGGTAGAGGGCGTCTTCCTGAATCTTTTCCTGAATGCCTTGCAGGCCATGCCCCGGGGAGGGACCTTGACCGTCCAGACGAAACGGAGGGAATCGGGGTATCGCCGCCAGGAAGCCTATCCCGGCAGCCCGGGCCCGGAAGAAGGTTGGGTTGAGGTCACTGTGACCGACACGGGAGAAGGAATTTCCCCCGAGATTCTGGGCGAAATCTTTCGGCCCTTTTTCACCACCAAAGCAAAGGGCACGGGTCTGGGCCTTTCCCTGGTTCAAAGAGTCGTGGAACAGCACCACGGACAAGTCTTTGCTCAGAGCGGGGCAGGCGTGGGAACCACATTTTATCTTCTTCTCCCCATTCCCCCGCAGCCGGCTCAAGGAGAGCCTCTATGAAGGAGAAGATCTTGGTTGTAGATGATGAACGGCTGATCCGCCAGTCTTTAGAAAAAGGGCTTTCCGCCCAAGGTTATACGGTATTCTCCGCGGGAGACGGGAAAACCGCCCTTCGCCTGGCGGAAGAAGAATCTTTGGACCTGATCGTGCTGGACCTCAAACTGCCGGACCTCAACGGAATTGAGGTTCTTAAGGGGCTGCGTGACCTGGAAAAGGACATGCCGGTCCTGGTCATTACCGCTTACGGCAGCATCGACACGGCCATTCAGGCCATCCGGGCGGGGGCTTACGATTACATCACCAAGCCCTTCGACCTGGAAGCCTTCCTCCTTTCCATAAGCCAGGCCCTGGAGGCTTCCCGTTTGAAAAAGGAGGTTACCTATCTCCGATCCCAGGAGACGATCCGATCCGGCCTCCACCGAATCATCGGCCAGAGTCCGGCCATGAAGGAGGTGGGCCGCTGGATCAGACAGATCGCCCAAAGCGAAGCATCCACAGTCCTACTGGAAGGGGAAAGCGGGACGGGGAAGGATTTGGTGGCCCGCACAATCCATACCGAGAGCGCCCGGGCGAACCAGCCGTTCATCGAGGTCAACTGTGCTGCCCTTCCCGAGACGCTCATCGAGAGTGAACTCTTCGGCCACGAAAAAGGGGCCTTTACCGATGCGAAAACCCGCAAGGCTGGCCTTCTGGAGGTCGCCAACCGGGGAACCCTGTATCTGGACGAGATCGGAGACATGAACCCCGCCCTGCAGTCCAAGCTGCTCAGCATGATCGAGAACAAAAGATTCCGCAGGCTGGGAGGAGTGAAGGACCTGTCCGTGGATGTGCGTTTCATCGCGGCCACCAACCGCGACCTGGCTTCGGCCGTGGAAAAGGGGGGCTTCCGGAAAGACCTCTACTATCGTCTCAAAGTCTTTTCCATTCATCTTCCCCCGCTTCGGGAAAGGTTGTCCGACCTTCCCCAGCTCATCGATTTCCTCCTGACTGAGTTCCAGAGAGAATTCAAGAAGAAGACCCTGGGTCTCTCTCCGGAGGCGCAAAAGATTCTGGCCGGCTACCATTGGCCGGGGAATGTCCGGGAATTGAGAAACGTCCTGGAGCGGGCCTTCATTCTTTGCGAAGGAGATCGGATCGAGTCCTCGCACCTGCCTCCTGAACTGACCGCTTCGGCAATTCCTCCTCCCCAGCCGGGAGAAACTCCTTTCCGGCTTCCTCCCGAGGGGGTCAATCTGGAAAGTCTTGAACAGGACCTGATCCGCCAGGCCCTGGAAATATCCTCGGGGAACCAGGTGCGGGCGGCGAAGCTCCTGGGAATTAGCCGGGATGTCCTTCGCTACCGGATGAAAAAATTCAACTGGACATAGGACTGGGTGATTCCACCCACCCCTGAGTCATTTCACCCAGATTCATCCCTGCCGATTTCCCGTTTCTCTTTTGGGATTGTTTTTTCCCCTTGCCCGTAGGCACCTTTATCCCCTCAAAACCAATTGATTTTTTGCAGGGATGCCAAGAAAATCATACGGTCTTAGGGGCCTATCTCCCTGCTGGCATGAGGATTGCTCTTATTGATGATCAGGAGGGATTCAACCATGAACGACATTATCGTAACCTACGATGTTAATCATGCGATCTCGTTCGGTCCACTGATCGTCCTTTTTATTGCCGTAACCGGCCTGAGCGCGGGAAGCTACCTGGCTTCGGTTGTTTTTACCCATCTCGGCAAAAAGGAATACCTCCCCCTGGCCAAGTTATCGGCCCTGGTAGTTATGCTTCTCTGGGTGGTGGCGCCCCTCCTTCTCCTGCTGGACATCGGGCAGCCTCTTCTCTTCTGGCATCTCTTTGTCTATTTTCAACCCGAGTCTCCCATGGCCTGGGGTACTCTGATTCTAACTGCTTATCCTTTTCTGGGCTCGGTATATATCTGGCATCTCTTCCGCGGTGAAATCCAGAAAGCCAAGACATGGGGACTTATCTGTCTGCCCGCTGCTCTGGGCTCCCATGGGTTTGTGGGCTTCGTGTTGAGTTTTTCCACCGCCCGCATCCTCTGGACCACCTCGATCACCCCGATTTTTTTCCTGGTCAGCGCCGCCCTTTCGGGCCTGGCCCTGGTCGTGATCCTTGATATGGTGCGGTATTATTCCACCCTGCGGCGTTCCCCCGAGGCCCAAGCCAGGGAGCGGCTGATCTTCCATCACTTGGGAGAAGGCCTGTACATCTTGATCTTCGCCGACCTGGCCCTGATCCTTTTCTACCTCATGAAACTGGGGCTTACCCCCGAACTATTTGATCACGTCCTCAGATTAATGACCGAAGGAAAACTTTCCGTCGCCGATCTCCTCATCCCGGTGGTCTTGGGACTTATCGCTCCTCTGGCCTTGCTGGTCGTACCCAGGACGGCCCGTAGCCCGGTCAGTCAATTGATTGCTTCTGCATTGATCATCTTCGGGGTCTTTTTTATGGGGAACCTGATTCTTTCCGCCGCCCAGGGTCTGCCTCTGGTGTAGGCGCTTAGCCTCCAACTGAACCTAACCTGTAGGCAAGAAAAAACATCCATCATTAAGGGCCGTAGGGGCATCCCGCGTTTCGAGGGACATCGTGCGCCTACTTGACACCTCGTTCACAGCAACATGCTGATGGGAAGGAGAGGTCTGTCACTGGGACTATTCCTTTAAATGTTGTCGTTATCCGCGTTCATCTGCGAATATCCGCGTCCCATTTTATTTTTTAGCCTTTGACTTCGGGCCAAAGGGCTCTGGCAGGAACTTTCCATCCCGCTCTTCGAGAAACCCTTTCATCCCTCTTTCTTTCTGCGCATCGAACATGGCCTGTCGCTCTGGCCCGTGGGAGCAGTGGGCCAGCGTGGAATATGGGGCGCATACCTCCATGGCCGCCCCGATGCCGTAGGCCATGTAGCCGGAGAGGATCAGGCGCTTCATGATGCGAACCGAATTGGGGGGAACCCTGGCAATTCTCTCGGCCAGGGCAATGACCGTGGGCATGAGCTTCTCCTTGGGAAGGCACTCGTTCACCAGCCCGATCCTCTCGGCCTCTTTCCCGTCGAAATGGTCCCCTGTGTATAAGTAACGTGCGGCCCGGTGCCATCCGGCTAGGGCCGGGATCAGAAAGGTGCTGTTGGCATTATGCCGGACTTCCGGCTGGCCGAAGACGGCATCGTCCGAGCAGTAGCACATGTCGCAGGCCATGGCCAGCCACATTCCCCCGCCCATGCAGTAGCCGTGGACCGCGGCGATCACCGGCTTTTTCAGGCGCCAGAGGTCAAGCTGGCGGTGCTGGACATTTTCATAGTCGTGCACCTGGACCACCCCCAGAAACTCGCCGATGCTGCCGTAGATGGCCGGATCGGTCAGGCTCCCCTTTCTTCCCGGAACCGCCCCCATGGCGTAGCCGGAACTGAAAGCCCTCCCAGTGCCGCAGATGACCATGCAGAAAATCTCCGGATCGTTGTCCCCTTCCTGCAGAGCTGCATGAAGCTCCCTTTCCAAGTCGGGGGTCAGGGCATTCAGCGTATCGGGCTGGTTGAGGATGACCTTCAAAACCCCCTTTCCCTTTTCGCAAAGAATCAGCCTATAGTCGTAAGCCATGATCCTCTCCTTTCGAGTTTGTTCTTTGAATGCCAGGCAGACCTTTCCTGATAAACCCTTATAGGATTTTCAGGAAAGAATAAAGAGGTTTTTTGCGCGGGGGGGAATTCGAAAGCGACTCAGATCTGCTGTTCCACTCCGGGCTGCTTACCGGAAGGAGACAGGCCTCCGGGGGCGGGAGGGGATTTTCGCAGAGTGCTCGCCGCGATGGAGAGATACTGCAGAGCCAGAAGCAGAAAGCCGATGGGCAGGAAAAGGTAGGGGATCACCATGGGCGTTCCCAGGGATGTAGACATGCGGTCGTTGTGCAGCCAGGCTTTCCAGGCCATGTCCGTGCCCTTCCAGATCAGGATCCCGCAGAAGAAGAGGCCTGCCGCGGCCCGCAGGATGTTCAGGCGGGCCTTCACGGCAGGCTTGAGGCGGTCGAGCAGGAAGGTGATCCGAATCTGGCTGCCCAGCCGGAGGACGTCGCCCGCCGGAATCACGCACAGGAAGGCGAGGAGAAAGGTGTTTACCTCCAAGGCCCAGTGCGTGGGGGCGACAAAGACATAGCGCAGGACCACGTCATAGGTGATACTCACCACCATAAAGGCCAGGGCCAGTTGTCCAAGGAACCCACCCCCCGCTTCCAGCCGGCCGGTGATCCCCATCGGTGTGCTCTCCGTTCCGCTCATGCCCGCCCCAAGGCCAAGTTGATCGCCTTCTGGCCCGCCTCTTCGCCGATCTGCTTCTTCCACCACGCCCACACGGGCTGGCTTTTCACCTCGAAATCTTTGAGCTCGATTTCGGTGGGCTTAAA
>Ga0113563_10002001_pt1 | contig 12032 bp, 7 predicted proteins | sample Mud3Dept3metaG_FD_80117 | JGI IMG/M metagenome (GOLD analysis project Ga0113563, IMG submission 80117) | Freshwater wetland microbial communities from Ohio, USA, analyzing the effect of biotic and abiotic controls - Mud 3 Core 4 Depth 3... | ecosystem: Environmental > Aquatic > Freshwater >...
GCTTCACGGGCGCGGCGCCGTCCACCTGGACCTCGATCCCGTCGAGACCAATGCGGTAGTCGCAGAGGAAGGTGTCGGGCGCCTCCACGAGACAGACGTCGCGGGTGAGACCGCCGTAGTTCCACCAATCGGTATCGAGCGCCGGCACGCCGTCGCGCCGGCGCGTGTCGTCGACGCACACGACGACGGCGTTCTCACCTTCGCGCAAGACGGCGGTGACCTCGAGAGCGAACGGCGTGAAGCCGCCCACGTGGCCGCCGACCGATTCGCCGTTGACCCAGACCTGGGCTTCGTAGTTCGCCGCGCCGAAGTGGAGGAAGCTGCGCCGTCCCGCCGCCGGATGCGCCTCGAACGTGCGCTGATACCAGAGCGTGCCCTCGTAGAGCAGCAGCCGCAGATCCTGGCTGTTCCAGTCGCCTGGCACCGCAAGCGTGGGCGAGCGCGCGAAGTCGTACTCGATGCGCGGGTCGTCGCGGGGCGACAGGTTGCGGTGAAAACCGCGCGTGTTGGGGAAACCGAGGAACTGCGCGCCCGAGCGGTACGGATCGACGATCACGTGCCAGCTGCCGGCGAGGCTCCGCATGCGGCGACCGAAGACGTTTTGGATCGAGATCATGCGGCCCACGCTATCGACGGCCCGGCGGCGACGCGAGGCCGGGGACTCGAACGCGAAGCGGGCGCGCTCTCAGCGGAGCCCGCGCTACGCGTTCGTGGGTGGGCGAGCAAGCCTCGGCCGGCGGGAGATCGGAGACGACACGCCGGAGTCGGGTTCGACGGAGTCCGCGCTGATCTCGGACTCCACGGCGCGCAGCTCCTCGACGAACGCGCGCACCGCAGGAGACGGCGTCCGATCGCTTCGCCAGAAGACCTCGTAGCTCGTCTGCATCCACGGCTCGTGGAAATCGAGCTGGACCAGCCTGCCGTCGCACAGATCCTTCGCGACCAAGCCAGGCACGGCGGGCAGGATCGCATCGGTCGACGCAGCGATGCGACGGGCGAGGTCGAGCGAATCCACCCGAACGGCCGGCAGAAAGTCGCCGGTATCGGGATCGAAGCGGCCGGCAGGTCCCTCCATGCGAAGCCGATTGGCGATGGCGCCGCGCACGCACGATCCAACGAGGGCGAATGCGAGCACGTCGGCGAGGCGCAAGCCGGCGCGCCTTGCCAGCGGATGATCGGGACGTGCGAACACGCGGATCGGGTGGGTCGGCAGCGGCTCGTGATGCAGCTGCGAGTCGCGGCTCGCGGAGCCGAGATCGGCGACGCCCACATCGCAGCGGCCGGCCAGCACGTCACGGAAGATCTGCTCCGGGTCGAAGCACGCGATCCGCGCCCGGAGCTGCGGGTGTTTCGCGAGGAGTCGCGTCATCGCACGGCCCACGGAGATCTCGGCCGAGAAGGGGCCGGCTCCCACCACGAGCTCGCCCGCTTCGAGACCCGCGAGCTGCTGGATCTCGCGCCGCATCGCGGCCTCGTCGGCGAGCAGCACTGCACCGCGCTCCAGCAGCAGGCGGCCGAAGGGGGTGGGCTCGACACCGCCGCGCCCCCGGTCGAAGAGGAGGACGCCGAGCGAATCCTCGAGCCCTGCGATGCTGCGCGAGAGCGTGGGCTGCGAGACATGCAGCGCCTTCGCCGCGCGCGCGTAGCTGCGGTAATGCGCCAGCGCGATCGCGTGTTCGACCAGGCGGAGATCGACCGTCATGCGGAAACCGTATCGGATCGATTCAGAACTTTCATTGGACGGGAACTCGCGGGCGGAGGTATCTGTCGAACCGTGTTACCCGCCTGCTCGTCGGCGGGATCACCTTCGCGTGTTTCCGAGACCTCGACTGCACGCCTGAGAAGGCCGCCAGGGCGCTCTGCAAGGGCCACCGTCAGTGTCGATCGACGCTGCAAGCCGGGCGAGACGCTGAAGGACAGCACCAAGCGAGCCACCGGCGTCGAGAACAAGAAGAAGAACGACGGCTACGGCGTGGCGAAGAAGGCCGCCGGCAAGGCGAAGAACGACTGAGCGGGAGACTACATGAGGAATTCGCTGGCCGTGACCGTAGTACTGGAGGCAACGCTCACGGCGCGCGCCGAAACCGCGCTGGACCGACTACGACGCCGTCCGCTTCGGCGTGGAGATGACCGACGACGTGCCCATGAAGCACCAGGAACGCGCGTGGACCGCACCGATCTGGTACGCGCCGTGAGCGCCCGCTCTGCCGCTCGGACAGCCCTCGGCTGGGCGTTGCTGCTGGGACTCTGCATGGCGGTCGCGGTGCGGCCGGCGGCCGCCGGCGAGGGTGGCAGCAGCCACTACAACCCGGGCACGATGGGCGACTTCGCGATGGCCCTGATCGGGCTGCCGGGCTTCTACCTGCGCAACGACACCTTCTACTTCGACGGCAGCATCGGCGAGGTCTCGCTCGGGAAGGCCGTTCTCGACCACGCAGATCAGCAGGCCTGGGTGAACATCACGAAGGGCATCTACCTGGCACCGTGGGGAATCCTCGGCTCGCGCTTCGGAGCCGTGGTTTCGCTCCCGGTCGCCATCGACGCGAAGCTCTCCGGTGAGCTCGCGTTTCCGAACGTGCAGCGCGAGGGGAGCCGCGGCGGCTTCGGCGACATGTCCTTCACAAGCTTCCTCAACTGGAGCAAAGGACAGTTCCACACGAGCGTAGGCCTGAACGTCTACGCACCGACGGGTTACTACGACTCCGACAGCATCATCAATCTCGGCCGCAACTACTGGACGTTCGATCCGACGCTCACGTTCACTTGGCTCCATCCGAAGCGCGGACACGAAATCTCGTTCATCGCCGGCACGATGTTCAATACCGAGAACCACGCCACCGACTACACGACGGGCGACGAGTTCCATCTGGGCTTCATGGTCGCGCAGCACTTCTCGCCCCAGTTCGCAGCGGGCCTGACCGGGTACTACTACCAGCAGTTCACCGATGACCGCGGACCGCTCGTCGACCAGTTGAACGCGCTCGGACGTGCGGGGAACGGGTTCCGGGGCGACGGAGTCGGGCTCGGCCCGGCCCTACTCTACACGCCGAAGATCTTCGGCAAAGACGTGAACCTGATCACCAAGTGGCTGCACGACGTCGATACCACGAACCGCTTCGAGGGGGACCGATTCTTCCTGTCCGTGGCATTCGGATTCTGACCGGCCGCAGCCGGAGGACGAGGGCGGGATGACCAAGGAGATCGTCATGAAGTTTTGTTTCCTGATTGGGCTTTCAGTCGTCTTCCATCTCGTTGCGACACTCGCGGCATACGCTGCGGATCCGAAGCCCAACATCGTCGTCATCCTGGCCGACGATCTCGGCAACGCGGATCTCGGCTATCGCGGGAGCGACATCCAGACGCCGAACATCGACAAGCTCGCGAAGGAGGGCGTGCGGCTCGACTCCTTCCACGCCGGCCCGGTGTGCACCCCCGCCCGCGCGGCGTTGATGACGGGCCGCTATCCGATGCGCTACGGCCTGCAGACGCTGGTGATCTTCCCGAACCACAGCTACGGCTTGCCGACCGACGAACGGACCTTGCCGCAGGCGCTCAAAGAAGCGGGTTACCAGACCGAGATGGTCGGGAAGTGGCACCTGGGGCATGCCGACAAGAAGTACTGGCCGCAGAACCGCGGGTTCGAACATTTCTACGGCAACACGGTCGGCGAAGTCGACTACTTCACCCATCAGCGCGCTGGCGTGACCGATTGGCAGCGCAACGGCAAGTTCATCTCCGAAAAGGGTTACGTCACCACGCTGTTCGGCGACGAGGCCGTCAGCCTGATCGAGAAGCAGGACAAGACCAAGCCGTTCTTCCTCTACTTCGCTTCGCTCGCGCCGCATGCGCCCTACCAGGCGCCGAAGGCCGACGAGGATCGCTACGCGTCCACGATCAAGGACCCGACGCGCCGCACCTACGCAGCGATGATCACGTCGCTCGACGACCAGGTGGGCAGGATCGTCGCCGCGCTGGAACAGCGCGGTTTGCGCGAGAACACTCTGATCATCTTCAGCAGCGACAACGGCGGCCCCCGCAACGCGGTGGTGGCGAGCGGCGCGCACTCGAAGGAGGAACGCGCCGCGGGCGGCGTCAAGCAGGAGTCATTGCCGGCGAGCAACGGCGAGCTCCGCGGCGGCAAGGGCAGCCTCTACGAGGGCGGTGTCCGCACTCCGACGATCTTCAACTGGCCGGGCAAGCTCGCGCCGCGCGCCGTCGATGAGCCGCTGCACATGGTCGACATCATGCCGACCGCGATCGCGCTCGCTGGCGGGACCGCGAATCCCGCCGACAAGCCGCTCGACGGCAAGGACATCTGGGCGACGGTTGCCGAGGGTGGAGCTTCGCCGCACGACGACATCCTGGTGAACGTCGAGGCTTTCCGCGGCGCCGTTATCAAGGGCAAGTGGAAGCTGGTGAAGATCGCCTTGCTGCCCGGCAAGACGGAGCTCTTCGATCTCTCGGCCGATCCCGGCGAGAAGACCAACGTCGCCGACCGGAACCCGGAAGTCGTCCGCGATCTGGAGACTCGCCTGGTCGCCTACGCCAAGCAGCAGAAGATGAGCGAGTGGTTGAAGGCGCAGCCGGACTATCTCGGGGCGCAGGGGCAGACGATCTTCGATCCCGACTTCGACATCGACGATGGCGGCCTGCCGCACGCGAAGCCGGTGCTGCCGACGAAGTGAGTCCGTGGCCAGCGGGCGAGATCGAAATCAACGAAGGGCGAAGATGACCACGAATCTTCTCGCAAGGCTCGGAATCATCGTGCTCTGTTCGCTCGCGGCCACGGGGAGCTCGGCCGCCGCGCCCGACGACGGCTCCGTGCTGCCGTTTCCGCCGACTCCGTCGGCGAGCGTCGCGGGCGAGACGCTGCAGCAGTCGAAGCACCAGCGCCGCGTCGAGAAGAATCATCTTCCGAAAGATGCTCCCAATATCCTGATCATCCTGCTCGACGACGTCGGCTTCGGCCTGCCGGACACGCTCGGCGGCGAGGTGCACACGCCGACCCTCACGCGTCTCGCGGGCGAGGGCATCCGCTACAACGCATTCCACACCACGGCGATCTGCTCGCCGACGCGCGCTGCGCTGCTGACGGGGCGCAACCACCAGCGCGTCGGCAACGGAACGATCGCCGAGCGGGCCGTCGACTGGGACGGCTACACCGGCTTGATTCCGAAGACCTCCGCCACGATCGCCGAGGTACTGCGCGACTACGGCTACAACACGGCGGCCCTCGGCAAGTGGCACAACACGCCCGCGACGCAGACCACCGCGATGGGACCGTTCGACCGCTGGCCCACAGGGCACGGCTTCGACTACTTCTACGGCTTCCTCGCCGGCGAGACCTCGCAATGGGAGCCGCGCCTCTACGAGAACCTGAATCCCGTCGAGCCGCCGCACTCCGAGACGTATCACCTGAGCGAAGACCTCGCCGACAAAGTCATCACGTGGATCAAGCGCCATCAGTCCTTCTCTCCGGACAAGCCGTTCCTGCTCTACTGGGCGCCCGGCGCCGGCCACGGGCCGCATCACATCGGCAAGGAGTGGGCGGACAAGTACAAGGGCAAGTTCGATGACGGCTGGGACGCGATGCGCGAGCGTGTCTTCGCGCGGCAGAAGCAGCTCGGCTCGATTCCGGCGAACGCCGAGCTCACGCCCCGCACCGAGTCGATGGCCGCCTGGGACAGCATCCCGGAAGCGGAGCGCCCGTTTCAGCGCCGCTTGATGGAGATCTATGCGGGCTTCGTCGAGAACGTGGACGTGCAAGCGGGCCGCGTCGTCGACGAGCTCGATGCGCTCGGCATCCGCGACAATACGATCGTCTTCTACATCTTCGGCGACAACGGCGCGAGCGCCGAGGGGCAGAACGGCACGATCAGCGAGCTGCTGGCGCAGAACCAGATCCCCAACACGGTGCAGCAGCAGCTCGAGGCGCTCGATCAGCTCGGCGGCCTTCGTGCGCTCGGCGGTCCCCAGGTCGACAACATGTACCACGCGGGCTGGGCGTGGGCGGGCGATACGCCCTTCAAATACACCAAGCTGATCGCGTCGCATTTCGGCGGCACGCGCAACCCGATGGTCGTCTCGTGGCCGAAGCGCATCCAGCCCGACAAGACCCCGCGCTCGCAGTTCCACCACGTCAACGACATCGCACCGACGCTGTACGAGATCCTCGGCATCGAGCCACCGAAGGTGGTGGACGGCTTCGAGCAGGATCCGATCGACGGCACCAGCATGGTCTATACGTTTGCGAACGCGAACGCGCCGGGTCGCAAGGACACGCAGTACTTCGACAACAACGGCAGCCGCGGCATCTATCACGACGGCTGGTACGCGTGCACGTTCGGCCCGCTGACGCCGTGGCTCACCGTGAGCCCGGGCCTCGCCAGCTGGGATTCCAGCAAGGACGTCTGGGAGCTCTACGACCTCTCGAAGGATTTCACGCAGGCTCACGATCTGGCTGCCCAGGATCCCAAGCGCCTGGCGAAGATGAAGGAGCTGTTCCTGGCCCAGGCGGAGGAGAACAAGGTCTTCCCGATCGGCGCGGGCATCTGGCTGCGCATCCATCCTGAAGACCGGGTGAAGACGCCCTACACGAGCTGGCGCTTCGACGCGACCACCACCCGGATGCCCGAGTTCACCGCGCCGGGTCTCGGACGCGAGAGCAACCGCGTCGTGATCGACGCGGAGCTGGGCAAGAAAGCGAATGGTGTGTTGTACGCGCTCGGCGGCGCTTCCGGCGGCCTCACCGTGTACCTGGACGGAGGTCACCTCGTCTACGAGTACAACATGATGATCATCGAGCGGTACATCGCGCGGTCGAAGCAGATGCTCGCGCCCGGCAAGCACCGGATCGAGATCGACACGACGCTCACCGAGAAGCGCCCGCTCTCGCCGGCCGAGGTCGTGCTCACCGTGGATGGCCAGGAGGTCGCCCGCACGACGGTCGCGCGCACCGTGCCCGCAGCGTTCACCGCGAGCGAGACCTTCGACGTCGGCACAGACCTCGGCTCGCCGGTGTCACGCGACTACTACGAGCGCCGGCCGTTCGCGTTCGGCGGCAAGATCGACGCGGTCTCGGTCTCGCTGAAGTAGCGAGGCAATGCGCAGCTCGGTCAACGTGCTCGTGTGTGTATTGGTCTTGGTCGCTGCAACCGTGGATGCATCCGGGGAGGACAACCTCGAGGAGGTGAGTGCCAAGCTCAGCAACCCGGTGTCGGATCTCTGGGCGATCAACATGCAGTTCGGCATCAACTTCAGCGACGGCGACCTGAACCGGGGCGCGGCCGAGGTGGGCGGTTTCTTCCAGATGCAGCCGGCGCTTCCGATCCCGCTCTACAAGGATGGGGAGCGGACCTGGCGCATGATCCTGCGGCCGACGATTCCAGTGCGGATCGGCGCCCCGGTCCCCGAAGGATTCAACGACTTCGATCACGAGACGGGCCTCAGCGACATGCTGCTGCCGTTCCTGTTCGCACCGAGCCTCGACCACTGGATCCTGGGCGCTGGACCGGGTTTCCTGCTCCCGACCTCGACGGAGGACGCGTTCGGCCGCCGGCAGTGGGGTATCGGTCCGGCAGTCGTCGCGGGCTACAAGACCAAGAAGTTCAGCGCGATCGTGTTTCCCAACTACATCTGGGGCTTCGCCGATCGCGGCGATCAGAATGACACTCCCGACGCGAGCTTCCTGACGCTGCAGTACGCGTTCACTTGGAACCTGCCGAACGCCTGGCAGATCGGGATCAACAACACCGCCGGTTACGACCACCAGGCCAGCTCGGGCAACCAGTGGAACGTCCCGATCGGGCCCTTCGTCTCGAAGACGGTGCGCTTCGGCCATATGCCGGTGAAGTTCCAACTCTCGGCCGAGTACTCGGTCGTGAGCCAGGACGACTTCGGTCAGCGCGGACAAGTGAAGTTCAACATTACGCCCGTGATTCCGGGCCTGATTCAGGATCCGATCTTCGGCAGCCGCTGACGACCGCGCTGGCGGTCTCGATGCGCCCGCTCGGCGCTGCGCGTCTTTGCGATCAGCGGTTCCCAGCGCCGCGAATCGAAGGGGCAGACCCTGCCGATGCGGGCAGCTCGATCCGGAACGCGGTGCCGCCCGGTCCGGTGTACGCGACCGCGACCGTCCCGCCGTGCGACTCGATGATCTTCTTCACGGTCGCGAGGCCGAGGCCGGTGCCATCCGGGCGCGTGGTGAAGAAGAGATCGAAGACGCGGTCGCGCACACCTTCCGGGATTCCCGGCCCGGTGTCGGCGACTTCGAGAATCGCGCGGCGCTCGTAACGGCGCACCACGAGGCGGAGCGTACCGCCTTGCTTCCCCATCAGGCGCAGCGCGTTGCCGGCCAGCTCGAGCAGCACTTCTTCGAGCAGGTTGGGATCGCAGTCGGACGCGATCGGCGCGTCCGGCGCTTCGACGGCAACCGCGATGCCGAGATCGCGCGCGTGTGGTTCGAGCGTCACCGCCACCGTGCGCGCCAGCTCGCAGAGATCCACGCGCTCGAATCGCGGCTCGTGCGGGCGCGAGAAGTCGAGCAGCGAGCGGATGCGTTGTTCCAGACGATCCGCTTCGTTGAGAACACCCAGGAGCGTCGAGGCGAGCGGGCCGTCGCCGGCCTGGCGATGCGCGAGCTGGGCGGCCGCGCGGATTCCCGCGAGCGGATTGCGGATGCCGTGCGCGACCGAGCCCGCGAACTCGCCCACCGCGGCGAGCCGGGCATGTTGCAGCAGCGCCTCTTGCGCTTCGCGCAGCGCGTCGATCACGCGCGCGTGCTGGAGCGCGAGAGCGGCCTGGGCGGCGAGACCCCGCACCAACTCGCGCTCGGACTCCGAGAACGGGGCACCCGAGCGCTTGGGTCCGCAGGCGAGCGTGCCGAGCGAAGTACCCCGAAAGCGCACGGGCTCCGTGATCGCGGGCGCGCGACCCGTGCTCGCGCCGAGGCGCAGCTCCGCCCAATCGAGCGCGAGCGCCTCGCGCACGCGGCCCCCCAGGAACGCGCCGATCGCGGCGGCGTCGGTGAGCGTCGCGAACTCCGTGCTGGTGTCCTCGAGCACGTGCGCCACGTCGAGGTGCGAGCGGAAGAAGGCGCGGTCGATGCCCACCTGCACGCGCCGTCGCAGCGGATCGAACGACACCGCGATCGCCATCAACAGCGCGAAGGCGACGCCGGGATTACCGGCTGCCCCTCGCTGCACGAGGCGTTCGAGCGCAAACGCAGATGCGGCGTAACCAAGCACGACCGCGGCGGTGGCAATCGCGTAGCCGAGCGTCAAGCGCACGAAGCGCTCGGCGCCGAGCAGGTCGTGTCGCACGATCGCGTAGAGGACCGACGCCGGGAAGAACAGGAAGAAGGCGCCGATCCACGTCCACGAGAACGACCAGCCGAGCAGCGAGAAGGCGAGCACGCCGATCGACGGCAACAGCACCGCGACGAGTGCGCCGGAGAGCACTACCGCCGCCTGCATGCGGCGCTCGGGCTCGCGCGCGCGCACCACCGCTTCCGTGAAGCTCGCGAGCATCGCGAGCCCGATCGCCGCGAGCACGACGTAGAAGGCGAGGCTGATGTCGTCGGCGGCGCGCGGGCGCGCGTAGAAGACGACCGACGACACGCACGCCGCCGCGAAGAGCGCGACGCAAAGGACCGTCAGCAGCGATCGCCGCACGCGCGGGCGCCAGCGCTCGACCGGAAACGCGAGCGCGAAGTACGCCAGCGCGGCGGGCGCCAGCGCCTCGACGAAACGCGTCACCGGCACCCAGCGATACGCGGTGAGGTAGTCGACGGAGAACGCCAGCAGCGCGCCGATGGCGGTCGTCATCAGCGCGAGCGCGCGGGCATCGCGCGAATCGGGTCGCAGCCACAGCGCGATCACGCCGATCGCGAAGAAGGCGGCGGCCGCCGCCAGGTAGTTTCCGAAGCTGAGCGCCCAGTCGCCGGCCGAGAGGCGCATGGTCGGGACGTCGTAATCGCGCACTCCATCCGCCGTCTCGATCGCGTAGCGGACGCTCGCCGGCGGCATGCGCTCGGCCGCGTGCGCGAGCAGCGCTCGACCGCCCGCGAAGGGTTCGCCGTCCACGCTCACGACGATTCCGCCGTTCAGCGGCAGCTGGCCCGCGGGACCCGTCCAGCCCGGGGCGTGGAAGGCGACGAGCGCGCCGTTGTCCCAGACCAGGAAACCCGGGAACGGACGGCCCAGGAGCCGCCAGCTTCCCGCCAGCACCATCGCGAGGAGCGCCACCGAGGCCACGGCGACCGCAACGGCGACGCGGGAACGCACGAACGGCCCGCGCGGCGCGACATCCGTCCGCTCGTCATGCGACGAAGCGAGGGCGGGCGCGGGCGACGATTCGATCACTGCCCGTACATTGTCGCCATCGTGCGAACGTCGCAAGGTCGGAACCGTCGCTCGCGAGCGTTGCTGCTCGCCACATCGACCGCCGCAGCGAGCGGGGTGCTGTATGCGCTCGCGATGCCGCCCTTCGCGGTCTGGCCGCTCGCCTTCTTCTGGATGGTGCCGCTGCTCTACGCAGTGCGCGGACGCGGCTTGCTCGCGCGCATCGCGTGCGGCGCCGGCGCGGGGATCGTGGCGGGATGGTGCACGTCGCTCGTGCCGACCGCCGTCGGCCTCGCCAGCTTCTTCGATCGTCCGCTCCCGTTCGGGGTCGCTGCAGCGCTCGCGATCAACGGACTCGTCGGCGGCACGGCGTTCGCGCTGTTCGCAGCGCTGGCGGGCGATCCGTCGCGCGGCCGCGCGCCGCTCACGCCGTGGCGGATCGGAGCCGCGTTCGCGATCGGTGAGTTGGCCCGCTCGCATCTCTTCAGCGGATTGCCCTGGCTGCTGCTCGCCGATGCGCTCGCACCCGCGCCCGCGCTCGCACAACTCGCCAGCTCGGTCGGCGTGATCGGTCTCGGTTTCGCACTCGCCACCGCGAACGGCGCCTTCGCGGCGCTCGCGTGGCGCGATGGTCGCCGCGCCGCCGCAGCGTGTCTCGTGTTGCTGGCATGCGCGTTCGCCGCCGCGGATCACTTCGCACCCGCAATCGCGACCGGCGATCCCGGATCGATCGCGCGGGCGGAGCCCGGCGCCGCATCGCGAGCGGGCGCGCTCCGCATCGCGCTCATCCAGTCTGGAACGCCGCGCGAGTCGATGCGCGACGCGACGCGCGTTGCGGCACGACTCGATCAACTGGTCGCGGTGACGCGCAGCGCGCTTCCCGCCGACCTCGTCGTGTGGCCCGAGAACGCCGCCGGCGTGGCGCTACCCGCCAATGCGCCGCTCGTGCGCAGCGCGCTCGATCCGCTCTCCCCGCGCCCCGCCCTGCTCTTCGGCGCGCCCACCTACGACCCGGCCGCGCCCACGCGCCTGTTCAACTCGGTGTTGCTCTGGGACGCGAGCGGCGGCGAACGCGGGCGCTACGACAAGACCCACCTGTTGCCGTTCACCGAGTTCGTGCCGCCCTTCTTCGCGGCACTCGGCGTGCGCGGTGGACATAGCGCCGCCGGCGAGTCGATCGCTCCGCTCGCGTGGCGCGATACCAAGCTCGGGGTCCTGATCTGCTACGAGCTGCTCTTTTCCAAGCTCTCGCGCGAACTCGTCGGTCGCGGCGCCGGCGTGCTGATCAATCCGTCGAACGACGCGTGGTTCGACGACACCGCCGGCCCACAGCAGATGCTGGCAGCCGCGGTGCTGCGCGCCGTCGCGACGCGACGCCCGCTGCTGCGCGCGACGCCGACGGGGGTCACCGCTGCGATCGACGCGCGTGGTCGGGTCGTGGCACAGCTCGCGCGCGGCGTTTCGGGTGCGCTCGTCGTCGACGTGTGGCCGGTGCCCGAGAGCCGCTGAGAATCCTGCGGTTCCACACGACCGCGCCGAGCGAGAACGCGACCCGTGGGAGGAGATTCCCGAGATCGGTCGCGATCGTCATCTGATCCTTCTCGTGAGCCGCGCTTGCAGCCCGATTTCGTCGTTCGCAGGATGTCCCTCGAGCTTTTCGGTGCAATCCTGCCCGCGCGTCCCAGACCGGGA
>Ga0113563_10002002_pt1 | contig 12030 bp, 8 predicted proteins | sample Mud3Dept3metaG_FD_80117 | JGI IMG/M metagenome (GOLD analysis project Ga0113563, IMG submission 80117) | Freshwater wetland microbial communities from Ohio, USA, analyzing the effect of biotic and abiotic controls - Mud 3 Core 4 Depth 3... | ecosystem: Environmental > Aquatic > Freshwater >...
AACGCCCTCACCGCTTGCCGCGCCGCGTCGAACCACCGATTCTTTTCTATTGAAAAACATCAATTTGCCGCGTTCACTTCAAGCGACGGATTATACAACGCCGACTGGCCGCGTCGACCCAAGATTCACCGACCGCGCAGCGGTCCGGCCACGCGGTGGTGGTTCGGTGATTGTGCACGGTACCGCAGGCAGCACGCGGCGGATTTCGCACCCGCAGGTTGCAGCAGGGCATTCTGCATTCCCGGACGGCGGGCGTGAACCTCGACGCTGGCGCGCCGGCGCCGGACGGTCGTCGCGGATCAAGTAAAATCGATCGCTTTGCGACGCGAGTAACGACACATGACCAAGCACGCCCGCCTGCTGATCCTGGGTTCCGGCCCGGCCGGTTACACCGCCGCAGTATACGCCGCGCGCGCGAACCTCAAGCCCGTGCTGATCACCGGCCTCGCGCAAGGCGGCCAGCTCACCACGACCACCGATGTCGACAACTGGCCGGCCGATCCGGACGGTGTCCAGGGCCCCGATCTGATGACGCGTTTCCAGCGCCACGCGGAGCGATTCGCGACCGAAATACTCTTCGATCACATTCACACGGCCCGCCTGGCCGAACGGCCGCTGCGCCTCGTCGGCGATTCGGGCGAGTACACGTGCGATGCACTCGTCATCGCGACCGGCGCGTCGGCGCGCTATCTCGGCCTGCCTTCCGAGCAGGCGTTCATGGGCAAGGGCGTGTCCGCGTGCGCGACCTGCGACGGTTTCTTCTACAAGGAGCAGGACGTCGTGGTCGTCGGTGGAGGCAATACCGCGGTCGAGGAAGCACTTTATCTCTCCAACATCGCGCGCACGGTCACCGTCATCCACCGGCGCGAGCGCTTCCGCGCGGAAGCCATCCTCGTCTACCGCCTGATGGCAAAGACCAAGGACGACGGCAACGTCCGCGTACTATGGAATCACACGCTCGATGCCGTCCTCGGCGACGACAGCGGGGCGACCGGCGTTCGCGTCAAGGACGTGCGGACGAGCGCGCTGCAGGATCTCGCCGTCACCGGCGTGTTCATCGCGATCGGCCACACGCCGAATACCGGCATCTTCGAAGGCCAGCTCGAGATGGCGGGCGGCTACATCAAGGTCAAGGGGGGCAGCGATGGCAACGCGACGGCCACCAGCGTCCCCGGCGTCTTCGCCGCCGGTGACGTGGCCGATCACGTCTATCGGCAGGCCGTCACGTCGGCGGGGACCGGTTGCATGGCGGCGCTCGACGCGGAAGCCTTTCTCGAAGAACACCGCTGACGCTGGAGATCTGCGCGCCTCGATCGCGCGTAGCGGACGAAACGGGCGATGGCTAAGCTAGCCGACCTCAAGGACCTGGTGACCAAGGCGCGCGCCGGGGCGAGGCCGCACCCGAAACGCAGCGCGGCCTCCGTCAGGCAGGCGGTGTCCTCCGCCAAGCACGCCGACGGCGATATCGACCTTGCCGCGGCGTTCGCGGATGTCGAGCGCCTTCCAGCGTCCGGCAAGGTGACCCATCCGCGGCAGCGGCCGGCGCCCATCCCGCGCCAACGCATCGCCGACGCCGAGGCTGCGTTGGCCGCGTCGAAATACGGTTCCGATCCAGCACCGGGGCACTGGGAGATCGGCCAGGAGCACGAGGCCGAGCAGACATTCCTCCGGCGCGGGCTGCCCTCCGACGTGCTGTCGAAGCTCCGACGTGGTCATTGGACCGTGCAAGGCGAGCTCGACCTGCATCGGCTGACGACGACGGAAGCGCACGACGAGCTCGCCGATTTCCTGGTTGCGGCACGCCAGCGTGGAGCGCGTTGCGTGCGCGTGATTCACGGCAAGGGGCTCACATCGCCGGGAAAGGAACCCGTGCTCAAGGGCAAGGTCCGCAAGTGGCTCTCCCACTGGGACGACGTGCTGGCCTATTGCGAAGCGCCGCCACACGCCGGCGGTGGCGGCGCCGTGCTCGTCCTGTTGCGGGGGACGTGAGCGCGCACGCGAGCAGCCGTCCCACACCGGATAGGGGCCGCCGTCAGCCGTCGCCCGGAGGCGCCATTCCGGACGGGCGCCGGCGCATCAGGTTCATTGCCCTGAAGCTCATTACCACCTCGTCGCGCTGATTGCGCGTTTCGATCGCCGTCCGGATGAGCCCGCGGTCCGGCTTCGAGCGCGAGGGCGTTGCCTCGAGCACGGTGACGCGCACATGCAGGACATCGCCCGGACGCACGGGCGCGAGCCAGCGCAGCTCGTCGACCCCGGGCGAGACGAGCGCGGCGACGTGCGACAGGTAGTTCTCGACCAGCACGCGCATGACCACCGCGATCGTGTGCCAGCCACTGGCAATCAGGCCGCCGAACGGACCGGCCGCCGCCGCACGCGGATCGGCATGGATCGGCTGCGGGTCGTAGCGCACGGCGAACTCCACAATGTCCTCCTCGCGCATCGTGACCGGTCCGTAGATGCATACGGACCCCGGCCGATAGTCCTCGAAGTAGCGGTGAGCGACTGGGACCTCGAGGCCGTGTGCATGCGGCTTCATCGGCGTTCCCGGCCCATGCAACCGCTGAGCGCTCTCACAGTACGCGATGCCTCAGGGCCGGCAACTGGGCGCGGACTTCCGCGAGCCGCGCTGGATCGACTTCGCCGGCAACCACACCCGCACCTTCGGCCAGTTCGGCCACGATCTCGCCCCACGGATCCACCAGCAGCGAATGCCCGAAGGTACGGCGCCCGTTGGGGTGCGAACCCCCCTGGGCCGCCGCGAGGACATAGCATTGATTCTCCACGGCTCTGGCACGCAACAGCAGGTGCCAATGCGCGGCGCCGGTAATCGCGGTGAATGCCGCGGGGACGAGCAGCAACGCGAGCTCGCCCAGACCCCGATAAAGCTCGGGGAAACGCAGGTCGTAGCAGACCGACAGCCCGACCCGGCCGCACGGCAGCTCGATGGCAGTCGGGCTCGTACCCGCCTCGATCGTCCCACCTTCGTCGTATTGCTCGTCGCCGCGCGCAAACGCGAAGAGATGGATCTTGTCGTAGCGCGCGACGCGTTGCCCATCCGGTCCGTACACGAGGCAGGCGCTGCGCACGCGCGTTGCGTCGGCGCAGGCGAGCGGAACGGTACCGCCGACGAGCCAGATGGCATGCGTGCGCGCGAGGCGGGCGAGGAACGCTTGCTGCGGGCCTTCGCCGTCGGGCTCACGCACCGCAACCTTGTCGGTCGCCCGCGCGCCGAAAATGCCGAAGTATTCCGGGAGTACCACGAGGCGCGCGCCACCGGCGGCGGCGGCGGCGATCATCGGGTCGGCCGCAGCAAGGTTGGCAGCGACATCATCGCCCGAGACGAGCTGCACGGCGGCGACCGGGAAAGCGTGGTTGGACTTCCTCAAGGGGTAGCCCGCTCCACAGGCATGCCCGGCGTTCCCGGGGCGGCGCTCGCGGTGGCCGAACCGCTGCGCGTGACGACCGGGTCCGACCAGCTGCCGGTCACCGCGTACTGATAGCTGAACATCTGCTCGATGGGATCCTTCAGCACCTTCTGCGCAAGCAGCGACCCGGCACCGATCGCCGCACCGACCAGTGGGTTCGCGAAAAACAGCAGCGCCGCTCCGGTCGACACGCTGCCCGAGAGCGACGGTTGCACCCGCACCGTGAGACGCTGCGTTTCGTGGGCAAGATCAGCGTCGCCCGCGATGTCGACCTGCGCGGCGGGACCGAGCAGCCGCAGGTTGTCGGTCGACATCACGCCGTTGGCGATGCGTACCGCGCCGGTCACTTCGTCGAACGCGAATCCTTCGCTGAACACGTCGCGGAAGTCGAGCGAGATCCGCCGCGGCAGCGCCTGCAGCGAAAGCACGCCGAGCAGCTTTCCGAATCCCGGTTCGATCTTGATGAAGCGTCCGGAACCGACGCCGATGCGGAACGCGCCGGAAAGGGTCGGGTAGTCGAAGCCCAGCGGCGAGCCGGACCAGGCGAGTTGCCCGTCGATCTTGGTGGGCGCGCCCTGCAGGGCTTCGACGTAGCCGAAGCGGGCGAGAAACTCGCCTGCCTCCTTCGCGTCCAGTGCGACGTTCATTCGGGTCTGTTCCTGGGGACCGAGGACGCGCCACTCGCCGTCAGCCACGATCTTGCCGCTGTCGTTAGCGAGCGTAAGCCGTTCGATCCGCCAATCGGTGCCGCGCGGCTGCGCCCGGAGCTCCATGCGACCGAGGCTGCGACCCTTGGACACGAGCGTGTCGGCGACGATGTCGAGCTCGGGCCAGGCGTTGGCGGCTGCGTCGCTCTTGGGCTCGGGCCCACGCGCCTTGGCGTCGGCGGCCAGGCGCGGCGCGGTCTCGCCCTTCCCGGGCAACCCGAATCGAGCCAGGCGCGCCACGACGCGACCGGTGGGGATCTCCGGGTTCGGCGAGACCCACGTCGCGGTACCGTCGAGCCCCGCACCGCGCAGATCCAGGCGCCAACCGGCGGGCGAGCGCCGCGCGGTGACATTGAGATCGTGCAAGCGAATGCCGAAGGCATCGAGCTCACCCGCCGCAAGCTCCACGCCCTCGAGCTCGAGGTTGGCGTTTGCTCCGCTCGAATTGGCCGACTTGTCGCGGCTCGCCAACACCAGCCAGTCGTCGACGTGCAGCGAGGGGAGCTCCGCGCGCAGCCAGAATCCCGCGCGATCCGGTCGCATCGCTTCGGGGCGTTCGGCGGCGCGGCCGAGTGACACCAGCGCACGGTCGACCTTCGCCCCGTCGGCGGCGAGCCGGCGGTGCGCGACCAATCGGGCGGCTCGCCCATACGTGGCAACGAGCAAATCCTCGTCCGGATGCGCAGCATCGCCCCGCCGCTCGACGCGAAGCGGAAGTGCCTCGGCAGCGGTCTTGCCCAGCGGCGCCGGAAGGTCCACCGCGACCCCCGTCAGCGGGCTCTCCAGGGCCCAGGTTGTGAGCCCTGGCACGACGTCGGCGGTGAGCGACCAGTCGAGCGTGCCGGAAAGCCGGTCGAGATATGGCAGGTTCAACTCGCGGCGTACCGACGCGAGGGGCGCACTTCCCGTTGCACTGACTCGTACCCGCTCGCCAGCGCTCACGACCGCGAGCTTGGCCGGGCCCCCAAGCACTTCTGCGCTCAAGTCCCGCGCTCGAACTTCGGCTTCCGAAAACACCAGTGCGCCGCTCAGCTGCGCGAGAACCGGGGCGCGCGGCAAACGCAACTCTGCGCGCTCGCACGTGAATTCGCCGGTCACCTTGCTGTCGCCGAAGCGTCCGAGAACCAGCGCGAGGCGCAGCGCCATTCGCCCCTCGCCAGTCGCCGCGGCGCCATCGGTCAGGTGCCCGGTCCACCCGGCAACCGGGCTCTCGCCCACAAATCGGAGGAAATCCGCCACCGGTCCGGCCGCGCTTCCCTCGACGTGAAGCAGCGGATGGTCCGCGGCGAGATTGGCAATCTCGGCACGCACGGCCCGCAACTCGGTATCGTAGACACGGCCACGCGTCGCCCCGATGGTCAGGCGCGGACCCTCGAGGCGAAAGTCGACGTCGATCCCGCCGATCGCGGGCCAGCGCGGCGCGTAGTCGAGCAGCACGTCCTTGGCCTTGGCGGTGACCAAGAAATGGTTTCCCTTGCCGGCCGCAAACGGCAGGTCCGCCAGGTTGCCGGCCAGCTTGATCCGGACATCAGACGCGGTGCCCTGCGCAAGCGCGGTGCGTAGCCAGTTGCGAAGGTCCTCGTTCGACCCGACCGGAACGTACCGGTGCACCTGGGCGACGTTGGCGCGCGCCAGCTGCGCGCTCAGGTCGACGTGACCGGGCCCGGCTTGCGCCGTTCGATAGGTGCCGGCCGCGCTGCCGGCGAAATCGGCGTTCGCAAAATCGAGCTTCGGGATCCGAACGGTGGTCTGCGCGGAATTGCGTTCCCACTGGAGCACGCCCTCCAGCGTGTCGAACGGGATTGCCTCCGCCAACACGCGGGGTAGTGCCAGCGCAACGTCGCGGCTCGCGATCCGCAACTCGCCCTTCTCCTGGGTCGCCTCGAAGCGGCCCGAAAGGCCGGTCACCCCGGGGAATGACTCGTGCGCGGCCACGCCGGCGCCGGCAAATTCGGCGGCGGCAGCAAAGGCAACGGGCGCATCGGCCGCACCCTCCCAGCGGGCGCTGGCATGCGCAAGCGTGCCGCGCGGGGCGAAGCGATCCAGAGCGGCGCGCATCCCTTCGGGGAGCGGCAGGTGGCGAGCAAGCTCGCGCAGCGGCGCGAGCTCGAGCCGGTCGATCTCGATGCGGCCTCCGGCGCCGCGGTTTCCCGCCGCATTGTTCAAGCCCAGCTTCATATCGGTGGGCCCGAGCCGCTGCCCGTCAGCAGTCGCGACGGCAAGGCCGCGTGCGAAGAATTCGCTGCCGGAGGCCCCGCTGCTCCAACCTGCGCGCCCCGCGACATGCGAAAGCTCGAGCCAGGGCAGCGCTTCGCCCAACTGCGCACGCACCTCGGCGAGCTCGAGGTCGGCAACGATCTCGCGCGCACCATCGGCGGCAAACTGGAGCCACAAGCGCATTGCCCCCTTGCCGCTTGCGATCGGGACCGGCAGTGGAAGCCACTCGCGCCATGCCGCGACGTCGGCATAGTCGAGCCGCACGTACAACGTTCCCACCGCACGCTGCCAGTCGTTGGCCGCGACCCCGCGCACGTCGCCACGCACGTCGATCGGCGCGGCGATCTCCGTCGGCGGCACGCCCGTCAGGCCGAAGCGGTGGCGGCCGAACCGGTTATGCAACCGAAACTGGACGCGGTCGAGCACGAGCTGGGGGGCATTGCGCAGGTCGTCGTTCCAGGTGATGAGCGCATCACGCACGACAATCAGCCGCTGGCGCAGAATCCAGTCGGCGAGCGATGTGTCATCGGGCGCCTGCGCCGGGTCGAACTCGATCCCCGCGATGCGCAGCATCCCCGCGCGATCGCGCCGGATGGCAAGCCGCGGACGCTCGATCACGAGCTCCTTCAACCGCAAATCGAGCAACGGCAGCGAGGTCCACGACACCACCAGCTCGACCACGGGCAGCTCGACGAGCGGCATCGCGCCCGCCTGCTCGCGATCCAGGATGCGGAAACCCTCGATGACCAGCTTCGGGTTCCAGCCATCCCAGCCCGTGGCGAGCACTGCGATTTCGATCGGACGGCCGAGCTGGGCGGCGAGCGCTGCCGCGATCGCGTCGCGGTGGCTCTCGACCTGCGGAAACACGATGAAGCGCACTGCAAGCAGCGCGAGCGCGAACAACGCGAACCCGGTGATCAGGACGACGCCGAAACCGCGGCCGATGCGCGCGAGCATGGGACCCGCGCGGGTGGCGCGGAAGAAGGCGCGCTTGGGAGGCATAATGGAACCCGTCTCGCATTGTAGCGGATGCCGTCGCCGATCCTTCGTGACGCCCGCGCCCCGACGCGACTTCCCCGATCGTCCCGATGCACAATCTACCGGATCCCGCCGCAGCGATCGCGTACAGCCGTTATTGCACTGCCGTTCTGGCGGCGCGACCCGACGAGGGCGCCGAGCTCGACGCCACGCTCGGCATGCCGTTCGATTGGCGCTCGGGCGAAGCCGGCATTGCCGCGGCGCTCGCCGACGGAGATGGCGCGGCGCTGGCAGTGGCGATGCGCGTGCTGCGCCGGCGCCTGATGGTCCACACGATGATCCGCGACCTCTGTGGCCGTGCGGATCTGGCCGAGGTCTGCGCCAACATGACGCGCCTGGCGGAAATCACCGTGTGCGCGGCGGCATCGCTGCACCATCGCACGTTGGCCACCGAGCACGGGTTGCCGCGCGATGCGCAGGGCGACGACCAGGCGCTGGTCGTGATCGGCATGGGTAAGCTGGGCGGCGGCGAGCTCAACGTGTCCTCGGATGTCGATCTGGTTTTCGTCTACCCGGAGGACGGCGAGACCGACGGCAACCGCGTCCTCGCCAACCGCGAGTTTTTCGACCGCCTGGGTCGCCGCGTGATCGGCGCGCTGAACGACATCACGCCGGACGGATACGTGTTCCGCGTCGACATGCGACTGCGTCCCTATGGCGAGAGCGGGCCGCTGACGGTGCCCTACTCGGCGCTCGAGCAATACCTGATCACGCAGGGTCGTGCCTGGGAGCGATACGCCTGGCTCAAGGCGCGCGCGCTCTCCGGCACACGGCACGGGGAGCTCGACGCGCTGATCACGCCGTTCGTTTTCCGCAAGTACCTCGATTTCGACGCGTACGAAGGCCTGCGCGATGTCCACCGGCAGATTCGCGAGCAGGGCAAGCGCAAGGACTACGCGCAGAACATCAAGCTGGGACCCGGCGGTATCCGCGAGATCGAGTTCATCGTGCAGGCGCTGCAGATCGTGCGCGGCGGTCGCGATCCTGGCCTGCGCGCGCGGGGCACGCTGCCTGCGCTCGCGGCCATCGCGGCGCGCGGCCTGTTGCCCGACGGGGCGGTCGACACGTTGCGGGCCGCCTACGTCTTCCTGCGCAACGTCGAGCACCGCCTCCAGTATCGCGACGACCGGCAGACGCAGACGCTGCCCACCGACCCGGCCGAACGCGAAGCGCTGGGCGCCGCGGCCGGATTCGCGAGCACCGCCGCGTTCGACGCGGCACTGGCTGCGCACCGCGCGGAGGTGGACGCGCACTTCGATGCCGTGTTCGGCAGCCCGAGTCCCCGTGCCGCGACCCCGCACACGACACCGTCCTCGTCGGCGGCCATGCCCGACGAATGGCGGTCGGGGCTGGCGGCCGTCTGGGGCGAGGAGGTCGGCGTCGAGACGGCGCAGGCCACCCTTGCGGCGGCCGGGTATGACGAGCCGGCGGACCTCCTGGCGCGGCTTGATCGCGTGCGCGTCAGCCCACGCTACCTGCAGTTGCCCGCGCTCTCGCGCCAACGCGTCGATGCGCTGGTGCCGCAGCTTCTCGCGACCGCCGCGGACGAGCGCGTCCCGGGCGCCGATCCGCAGCGCGTGTTCGAGCGCCTGTTCAACCTGCTCGAGGCCATCAGCCGGCGCAGTGCCTACCTGGCGTTGCTGGTCGAGCATCCGCCGGTGCTGCCGCGGCTCGCGCAGCTGATGGGCGCCTCGCAGTGGGCGGCCGACTACCTGACGCGGCATCCGATTCTGCTCGATGAATTGCTCGATGCGCGCGTGCTGCTGGCGGAGCCGGACTGGACGGGTTGGCGCCACGAGCTGGACCGAATGCTCGCCATCGCCGCCGGCGACCCGGAGGAGCAGATGGACACCCTGCGTCATTTCCAGCACGCGCAATCGTTCCGCCTGCTCGCTCAGGACATCGCCGGGATGCTGACCGTCGAGCGTCTGGCCGATCACCTGTCAGCCCTCGCCGACCTGGTCCTCGATGCAACGCTCACCCAGGTGTGGAAGCAGATGCAGGGCGCCGATGCCGCGCCGCCGAAATTCGCCGTGATCGGTTACGGCAAGCTCGGCGGCAAGGAACTGGGCTACGCCTCCGATCTGGATATCGTCTTCGTCCACGAGGATGCCGACGAGGCGGCGCCCGAGCGCTACGCGCGGCTCGCGCGGCGCATCATCACCTGGCTCACCGCCAGCACGGGCGCGGGGCAACTCTATGACACCGACCTCCGGTTGCGGCCCGACGGCGCGTCGGGGCTCATCTCATCGTCGCTGACCACCTTTCGCCGCTACCAGCGCGAACACGCGTGGACCTGGGAGCACCAGGCGCTCACGCGCGCGCGCTTCGTTGCCGGCGACGCCGCGATCGGACGCGCGTTCGAGAGCGAGCGCGAGGCGATCCTGCGGCTGCCCCGGGATCCGGCGCGGTTGGCCGCCGAAGTCCTCGAGATGCGACAGAGGATGAGCGCCGGCCATCCGAATGCGACGGATCTCTTCGACCTGAAGCACGATCCTGGCGGCATGGTCGACGTCGAGTTCGCGGTGCAATTCGTGGTGCTCGCATACGCGCACGGCCACGCGGAGCTCACGCGCAACGCCGGCAACATCGCGTTGCTCCGGATCGCCGGCGAGCTCGGGCTTGTCCCGGTGCAGCTCGCCGCCGCCGCCGCCGATGCGTATCGCGAGTACCGGCGCCTGCAGCATCAGATCCGCCTCACCGGCGCACCCCAGGCACGGGTGGATGCCGCGTCGCAGGCCGAGCGGCGGACCGCCGTGTCGGCGCTCTGGACGCACGTCCTCGGCGCGCCGCCGGCGTGAGCGCAGGCCGGGAAGCGCCACCGGAATCGGCTAAAATGATCGCTTTGGTCGCAGGGGAGAGTTCGCGATGTCGATGGCAGACCGGGACGGTTGGATCTGGTACGACGGCAAGATGGTGCCGTGGCGCGAGGCGAACACGCACGTGCTCACACACACGCTGCACTACGGTCTCGGCGTGTTCGAGGGCGTTCGTGCGTACCAGACCGCGGACGGACCCGCGATCTTCCGGCTGCGCGACCACACGGATCGGCTCTTCCGCTCCGCGCAGATCTTCGCGATGAAGATCCCGCATACGAAGGACGAGCTGGATGCGGCGCAGCTCGCCTGCGTCCGCGACAACAAGCTCGAGTCCTGCTACATCCGTCCCATCGCGTTCTACGGCTCGCACGCGATGGGTGTGGCCGCCAAGTCGAATCCGGTGCGGGTTGCCATCGCCGCGTGGCCGTGGGGCGCCTACCTCGGCGCCGACGGGCTCGAGCAGGGTATTCGCGTCAAGACGTCATCGTTCACGCACCACCACCCGAACGTCACGATGTGTAACGCCAAGGCCGTGTGCAATTACGCGGTGTCCATTCTCGCCAACCAGGAGGCGACGCACGACGGCTACGAGGAAGCGATGCTGCTCGACCCGCAGGGCTTCGTGTGCCAGGGCTCGGGCGAAAACCTGTTCATCGTGCGCGAGGGCAAGCTGCACACGCCGGATTTGTCCGGCGGCGCGCTCAACGGCATCACGCGCATGACGATCATTACCTTCGCCGGCGAGCTCGGCATTCCGGTGGTCGAACGGCGGATCACGCGCGACGAGGTCTACCTCGCCGACGAGGCGTTCTTCACCGGGACGGCCGCCGAGGTGACGCCGATCCGCGAATACGACAACCGCACCATCGGCGAGGGGCGGCGCGGCCCGGTCACGACGAAGCTGCAGGCGCTGTTCTTCGACACGGTCAACGGCCGCAATCCCTCGAAGCGAGCCTGGCTCACGAAAGTCTGACGATGGCCGAGACCGCGCAAGCAGCCGCCGTCGACGTCGCGTCGCAGGACCTGCCGGCGTTCTGTCCGAACCCGCGGATGCCGCTCTGGTCGTCGCATCCGCGCGTCTTCCTCGACCTTGCCGCGACGGGCGAGGCAATGTGCCCGTACTGCGGCACGCGCTACCGGCTCTCTGGCGGACCGCTCGCCGGCGGCGGGCACTGATTCCTTCGTCCTCCGCGGCGGCAGGCGCGCAAGCCCGATGAGCACGCGCATCCTGATCGTCGCACCGTCGTGGGTTGGCGATGCGATCCTCTCGGAACCGCTCGTCGCGCTGCTGCGCAGTCCTCCCTACGAGTATCCGATCGTCGATGTCCTCGCGCCGCGGTGGTGCGCCCCGGTGTATGCGCGCGTGCGCGGGATCGGTCGGGTGATCGAATCGCCGTTCGGCCACGGCCGCTTCGACTGGGCCGGACGCAAGGCGCTCGCGCGCACCCTCGCCGGCAACGGCTACACACGGGCCCTGGTCCTCCCCAATTCGTGGAAGTCCGCCTTGATTCCCTGGATGGCCCGGATTCCGCGGCGCACGGGCTACATCGGCGAAGGGCGCTGGGGCCTCCTGAACGACGTGCGCCGGCTGCACCCGAAGGCGCTGCCTCGGCTCGTCGAGCGCTTTGCGGCCCTCGCCGCGCTCCCCGGCGAGCTGGTGCCGATGCCGCCCGCGCCGGTGCTGGTTCCCGATGCCGCCAACCTCGCCGCGCTCGGCCGTGCGCTCCACCTGCGCACCGAACGCCGGGTGGCGATTCTGTGCCCGGGCGCCGAATACGGTCCGGCGAAGCGCTGGCCGCCGACGCATTTCGCCAACCTCGC
>Ga0113563_10002003_pt1 | contig 12026 bp, 9 predicted proteins | sample Mud3Dept3metaG_FD_80117 | JGI IMG/M metagenome (GOLD analysis project Ga0113563, IMG submission 80117) | Freshwater wetland microbial communities from Ohio, USA, analyzing the effect of biotic and abiotic controls - Mud 3 Core 4 Depth 3... | ecosystem: Environmental > Aquatic > Freshwater >...
CAATCCGCCGGGGCTACCCGACCGGGATCGGGGGCCTGACCGATCACGTCAACAGCCCGGCGTTCGCCACGGCGGTCGGCCTGGTGATGTACGCGCATCGCAACGGCGCGAGCGAGGCCGCGCGGCTGGCCGGCGTGGGCGCCCTTGGCCGCGTCGCGGGGCGGTTGCGGGGACTGTTCCGGGAGTTCTTTCAGGGATGAGGCTGCGTCGGTGACGCGGAGCCTGTGAGACGAGGACGTAGGGAGGCACGATGATCGACGAGACGCGATTGCGGCTGACGCTGGCCGAGGATGGTCGGGCGGGGGCGAGAATCAAGGTGATCGGCGTCGGCGGCGGTGGCGGGAATGCCGTCAATCGCATGGTGAGCGCGGGTCTCAGTGGCGTGCAGTTCATCGTGGCCAACACTGATGCCCAGGCGTTGGGATACAGCACCGCCCCGGTCAAGCTGCAGATTGGCGCGAAACTCACGAAGGGACTTGGTGCAGGCGCCGACCCCAACGTCGGGCGTCAGGCTGCCCTCGAGGACACCGACAAGCTGATCGAGGCGCTCGACGGCGCCGACATGGTCTTTGTGACCACGGGTCTCGGCGGCGGCACCGGCACCGGGGCGGCTCCGGTGATCGCCAGCCTGGCGACCGAGCTCGGCGCGCTGACGATCGCCGTCGTCACCAAGCCCTTCAAGTTCGAGGGCCGGCGCCGCGCGGTTCAGGCCGAGCAGGGGCTTGCCGAACTGCGCGACAGCGTCGACACGGTGATCACGATTCCAAACGAGCGGCTGCTCGCCACGATCGATCGTGGCACGCCGATGTGGGACGCGTTTGCCGTGGCCGACGACGTGCTGCGCCAGGCCATCCAGGGGATCTCCGACCTCATCCTCGTGCCGGGCCTCATCAACCTCGACTTCGCCGACGTCAAGACCATCATGTCCGGCATGGGCCTGGCGATCATGGGAACGGGCGTGGCCGAGGGGGAGAGCCGTGCGACCGAGGCCGCAACCCGCGCAATCTCGAGCCCGCTGCTCGAGGACACGTCGGTCAGGGGCGCACGGGGCGTGATCATCAACGTCACCGGCGGCCCGGACATTTCCCTGGTCGAGGTGAGCGAAGCCTCGACGATCATCCAGGAAGCGGCCCACGAGGACGCCAACATCATCTTCGGCGCGGTCGTCGACCCGGACATGCACGGCCGGGTGAAGATCACGGTGATCGCCACGGGATTCGACCGGCCGGCAACCGCCACGGCCTCCGGCGCGACGACGCCCGTCGACCTGCAGAGCTACAGCAACTGGAAGCCCGAACTCGCGCCCGAGCGTGTCTCGGCACGGCTGGCGATCTCGCGGCGGCCGATGGTCGACCTGACGCCCGCGCTCGACGTCGGGGCCATGGCGGCTCCCACCGACGAAGTGGCGCCGTCGCCGCTCGACGTGCCGGCGTTTCTCAGGCGTCAGAGCGAGTCCTGACGCGCTCGGCGTTCAGCCGTCGGGGCCTGAGCGAGGGTGACCAGGGCCACGGGTCGGTCTCCCGCAGCGTGCACGGCCGAGGGGCCTCGCCGGGCGCGTGGTACACTGTGTAAATCCAAGGCAGCCGTGATCGGCGCCGCCGCAGCACGAGGTGTCGATGCGAGTCTCGGCGGCTCACGGCACCGCACCTTGGTCTGATTTCGACATCCCCCCATGAAGAGCAGCGATCTTCGCGAGCGTCTGCGGCAGGTGCTCTCGCGCGAGGTCGGATACGTCCGCAAGACCCACGCGGGACGCCTCAAGGTGGCGCTCGTCTTTCCGAACACGTACTTCGTCGGGATGTCGAATCTCGGCCTGCAGACGGTGTACCGCCTGTTCAACCAGGCCGACGACGTCGTGTGTGAACGGGCATTCCTCCCGCCGAAGCAGGAGCTGGCGGGCATGCTCGCCCGAGGCACGCGGCTGCTGTCGTTGGAATCGCAGACGCCCCTGCGCGATTTCGACGTCATCGCCTTCTCCGTGTCCTTCGAGTGGGACTACACCAACGTGCTCACGATCCTGCGGCTGGTCGACATCCCGTTGTATGCCGCAGAACGGTCTGGTCGCCACCCGCTGGTGGTGATTGGAGGGGCCGTCACCTTCGTCAATCCCGAGCCCCTTGCGCCGTTTGCCGATGTCGTGGCGGCGGGAGAGGGCGAGGTGCTCGTTCCCGCCCTCATCGCCGCGCTCGAGGCGGCCACCGACCGGGACGCCGTGCTGCGACACTTGGCAGGCCAGCGCGGTTTCTACATCCCGTCCTTCTACGAACCGCGCCATGCCCACGACGGCCGGCTCGAGGGTCTGGAGGCCCGCCCGGGTACCGGTGCACCCCCGGTCGTGCACAAAGCCGCCCTGGCACGCACGGACGCGGCCGACCCGCCGTCGACCTCGATCTTCACGCCGGACACGGAATTCGGCGCACGGTTCCTCGTCGAGGTGGTGCGGGGCTGCGCGAACCTGTGCCGCTTCTGTTGGGCGGGCTACAACTACCTGCCGGTGCGGGCCTTTCCGGCGCCGCGCATCCTCGAGCTGGCCGAGGCGGCCCGGCCACACGCGTCTCGCGTCGGGCTGGTCTCCATCGCGCTGTGCGACCACCCAGCCATCGAGGAGATCCTGCGCCGGCTGGTCGACGTGGGCTACTCGATCAGCCCAGCCTCGCTTCGCCTCGACGACCTGACGCCAACGATCGTTGGGCTGCTGCGCGAGAGTGGAGAACGATCGATCACGATCGCCCCAGAAACCGGGTCGGACCGGCTTCGGCGCGTGATCAACAAGACGGTGACCAACGATGAGATCGTCGAGAAAGCCGACCTCATCTTCGCGAGCGGGATCGAGAACCTGAAGCTCTATTACATGATCGGGCTGCCCACCGAGACAGACGACGACCTGGTGGGGATCAGAGACCTCACGCTGGCCATGCGCGAGCGGTTGATCGAGCATGGCCGCCGACGCGGGCGACTGGGTCGCATCGTCGGGAGCGTCAACCCGATGGTCCCGAAGCCCGGCACCGCCTTCCAGTGGCTGCCGATGGAGAGCCCGGCCTCGCTTGACCGCAAGATGAAGCGCCTGCGAAGCCTTGTCGCCGGCATCGACAACGTGTACTTCAACATCAAGTCGGAGCGGCACGCCTACTTCCAGGCGCTGTTGTCGCTCGGCGATCGACGCGTGGCACGGGTGATTGAGGCGGCTGAGCGCAACGGCAACAACTGGCGCGCGGCCGTGGCCGACGTCGGGTTCGACGCTGACGCGGTGGTCTACCGCGATCGCAGCCACGACCGGTACCTCCCCTGGAACATCATCGACGGCGGCGTCAAGGAGTCGTTCTTCCGCGCCGAGTACGACAAGGGTCTCCGAGGGGAGTGGACGCTGCCGCCCAAGCGTGCGCGGGAGAACGAGCAGTTCATCCCGGTGCTCCCCTGAGGCCCGCGAGGCGATGCTCAGCTGGCCATGGCCGCCTGCTGCTCGTGGTCGGCATAGGCTCCGAGAATCAGGTCGCGCAGGCGCTCCTGGGCGGTGGCGTCGACGACGGGGCGCAGCAGCGCGAAACTGCGTCGCTCACCGTTGACGGAGTATTGACGGGCTGGAAACGTGACGTTGCGACCGTTGCCGCCTCGGCGCTCCCAGATCGCGAAACCGATCAGCTTGAGCCCGTCGAGCTCGTGGTCGCTGAAGTGCAGCTCGGCGTCCGCGAGCTTGCCCGGAGGATTCCCCTTGTCGTTTGGCAGGATCTTGACGACCATCGTGGCGCTCCATGAGGATGTCGACCCGGCCGGACCGCAGGCCTCGGTCCGGGCCGATGTCGCCACGTTCCTGCACCGAGGGTGCCAGCGGCCGATGTGCGGGTCGCGTCGGCCCAACCGGCAGAGAGGCCGCGACTTGGGGTGGCGCCGTGCCGGCAGCATGCAGGCGCAGGGAGGCGTGGGTGCCCGTCGTGTCAACGGGCGTTGTCTCAGCGGGCCGTGAGGATGACGTGAGCGAGAGCCAGTTCGCGCGCGTGGGTCAGCGTGAGGAAGCTCTCCGACGCACCGAGCTCGTGGAATCGACGTTCGGCGCCGCCGTGCAACCGCAGTTGCGGGGGGCCACCCCGGCGAACGACCTCGATGTCGCGCCACAGCACGCCGCGCGAGTGACCCGTGCCGAGGGCCTTCATGGCGGCCTCCTTGGCGGCGAAGCGGGCGGCAAACGAGGGAGCCGGGTCGCGATGCCGCCGGCAGTACGCGACCTCGTGCTCGGTGAAGATCCGCTGCACGAACCGGTCGCCGTAGCGGTCGATGGTGGAGCGGACGCGATCGATTTCGGCGGCGTCGATGCCGATGCCGACAATGGTCATGTCGCTAGAGCCTAATCACGGATTTGCCTGGAGACAAGCCTCGTGGGGTCACGTGCTCGAGTGCACCCCGCTCTCGCTTGTGGCGCCCCACTTCTTCACGACACGGGCCATCGCGCCGGGTCCCGTGCACGCCGCGTCGGTGGACGGCTGGCAGCAGATTGCTGCGGAAGCCGGAGTTGGGGTCGGGCGCCTCTGTCGTGTCGCGCAAGTGCACGGCGCCGCCGTGCACTACGTTCGACGCGGCCAGCCTGCACCGTCCAGCGCGGCCCTGCCCGAGGCCGACGCGATCGTGTCCGACGACCCGACGGTCGCGGTCTCGGTGCGCGTGGCCGACTGCGTGCCGCTGCTCCTCGCCGACCGCCGGCGAGGCGTGGTGGCTGCCGTGCACGCAGGCTGGCGGGGGACCGCGGCGCACGTGGTGCGCACAGCGGTCGGGGCTCTGGGGCGAGCCTTCGGCAGCGGTCCGACCGACCTCGTCGCCGCCGTTGGACCGTCCATCGGGCCGTGCTGCTACCAGGTTGGCCCGGAGGTCCGGGCTGCGTTTGCCGAGGCCGGTCACGCCGTCGACGACATCGACCGCTGGTTCTCGGCCGACGTCGGCGACCGCCTGCGCCTCGACCTCTGGAGGGCGACGCGGGACCAACTGCAGGCCGCCGGCGTTCCGCCCGAGGCGATTCACGTGGCGCGGATCTGCACGGCCACCCACGTGGACCGGTTCTTCTCGTTCAGGGTCGAAGGCGCCGCCGCCGGGCGACTCGTGGCGGTGATCCGCGCAGCCGACGCGCCCCGCGTGGCCGATCCTGGCGGGCCGTCAACGCTTCCGCCGGGGCCGTGACGAACGCGCCGACGGCTCCGGTCCCTCGCCGTCCATGGCCTGATTGGCGAGCCGGTCCGCATGCCGGTTGGCCCCCCGACCCACGTGCTCGTAGGTCACGGCGTCGAGCCGACGCGCGAGGCGCAGGGCCTCGGCGTGCAGCGGGATGAGGCCCGGGTGCTTGACGCGGAACTCACCGCGCATCTGGCGGACGAGGAGCAGTGAGTCGGAACGGATGGCCACGTGGCGATGCCCCTGGGCGTCGGCGTAGCCGAGCGCCGCCAGCAGGCCCCGGTATTCAGCCACGTTGTTGGTCGCCACACCGATGGCCTCGTGGAATTCTGCGAGGACATCTCCATGGGGGGATTCCACACGCACCCCGTAGCCGGCGGGCCCCGGGTTCCCCCTCGCGCCGCCGTCGATGTAAGCCACGATCATGCGAGTGATGCGGCCGTCACGGCGCGGGCGGTGCCGCCGCGGCCTGCGGCGCGACGAAGAGGACGCGCCCGCAGCTCTCACACTGGAAGATGGTGTCGCCGCCCCTGAGCTCGTTGTAGAACTGTGGTCGCAACCGGACGTGGCAGACCGAGCAGTGGCCGTCACGGGCCTCCACGACGGCGATGCCGCGGCGGCTGCGAATGTGGTCGAACAACGCGAGGGCCTCGGCCGACAGGCTGTCGGCCACGCTCCGCCGTCGCGCCCCCGCCTCGCTGATCAACGAGTCGAGCCGCTGACGCTCGGCGTCGAGCGCGGAGCGCTGCGCGGCGGTCTCGGTTCTGGCTACCGAGAGCGACGCCTCGGCCGCCTTGACTTCGCCCGCGAGCGCATCGGCCTCGAGCAACCGTTCCAGGAGGCGATCCTCGATGCGCGCCACCTCCTGCTCGGCCGTCGCGATCTCGTGCTGCATGGCCAGGTATTCCTTGTTGGTCTTCACCTCCATCAACTGGTCCTTGTAGCGGCGGAGGCGAGTCTGCACAGCGGCCAGTTCCTTGTCGAGCTCGCGCCGTGCGGCCACGTTGTCGCTCGAGCGCTGACGCGCTGACTCGAGCGTGGCCGTCTGCTCCCCGAGACTGGCCTCGAGGGCGGCGTGTCTGGCCGGCAGCGCGTCGAGCGCGCGGCGGGCCTCGTCGATCTCCGATTCGATGCGCTGGAGCGTGATCAGACGTTCGAGGTCGGGATTCATGGCCGGTGTCGGTGCTGGTGGGCCCACCAGGATTCGAACCTGGGACTGGCCGGTTATGAGCCGGCGGCTCTGACCGCTGAGCTATGGGCCCGACCCGTCATCAGTTTACTGCCTTCCCTCGAGGAACGCGCGCAACTTGCGGCTGCGCGACGGGTGACGGAGCTTGCGGAGCGCCTTGGCCTCGATCTGTCGGATGCGCTCGCGCGTCACCGCGAAGCTCTGGCCGACCTCCTCGAGCGTGTGCTCGCTGCCGTCGCCCACGCCAAAGCGCATCTTGATGACCCGCTCCTCGCGGGGCGTGAGCGTCTTGAGCACCGACTCGGTCTGCTCCTTGAGGTTGACGTTGATCACCGCCTCGGCCGGCGACACCACGTTGCGATCCTCGATGAAGTCGCCGAGATGCGAATCCTCCTCCTCGCCGATGGGGGTCTCGAGCGAGATCGGCTCCTGGGCAATCTTCAGCACCTTCCGGACCTTGGCCACCGGGATGTCCATCCGATGGGCGATCTCTTCGCTCGTCGGTTCGCGGCCCAGCTCCTGGACGAGGGCCCGCGACGTCCGAATCAGCTTGTTGATGGTCTCGATCATGTGGACCGGGATGCGAATGGTCCGCGCCTGGTCGGCGATCGCCCGGGTGATGGCCTGGCGAATCCACCACGTCGCGTAGGTCGAGAACTTGTAGCCCCGGCGGTACTCGAACTTGTCGACGGCCTTCATCAGGCCGATGTTGCCTTCCTGGATCAGGTCGAGGAACTGCAGGCCGCGATTCGTGTACTTCTTCGCGATCGACACCACGAGGCGAAGGTTGGCCTCCACCAGCTCCTTCTTGGCCTGCTCGGCCTGGGCCTCACCCCGCAGGATCGTCTCCAGGGTTCGGCGCAGCCGGTCTGGCGTCTGCTCGAACTCGGCGCTCTTGCCGCGGACCTCGGCGCGCAGGTCGCGCTGCCGCTTCTGCAGGGCCTTGCGGTCCTCTTCCTTGAGCTTGGGCCCCTTGCGGCCCTTCGCGGTGAGCTGGCGCTCGACCAGGTCGACGTCGCGCTGGAGCTTCTGCACCTGCTCGACCTGGTCCTTGATCAGATCCACCAGCCGCCGCTTCACGCTCTCCGTGAACTCGATTCGTCGCACGAGCTGCGAGAGCTGGATGCGGGCGCGCTGCGTCTTCCACCACACGCGCCGGTACTTGCGCCGGTCGCGCCTCGGCGTGGCCTCGAGCTTCGCGTCGCGCTTCTGCCACTCGGCGAAGCCCTTCCGGACGGCATCGACCTGCCGCAGCACCTCGCGCGCGCGCTCCTCGATGCGCTCGTCGGTGATCTCCTCGTCGTTGAAGATCACCAGCTCGCGAATCGTGCGCTCGCCGGCCTTGAGCTGGTCGCCGAGCCGGATGATTTCGCGCGCGACCGTCGGCGTGCGCGAGATGGCCTTGATGACCGACAGCTTGCCGCGCTCGATGCGCTTGGCAATCTCGACCTCGCCTTCGCGGGTCAGCAGGGGCACGGTGCCCATCTCCCGCAGATACATGCGGACGGGGTCGTTGGTCTTGTCGAGGACTCCGGGGGTGAGGTCGAGCTCGACCTCCTCCCCGCCCTCCCCGCGCTCGAGCAGCTTGTCCTCGCGGTACTTCTGCTCGGAATCGACCACCTCGATGCCGGCGCTCCCGAACGTGTTGAAGAGGTCGTCGAGCTCCTCCGACGACGTGATGTCGGACGGGAGGAGCTCGTTGACCTCGTCGTACAGCAGATAACCCTTCTCTTTTCCGATCGAGATGAGCTGCCGGATCTCGTCGTACTTATCTTCGATGGACAACGGAGTCCTCCTCGCCAACACACGCACCGCGGGCCACCGCGGCGCTACACATTCAACGCCTCGAGTCGAGACAGCAAGTCGCTCTTCCGCTGCAGCAGCGCGTCGACCTCGGCCGCAGGCACCGCCGGGCCGCGCTCCTGCAGCCGATCCAGTTCCCGCTGCACGGCAGCCCGTTCACGTTCGTACCGCAGCCGCCGCAGCGCCCGGACGCACTCGATGGGCGGAGCCACGACGTCGGGCCGGGCGGCCTCGGCCGTCACCTTTCCGGCCTCCTCTTCTGTTAGACGCTCGAGAAGCACGCCCGGGAGCGACTCGGGCCGCTCGGCGGCCAGCGCCTTGGCCGCTCTCAGGATCGAGGCCGACGACAGCCCTTGCACGTCCTCCTCGTCGAGCTCGGCCAGCGCCGCGCCGGCCTCGGCCGGCTGGGTCAACAGCGCGGCCAGCAGGTGCCGCTCAGCAGGCTTCAGGACCCCGGCCATGGGCAGCTGGCGGCCGGGCAGCGTCGTCCGGCGCGCCACGGCGGCCTTGCGGATCTCCGCCCGGATTACGTCTTCGGCGATGCGGGCCGTGTGCGCCAGCCGGTCGGCAAACTGATCGCGGCCGGTCGCCTCGGGAATGCGGGCCGCCACCGCCAGCATCTCGTGCACGAACGCTTGGCGGCCGTCGAGGCCCGACAGGTCGTGGGCAGCGGCCGCACGGTCGAGCAGGAACTCGAGATACGGACGCGCCTGGTCGACCAGCGCCCGATAGGCATCCGGGCCGCTCCGACGAATGAGCGTGTCCGGATCGTCGCCCGGCGGCAGCAGCGCCACGGCCACCTGGAATCCCTCGGCCACCAGCAGGTCGCTCGAACGGGCCGCCGCGCCCTGCCCGGCCGAGTCGGGGTCGAAGCTCAGCACGACTCTCGAGGCAAACCGCCGAAGCAGCTGGGCCTGCGCAGGTGTCAGCGCCGTGCCGCAGGTGGCCACGACCGGGGCGATGCCCGCCTGCCAGGCCTGCGCGAAATCGAAGTACCCCTCGACGAGCACGGCCATGCCGGCCCGCCGCACGTCGGCGCGAGTCAGGTGGAGTCCGTAAAGGGTCCGGCTCTTGGAGTAGATCGGCGTTTCGGGCGAGTTGAGGTACTTCGGGCCCTGGTCGGCCTCCATCGCCCGCCCACCGAACGCAACCACGGTGCCCGACTCCCGGGCGATGGGGATCATCAGCCGGTTCCTGAACCGGTCGACCGCCGGTCCATCGTCGCGCGCCACGACCAACCCGCTCGCCAGGATGAGACGCGGGTCGAATCCCTGCCGCTGCAGGCGCATCTTGAGCGCCTCGCGCGACGGGGGCGCATAGCCCAGGCCCAAGGCGTCGATGGTGCCCGCCGACAGGCCCCGCGCCGCGAGCTGCTGACGGGCGCGCGCACCCTCGGGGCGCGCAAGCTGCTCGCGGAACCACGACGCAGCGACCTCGTGGATCTTCAGCAGCGTCTCACGTTCGGCGTCGGCCGACGGGTCGCGCCCCCCGTCCCTGACATCCGGGACCGGGACTCCGAAACGCTGGGCGAGGGAGCGAGCGGCCTCACCGAAGCCGACCTTGTCGCGAAGCTCGACGAACTTGAAGACGTCGCCCCCGATGCCGCACCCGAAGCAGTGAAAGAAGCCCTTGTCGCGGTTCACGTGGAACGATGGCGTCTTCTCGCCGTGGAACGGGCACAGCCCCTTGTACGTCGCTCCCACTCGCCGCAGCGGGACCGTTTCCTGCACGACCTCCACGATGTCGGCCGCGGCCCGTACCTCGTCGATGAAGGACTGGGGAAAGAGAGCCATCACTCCTTCAACTCGGCAACGGTCACGCCCGAGCCGCCTTGTTCGGCCGGTGCCGGACCCACGGTGGCCACCAAGGGGTGGTCCTTCAGGAACTCCCCGATCGCGCGCCTCAACTGTCCCGTGCCGTGCCCGTGGATGATCCGCACCGAGTGCCGTTCGGCCACGAGCGCCGCATCGATGAACTTGTCCACCCGCTCGAGTGCTTCGTCCACGTGGCATCCGATCACGTTGAGCTCTGACGATGAGCCCTCGCGGGTCTCGACCTGAACCGACACGCTGACGCGCGGCGCCGGGCCACTCTTGCCCATGAGGCGGATCTCGTCGAGCGACGCGCGCAGGCGCTTGCCGCGAACGTCGACCTCGGCCTCCCGCCCGTGGACGGCTCGCACGATGCCCTCGAGCGCCAGCGGGCCCACGGCGACACGATCGCCTGGCGACAGACGCGCTGCCGCGGTGACCGGGAGGTCGGCAGCGCCCGCCGGGGCCGGGGCAGGCCCCTCGGTCGACACCCGGGCAGCCACAGCGTCGATCGCCTCGCGGGCCTCGGCGCGGATCGCGCCGGTCTCCCCGGTCGACACCGGACTCGACCCGAGACGTCGCGAAGCCTCGGCGACCAGCGCCGCCGCACGTCGCTTCGTGTCGTCGACCACGGCGTCAATGGCTCGCCTGGCTTCTCGCAACCGCTCTTCAAACTGCGCGTCGAACCGGCGCTTGAGCGACTCCTCCCGTTGCCGGAGGCCGTCTTCACGCGCACGGAACCGGGCCTCCTGCTCGGCGATCTGCTCGCGTTCGCGCACGAGGAGCCGCCGCTCGTGATCGAGCGAGTGAAGCTCCTGATCGACCTTGGCGAGGTGTTCGGCCAGCTTGGCCTCGCGGGCGGTCCGAAACTGACGCGCCATCTCGATCACCGGGCGGGCCAGCCCGAGCCGCTCGGCGATCTCCAAGGCCAGGCTCGTGCCGGGCGAGCCGTACGTGAGGCGATAGGTTGGCTCGAAGGTGTCGGGCGTGAAGCCGAACGCCGCGCACACCACGCCCGCCGTCGTCGAGGCGTACGTCTTGACGGTGTCGTAGTGGGTCGTGGCCACGACCAACGCGCCGCGCTGACGCAGGTGCTCGATCACGGCCATTCCCAGGGCCCCGCCCTCCACGGGGTCGGTGCCGGCGCCGACCTCGTCGAGCAGCACGAGCGCTGGCATGTTCAGCGCCCGGTCCATCGAGACGATGTTGGAGACGTGCCACGAGAAGGTGCTCAGGTTGGCGGCAATCGACTGCTCGTCGCCGATGTCGGCAAACACCGTCTTGAACACGGGCAGACGCGACCCCGGCGCCGCCGGGATGAGCAGACCCGCCTGCGCCATCAAGGCCAGCAGCCCGGCCGTCTTCAGCGCGACGGTCTTGCCACCCGTGTTGGGGCCCGTGATCACGAGCGCAGAACAGGGCGGGACGACCGCGAGATCGACGGCCACCGGTTCGGTCGTACGAGGCGATCGGTTGCCGCCTTCGATCGACGCCAGCCTCGCATCGACGGCCGGGATGAGCATGGGGTGCCGTGCCGACCGGAGGTCGAGGCTCCCATCACCCGACATCGACGGGACCACGCCGTCGACGAGCCGCGAGAAGCGGGCCCGTGCGTGCACCTCGTCGAGCTCCGCGGCTGCATCCAGCGTGCGCCGAAGGTCGAGCGCGCGCTTCCGGAAGCCATTGGTGAGCGCCAGCAGGATCTTGCGGACCTCCTCGGCTTCCTGCTCGTCGAGCGCCACGATGTCGTTGTTGATCTCGACCGTGCTGAGCGGCTCGAGGAACAGGCTGGCGCCGCTCGACGAGCTGGCGTGCACGATCCCAGGGATGGCGTTGCGGTGCTCGGCGCGAACCAGCAGCACGTATCGCCCGTTCCGCTCGGTGATGACCTGGTCCTGCAGGTACTTCGCGGTGTCCCGCCCGCGGACGTACGACTCGAGCGTGCTGCGCAGGCGGGCGCGCTGCTTGCGCAGGCGATCCCGAATGACCCGCAACTCGGGAGTGGCGTGGTCGAAGATCTCGCCCGCCGGGTCGAGCGCTCGTCGAACGTCCGCGATTTCCTTGTCGAA
>Ga0113563_10002004_pt1 | contig 12026 bp, 10 predicted proteins | sample Mud3Dept3metaG_FD_80117 | JGI IMG/M metagenome (GOLD analysis project Ga0113563, IMG submission 80117) | Freshwater wetland microbial communities from Ohio, USA, analyzing the effect of biotic and abiotic controls - Mud 3 Core 4 Depth 3... | ecosystem: Environmental > Aquatic > Freshwater >...
GACCTGCTCGGCGTGCCGGTCGTGCGGCCCCGAGTCACCGAGACGACGGCGCTCGGCGCAGCGTATCTGGCGGGCCTCTCGGCAGGTTTCTGGGAATCGACGGACGAGGTCGCCGCCAACTGGAAGGTGGACCGGCGTTTCGAGCCGAGCATGGCGCGCGACGAGGCAGCCTCGCGCATGCGGACGTGGTCGCGTGCCGTCGAGCGCTCGCGCAGCTGGCACACCGAGGATTGAGGGCGTTCGCATGGGAAGAATCATCGCCTACGCGACGCCGGTGTTCTTCGCGATGATCGCGATCGAATATTTCGTCGGGCGGGCGCGTGGCCGCAACAACTATCGGCTGAACGATGCGGTAAACAGCCTGAGCCTCGGCGTCATGAGCCAGGTGGTCGGGCTCTTCACGCGCGCGTTGACGATCGGCATCTACGCCGTCGTCTACGGCGCCATCGCCGTCTGGCAGTTGCCGACGGACCAGTGGTGGGTCTGGCTGCTCGGCCTTGTGTTCTATGATTTCTGCTACTACTGGTTCCACCGCGTCGGACACGAGAGCGCGGTCTTCTGGGCGTCTCACGTGGTCCACCACCAGAGCCAGGAATACAATCTCTCGACGGCGCTGCGGCAGACGAGTTCGAGCGCACTGCTCGGCTGGATCTTCTACCTGCCGATGGCGATCGCCGGCATCCCGCCCGAGGTGTTCGCGGTCTCGGCGGTCGTCAATCTTCTCTACCAGTACTGGATCCACACCGAGCAGATCGGTTCGCTCGGCTGGTTCGACAGATGGTTCTCCTCGCCCTCGAATCACCGCGTCCACCACGCCGTGAACGACCGCTACATCGACCGCAACTACGGCGGCATTTCGATGGTCTGGGACCACCTTTTCGGCAGTTTCGTCGACGAGACCGAGCGTTGCGTGTACGGGACGCGTGCGCCGCTCAATTCGTGGGACCCGTTCTGGGCGAACCTCGAGGTTTACGCCGACCTCGCACGCAGGGCGTGGAAAGCCGATCGGTGGCGCGACAAGCTGCTGGTGTGGTTGATGCCGCCCGGCTGGCAGCCGGCAGCAGCTTCCGGCGCCCACTGGCAGAAGCCGCATTTCGAGGTGAGCGAACTGCGCCGCTACGACCCGCCGATGACGCGCGGCGGCCGGTGGTTCACGGCAGTGCAGTTCGTCGCGGTGCTGATTGGTGCCACGGCGTTGCTCTGGTACTCGCCGACACTTTCGTTCACATCAGTGGCCGCATGGTCGGTGGCCGTGCTGGCAGTGCTGTGGCTCACCGGCGCGGTCATGCAGGGGCGTCTGCGGGTACCTACCGCGCTCGCGATCGAAATGACCTCGCTTGCCGTGCTCTTCGTTGCACTGCCGGCCCGGGCGCAGTCCCCGAAGATGCCGCTCGTGGTTGACGACCCCACCGTGCAACTTGCGGTCGCCGCCGCGCGTACCGAATTTCTCGCGGGCCAGACTTTCGATCGGCTGCAGGTGACGGCGCTGGTCGAGGACAAGGACGGGCGCTGGCTCCGTGGCAGCGTTGGCGGCGACGAGCTTGCGTACCCGGCGAGCTGCGTGAAGCTCGCCTTCCTTGTCGGAGCCGTGCACTGGTGCGCAGAGCAGGCGAAGGGGCCGGACTGCCTCGACGTTTCAGTCCGGCCGATGATCGTCGAGTCGGACAACGTCGCGACAGGACTGGTCGTGGACGCGATCAGTGGCATCCCGAACGGCCCGGTGGAAGGCGCTGATTTGGACGCGTTCATCGAGAAGCGCCGTTACACGGAGCGCGTGCTGCACGAGGCAGAGCTGCTGGGCAACCAGCGGCTCTTCACCAAGACTTACCCCACGAATTCGGGTGAGGAGCCGGCGGGCCTCGAGGAACTGGCGTGGAAGCAGCTGGGCCGCAACGCCATGTCGACCAACCTCGCCGCGAACCTGATGCTCGCCGTGCAGAGCGGCGCGATTGAGCCGCAGGCGACCGACTACATGCGCGGACTCATGCGCAGGCCGACGTTTTCCGGGCACAGCAGCCTCGGCGGCGGCCTGCCGCCGGGTTCGCTGCACGAAAACAAGGTCGGCAATGCCTTCGATACGCTCGAGGACATCGTCTACTCGGAGTTGCCGAACGGCCGGCGACTGATCGTCGCGGCGCTGTCGAACGGCTACGCGGAGGGCGAGGCCGAGCCCTGGGACATTGCCCGGCTGAATGGCTTCACGGCGTTGCTGGTCGGCCGACTCGGCATCACGCAGGACCTGCCGGCGCCGAGCTATCCGATCGGCAAGGCTGGCGACGACACGCGCTACTCCTGGCGGATCGATGCGCCCGAGGCCGGCATGTACGAGATCGCCGTCTGGTACGAATCGGATCCGGCTGGCACCGGCGCCGCCGAGTACGTGATCGCGAACGCGGGCGGTCCACTCACGACGCGACTTGACCAGCGCGCCTGGGGAGCACGCTGGATCAAGCTCGGCGACGTCCAGCTGGACCGTGGCGCAGGTGTCGTGACGGTCACCAATGCTGGAACCGGAAGGCTGGCGCCAGGCAAGCTGCGCGTCACGCGCTGGGCGAAGTAACCCGCGATCAGCGCCTTCTCACGTGCAGGTGCCGGTGCGGCCCGGCACGCGATTCGCCGTGCGAATGGGTTTCCGTCTGCTCGGCCACCGGCACCAGGACCAGCCGGCCGTGCCGCACGCCGCGCTCCGCGATGACGTGATCCGCAAAGTGCTGGACTTCCTCGACCGCGCCGCGCAGCACCGTGACCTCCATGCAGCTGTCGTGGTCGAGGTGCACGTGCAGCGTCGCGAGCGACAGGTCGTGATGCTCGTGGGCTGAGCGGGTCAGGCGCCGCGACAACTCGCGTTCCTCGTGGTCATAGACGTAGATCGCAGCGGCCAGGCACTCTGATCGGGGTGCTGCGACGATCGCGGCCTGCTCCAGACCCGAACGCACGAGGTCCCGGATCGCTTCCGAGCGATTGGCGTACTGCCGGTCGGCCATGAATTCGTCGAGACGGGCCATCAGGTCGTCGTCGAGCGTGATCGTCGTGCGCTGCATTGCGGGCCTCGCCTAAGGCATGTCGTGCAGCCGCCATTCTAGGGGCTGCACCCCTGGACGGGGGCCCCGTCGCGGCGTGGCGAGTCCGTCGGCTGCAGCCATGCGATGGGCTGGGGTAAGCTCCCCGGATGCGAAACCTCCAGCCCAGCACCCTCCGTATCGGGAAACGCTACCGCCCGACCCGGCTGAACGGACCGTACGACGCACTGGTCATCGGCTCTGGCATCGGCGGACTCACGACGGCTGCGCTGCTTTCCGAACTCGGATGGAAGGTCGCCGTCCTCGAGCAGCACTACACGGCGGGCGGCGCGACGCACAGCTACGAGCGCAATGGCTACGAGTGGGACGTCGGCGTTCACTACCTCGGCGACATGGGCACGAAGACGACCGTGCGTCGCATGATGGATTTCCTGAGCCAGGACAAGCTCGAGTGGGCGCCAATGGACGCGCACTACGACCGGTTTTTCATCGGCGACCGTGTCTATGACGCGGTGGCCGGCAAGGAGGCGTTCCGCGAAAACCTCGTCGGGTATTTTCCGCGCGAGGCCGCGGCGATCGACCGCTACCTCGAGCTTCTGGGCGAAGTGTCGCGCGGCATGCGCACCTTTTCGCTCGACCGCACGCTGCCGCCGTGGGCCGCGGCGATCGCGGGGCCGATCCTGCGCGCCCGGCTGCCGAGCAGCTTCGGCCGCACGACCTGGGAAGTCCTCTCCGAAATCACGCAGGACCCCGAACTGATCGCGGTGCTCACGGGCCAGTGGGGCGATCTCGGCCTGCCGCCGAAGCGCTCGGCTTTCGTGATCCAGGCGCTGGTGGCGAAGCACTACCTGCACGGCGGCTTCTATCCGGTGGGTGGTGCTTCGCGCATCGCCGAGACCATCCTGCCGCGGATCCGCGCCGCGGGCGGCGAGGTCTTCACTTACGCACGCGTAGAGGAAATCCTGCTGCGTCCCGGCCGAGTGCGCACCGTGTGTGGCGTCCGGATGGCGGACGGTAGCGATGTGCTGTCCGACTGCGTGATCTCGGACGCCGGCGCGATGAACACTTTCGCGCACCTGCTCCCGGAGAAGGCGCGCCGCCTGCACGGCTACGACCGGTTGCTCACGACCGTCAAGCCGAGCATCGGCCACCTCGGCGTCTACATCGGGCTCAAGGGCACGGCCGCGGAATTGGGCCTGCCGAAGACGAACTTCTGGATCTATCCCGGAAACGACTACGACGCGGCACTCGACCGCTTCCTCGCCGATCCGCACGGCCCCTTCCCCGCCGTGTACATCTCGTTTCCATCGGCCAAGGACCCGGACTTCGAGCGGCGTCACCCCGGACGCTCGACGATCGAAATCGTGGCACCAGCACCGTACGAGATTTTTGCGCCCTGGGCCGACACGACGTGGGGCAAGCGCGGGGACGACTACGAGGCGCTGAAGCAATCCTACGGCGAACGCCTGCTCGAGCATCTCTACGACAGGATGCCGCAGCTGCGCGGCCGCATCGACTACTGGGAAATCTCGACGCCGTTGTCGATGCAATGGTTCTGCGGGTATGGCCGCGGCGAACTCTACGGGCTGGACCACGATCCGGAGCGGCTGCGCCAGGGCTGGCTGAGACCGCGCACGCGTGTGCCGGGACTGTGGCTCACGGGACAGGACGTGATGTCCTGCGGGGTGACGGGCGCGATGATGGGAGGCATGGCCTCGGCCGTCGCGGTCGCCGGCATGCGCAAGATTAGCCCCGTGCTGAAGTCCGTGTTCGGCTGAGCCCGACGCACCGCGCTCAGTCGAGGCCGAGCGCCTTCAGGTCGAGCCGAGCGCCCTTGGCCGGCGGGCACCAGTAGTACGCACCCGTGACCGGTCTCGTGAAACGGAACAGTGCGTCGGCTACGCCGTCCTCGAGCCCCATCATCCGGTTCAGCTGGGCCTCGAACGCATCGAACGATCCGCCGAAGGCGACAAACACCAGGCCGGCACGCGGACCCTCGGCCCATGGCATCGAGCGACGCAGAACGAATGCCTCGGGGTCGAAACTTTCCTGCGCCGTGCGCTTGACGTGCGCGGACGGCGGGGCGTCGTCGAGTTCCTCGTTGTCGTCGCGGCGGCGACCGATGCAAGCATCCTGCTCGCCGCGACTCATCGCGTCGAAGTGTCCGAAATCGTGCAGCCACTGCTGGACCGCGACGAAGCTGCCGCCTTCAAGACCGGCGCCTCCGCTGCGCACGGCCGCCGCAGCCAGCGCGTTGGCTCCTGTCGGATTCTCCGTGCCGTCCTCGTAACCGGTGAGGTCGCGGCCTTCGTCGTGCCGGAAGGCATCGAGCACCCCGCCGAGCCGGTACGCCGGCGCAAGGACAGCTTCGAGTGTGCGGGTGCGGTGCACGAGTTCGCCGCGATCGTCGCCGCGCAGCCAGCACCAGAGCGCGCCGTGAGTTGCCGGAATCTCGATGCCCCGGGCCGTGGCTGCCGGAAAGTCGCGCAGTCCCGGGACGTCGTGGCCGAGGGCGAGCGCCGTCGACCGCCCGATGCCGACCACCGTCTGCAGCGCGTCCACCGTTTTCGCGAGCCGCTGCAACGCTGGCCCCGGCCCGGCCTCAGGGACGAGATCGAAGGTGAGGTAGCGCCCGAGCGGCGGAATGGCCGCGAGGATTCCGGGCTGGATGGGCTTCATGGTCGGGCCTCCTCGGTTCAGATGTCCGTCGTGCGCGGGGAGGACCGGGGCACCGCTCGCCTCGCGCAGCGTGGACAGTACCTCAGTACGCCCGCTTCTTGGTGTCCATCATCCGCAGGATCAGCGGCGTGAGGATGATCTGCATCGCCAGCGGCAGCTTGCCGCCCGGCACGACCAGCGTGTTCGGCCGCGACATGAACGAATCGTGGATCATCGACAGCAGGTAGGGGAAGTCGATGCCCTTCGGGTTCGCGAAGCGGATGATCAGGAAGCTCTCGTCCGCAGTCGGGATGTCCTTGGCGATGAACGGGTTCGACGTGTCCACCGTCGGCACGCGCTGGAAGTTGATGTGCGTGCGGGAGAACTGCGGCGCGATGTAATTCACGTAGTCGGGCATGCGGCGCAGGATCGTGTCGACCACGGCCTCGGTCGAGTAGCCGCGCCGGCTGCGGTCGCGGTGGAGCTTCTGGATCCACTCGAGGTTGATGCTGGGGGCGACCCCGACGAGCAGGTCCACGTACTTCGCGACGTCGTGCTCTTCCGTCTTCACGGCGCCGTGCAGGCCCTCGTAGAAGAGCAGGTCCGATCCTTCGCCGATTTCGGTCCAGGGCGTGAAGGTGCCAGGATCGCTTCCGCACCTGGCAGCCTCCTCGGCGTCATGGACGTAGGTGCGGGAACGGCCCCGACCGCTGAGCGCATAGCTCCTGAAGAGCTCTTCGAGCTCGCCGAAGAGATTCGAGCCCGGGCCGAAGTGGCTGAAATTCCTGTTCCCGCCCTCCTCGGCCTCCTTCATCTTCTCGCGCATCGCGAGCCGGTCGTAGCGGTGGAACGCATCGCCTTCGACGATCGCCGCGTCGATCATCTCGCGACGGAAGATCCACTCGAAGGTCGTCTTGACGGTGGTGGTGCCCGCGCCCGACGAGCCGGTCACCGCGATGATGGGATGTCTCGCCGACATGTCTGTGCTCCGTGGTGTACCGGTCAGCCGCTGCGGAAAAGCGAGCGCTCGCCGAAGAGCGGGGAGCTGTACGGCTTGTCATCGCCCTTGTCGAATTCGGCGTGATACCGTTCTACGCGCGCCACCTCGGCGCGGGAACCCAGTATCACCGGCACACGCTGATGGATCCGCTGCGGCACGACCTCCAGGATCCGGCCGCGACCCGTCGAGGCGGTGCCGCCTGCCTGCTCGACGATCATCGCCATCGGATTGGCCTCGTAGAGCAGTCGCAGCCGGCCTTCACGGTTCTCCGGCTTCTGATCGCGCGGATACATGTAGATGCCTCCGCGCAGCAGGATGCGGTGCACGTCGGCCACCATCGAGGCGACCCAGCGCGTATTGAAGTCGCGCCCGCGTGGCCCTTCCTTGCCCGCCTTGCACTCGTCCACGTACCGCGCGACCGGCGGCTCCCAGAAGCGCCGGTTCGAGGCGTTGATCAGGTAGTCCGAGCCTTCATCCGGCACGCGGATGTCGGGGTGCGTGAGCACGAAGTTGCCGATCTCGCGGTCCAGCGTGAAGCCGTGCGTGCCGCGGCCTACGGTGAGCACGACCTGGGTCGAGGGGCCGTAGATCGCGTAGCCGGCCGCGAGCTGGCGCGTGCCCGGCTGCAGCACGACCGACGTCCCGCGCCCTGTCTCGGGCAGCGCGAGCACCGAGAAAATCGTTCCCACCGGCAGGTTGACGTCGAGGTTGGCTGATCCGTCCAGCGGGTCGTACACCAGCGCGAGCCGGCCGTTGCCCTCGACGAAATGCACGTCTTCGCGCTCCTCCGACGCGAGCGCACCGACCAGCTCGCTCCACTCCACGCCGCGCGCAAAGAGGTCGTCGGCGAGCACGTCGAGCTTTTTCTGCTGCTCGCCCTGCGTGTTTTCCGTACCGGCGAGACCGGCGAGGCCCACCAGCGGCCCCTTGCCCACCGCGGCGGAAATCGCCTTCACGACTGCGGCGACGTCCACCAGCAGCGCGGCGAGCTCGCGCCCGTGCGGTCCTTCCGGCACCTGCTGGATCAGGAATTTCGAGATCGTTGTGTAGCCGGGGTTCAGCATGTGGCCTCCTCGCTCGCTGCTGGTGCGCGCACTGCGTCGAACACGCGGCTGGCGCGAATGTCTTCGGCCTCGAGCGTCGTCAGCATCGCCGCATCCACGCTGCCCGTTTCGAGAAGGCGGCGTGCCTGGCGCAGGCGGGCGCGATCGAGCGCGTTCCTGAGCGAGCGTGCGTTTGCGAAATTGGGCTGCTCGCGCCGCAGGCTCAGGTACTCTCCGAGCGCCTGCCGCGCGGGCCCGGAGAGGTTGAGACCGAGCGAGCCCACCATCGAAGTCGCGATCGCCTCGAGTTCATCGACCGTGTAGTCCGGGAAGTCGATGTGGTGGGCGACCCGGGAGCCCAGCCCGGGGTTGCTCTGGAAGAACGTGTCCATGCGACCCTTGTAGCCGGCGAATATCACGACGAGATCGTCGCGCTGGTTCTCCATCACCTGCATCAGGATCTCGATCGCTTCCTGCCCGTAGTCGCGCTCGTTCTCCGGGCGATAGAGGTAATAGGCCTCGTCGATGAACAGCACGCCGCCCATGGCCCGCTTCAGCACTTCCTTGGTCTTCGGCGCCGTGTGACCGATGTACTGGCCCACGAGGTCGTCGCGGGTGACGGCGACGAGGTGGCCCTTACGGACGTTACCGAGCCGGTGCAGGATCGTCGCCATGCGCATTGCGACCGTCGTCTTGCCGGTGCCCGGGTTGCCCGTGAAGCACATGTGCAGCGACGGCTTCGCGACCGCGACGCCGAGTTCCGCACGGGCCTTGTCCACGACCAGCAGCGAGGCAATCTCGCGGATGCGCAGCTTGACCGGCGCGAGCCCGACGAGTTCCCGGTCGAGCTCGTCGAGCACCGCGCCGACGCCGGACTCCTCCAGCAGCGACCGCAGGTCGAACGTGCGGCTCATGCCGCAGGCCTCATGCCCGCTCGAGCGTGTAGTGAATCAGGCGCCCTGCACCCTCCTCGCGACGCAGCCTGTAGCGGGCTTCCTGCCTGGGACGATGCACCATGAACGACAGGCGCATGGTCTCGAAGCCGCGCGTCGAGTCGAACGCGTTCAGCTTGATGTAGCAGTCCGCGTGTGCCTTGCGGCACTCGCGAAGTTCGACGAGCACGCCGGCCGCGTCCTTCAGGTCGAACATCGGCATGCCCCACATTTCCCAGTAGGTATTCCGCGGATGCGGGTCGTCGGTGTACTCGAGCGACACGGCCCAGCCCTGCGCCAGCGCATGGTCGATCTGCCTCGCGATCTGGTCGTCGCTGAGGTCGGGCAGGAACGAAAAAGTACCTTGCGTAATTCGCATGTCGGCTCTCCTCAGGCGACGCTCACGGTCGGCACGAAATCCGACGTGTCGGTCGAAGCGTAGTTGAACGTGACGTCCTTCCAGGTCGCGAGCGCTGCCTCGAGCGGCTTGCAGGTCTTCGCCGCCGCCGCGAGGATTTCCGGACCTTCGTTGGCGATGTCGCGACCCTCGTTGCGCGCCAGGACCATCGCTTCGAGTGCGACGCGGTTCGCAGTGGCACCGGCCTGGATGCCCATCGGGTGACCGATCGTGCCGCCGCCGAACTGCAGCACCACGTCGTCGCCAAAAAGGTCGATCAGCTGGTGCATCTGGCCGGCGTGGATGCCTCCGGAGGCAACGGGCATCACCTTGCGCAGCCCCGCCCAGTCCTGGTCGAAGAAGAGGCCTCGCGGCAGGTCCTGCTTCGTGTAGGAGTCGCGGCAGATGTTGTAGAAGCCCTGCACGGTGAGTGGGTCGCCTTCCAGCTTGCCCACCGCGGTGCCTGCGTGCATGTGATCCACGCCCGCGAGGCGCAGCCACTTGGCGATCACACGGAACGAGACCCCGTGGTTCTTCTGCCGTGTGTACGTGCCGTGCCCCGCGCGGTGCAGGTGCAGGATCATGTCGTTCTGGCGCGACCATTCCGAGATCGACTGGATCGCCGTCCAGCCGACGATGAGGTCCACCATCACGATGCAGGAGCCGAGCTGCCGCGCGAATTCGCCGCGCCGGTACATCTCCTCCATCGTGCCGGCCGTGATGTTGAGATAGTGCCCTTTCACCTCGCCCGACGCGCACTGCGCCTTCTGCACCGCTTCCATGCAGAAGCTGAAGCGATCGCGCCAGTGCATGAACGGCTGCGAGTTGATGTTCTCGTCGTCCTTGGTGAAGTCGAGGCCGCCGAGCAGCCCCTCGTAGACGACGCGGCCGTAGTTCTTGCCCGAGAGGCCGAGCTTCGGCTTGATCGTGGCGCCGAGCAGCGGACGCCCGTACTTGTCGAGGCGCTCACGCTCGACGACGATGCCCGTCGGTGGACCCTTGTAGGTCTTCACGTAAGCGACCGGGAAGCGCATGTCTTCGAGGCGCGCCGCCTTGAGCGGCTTGAAGCTGAACACATTGCCGATGATCGAGGCCGTCAGGTTCGCGATCGAGCCTTCCTCGAACAGGTCGAGCTCGTAGGCGATCCACGCGAAGTACTGGCCCTCGATGCCCGGTACCGGCTGCACCTCGTAGGCCTTGGCGCGATAGTTTTCGCAGGCCGTGAGACGGTCGGTCCAGACCACCGTCCAGGTCGCGGTCGAGGACTCTCCTGCTACCGCCGCGGCCGCTTCCTCCGGATCGACGCCTTCCTGGGGCGTGATGCGGAAGACGGCGATGACGTCGGTGTCCTTGGGCACGTAGCCCGGGACCCAGTAGCCCATTTCCTTGTACTTGAGGACCCCCGCCTTGTAGCGGGCGGACGTATTGCCGGTCGTGCGCTGGTCCTGGCCGACACTGGGGAACTTGACCGTCTGTGACATCGAACCGCCTCCTGGCCGCGGTACAAGCGGCCTGCATGGGGTAACTCTAGTCCCACAGTTCGATAATTTACACTTAGGTTTTCTTGCTTGTCTGATAAGCTCCGCTTATGGACCCGAGACACTTGAGTCTGCGCCAGCTCGAAGTGCTCAAGGCAGTCGTGGACGCCGGATCGATGGCGCGCGCAGCGCAACGCCTGTTCATGACAGGGCCTGCAATTACCCAGCAGATTCAACAGCTTGAAAAGACCCTCGGCGTTCCAGCGTTCGACCGAATCGGGCGCCGGCTCAGGCTGACCGCTGCCGGCGACCGCGCGCTGGCGGCAGCGAACGACGTCCACACGAGGCTCGCGGCGCTGGCCAAGGAAATGGACGCGCTGCGCAAGCGTGACGATGGCACGCTGCACCTCGGCATCCTCGCGACCGGAACGCACATCCTGCCTCCGCTGCTTGCAGAATTCCGGCGCCTTGCGCCCGGCATCGCCGTGCACATGGTGGTCTCGACCCGCGCGGAACTCACGCGACGGGTACTCGACGGCGACGTCGACCTTGCCCTGATGGGACGCGGTCCGGAGTCAGGGCCGGACGGGGCCGGCGCGAGCGACGAGCCACTGACGCGCGAGCCCTTTGCGAGCAATCCCCACGTCATCATCGCGTGGCCGGGGCACCCGCTCGCCACCGAACGCGGCATCGCCCCGATCGAGCTGCGGCACGAAAGCATCGTGCAACGCGAACCTGGCTCAGGCACACGCGCGATGCTGGACAACTTCCTCGCGATGCACCGCATCAAGCCGCGCGAGCGCGTGCCGGTGAGCGGCAACGAGATGGCCAAGCATGCGGTGATGAGCCAGCTTGGCATCAGCCTGACCTCGGCGCACACGTTGTTCCTCGAACTGAGGACCGGCGCCCTGGTACGGCTCGACGTGGACCACACGCCGATCGTGCGCACCTGGTACGTCGTGCATCACACCGAGCGGTGGCTGCCGCCCGCCGCTGCCGCGTTCCGGGACTACCTGCTGGACGAAGGAGCCCGTAAAGTCGACACAGAGACCCGGACCCTGCTGTCCGCCGGTCACGACGAGAAGTGAACGCCACACAGCGCGCGAACCCTGCGAGCGGCGGAATCGAGGACCTGGCGGAATCGCCGGAATTCCGTGGGGCTCTTGCAAAGCTGGCGCGCGACAGCGGACGCGACGAGGCAAGTGTGCTCGCCCAGGCGTATCGCTATCTTCACGAGCTTCGCAGCGGCCACAGCGAGCTCATCTATTCATGGCTCGTGCGAGCAGGCCGGGCGCTGCTCGGCTCGGGCTACGCGCGCATCGACTACGATCCGGCCCAGGTCGCCCGCATGCGCGAGCTGTTGCGGACGTCACCGGCGGTCGTGCTGTCGAGCCACAAGTCCTACCTCGACGGCGGCGCGCTGACCGTCGGCTTCCGCGATCACGGCCTGCCGCCGCTCACGGTGTTCGGCGGCATCAACATGTCGTTCTGGCCACTC
>Ga0113563_10002006_pt1 | contig 12024 bp, 15 predicted proteins | sample Mud3Dept3metaG_FD_80117 | JGI IMG/M metagenome (GOLD analysis project Ga0113563, IMG submission 80117) | Freshwater wetland microbial communities from Ohio, USA, analyzing the effect of biotic and abiotic controls - Mud 3 Core 4 Depth 3... | ecosystem: Environmental > Aquatic > Freshwater >...
GATCGGGATGGATCCGGTTACGGGCAACGAGCGCTTCACCTTCGATAGCCCCTATCTGCTCGGCGGCATCGAGTTCGTGGCCGTGGCGATCGGCGTCTTCGGTCTCGGAGAAATTCTGGTCAACGCCGCGAAACCGCCGGCGCAACTCGAGCAGCGCGTGCTGGTACCGCATCTGCGCGATCTGTACCCGACGCTGCAGGACCTCAAGCGGTCCGTCGGCGCCATCCTGAGGGGCACTGGGATCGGCTTTTTCGCCGGGTTGATTCCCGGCCCGGCGCCGGTGATTGCCACCTATGCCTCCTACGCCGCGGAGAAGCGGCTATCGAAGCATCCCGAAGAATTCGGCAAGGGAGCGATCGAGGGCGTCGCAGGGCCCGAGGCCGCCAACAACGCCGCCACGCAGTCGGCCTTCATCCCGCTGTTCGTGATCGGCATCCCGTTTGGCCCGGTGCCGGCGATTTTGCTCGGGGCGCTGCTGATCCACGGCGTCACCCCCGGGCCACTGCTGATCAGCGAAAGCCCGCAGCTGTTCTGGGCGGTGGTCGCGAGCATGTATATCGGCAACTTCATTTTGCTGCTGCTCAACCTGCCGTTCGTGCCGCTGTTCGCCAACATACTGCGCGTGCCGAAGAAAATCCTGCTGCCGCTGATCATGCTTTTCTGCGTTACCGGCATGTTCAGCGTCAACAACTCGGTGCTCGACATCTGGATGATGCTGGGTTTCGGGGTGCTGGGCTACATCCTGCGCGGATGGGCCTACGAGGGCGCGCCGCTGCTGCTTGGCCTCGTCCTCGGCCCGAAGCTCGAGGTCGCGTTCCGCCAGAGCGTCATGATCTCTCACGGCGACTTCGGGATTTTCGTGGAACGCCTCTTGTCCCTGACCCTGTTGCTGCTGACGCTGGCATTTCTCCTTTTTCCGCTGGTCAAGCTCGCCTGGCAATCGCTGCAGCGGAAAACAAGCGGTGGCGCCGCGCCGGGAGAACAACGATGAGTGAATCCGGCCGCTATGCCGCCGCCGATCTGCGCGCGTTCTGCAAGCAGGCGCTGGAGCGTGCCGGTGCGCGGCCCGGAGACTCCGCCGTGATAGCCGACGGGCTGGTCGCTGCCGACCTGCGGGGCGTGCATTCCCACGGCGCGTTGCGGGTGGGCATCTATGTCGATCGCCTGCGCGCCGGCTCCATCAATGCCAAGGCCGAACTCCAGATCGTGCGCGACAGCGGTGCCGTCGTCGTCGCCGACGCGCAGGCGGGCCCGGGTATCGCCATGGCGGCGCGCGCCATGGATCTCGCCATCGCACGCTCGCGGACCCACGGTATCGCAGCCGTCAGCGTGCGCAACGGCAACCACTGCGGCATGCTCGCCTTCTTCGCGATGCGCGCGTTGCCTGCAGGCGCGGTGGGCGTCGCTGCGAGCAACGGCGATTCGCTGGTGGCGCCGTGGGGGGCGCGGGCGAAGTTTCTCGGGACGAACCCGCTCGCCGTGGCAGTTCCAGCGAAACAAGAGCTGCCGGTGGTGCTCGACATGGCGACCAGCGTCGTGGCTCACGGCCGGGTCAAGGGCGCGGCCGACCGGGGCGAAGCGATCCCGCCCGACTGGGCAGTCGATGCCGCGGGGCGGGCGACGACCGATCCCGTGCAGGCCCTTGCCGGCGCTTTGCTTCCGTTCGGCGGATTCAAGGGCTCGGGAATCTCGATCCTGATCGATCTTCTCGCGGGGCTGCTGCCGGGAGGTCGTTCGGCACCGGAGATCGTACCGCTGTACCAGCAGCTCGGCGAACCGCAGGGCGTAGGACACCTGTTCATGGCGCTGCACGTCGATGCATTCGACTCGTTGGAGTCATTCACCACGCGCGTGGACGAGACCGTGCGCAAGATCCGCGCGTTGCCGCCGGCCGCTGGCGCGCCGCGCGTAATTCTGCCCGGTGAGTTGGAATACTTGTGCGCGCAGGATTACCACGAGCGCGGCATTCCGCTGCCTGACGACGCCGTGGCGGAACTCGCGCGCACGGCCTCTCAACTGGGCATCGCTCCACCCTGCCCCCGGGAAGCGGGGCCGGCAGCGCGCTAGCAGGAGACGCAATCGGAGGGCTAATGGATCTGGGACTCGGAGGAAAAAGGGCTATCGTGACCGGCGCGACGCGCGGGATCGGCCGCGCCATCGCCGAGGCCCTGACAGACGAGGGTTGTCACGTGGGCATCTGCGCGCGCGACAGGACCTCGGTCGAAGCGACGGTTGCCGCGTTCGCGCAGAAGGGGGTCAGGGCCACTGGGCAGGCCCTCGACGTGCGCGATGGCGCGGCGCTCAAAGCGTGGATCGCCGCGGCTGGCGAGGAACTGGGCGGACTCGACATTCTGGTTTCGAACGTAAGCGCGATGGGCGGGCTCGCCGGCGACGAGGGCTGGAGGCGATATTTCGAGATCGACCTCATGGGAACCGTTCGCGCCGTGGAGGCAGCCGTGCCCATGCTCGAGAAATCTGGTGCGGCGGCCATCGTCCAGATCGCGAGCATTGCGGCGATCGAGGTCGGCCACGACGTTTTCCCCGACGGCTACCTGCAGGCTTACGGGGCGATGAAGGCTGCACTCACCAACTACATCGCGGAACTCAGCCGCACGCTCGGCCCGAGGGGAGTCCGCGCCAACACGGTCACCCCGGGCCAGATCTATTTTCCCGGAGGCGTCTGGCACAAGCGCCAACAGGAAGGCGACCCGATGTACCAGAAGGCACTCGCCCGGATCCGCGTCGGCCGTTTCGGGCGACCGGACGACGTGGCGCGGGCGGTCGCGTTCCTCGCGAGCCCCGCGGCGAGCTTCATCAGCGGCGCGAACCTGGTGATCGACGGCGCGTTCACGCGCCGCGTGAATTGAAGCGATGTCCGCCGAAATCCGCGAACACCTTCTTGCCCAGCGCGTTGTCCCCGTGTTGCGGCTGGCGAGCGCCGAGCTGACCGAGCGCGTAGTGCACTGCATTGCCGATGCCGGATTCATGACCGTTGAAATCACGCTGACGGTCCCCGGCGCGCTCGAACTGATCGGGCGGCTTGCGCGCAACTGCGCGCCGGGTTTTGTCGTCGGGGCCGGCACCGTGCTCGATCTGGACACGGCGCAACGCTGCGTCGATGCGGGCGCGCGCTTTGTAGTATCACCATGCATCGTCCCCGGGATGGCGAAAATCGCCCATGCCGCAGGATGCGCGGCGCTCAGCGGCGGCTTTACGCCAGGCGAGATACTCGCCGCGCATCGCGAAGGCGCGGACATCGTGAAGGTTTTTCCCGCGTCGACCGGTGGCCCCGAGCATGTGCGCGCGGTGCACGCAGTGTTCCCGGATATCCTGCTCTGTCCCACCGGCGGTATCTCGCAGCAGAACATCGACGCGTACTTTGCCGCCGGTGCCGCGCTGGTCGGCGTCGGCAACAACATCGTCGATCAGCAAGCGCTCGCCACCGGCGATGACGCGCGCGCGACCGACCATGCGCGGGGCTTTCTGCGTCCCGGGAAAGCGGCTTGCTGAGGCGCGCTGCGCCAAAACCCGGCCCACTGCCGTCATGAGCGCGATCGACATCCTGTCCATAGGCGAGCCGATGGTAGAGTTCAACCAGACCCGGCCAGGCGAGCTGAACTATCTGCAGGGATACGGCGGCGATTCCTCGAATGTGGCGATCGCCGCTGCGCGCTCCGGCGCGCGCACCGCTTACATGACGCGCGTGGGCGACGACGAATTCGGGCGCCTGTTCCTTGAGTTATGGAAGCAAGAGGGCGTGGACACGCGCGGGGTCGAGATCGATGCGCAGGCCTACACCGCAGTGTACTTCGTGACGCATGACCGGGCCGGGCACGTCTTCAGCTACCTGCGCGCAGGGTCGGCGGCGAGCCGCATGCGGGCGGAAAATCTGCCGCTCGCGCTGGTCCGCGAGGCGCGATTTGTCCACGCGTCCGGGATCAGCATGGCGATCTCGGCCGGGGCCGCGGATTCGGTGCTGGCGGCTTTCGAGACGGCACGCGCGGCAGGCGCGAAGATCTCTTTCGACGCCAATCTGCGGCTCAAGCTCTGGCCGCTTTCCCGCGCGCGGGCATTGATTGGCGCAGCAGCCGGCAGCGCGGACTACTTCTTTCCGAGTATCGACGACGCGCGCGCTCTGAGCGGTCTCGACGATGCCGGCGCAATCCTCGATTGGGCCCACGGGCTCGGCGCCAAGACCGTGTTTCTCAAGCTCGGCGCAAAAGGCGTGATGGCGAGCGACGGCGCCAGGCGTGAGCGCATCGCGGGCCTGCAGGTCGAGGCAGTCGATACCACCGGCGCGGGCGACTGCTTCTGCGGCGCGGCGCTTGCGCGTCTCGCGGCCGGCGATTCGGTATGGGACGCCGCCCGCTATGCGAACGCCGCGGCTGCCTTGACGACCACCGGATTTGGCGCTGTTGCCCCGTTGCCGCGCCCGCAGGAGGTGCGCAGCCTGATGCGCGCCACAGCCTGATTCACGATGCCCTGCTGCGCACCCGAAGCGGAGGATCAACGCTGCAGGCAATGCGTTACCGTCACGCGTGCAAGCAGTTCGACCGCGAACGGACGGCCGCATCCAGGGACGAGGACTAACCGTTAGAGCGGTTCGCCGCGCGCGAGCTTGCCTGCGATGGTCGTGATCAGACGCCGTGAAATGCTGATGCTCGGCGGCAGCTGCGGCAGTTGCTCGACGTCGAACCAGCGCGCTTCCTGGATCTCGATTCCATCCGGCCGCACCTCGCCGCCCGCGTAGTCGGCGGTGAACGCAACCATCAGCGAGTGCGGGAACGGCCACGGCTGGCTGCCGAAGTAGCGCAGGTTCTCGATTTCCACGCCGACTTCCTCGCGCGTCTCGCGCCGTGCCGTGTCTTCCAGTCTTTCTCCCGGCTCGACGAATCCCGCGAGCGCGCTGTAGCGCCCGGGCGCCCATTCCTTTTTGCGCGCGAGCAGGACCTCGCGGCCGCGCTTCACCAGTATCATGATCGCCGGCGAAACCGGCGGATAAATGGTGTATCTGCATCTGGGGCAGGCACGCACCCGCTCCTCGCTGCGCGCGACCGTCGGTGTGCCGCAGCGGCTGCAGAATTGATGGTTGCGGTCCCATTCCATGATCTGGAACGCGCGTCCGGCGAGCACCGCGAGCGTCTCGTCGACCATGCCGAACAGCGTGCGCAGGCCCTGCAAGCCGTGGCCCTGCGGCAGTTCATTCGCGTGCTCGAGCTCGGATACATAACAATGCTTGCCGCCGTAGGTGCCGAGATAAAGACTGCGCACCGAACTGAGGCCAAGCTCGGCCAGATCGAGACAATACGGCAGGCGCGCCTGCTCCCCGGATTGCGCGATGAGCACTTCACCGCGATGGAATGCGAACCACAGCGCAGGCTCGTCGCGGCCTGCGGGCGGCGTGACTGATGGCTGGTAGAGGTCGGACATTCAACTCATTTTATCACCCGCTCATGCCACCCGGTACTGCGTGTGCGCGCGATCACACCGCGGCTCGCCCTGCCCGCAGGCAGGACGTGCCACGAGGCGGCGGCCGGCGGGGTTGCCGGCCGGCCTCGGCGTTTACACCGGATGGAATCAGTCGATCTTGATCGCGTGCCGCTTGGCTTTTTCGATCTTGGGCAGCGTCAATTCGAGCATACCGTCTTTCAGCTGCGCGCTCGCTTTCGATGCGTCGACCGCGCACGGCAATGCGACGGTGCGGCTGAATTCGCCGCTGCCGATCTCGCAGCGGTAGTAGTCGCCTTTCTCTTCTTTCACTTCGCGCATGACTTTGCCCTTGATGGCGACCGAGGTTTCATTCACCGAGACTTCAAGATCTTTCTTGTCGACGCCCGGAACCTCCGCCCGTATCACCACATTGTCCTCGCCATCGAGCACATCCACGCGCGGCATCCCGATCTGGAACGGTTCGGCGAACTCGCTCAGCAGCGGCGACTCCCACGCCATCGGACGCAGCCACCCGCGCGGTAACATCCGCTCGAACAACCGCTCCATTTCCTCGAAGGGAGCCAGCATCCTTCTCGGGGCGGCCTTCTGGATCTCACTGCCTTTCCTCACGGTTACATCCTGTTTGGTTTCAGTTGCCATGTTCGAATCTCCTGTGCTTTTGGTTGTGCATCACCGACGCAAAAAACATTATCCGCGCGCCGGATAATTGCGCATTGACGAGCATCAAACAGGCGCGAATTTGCCCAAAAAGCGGGCATCCGGGAGCGCTGAATTCCAGCGAGCCGGAGTGAGCCTGGTCGACGGGACGGAATGCCCGCTCCCTGCGGTGTTTGGGCCCGTCAACGCATGGTCGCAGGCCGTCCGAACTACCGGATTCCCGGTATAGGAATATAGCGTTGCAGGGTATTTTTTTTGTTGCGCGACGTGCCTATAGTGCGACTAAGAGCGATTGGCAGGCCCCGAGAGTTGCATCACATGATTGCCACCGCAACATATTACCGGACGAGGGAGCGATGAACACTTCACAGGCAAATCGAATTGGCAAAACCGGGATCGGGGCAAGTGCGAGAGCGGCGGCGATAAAAGTGCAAACCGCGAACACCGACGCTCAGCCGAGTGTTACGAAAAGCGCGGGTTTTCGCGAAAGAACAGCCAAGGATCGTCGCCAGAATATCGCAGGCGCGCCGTATTACCGCGGCCTGCACTGGGATTGCTAACCGGCATCCCGTCGTGTCCGCAAATCGATCATGCGTACCGCCTGCGGTCGCGGGACTGGCTTTTCTGGTCGCGCTGACAGGTTTGGCAGTCGCAGGTTACGTTGGCGGCATCCCGCAGCACCTCGCGCCGCCACGGCTCGCCGAGCGCCCGCATCTCGATGCTGCTCGCCATCACACTCGAACCGCTGCTGTCTCCAAACCCGAGGTCTCTGATCGCGTGCCGCCGGGGATTGCCGCGTTGGTCCAGGAACATGTAGCGGTGCGCGCTGCCTTGGGCCGGCGCATGTCGGGCGCCATGTGCCACTGATATCGTCGACGAAGCAACGTTTTCTTGGGAGCTAGTGAGCGGACGTAAGCTTGGCGACCTTGGGTTGAACCAAACGCTCAAAGTCCTTGTAGGCCATCTTGACTAATTCTGTGTGCGATCCCGCGTTGAACGCTATCTCCTTGTCAGCGGCCAAAGTTTCTGCCGCAAAGACTTCCATCCCGTAGAGATTGCCGAAAGGGGGCATCGCGCCCAGCTCGCACTCCGGGAATTTGTCCCTGAATTCATCCTCGCGTGCAAGTCTGACGTCGCTCGCCCCCGCCGCCTGTTTCAGGAGACTCAAACTTGTTTTTTCCGAGGCGGGTAAAATGGCCATCGCCATTTTGCCATCTATATTGACCATGACGGTTTTTGCCAGGTCCCGGCCTTGAATGTGGGCGGATTCTGCGATTTCCTGGGCAGTGTAAGCAAGCGAGTGCTTGATGATGACATACTTGACCTTATGCTCATCCAGATAAAGCTTCAATCTGTTCATCGGCATCGTAACCTCCTGATTATCCCGCTGCGTGCGCAACATCGGCCCAGTCAACGCGAGCCGGGCTGCCCACACTTTGCGAGGACAATGTTCCACTCGGTCTGAGTTTCATCGGCTTCGCCAGCGCCCAGCGCCACCAACCCGCGCATCATGATCGCGAGCCTCTGCGATGCACGAAACCGCTATAGATTCTCGCTCATAAAACCGGTATCCGCAGCAGAGTATGGAATCCGGTCTTCTTCTGCTGCGCTAGCTATGCGTGAACATTCTGCAACGCAGACAAGACCAACCGATGGCTCTCCACGTCGGGCCGATATGCGTCTGAATTAATGTTAACAGCCAAAGGACGATTCAATTTGACCTGCGTCAAGAGCTGACGACACCAGTTGCGAGTCGTTTTCCTTAGGCAGGCAGTGCCGGCCCCTTCTCTGGTATGACCCGGTCAACTTCTACAATGACATTGTAAGCGCCCTTGAGTATATGAATTAAATCCTTGTGGCGATCGGGGTTCGCGAACAACTCCTTATCAATGGAGCCGCCGACCAATTGAACCGCCAGCTTTAAGCGTTCCTGTTTGTCCATGCTTAATCCTTCGTGCGCCCAATTGGCGCATTAACATCCTAGCACTGGCGCCGGACCAGTTCATAGGCAGCCGCCGGTCCGGCGATTGCCAACGGGCGGGAATCATCCATGCTGTTTTCCCCAGGCCGGTTGCCGCGCTATGCCGCCTCGCACGCGCCGCGAACTGCGTCGAGCAGGCGGTCATAAGCCTCGGCGAAAAGCCGCACGCCTTCCTCCAGCAGCCGTCCGGTCACCTTCTCGAGCGAGACGCCGGCCGCCGCGATTGCCCGCATCGTCTCGCGCGCGCCTTCGAGGTCCTGCTCCAACGTCGCCCCGAGCCGGCCATGATCGCGGAAGGCGTCGAGCGTCGCAGGCGGCAGCGTGTTCACCGTATCCGGGCCGATCAGCTCGTCGACGTACAGCGTGTCGGGATACGCGGGATTCTTCGTGCTCGTGCTGGCCCAGAGCAGGCGCTGCACCGCCGCGCCGCGCGATTTGAGCGCGTCCCATTCGGCGCCGGAGAAGGTCGCTCGAAAACGCTGGTAGGCGAGCTTCGCGCTGGCGATCGCGGCGCGTCCGCGCAACGAGAGCACTTGTTCTCTTGCCGCTCCGCTGAGTGACTTCGCCTGCTCCTCGAGCTCGGCGTCGACCATGGTATCGATGCGGCTCACAAAGAAGCTCGCCACGCTCGCGATCCCCGCGACGCTATTACCCGCGGCCGCGCGCTGCTCGAGCCCGCGCAGGTAAGCGCGCGCGACACCCTCGTAGACCCCGACCGAAAAGAGCAGCGTTACATTGACGTTCACGCCCTGCGCGATCAGCGCCTCGATCGCGGGCAGCCCCTCAGGCGTCGCCGGCACCTTGATCATCAGGTTGGGCCGTGCGATTGCCGCCCACAGCCGCTGCGCCTGCGAGATCGTGCTCTGAGCGTCGTGGGCGAAGCGCGGCGCGACCTCCAAGCTCACGAAGCCGTCACGCCCGCCGCTCTCGCGGTAAACCGGCGCCATCTGATCGGCCGCGAGCCGGATGTCCTCGAACGCGAGGTGCTCGTAGATTTTCTCGGGGTCCCGCTCGCCGCGGCGCACCGCGTCAAGCAAAGCCTCCCGGTAATCCTTCCCGACTGCTATCGCTTTCTCGAAGATCGCCGGATTGGAGGTGAGACCGCGCAAGCCCTCCTCCATGATGAGGCGCTGCAACCCGCCATCAGTAAGCAAGCGTCGGCTGATGTAATCGATCCAGATCGACTGGCCAAAACTCGAGAGTTGCTTGAGCCGGCTCATTGAGCTCTCCCACAGTCGGACCAGCGCGCTGCGGTGGGTAGATGCGGCTGCAGCTGCGCCGCGCAGACCATCTTCAGACCTCGATTTCTCCCTGACGGACCCATACGCCGCGCTCGACGCAGTGGAGGATCTCGCTGCCGCTGCGAACATACTGACCGATCGGGAAGGCGACTCCATTGAAATAGCACACGTTCGCTTCGAGCTCGTTGTCGAGTGTTTCCTCTTTATCGTTGTCGAGTATCGGGGACGTTTTGAGCTCCGGGTCGGGCGCCCCTACGTTCGGGAGTTCGGGTTGCATTTTCATATGCTGCTCCTCTGCCTGCCGTTCAGACCGGGGGCGGTGTTTCCGCCACCTCGATGCTTGCGGCCCGCGGACCATCGCGCCATGGGTGCTGTTGAATTCGAAACCGCACCATGCTAATTGTGAGATGGCTGTATAAATTCACGTTGATCCAAGTCAAACGATTCCGCTGCGCGCAAGCTAACGGGCGTCGTGCTGCGCGCTCGATGGGACTAATTCAAGAAGATGGTGCACGATAAACCGCGCGTGTGCTGGTCCAGGATGCAAAGCCCGCGCATGAGTGCGGCAGCGCTTCATGCAGCCCGATCACCAGTGCGCCGCCGGGCCTCAATCGCTCGATTATTCGCTGCATGACTTCCTGCTGTTCGGCGGCCAGAAAATAGGTGAGCACCGCGTTGCGACAGAGGATGAGATCGAACGGCCCATCTGGAATGCTCTCCCGGATGTCCTGTTGCACGAAATCCGCGGTCCTCACGGGCCCCTTTCGGCTGACTGCCGGCGAGACACAACTCAGCGGATCGCTGCGGCGTCAGGTGCCTTCCCGCCAGGACGCCAAGTAGTCGCGTTGGTCCGGGGTGAGCGCGTCGACGGCGACGCCGAGCGCAGCGAGCTTGAGGCGCGCCACTTCGCGGTCGATCTCGGACGGCACCGCATGCACGCCTTCCTTGAGCCCGCCCCGGCAGCGTACCAGGTGCTCCGCGCACAGCGCCTGGTTTGCGAAACTCATGTCCATCACGGCCGCCGGATGCCCTTCTGCCGCCGCAAGATTCACCAGCCGGCCTTCGGCAAGCAGCCGTAGTGTGCGCCCGTCGCGCAGCCGGTACTCCTCGACATGCTCGCGCGGATGGGACTTCGACACACACTGTGCTTCGAGCGCCGTGATGTCTATCTCGACATTGAAGTGGCCAGAATTGGCGAGCACGCAGCCATCCTTCATGACCTCGAGATGCGATGCACAGACCACGTTCTTGTTACCGGTGGCGGTGACAATGAAATCCGAAATTTCCGCCGCCTCGGCGAGTGGCATCACCCGATAGCCGTCCATAACGGCTTCCAGCGCACGCAACGCGTCGACTTCGGTGACGATTACATTGGCGCCCATGCCGCGGGCGCGCATCGCGATGCCGCGACCGCACCAGCCGTAACCCGCGACTGTAAACGTGCGCCCGGCAAGGAGAATATTCGTCGCCCGCACGAGGCCGTCAATCGTGCTCTGGCCGGTGCCGTAGCGGTTATCGAAGAGGTGCTTGGAGAGCGCGTCGTTTACGGCGATCACCGGGTAGCGCAGCGCATGGTCTTTCGCCATTGCGCGCAGGCGTATAACCCCGGTCGTGGTTTCCTCCATACCACCGATCACGCCGCCAAGCAGCGCGCTGCGCGTTGCGTGCAGGCGGCTCACGAGGTCGGCCCCGTCGTCGAGGGTGAGCTGCGGACCGTGATCGAGGGCAGCGTCGATATGGGCGTAATACTGCAACGTTTTCTCGCCGCGAATCGCGAACACCGGCACGCCGGAATGCGCGACGAGCGCGGCAGCGACGTCGTCCTGTGTCGAGAGGGGATTGCTTGCGCAGAGCCGCACCTCGGCACCGCCAGCCTGCAAGACGCGAACGAGGTTCGCGGTCTCGCTGGTGACGTGCAGGCAGGCCGATACTCTGATGCCGGCGAGCGGACGCTCGCGCTCGAAGCGCTGTCGCAGGCCGCGCAGGACTGGCATTTCGGACAGTGCCCACCCAATGCGGCGTTCTCCCTGTTCCGCAAGCCTTATGTCACTGATGTGATGCTCGGGTGTCATGATGTCTTGTATTCTAAAGACCCCACCCGCGATCGGGCTTGATAAAGGTCAAGTCAGTTTCCGTCGACCCGCCTCGCAAAATCGCAATGGTGTTGGGCAACGGAATCGCGAATTCGATGCCGTCTGTGGCGAGCTGCCACGTACACCACTGGCGCAGGCCGTCGCGCCGCCGAAAATGAGGCAAACGGTTGATCTCGGTCAACGGCCTGGTGGGTACACGTCCGAAACTGTATTGGATTGAATAGCCGCACACGCGACTGAGATTGGGTATATCAGCGGGTGTGAAACCCGAAAGCACTTAGACAATCGTTATGCAACTTCGCGTTTCACGCTTGAGCTCGCCGTCACCTGACGATCTGCCGTTCGAGATCGTGGAGCGCAAAGGTCACGGTCACCCGGATACACTTTGCGATTCTCTCGCGGAGTCGGCGAGCATCGGCCTGTCCGCGGAATCGGGCGACGATGGCCAAGTCGGACGGGGCAACCGTATCAACGGCCCGATCACGCCCTATCGTCCGATGAGCCTTGAGGCCGCGGCGGGAAAAAATCCGGTCACTCACACCGGAAAGCTCTACAACCTGCTCGGCGACCGCATGGCCCACGCCCTGCTACGCGAGATACC
>Ga0113563_10002007_pt1 | contig 12023 bp, 13 predicted proteins | sample Mud3Dept3metaG_FD_80117 | JGI IMG/M metagenome (GOLD analysis project Ga0113563, IMG submission 80117) | Freshwater wetland microbial communities from Ohio, USA, analyzing the effect of biotic and abiotic controls - Mud 3 Core 4 Depth 3... | ecosystem: Environmental > Aquatic > Freshwater >...
CCTGAAGGGGAAAATCTGTCCCTTTACTTTTATCGCATCCATGTTGGCCCTGGAGGATATGAAGCCGGGTGAGGTCCTGCGGGTCATCGTGGACTATGCCCCTGCAGTCTGCGACGTCCCCCGGAGCTTAAGGAATGAGGGCTATGAAATTCTCGAGGTGAGCCCCCTAAATGAAACCGATTGGGCCATATGGGTTCGGAAAAAAGAGGTGGAATAAGTAAAGGATGAAATTTTCCGAGGAGCAAATTCATCGTTATTCCCGGCAGATGATCCTCCCGGGGATCGGCGGGAAAGGCCAGAGAAAATTGGCGGAGGCCAGGGTATTCATCATGGGGGCGGGCGGCCTGGGTTCTCCCGCGGCCATGTACCTGGCGGCAGCAGGGGTGGGAACCATCGGGCTGGCGGACTTCGACCGGGTGGAACTGCATAACCTCCAGCGCCAGATTCTGCACCGGACCCCGGATGTAGGTCTCCTGAAGGTCGATTCAGGTAGGAAGACGCTGGAATCCCTGAATCCGGAAGTCCAGGTCCAAGCTTATTCTGAACGAATCACCTCGGCCAATATCCGAGAAATCATCAAAGATTATGATCTCGTCCTTGACGGGAGCGACAATTTTCCAACCCGCTTTCTGGTCAATGACTCCTGTTTCTTCGAGAAGAAGACTTTGATCTCCGGAGCGATCCTGAGGTTCGACGGCCAGCTCAGCACCTTCAAACCCCACGCCGGAGGGCCCTGCTACCGCTGCCTCATCCCCCAACCCCCCCTTCCGGGTACCATTCCCAGTTGCCAAGAAGCCGGAGTCCTAGGAGCGGTTGCGGGGATCATCGGCCTACTGCAAGCCAATGAGGCGATCAAAGAAATCCTGGGGATCGGGAAATCCATGGCCGGCCGACTTCTTTTATTCAACGCCCTAAGTCTATCCTTCGAGGTTGTGGAACTGCAGCGGAATTCCGCTTGTCCTCTTTGCGGTGGGCAGCCCTCGGTCAAAGAGCTGATCGACTATCCGCTGACCTGCCAGGCCTGATTCCCAAGGCAATCCCTCCCGGTTTCCGAGTCCTTTTTCCCTCATGGCAGCTCTCCGGTTCCGGAGAATTTTTTCTCCGGGCGGGATCATCCCCCGTATTTCTCTCCCCCTTTCCGGTCCTTGGATTAGAGAAAGAAGGCAATTTGCAGCGGAATATTTGCGGCGGAGTTAAAGAGATTGAAAGGAGGGGCAATAGGTGGTATTCTTTCAATCGAATTCACAGCCTTCAAGGGAGGAATTGCAATGTTTCGTTTTCGAATTAAACGCCTCGCCTTTCTGGCGCTGGTATCAATCTTGATCGGCCTCTGGGGTCAGGGAAAAGTTCAAGCCTTGACCGATGACGAAAAAAACAACATCAGCATCTACCAGAAAGCAAGTCTCAGCGTGGTCAACGTCATAAGCACGGTCATCACCCGGGATTTCTTTTTGAACGCCATCCCCCGGGAGGGAAGCGGGTCCGGGTCCATTATTGACGCCCGGGGCCATGTCCTTACCAACGACCACGTGATCCGGGATGCCAAAAAACTGGAGGTGACCCTGGCGGACGGCAGCAAATGGCCGGCCGCGCTCGTCGGAACCGACCCGGACAACGACCTGGCGGTGATCAAGATCGAGGCACCGGCGGACAAGCTGAAACCCCTCCCCCTGGGGGATTCCCAGAGGCTCCAGGTGGGCCAGAAAGTTCTTGCCATCGGCAATCCTTTCGGTTTGGGACTCACGCTGACCACGGGGATCATCAGTTCTCTGGGTCGGAACATCCGGTCTGAAGTGGGAACGATGATCGAAGACCTCATCCAGACCGACGCCTCCATCAACCCGGGAAATTCCGGCGGGCCTCTTTTGAATTCGGAAGGGGAGATCATCGGGATTAACACCGCCATCGTCAGTCCCACGGGGGCCAGCGTGGGAATCGGTTTTGCCATCCCGGTCAACACCGCCAAGAGAATCATTCCCCAGTTGATCGCCAAGGGATATGTGACTTACCCCTGGGCCGGGGCCTCGGTGCAACCCCTCTTTCCGGAATTGGCGAAGGTTCTAAAGCTGAAAGTGGAAAGGGGCGCTATGGTTATCGAGGTAACTCCCGGGGGGCCGGCGGATAAGGCCGGGCTTCGGGGAGGGAATCGGCAGGTGCAAGCCGGCAATGTTCAATTGACCGTAGGCGGGGACGTGATTACCCAGGTTGATCAGCATGAAGTGAAGGATGCCGACGATCTGATCAAGCTCATCCGCGAACGCAAACCGGGAGATGTGGCGGTGCTGAAAGTTCTCCGCGATGAGCAATTCAAAGAGGTCAAGATCACCCTGCAGGAAAGGCCGAGGACGACCAGAAGATAATAACGTTGCTGGTTACTGGTTGCTGGTTCCTTGTTGTCCCTCGTTACCGTTTTTTAAATTGCTCTGCCATCCGTCGTAAACCAGCATCCAGCAACGAGCAAAAAGAATCACTTCATGGAAAAACCCCCGTTGATGGATATCGTCTGCCCGGTGATCCAGGAGCAGCGGTCGGAGCAGAGGAAGACGATCATGCTGGCGATGTCCGCTGTCTCCCCCAGCCGTTTGATGACGTACATTCTCAGCCATTTCTGTTCCAGCTCGGGCGTCAGGTACGAGGTCATCGGGGAGTGTACAAAAGCAGGCGCCACGGCGTTGACGGTGATGTTGTCTCGCCCCAAGTCTTTTGCCAGCGATTTGGTCAGGGAAATCACCCCGCCCTTCGAGGCCGCATAGACCTCCAGCTCCTTCTCTCCCGAGATACCGGCCTCCGATGCGATGTTGACGATCCTCCCACTCCTCTTCTTCCGCAAGATGGGCATGACCGCCTTGCAGCAAAGGATGGTGCCGATGAGGTTGATCTCGAGGATTCTCTGCCAATCCTCCCGCCCGGCCGTTTCCAATGGATTCATTCCTCCTCCGATTCCGGCACTGTTGACCAGAAAATCGACGGTCCCGAAATGAGAACCGGCCTCGGCCATCATCTGAGAAACCTGACCTTCTTGGCGCACGTCGCAGGGGATTCCTCGAACTTCCCCTCCCCTCTCTCTAAGCAAACGGACGGTGTTTTCGATTCGGTCCCGATTCACGTCGGCAACCAGGACTTTGACTCCCTCCTGGACAAAAAACTCTGCCGTCTTTTCGCCGATTCCCGAAGCCCCACCGGTCACGACAGCCGCTTTCCCCCTCAAATGAAGGTCCATTTTTCCCTCCTTAATCTCTCCCCTGTTTTCCCGGATCTCCTCAGGAATCAGGATTACGACCAACGTTTTCGTACCAAACCCCTTCATGGATGTCAATGACTTGTTGAAAAAATATCTTATTTTGAATAAAGTGAGAAAGAGACGTTCTATCGGAAGACGGGATGGAATGCAACACCGAAAGAGAAGATCATCCTTTATGGAATTTCGGTCAAATTCCCTCATGAACCTGCCGACCCGACAGAAGGGGTTCACCTTAATAGAGATACTCCTAGTCCTGAGCATTCTGGGCGGTCTTTTGGCCATCGCCAGCCTTTTCTACCCCTGGTACAGAATCAAAGCGAGTGAAACCGTATCCCAGGAAGACCTGCGGAAAGCCTACACTGCGGCCGTGGCCTTTTTCATTGATTTTCCGCAAAGGGTCCTCACTCCTGCAGACCTTGAGAAATACGGGTTCCGAAGTTCGCCTGGGATTGAAACCCGGGTCGTCGACGGGAGGTTGGCCAGCTTGCTCTTGGTTTCCTACTCCACCATGCCGGGTTCAAGAGCCTTCATGATCCAGAGGCTGGGTGCCGGTTTATTGAGCGGCAGGGATCCTTACGGGCCTGCCAGCGGACCCGGGGGTTCTACTGGCGGCTACTCGGGTCCCGGGCGCTCGGGCGGAATTTCAGGAGATTCATTCGCGGCCCCGCTGATTCAGGCTATGGATGCGGCCGGTTGGGGCAGGTGTAATGAGAAAGCCAAGACGGCGTTGGAAGAGGCTTTCGGTATCGCTCAGAAATACTTCTCGAAAGACCCGGGGGGTTCGATCACCAAAGATATTCTATCGGATTATGGTTTCCTCCCCAGCGAGGAGGTCAATTTCTTGGTTATAAACGGCACTCAATCCAGCTTGGAAATGTCGGCCATATTCAACATTCCAGGGGCGTTGAATTTCAGTATCGACTCTTCAGGAATCATCAGAGAAGGGTAAGCAGTTCATACACTTCTAAAATAGTCCAGCCGGAAAGGACTCCCGAAAAGGAGGGATAATGGGGAATCCTAGAGACTTTATTGGAGATTCGAAATGGAACCTGGATACTCCCTGTTTGGTCATCGACCAGGATATTCTCGAGCAAAATATAGGGAACATGCAGGCTCACCTGGCCTCCTTCGGCAAACAGCTTCGTCCCCATGCCAAGACGCACAAATGCTCAATCATTGCCAAGAAACAAATCGCCGCCGGGGGCGTTGGAATCTGCGTGGCAAAAGTTTCCGAAGCCGAAGCGCTGGTGAAAGCCGGCTTACGGGGGGGGTTGATCACCTCCCCCGTGGTCACCGACCAGAAGATCGTCCGGCTCATGGAATGCCTTTTTCGCGACCCGGAGATTATGGTGGTCGTGGACAATCCCACCAATGCCCGCATGTTGAACGAGGCGGCCAGAAAGCAGGGCGGCCTTCTTTCTGTGCTGGTGGACCTGGACCCGGGAATGGGGCGAACCGGCGTTCCCTTCCGCGAGGGCCTCGCCCTTGGCCAGTGGATCCACAGTCTCCCGGCCATGCGTCTGCGGGGGATTCAGTGCTATGCCGGAAGTGTTCAACACATCCTCGACTTTCAGGAGCGGAAGGAAGCGTCCCTGGGTTGGCTGGCCCAGGCGGCTGAGGTTTTCCGCCAATTCCGGCGAAACGGACTGCCCATCGAGATATTCACCGGGAGCGGGACCGGTACCTACGAAATCGACTGCCAGGTCCCTGAGCTCACCGACCTGCAGGCGGGTTCCTATGCCCTTATGGATACTGAATATCTTCAAATCGGCTGTTCCCAGAATCCGCAAAAATTCGAAAAATTTCCTCCTGCCCTCACCCTGCTGACCGCGGTGATAAGCTCCAACCATCCCGGTTTTTGCACCGTGGATGCAGGGTTGAAGGCCCTTTATCACCATGGCGGAATCCCATCGGTCCTTCATCCTGAAGGCCTTGGGCTTACTTATGAATGGCGGGGAGATGAACACGGCAAAATCTCCCTCCCGGGTCCCGGGAGAAAGTTCGAAATCGGAGAAATTCTGGAACTCGTTGTTTCCCACTGCGACCCGACGGTAAACCTTTTTGACTTTTTCTACATTACCCGGGGGGGAACGGTGGTGGATGTATGGCCCATCGATCTACGCGGCAAATGTCAATAGCTGAAATTGGGTAGGGAACTCTTCCCGCAGGGTTCAATAGGGCGAGAAACGAAAAAAGGGGGGCTTCTTTCCCCCCTTAATGGGCTAGATTTGATAGGGTCGCTTTTGCCCTTCTATTTTTCTTCCTTCTTCTTTTCCGCATTCCACCACGAAGGAACAGTTCCGTTATTCTTTTTCTTCAATTCCGTTTCCAAAGTGATAACCTGCCCCCCGAATCGGTTGAACTCCTCCCACGCTTTTTTCTTTCCTTCCGCGTCTCTGCGGGAAGAAGCTTCTAGGTATCTTTGTAACGCCTGCTCATATTGCTCCGTGTAATGAGCCTTCTGCTTTTTGTAGTGCTCAACATCGATCTCTTTCTCATCTTTAGGGGAAGCGGATTTTTCAACCGGGAGAGCAGGCTCCACTTTGCTCATTTCAGGTTGCGAGGCCTCTTTCGGAGGCTCGGAGGAGGCCTGCCGGGGCTGGTCAGTGGGACTCTTTTTTTCTTCTCTGGGAATTCTCTCCGGGAATTCTTCCTCTACCTGTTGGATGGTAAGGACATTTCCCTTAGGGATCGAGGCGATTCCCCCTTGCCATTGAAACTTGACCTCATTTTTTTCTTCCCAGCACTTTGCCGTCTCCACGGTCCTGCCATTCTTAAATTTTATTACATAGTCGGCAAAAGCATAGGAACTCAGGGTCAACGTCAGTAATACCATCAATCCGCCAGAAATTTTTTTCATCTCTCCCTCGCACCCGGCATCTCTTTTTATCCAACCCAAGAGCCCGGCAGAAGATTAAGAGAACAATTCCACCCAGCGAAGCGTCATCAGGGGACGATACTGGGTCTGGAAATTCACCGCCCCGCTGCAGTAAATGATGTTGGCGTCTCCTGCGACCAAGTCAGCGGACACCGTTCCCCCCGCTAACATGGCCCCGCTCACGTTCTTTTCCCCTCCACCACTGAAGGTGACCGAACCCGTAACCAAAACAACACCGTACCACTGGAAACCGCCATGGACATTCAAGTCCCCCTCCACCAGCAGGATCCCGCATCCCTGGGTCCCACCGGATAGCTTTACGTAAGTGCTGTTTGTGTTGTAATAGACGATATTGCGGTCGCTGCAACTGGAAGGATCCTGCTGGGTGGCTCCGGGGGTGGGGGCTCCCCAAGTCATGCCGGTTAACGTAGCGCTGTTGACGTTATACTGATAATTTGCGATGGTTTTGAACTGGTTAATCATATGCTGCACATCGACATTTATGGACGAATTTTCAATTATGTCCGAGGGCGACCCGGTAATGGTAGGCCCACCATTCAAGGTGATGCTATCCATGGTGAGAACTCCAGGAACGTTACTACTTCCGCACTTGTCCATGCCCAAGACATTGGTTGAAGAGCCCTGGATGGTCGTATGCGCCTTGGTATAGAGAGCCGCTGGAGTGGTGATCGGAGGAACCCTGGAAGCTTCGATCTTTAGCGGTTTCAAAGTGCCGCTGCTTTCATACCCCTCGGAGGTGATGACGTAAATACTTTCCCCCACGGTGGTATTCTCATCCGGCCTGCCGTCAAGGTTGCTGTCCCCCCATTTCAAAGGAACTCCGGATCCATCAAGCTTATGCATCACCTTCACAACATAGTTCAGCGAGGGGTTCAATTGAGCATATAAACTATGATTGCTGTTGGAGCTGTCGTATCCTTTTTCTGTGGACTTTGCTGCAGTCCCGACAAAAGCTGTCCAGGTGGGATTCGAGGGAGTCGAATCATTGATTGGGCTGGCACTCGCCCCCAGCTGAAGTCGGGAACGGGCGTCTTCGATCCCCGCTTCGGTCATATAGAAGACCTGTTTGGCCGACCGGTCGTTTGAGGCGATTCTCAGTTCCGTGGCCGTGCTCATCATGGCCGCGATGCTGAGGATCGTCAGGACCACGACCAGCAGAAGGCCGGTAATGAGGGCGGCCCCGCGCTGGTTGGCTATAGGGAACATCATCCGGGCGTAATTCCGCTTTTTCATAAGCACTCCTCCTTCCTCAGGAAGCCATATTCCGGGGGGTGATATCAGACGTCAATGTGATCAGCCGGTAAGCTCCGGTGCGCCGGTCCGGGTTGGTCGTCCGGGCGGTGATGGAAACGGAAATTTTTCGGATATCCGCCGGGTTCGCTGGACTTGAGGTTACGGAGCCATCGGCCAAGGTATAGGTAAAGGTAATTGCGGTGATATTATCGGCAAGGCTCGTTCCATTGCGACGAATCTCCAGGGTACCTGCGTTGTAGGAGTAGGTAATATCCTCATCCGTGTCCGACGTATCCCCATCCTGGTTGAGGTCGGCCAAGACTTGGATGGAGGTAGAAGTCGCCGTAGCGATCCCGTTGAAGGTGCTGGTGGAAGTCTTGTATCCTGCCAACCGGATCTCCCGGGTCATCAAATCCAGGCCGGCGCGGATATTCTGGGTCATTTCGGCTATCTGCTCTTGGGCGCTGAAGGCCGTTTGCTGGGAGAAGAAGACGGTGTAAAGGCCGGCCAAGAGGACCCCCGAAATGAAGACCGCGGCCAGCAGTTCGATGAGGGTGTATCCTTTTTTATTCCTTCCGGTATGCATCATTCTCCCCTCAGAGTGGATGTGCTCAGGTTGTGGGCTCCCCGGCTGTTCCAGTTAACCGTTACCGTGATAGACCGGGTGTTGGCCGACGAAGCGATATTCCACTGGCGGACATAAGCAACATTTCCCAAGGTAATGGTATCATTTCCACCCGCCAGGGAAGTCACGGGGATATGCTTCAGACTCTCCATCTTGTCCTGCATCAGAGTGGTGGCTGTGGTTGTCTCTTTGCCCATAGAGGTAGAATTCATGACTGAATAAACCATGGAGCTGATGGCCAAGAGGACTACTGAAAGGATAAAGAGAGCGGTGAGCAGCTCAATCATGGTGAACCCGGATTCTTTCGTTTTCGTCTTCATTGCATTGTCACCCGTCCGGTGGACCCCACCGTTATGTTTCTGGTTCCCCACGGGTTGGAAACCGTGATGGTACTCGCGCTGGCGGCATTTCCCCTCGAATTAAAGGCAACAGTTGTGCTCGTCAGGGTAATTCCCGGGAAATCTGAGCTGAAATCCCTGGTCTTGACGACGACCGAAGGAGAGGGGGTGACCCTTATGACTTGATATGAACTGCCGGCGCAAGACACCTGGAAATCCTTGTTTTCCTTCACTGCCAGGAGTCTGGCAAACTGTAAATCGGTGGCCACCTCCCTGGCGGCCGCCCGAAGCCTGTACCCTGAAGAAACCTGGCCAATCTTTGGCCAGGCGATGACTAAAAGGATCGCCAGCACAGAAATAGTCACAATCAATTCCATCAAAGTTAATCCCAGCGACCCTTTTTTTCTCATTTTCCTTTCCTTGCTTTCCCGAAACTACCAGTTTCCTTTAATGGCAATTTTAGTGCCAGGAAACGGTTTTTTGAGGAACAAAGGCGATTTTGTTCCCTTGAATTTTCCCCACGCTATTTTAAATATCGGTGATAATTAAAAGAACTTTAGACTTCCCAGGGTCATTTGGTTCCTGGAAAAATGGCAAGAGGATTCAGAAAAGAAGCGAGAATGGGCTAAAAAAAAAGGAAACCAATATTTCGGGGTCCAATTTTGTAAACGAGAGTACAAAATCGTGAAGGAAAATTGAGATAGTCCGGATGAAAATGGATGAGTGCAAGAAGCAGGGGCAGGACAATCGGTGCGGGTGTAGGGGCACGATGTCCCGCGAAATGCGGGATGCCCCTCCGGCGCAAAAGAAGGCTATTTCCTTCTTACCAATATGCTTGTATGAATGAGGAGCTAAACGATTGAATAATCATCCGGAGGATTATTCCCGGGGGTCTTTACGGGGTTTCATCCGGTCCACATGGTCATACACATTCTTGAAGATATCAATCCAGCGGGCGCGGAACTTGTCAAAAAAGAGCCGTTCCCCCTTGGATGCCAGAAGTTCTTCCAGCATGATGTAACACGAGGTGAGGTTCGAAGAAATAATAATCTTCCTCAGTTCATCGATTTCCGCAGATAGGGGTTTCAGCTTCATCTGTATCCTCTCCTTTGCACGCCATCCCATTTCGGGGGAGTGGCTATCGGAACTGAAATCAATCTGAATAATTTACCCATACAAGATTTTTTTTATTAAACACCAAAAAGCTATTTTGATCAAGAAAAGAAATCCTTATACCACCGCGCCTTCGCCCAGGGGCTGCTTTTCCAAGATCCTCCGGGGATCGAAACAGCTTAAATCCAGGGCTGGAGTCCGTTTCAGGATCAACTCGGCAAGATGACGGCCTGCGGCCGGCGATTGCTGCAGGCCGTGCCCGGAGAAGCCGTTGATTAGGTAAAAATTCTCCATTTCCGGCCAGGGGCCAAGGATGGCGTTGCTGTCAAGCAGGTTCACTTCATAGAGTCCGGCCCAACCCCTGACCATTTTCAGTCTCTCAAAGGCGGGAACGATCCGAGCCAGCTCGGGCCAAAGCCAATCGGTAAATCGCTTCCAGTCCCAGCGGAACCCGAATCCCCTTTCGTCATCCTCCATCGACCGGCCCACGAGAATGAGTCCGCCTGTCTCGGAGCGAAAATACAGATTAGAAGGGGCGATAACCAGCGGAAGCGGCCGATCCAAAGGGGTCTCGGGCTTTACCGCAAAGACCTGCCGATTGACTGGAGCGAGGGGAAGTTCAATCCCGGCAATTCGAGCCACTTCGGCCGCCCAGGGGCCGGTGGCGTTGACCACGGTGTCCGAATAAAGGGCTTCTCCGGAAGCCAGATCAACGCGGATGATTTTCGCCTGAGCTTTTTTAAATCCCACCGCTTCATCGGAAATGTAGCGGGCGCCGAGGGAAATGGCCTTTTTGCGAAATCCCATGAGAACCCCGTAAGGGTCCAGGTACCCATCTTTCGGGCCGAAAGTCCCTCCCACGAAGAGATCGTTGTTGAAAAGCGGGAACTCTCTTCGAATTTTTTCCGGGGTCCACCACTCCACTTCGCCGCCCAGTCCCCTCTGCAAATCCATGCCTCTTTCCGCAGCAGCCCTGCCCTCCCGGTCGATGAAAAAGAGGTATCCAGCCCTTCGATAGTCGATCGATGGTTTCTCCCCATCCACCGCCATCTCTTCTTCAAACCGGGGGAAAAAGTCCTGGGCATAAAGAGAGAGCAGGATATTCTCTTTCAAGCTGAATTGAACCCTCACCCCTCCTAGAGATAAGGAGGTAGAGGCCCGCGAGTAGGTAGGATCCCGTTCTAATACCGCCACCTTGATTTTCGGCTCGGCGGCCAAAAGATGGTAGGCCACCGAAGACCCCATGACCGCACCGCCGATAATGATGACATCAAAATTTCTGCTTTGCATGATGCTCTCGGGACATATCCGAAATATCTTCGGGACACTTGAATTTTGCTCATTTTGGACAACCCCTTTCATCAAGGGGCCTGGCCAAAGTATATCACTTCTCACCATGATGAAAACCGGAATTTGGGGGTCGCCTGGAGATCGAAAGGAGAAGATGAACATCTAATCTATTAGGGGAGGTCAGTTCTGTGAAGGGAGGGAATGAAAATGGAAAAGATGCAGGTAAAGAGCCTGAATACCCCGGAGGAGGTCAGGACCTTTGACAAAGGCAAACTGGAAATGGTCAAGGTAAACGGGGCCATGATCGGACGGGCGGTCTTTCAGCCGGGTTGGAAATGGTCTGAATCGGTAAAACCCATAGCCAAGACCAAAAGCTGCGAAGCCCCCCATTTTTCAGTATCATATTTCGGGAACTCTAAGACTCCGCATGGATGACGGAACGGAAAGAGACCTCAAAGCGGGGGATGTTTCTTACCTGCCTTCCGGCCATGACGCCTGGGTGGTGGGAAACGAGCCCGTGGTAGTTGTGGATTTTCAGGGCATGGTGGATTATGCCCGGGAAACCCCAAAGAAGGGCTGAATGGCCTCAATGATCCGGGCGGCCCTGTGGCGGTAGGTATGTAGGGCAAGGACTCGGTTCCTAGCCTTCAACGCCCGGGAGGATGAATCCGAGGGGGAAAGAATTTTTTCTTTCTCTTCCCGGGCTTCGTCTAATGTCCGGAAAGGAATCATTTCTTCTTTCAGACTGAAACATTCCTCCAGTTCTGGCGAATGCTCGGCCAGCACAGGAATTCCGCATGCGCTGGCGTCGAATATTCTTTGGGTAAGGGCGGTTCTGCTTTGCGGTTGCCGTGTCTCAAGGACAAAGGCGCTGCGTTGATAGATTTTACGCAACTGCTCTCCGTAGGTGGCTTCGCCGCGATAAATATTTCCCATGCTCTTTCGCCATTCTTGGTTACCGAAAACCCCTCCCCCTTCGCGGATTATCTGTGAGACGATTTTTATCCTTTTTTCCCGGCCCAAGGCATAAACGATAGAATGCGCCCAGAGACGGGCGAGGGGATCCTTGTGCAGAGTACCCAGATCGGTTCCCGTCTTTTTCTGCAAATATCCCCAGACCAGTTCCTGGGGGATCTGGGTCAAGTCTATTTTCCAGATTTTCCACAGGGCCCAAACGTCTTCTTCAAAGCCTGGAGAATTAAAAATAGCCTCATCGAAAATCGGGTTGGGATGAGCTGTGGATCCAACGAAAACCCCAGCGGGAAAAAGCAAAGGCATGCTCTC
>Ga0113563_10002008_pt1 | contig 12019 bp, 8 predicted proteins | sample Mud3Dept3metaG_FD_80117 | JGI IMG/M metagenome (GOLD analysis project Ga0113563, IMG submission 80117) | Freshwater wetland microbial communities from Ohio, USA, analyzing the effect of biotic and abiotic controls - Mud 3 Core 4 Depth 3... | ecosystem: Environmental > Aquatic > Freshwater >...
CGGTGATCTGGTTCTCCTCCCGCGGCATCTGGGAGATCTCGTAGTTCTGGCAGAAGTCGCAACGGAAGTTGCAGCCCACCGTGGCGATGGAGAAAGACCGGCTCCCCGGGGCGAAGTGGAACATGGGTTTTTTTTCGATGGGGTCCACATTGCGGGAGATGAGCCGGCGGTACACCAGGGTGTAAAGGCTTCCTTCCCGGTTCTCCCGCACCGCGCAGATACCCTTCTTCCCCTCCCCGATCAGACACCGGTGATTGCAGAGATTACACTTGACCCTCTGCTCGGAAAGCTTCTCATAGAGCATGGCTTCTTTCATGGGTCATCCTCATCAGGTCGGTTCGGGTTCTGGGATTTTCTTCTTGCCGAAAATCCTGACCAGCCAGATGGAAAGCTCATATAGGACCTGCATGGGAACCATCATCAGGAGCATGGTGTAGGCGTCCGGAGTCGGAGTCAGGAGAGCGGAGAGAATCGAGTTGATCAAGAGGGCATACTTTCGATTTTTGGCCAAATTCTGATACCCGATCAGTCCCGCTCTCCCCAAGACCAGCATGATCAGGGGGAGTTCGAAAATCAGGCCAAAGGCAAAGATCAGGCCGATGGAAAAAGTCAGATACTTAGCCAGTCCGATCATGGGCTGGAGATTCTCGCTCCCATAGGTGACCAGGAAGTTGATCCCCACAGGGAGAACGATAAAATAACAGAAAAAAGTCCCCCCGTAAAAAAGGGTGGAGGCGCTGAGGACGATGACCCGAGAAGAGCGCGGGGGGAAAGAAGAGGATAGGAGCGGGGACAGGGCTCCCCACAGGCCGTTAAAGATGAATGGCGCGGCCAGAAAGATACCGATAAATAGGGCCAGGCGCAGGGAGGTGATGAATGCCTCCGGAAGGCTGTACATGATCAGAGGGAGGCCGAGGGGTTTTTGGAGAAAGTGAAGAGCATCCTTCCAGAAAAAAAAGGAGACCCCCGACAGCACCGCAATGATGAGAAACATGCGGATGAGGGCCCCTCGCAGGCCCTCGAGTTTGTCGAAGACCTCGTTGCGGTCCAGGTCTTTTACTTTGTCGCGCCAACCCATACTAAGAATTATACGCCCCAGGGGAAACAAAATTCAAATCCCAAATCTCAAACAATCCTCCAAATTTCAATGCCCAATGACCCAAACGATTTCATCCCTCTTTTCTCAGAGGTTTGGGATTTGGGTAATTGGGATTTATTTGAAATTTGGTGATTGACGCTTGGTGATTGTAATGCGTTTGGGATTTAGTGCTTATGGAGATTTCAGGCCAGAATGGTTCCTTTAGAAATGACCACCACCCCCGACTGGGTGACGGTAAATTTCCTGGCGTCTTCTTCCAGGTTATACCCGATCTGGAATCCCGCCGGGACCCGGATTCGTTTGTCGATAATCGCCCGCCTCACCCGGGCGCCTCTTCCTACATCCACTCCCTCCATCAGAATCGAATCCTGGACTTCCGAATAGCTGTGAATTCTTACGTTGGGAGACAGGATGGAGCGATACACCCTCCCCCCGCTGATAATGCACCCGCTGGAGACGATGGAACTGATCGACACTCCCATCCGGTTTGAACCATGCTCTTCGAAGACCGTCTTGGCGGGAGGGAGGGAGGGATAATAGGTGCGGATGGGCCAGTTGGAATCGTAGAGGTTGAACTGGGGGTCGACGGCCACGAGGTCCATGCTGGCTTCATAATAGGCGTCCAGAGTCCCGATGTCCCTCCAGTACTTGGCCTGCTTCTTGTTCTCATCGCGAAAGCTGTAAGCATAGACCCGATCCTGACCGACCATGGCGGGGATCACGTTTCTCCCGAAATCATGCTGGGAATCCGGGTCTTTGGCGTCCTCGATGACCCGCCGGGCAAGGATTTCGGTGTTGAAGACATAAACCCCCATATTGGCCAGGATGAGATCAGGATGTCCGGGGATCGTCTTGGGAACCTGGGGTTTTTCCTCGAAGCCGACGATCCGGAATTCTTCGTCCACCTGCAGGACGCCAAACTGCGGAGAAAGACTCTTATCCATCTCGATGACCGCCGCGGTGAGATCGGCTTTCTTCTCCAGGTGATAGGCGATCATCTCCCGGTAGTTCATCTTGTAGATATGGTCTCCCGAAAGGATGAGAATCAGTTCGGGGCGGTCCTGCTGCAGGACGTAGATATTCTGGTAGATGGCGTCGGCGGTCCCCAGGTACCAGTCTTCCCCCACGCGCTGCTGAGCGGGGATCAGGTTGATGAACTCATCCAGCTGCGGGTTGAAGATGTTCCACCCCTGGAAGATATGTCGGTTGAGGGACAGGGATTTGTACTGGGTGAGCAGGTCGATCCGCCGGACCCCGGAATTCAGGCAGTTGCTCAGGGTGAAGTCGATGATTCGGTAAATCCCCCCGAAGGGGACGGCCGGCTTGGCCCGATCCTGGGTAAGGGGATAGAGCCTCTCCCCTTTGCCTCCCGCCAGAATCATGGCCAGAATTCGGTCAGCCACCGGGGGATCTCCTTATCCCTTCTGACTTCCCGTCTTTTTCCGTTTATCCAGGATGTCTCGGATCTTTTGTTTGAGCTCGGTAAGGTCCGAGGATTTGACCACGTAGGCCTCGGCCCCCCAGGTCATGAAATTTTCCTTGTATTGAGGGTAGGCCGTGTTGAGAATGACCGGAACCTGCCGGTCTTTGCCCAGCATTGCAGTCAGGGTTTCAATGCCGTCCATGACCGGCATGCGAATGTCCATCACCACCACGTGAGGCTTCTCTTTTTCAAACTTCGCCAGGCCCTCTTTGCCATCCTTGGCCAGAACGACTTTGTAGCCCTCTTCCGCAAGCTCCTCCTGGTACAGGCGAAGAAGGCTTAGGTCATCGTCTATACAAAGGACCTTTTCCACGGCGACCTCCTTTCGGGAAAGAGAAGAATGGGGCGGGACTTCGACACGGCCTATTCTATCACAGCTTCCCCCGGACGGAGAGATAAAAATCAGGACCGATCGGCCAGGATAGAAAGCCCGGCGAAAAAGTTGCCCGGCGTATCCCTGAAATCCGGGGCGATCACCAGCCCGCCGAGACCGAGGGGGGTCAGCAGGCCGAATGGGAATATCCCAAGACCCGGGTTATGGTTCGTTTTTCTCTTCCGATATGGGGGGAAGGTCTTTCTTCTTCCCCCGCCCAATCCAGAGGATGAATCCTCCTACTAAGGCCCCTATTAGAAAACTGACCAGGAGGACCAGAACAACGCTCGTCTCAAAGGCCCAGAAGAAGAATTTAAGAGTCAGCGGCTGGTAGTTCTGGATGGCCAAAACGACCAATAAGACCAGAAGAACGATGATTCCGATGATCCTGGCATTCATCTTCGCACCCTTTCCCGGAATGCATTTTGATCCTATTATAGCCCAATAAGCCGTCTTAGGAATAAAGATAATATGGGCTGAGAATCGGAAAAGAGCGGCGCCCTTTCTTCCTTAGTAGGGCTGGGGGCCGCCCCCAGGATGCGATCGGAAGTCTTGGTCATCCTTTCTTTGCCCGTTTCAAGGCCTGTTCGAAAAGCCCGATTAACTCTTCCACTTTTTTCGGGGCGTTCGGGCTCAGGCTCTCGGCTTCCTTCTTCGCCTCTTCCAAAGCGGGAAGAAAAAAATCAAACCGGGTCTTCATCTCCCCCCCCAATGAATTCTGGGCCGCCAGGAAAGCCTCCTTGGCTCCGTCCAGGGTTTTGGCCGCCAGTCCGAAGTTTTTTTGCCCCATATGGTCGATCGCCTCGGAAAGCGTTTGGGTCATCGCCCAGAGTTTTTCACGGGCCTTGGCGAGAGCCAGTTCCTTCTCAAGGCCGTTGATTTTGGATTGCATCTCCCCTTTGGCCTCCGCCCATTCCGTCTGGGCGGTGTACAACTTCCAGTAACCCATGCCGTAACCCGCCCCGAAAGCCGCCAGGATCAATAGGATTACGATCAGAACCGCCTTGAAACCCATCTCCCTTCTCCTTTCTTCCCCTCAGCTTTTCAGGATAGGCCATCCCTCCGGGTGAAAAAGGGGAAACATCCTCAAGAGGGATCCATGGGCTGCAGGAGAGCAACCGGAAAATTGAGGAATAGGTCCGCCAGGGAAAATCCACTTCCTATTCCGCCGTTTCGGACGCCCACTTCCTCCCCCGTAAACAAGTTTCGATACTTCAGGCCAACCCATTCCCCGGGAACTCGCAGCCGGGTATCCTTCCAGGGTGCCTCCCCCAGGGGAGGCTCTTCCCTACCCTCCAGCAGTCCGACGATCAGCCGGGGAACCGCTACCAGGACCGAATCCTTTCCCAAGGTCCGAGCGAAGGCAAAAAGGTGATCTTTCTTGTCTCCCTCCGCTTTCAAGGGCATATAAAACCCCTCGGAAAAGATTTTCGGGGACTGCCGGCGGGACTGCAGGGTCCGCCAGATCAGGTAGAGTTTAACCCGGCCATCCCAGCTGTTCTCCAAGAGCTCCCGGGCCAAGGAAACTAGGTTTTCCCCTGGCTTCTCTACTCTTTCTTTCAGTCCGGACAGCAAGGATTGCCGCTGTCCATAATCCACGGGTCTTCGGTTGTCCGGATCGACCAGGCTCAGGTCCCACAGCTCGGTACCCTGATAGATATCGGGGACACCGGGGCAGGTAAGCTTCAAGAGGACCTGGGATAGAGAGTTCCATCTGCCGAAGAAAGCCACCCGTCGCGCAAAGGCCTGCAGATCACCGAGAAAGCGGTTTTTCCTCCGGTCATCCAGCACTTGCATGACAAAATCCCTCACCGCCCGGTCATACTCCTCGTTGGGGTTGACCCAGCTGGTATGGACCTTGGCCTCCAGGGTGGCCTTATGCATATATGCCGCAATCCTCTCCCGGAACCGGCTGAACTCCTCCGGTGAAAAGGCCGGGGATCCACCCGGCTTCTCCATGGGCCAGGCGCCCACCAAGGTCTGGTAGAGGAGGTACTCGTCATTTCGGTCCGGCGCCGGTCTCCCGTCCACCAGGGTCTTCTTCGGGACGTTCCGTCGGCTCCATCGGCTCACCGCCGCTCTCCACTCCCCGGGAATCTCGGAAAGCACGTTGATGCGGGCCCGCACGTCTTCGCTCCGCTTCGTGTCGTGGGTGGAGGTTGCCAGCATGGAGTGGGGCCAGGACTTCCGCCGTTCCCGGTTCCGGGCATGGAGATCTTCCGCCGAGACCCCGAAATGTTCGGCGTTTCCCCCCACCTCATTCAGAGAAACGAGGCGGTTGTAGATGTAAAAGGCGGTGTCCTCCAGGCCCTTGGCCATGACCGGGCCGGTGATTTGCTGGAACTTCATGGCGAAATCCATCAAATGCCTCCGGTCTCCTTCCTGGAAGTCATCGAGGTTGCGGAGCAGGAGGGTGTCGCGCACAAAATCGAAGACCTCTTCCGCCGTCCGGGGATTGCGCTTCTTGGCCTCTTTCACCGCGGCTTCGATGTATTCCCGGTCGCGGGCGGGAACGTTTCCCGGGCCGGTGATGTACGTCCGGTAGACCGGCAGGCCGGCGATGATCTCCCGCAGGACAAAGGTAAGGCTGTTGAGGGTGAAATCGCGATACCTCCGGTTCTTCTCCGAGATCCTTTCCAGTTGGTGGCTCAGCGCGCCGACTTCACTGGCCAAAGACACCAGCATGATCATCTTCTTCCAGCTGTTTACAAGGTTTCCAAATTGGATCGTAGCTCCCGTGAACTGGCTATAGACCCGGTCCATGGCCCGCAGGTTTCGCCCGTCCACGAAAAGCCCGTTGACTTCGTTTAAAAAGTCATACCCCGTCGTCCCATAGACCGCCCAATCCCGGGGCAGGGATTCTCCCTCGCTCAGAATCTTCTCGGCGATCACGTAAAGAGGCCAGGGGGTCGCCGGCCTTCTTTTTTGGAGGTCCGCCATCCAGTCCGGCTCCTCTGTTTCCGAAGAAAGGTCCAGAGAGTCCGCGGCGGCGATTCGGGAACGGAGGGCCTGGAAAATAAAGTGCTTTTGAAGCTGCTGAAAGTAGCTCGCGGGATTCCACAGGCCGTCGGGGTGATCGATGCGCAGGCCGGTGACCTTTCCTTCCCTCAGGAAGCGATAGACGAGATGGTGCGCCTCGGCAAAGACCTGGGGCAGCTCAATGCGGATGGCCGCCAGGTGATTGATGTCGAAGAACCGGCGGTAATTGATCTCATCCGCCGCCACCCGCCAGAAAGCCGGCCGGTAGGCCTGGTCGCCGATCAGGCCGTCCAGGTGGTCGAAACTGGCCGGGTCCCCCGGGCTGCCGTTAAAAGACCGGAGGGCTGCATCGAGGGCCCTTCTCCCTTCCGGGCTGTTCTGGTACAGGGCCGCGATCCGCCGCTTGATGACTTCCTTCTCCCGCATCCGTTCTTCCAGCTTTTCCGGGGACAAGTCCGTCCGGGAAGGCAGATACCCCAGGGCCGTCAGGATGCTCTGGTATTCCTGGAGATGCTCGTTTTCCTTCCCCAGAGTCCGGGTGAGGTCGTCCAGAGGAAGCTTCAGAATCCTGCTGTAGGTGCGCGGCGCCACCGGCAGTTTGTGCTCGTAGTAGTAGATAAAGAAGGCTCCTTCCTCGATGCCCAGCCTGAACTTGCCGTTCTCTAGGACCTTGCCATACTGGTCTTCCAGGATGGGGAGGAGGACCTTGTTCCTCAGCTCCGGCTTGACCGGTTGCAGGTCGATGTCAAAATAGCAGGAGAAAGGCGAGCTGGGGCCGTTTTCCAGCACATCCATCCACCAGGAGTTGCCGCCGCTGATCCCCATGTGGTTGGGCACCAGGTCCAGAATGAGCCCCATGGACCTGGACTGCAGCGCCCGGGAGAGGGCGTTGAAATCCTCCTCGGCACCGATGGCCGGATTGAGCTCCTTGTGGTCGCACACGTCGTAGCCGGCCCCGTCCGGGTCGCAGGGTTTGAAAAAGGGGGATGAATAGAGATCGCTGACTCCCAGCTCATCCAGGTAAGGGACAAGGCTTTCGGCCTGGCGGAAGTCGAAACCGGGGTGAAATTGCAGGCGATACGTGGCTCGTGGGATCCTTGCAGGGTGAATGAGATTCACCATCTCCGCGAAAGGATCCGGGGGCTTCTGATTCCGGTTTTCCTTCTCCACGCCTTCCCTCCCCGCCTCGTCATGGATGCAGACGTAGCGGTCCATCTATGCCTCCCGGAGGCCGGAAAAGCAGAGAAACGCCAGGGGCTGGAGGGCCAGATCGGCCTCACCCCCCCCGAAATCGAGAGACTGCGAAACCAGGCTTCCCTCTCCTCCCCAACGCTCGTCTTTCGAGTCCAGTTCTTTCCGCCAGATTCCGGACAGAGGGGGAAGGGAAACGGTCCGCTGAGAAGCGCCAAAATGAAAGATCAGGAAGGCTTCCTCCCGGCCCTCCCACCGGCGGAGAAAAAGCACCTTCTCCTCCTCCAAACCGGTCCCTTCCATCTGCTCTTTGCTCAAGACAGCCAGGGGGGGGAGGTTGCGGCGGAGCCGGATCAATTCGCGGTAAAATTCCAGCAGCCGGTCATGGGGAGCCTGCCCGCGGAGGCGGTGATTCAAGGCGGAGAGAAGGAAGGTTTTTTCGTCTTGGGGATCGGGCGGATGGGTCGGCCAAGCAGGAGAAGAGAATCCCTTCCTCCGTCCTTGTCGAACGGCTTCGATCAGGTCCGGGTCGGAGTGGCTCACAAAATACAAAAAAGGGGCCGTTTCTCCGTACTCTTCCCCCATGAACAGAAGGGGAATAAAGGGGGACAGGAGCACGGCGGCAGCGGCCAGCTTGAGCGCATCGAAGGAAACAAGGGGGCTCAGGCGCTCCCCCTGCGGACGATTTCCCACCTGGTCGTGGTTCTGGGAGAAAACGACGAATTTCCGCGCCGGCAGCCGGGCGGAGTTGGACCCATGCCGTCTCCTGCGGAAGGAAGAATACTGGCCGGAATAGACGAAGCCCTCGGTCAGGGCTTTCTGCAACTGGGCCAGAGAGCTGAAATCCTCGTAATAGCCCCGCTTTTCCCCGGTGACAATCGCATGCAGGGAATGGTGAAAATCATCGTTCCAGTGAGCGTCGATTCCATAACCCCCTGTTTCCGGTTCCTGGATCAGCCGGACGTCGTTCCGGTCGCTCTCGGCAAAGAGGTGAACCTTTCGACGCAGTCGCTCGCCCAGGCTATGCGCTTTTTTCGCCAGCTCCCGCAGAAAGGGCCGGGCGGAAAGGTCGAAGATGGCATGCAGGGCGTCCAGCCGGAGGGCATCGAAGTGAAAATCGCCGATCCAGGAAAGGGCGTTTTCGATGAAAAAGCGCCTTACTTCATCGCTGTACGGACCATCGAAGTTGACCGCCTCCCCCCAGGGGGTTCGGTACTGGTCCGTGAAATAAGGGCCGAAGTCCCGGAAGTAATTCCCTTCCGGCCCCAGGTGATTGTAGACCACGTCCAGGACCACGGCCAGACCGTGCCGGTGGCCGGCATTCACCAGTTTCTTCAACCCTTCGGGTCCGCCGTAAGAGTTCTGGACCGCAAAAGGATAAACCCCGTCGTATCCCCAGTTCCGGTTCCCTGGAAACTGGGCCACGGGCATGAGTTCCAAGGCGGTGATTCCCAGTTCTTTCAACTCCTTCAGGTGGGGTATCACCGCCTCAAAGGTCCCCTCCTGGGTGAAGGTTCCCACATGGATTTCATAAAGAAGGTACTCCTTCAAAGAGATGCCGGCCCAGCCCTGGTCTTCCCAGGGAAACTCCGGATCGACAATCTGGGAAGGGCCATGCACGCCCATGGGCTGGAAGCGGGAGGCCGGGTCCGGCCGTTCTTTTCCCCCGTCGATACGGTATAGGTATATGTTTCCCGGCCGGACTCCTTCCACCTCGCCCCCATGGTACCCTTGTTCCATCCTTTCCAGGGGGGCCATCCGGTCTTCGGGGGACAAGAGGTGAACCTCCACCTTCCCCGCATGGGGGGCCCAAACCGAAAACCGGCAGCGCTCCCCCCCCAGGTAATTGGCTCCCAGGGTGATCTCCGGCCTCACCTGGGCCCCCCTTCACTCTTCAGAAAAACGGCGGACAGGGGGGGGAGAGTCAGGGTCAGCATGTGCGACCGCCCATGAAGGGCAAGGGGGGCCGCTTCCACCCCCCCCAGGTTTCCCATGCCGCTCCCCCCGTAAATCCGGGAGTCGCTGTTGAGCGCTTCTTTCCAGAATCCCCCCCGGGGAGCCCCGACCCGGTAATTGAGGCGGGGGACCGGGGTGAAATTGCAGACCGCCAGCAGAAGATCGTGCGTCGAGTGTCCCTTCCGCAGGAGGCTGATCACACTGCTGTCGCTGTCGTTGCAGTCGATCCATTCGAAGCCAGCGGGGGAAAAATCGAGCTCATGGAGGGCCGGCTCCAGGCGGTAGAACCAGTTCAGGTCCCGGACCCATTTCTGCAGACCCGAGTGGGGTTCGGATTGAAGCAGATGCCAGTCCAGGCTCTTCTCATGGTACCACTCCCACCACTGGCCGAATTCCCCGCCCATGAAGATGAGTTTCTTCGCCGGCTGGGCGAACATGTAGCCGAAAAGGGCCCTCAGGTTGGCGAACTTCTGCCAGTCGTCGCCCGGCGTCTTTCCCAGGAGGGACCCTTTCCCATGAACCACTTCGTCGTGGGAAAGGGGAAGGATAAAATTCTCTTGGAAGGCATAAAGAAGCCGGAAGGTGAGCAAGTTATGATGATACCTCCGGTAGAGCGGGTCCTTGGACATGTACTCCAGGGTGTCGTGCATCCAGCCCATGTCCCATTTCATCCCGAATCCCAGCCCGCCCACGTAGTTGGGCCGGGAGACCATAGGCCAGGCGGTGGACTCTTCGGCGATGGTCTGGACATCCGGGTAATTCTTATAAACCTCCTCGTTGAAGCGGCGCAGAAAGGAGATGGCCGCCAGGTTCTCCCTCCCCCCGTATTCGTTGGGAATCCATTCCCCTGCGTTGCGGGAGTAATCAAGATAGAGCATCGACGCCACCGCGTCCACCCGCAGGCCGTCGCCATGAAAATGGTGCAGCCAGAAAAGAGCGCTGCTCAGGAGGAAGCTGCGCACCTCGTTGCGCCCGTAATTGAAGATGAAGCTGCTCCAGTCCGGATGGAAACCCTGGCGCGGGTCTCCATGCTCGTAGAGGTGGGTCCCGTCGAAGTACCCCAGCCCATGTTCATCGGTGGGAAAGTGGGAAGGGACCCAGTCCAGGATCACGCCGATTCCGGCCTGATGCAGATAGTCGATGAGGGACATGAAATCCTGGGGGGTCCCGTAGCGGCTGGTGGGGGCAAAAAAACCGGTGACCTGGTAACCCCAGGAGCCGTAAAAGGGGTGCTCCATGACCGGCAGAAACTCCACATGGGTAAAACCCATGTTCCTCACGTATTCGGCCAGCCTCGGGGCCATCTCCCGGTAGGTGAGGGGCCGCTCTCCCTCGTCGGGAACCCGCATCCAGGACCCCAAATGCACTTCATAGATGGAAAAAGGAGCGGTATGGGCATTGTTGTGGCGGCCTCTTCGGGCCATCCATTCCTGGTCGCCCCACGTGTATTCGAGGTCCCAGACGATTGAAGCGGTCTTGGGGGGCACTTCATTGAAAAGGGAAAAAGGGTCAGTCTTGTCCGCCCTGTAACCGTTATACCGGGACTGGACGCGGAACTTGTAGGGCATCCCTTTTTTAACCCCGGGAATGAAGCCCTCCCAGATTCCCGACTCCCCACGGGACCCGAGAAGATGGCCCGATGGGTCCCACCCGTTAAAATCTCCCACTACCGACACCCGCTCGGCATCGGGGGCCCAGACTGCAAAGTATGTTCCCTCCCGGCCATCAGCGCTTATGGAATGAGCGCCCAGTTTTTCGTACAGTCGGAAATGGCTTCCCTGGTTGAAGAGGAAAAGATCGTCACCCGTAAGAAGGCTGACATGATAGAGGACCGGGTTCTCGGCTTCCTGGGACATTCATCCTCCTTTTCTTATATGAATTTTGCTTTTTGCAATGGCCTTCTTAAATCCCCCCCTCCGCCCCCCTTTTTTACGAGTGAGGGAAAGGGGGGATTTCTGCAGATGCCTTGCTCAAAAGAGAGATGTTGAGAAATGTGGCGGCTTTTTCAAAAAGCTAAAGGGTTACCCTTTTATTAGTCCTGGTAACTTCATGGCTTTTCCCGGTTCACCCTGGCTGAATCTTCATCAACTCCCGGACCCCCTGGATGGCGACCCGGACCCAGTCTGGGCGGTTGTTGAGTTCGTACCCGAGCTCATAAACGGCTTTTTCCAGCAGAAAAATGTCCAGCAGGGCCTGGCTCTCTTTCTTGGTCTTGGGGATGAAGTTCCCTTTGGAAGCCTCCCCCAGGTAAGCCTTCAGGAAGGCCGCCGAAACCCAGAGGCGCCAGAATTGGGCTGAAGACTCGAGGAAGGCAAAGTCCTCCAGATGGATCATCCCGCCATCCCGCTGGGAGAAAAGAGCCGAATAGGCGGCATAGTCAAAAGAGCGGAGCATCCCGGCCACGTCGCGCAAGGGGGACCGCTTGATCCGCCGCTCGGTCAGGGGACGGGTCGGTTCCCCTTCGAAATCGATGATGAGGAAATCTTTTCCCGTGTAAAGCAGCTTTCCTAAGTGGTAATCCCCGTTACAGCGAATCCGCATGCCGGTAATCCGCAGGTCCATGATCGAACGGAAGCGCTCCAGGATATATGCCTCTTGATCCATAACCTCCTGGACCTCCGGCCGGGCTCCTTCCGGCAGGGTCCGCAGGCGCTGGCGCAGAAGTTGGAAGACCTGGCCGGTCAAGTTGCGCATGGACTGGTAGATGGAACGCTGGTAGAGCCTGGAAAAGGGTTCGGGAGCGAACCCCGGCCGGTCCGGGTCCGAACCGAGGGCCAGGTGCATCTCCCCGGTCCGCTGGCCGAGCAGCCGGGCCGACTCCAGGTAAGGACCGATGATCTCCGCAGCCGTCGGGGGGATTTCTGACTCCGCCAGGTCCAGCAAGGGAGAGGACGGGAAGGAAAGACCCTCCATTTTCCCCCGCTCCGCAACGGCATGC
>Ga0113563_10002011_pt1 | contig 12015 bp, 8 predicted proteins | sample Mud3Dept3metaG_FD_80117 | JGI IMG/M metagenome (GOLD analysis project Ga0113563, IMG submission 80117) | Freshwater wetland microbial communities from Ohio, USA, analyzing the effect of biotic and abiotic controls - Mud 3 Core 4 Depth 3... | ecosystem: Environmental > Aquatic > Freshwater >...
CGCGGGGGCGATGCCCTGCAGCAGGTAGTCCCGCTCGTCGACCTCGCGCAGCCGCTCGGGCGTGGCGACGACCTCGCCCTGCGCGGGAGCCGTGATCGCGGTCGGCGTCCCGATCGACCCCAGGCTGGCGGTCACCGATGTCGTCATCTTGAACCGCCGGCCGTCGCGCATGAACGAGACCGTGCCGGCGAGCTGGACCGCGAGCGGCGTGCCGTTCTCCGCGTCGAGGATCACCTCGCCGGTGACCTCCTCGATCGTGCGCTGCTCGCGCCACTTCCGCTGCGTGATCGTCTCGGCCGCGGGCTTGCTCGGCCTGGGCGACAGCTGGATCGCGATCTTGCGCCCGGGCCGGCCCGCGGCGGTGGCGGCCCCCTTGTCGGAGAGCTCGATGCCCGGCGCGAGCAGGTCCCAGGCCGCGGCGATCGGCTCGAAGAACTGATCGCGCAGCGCGGCGGGCTCGTCGGCGGACTCGGGGGGGCGCCCGTGCCAGCGCTGGTAGCGCGGCCGCAGGTAGAGCGTGCCGCCGGTGAAGATCACCTCGCGCCCGTAGTCGGCGTCGTTCTCGTACAGCGCGTGGAAGGCGCCGGCGTCGCCGATCTCGAGCGTGGTCTTGTCGCCGAGCGCGCTGACCGGCTTGCCGGCCTCCTCGACGGTGGTCATCGTCGCCAGCGACGCGACGTGTGGGCCGAGGGTGGCGAGCACCGTGCGATGCGGCCGGGCGAGCGCGCGCGCCAGCTCCGCCGGATCCTTGGCCGCCCGGTCGACGACGATCTTCGCGTCGGGCTGCTTGGGCTCGAGCACCAGGCCGCCCAGCTCCTCGTCGGGGACGCCCTTCGAGCGTCCGCACGCGATCGCCGACCCGAGGGTCAGGACGGCGGCGAGGTGGGCGCGGATCATCGCTTGGTTCTTAGCTTTGTCGACGGGCCAGGTCAATCGGGCTACCGTGAAGCTGCCGGTGCTCCGCGACCTCGAACCCCTGGCAACGTCGTGGGGCGCCTACGCGTTTGCCGTCCTGCTCGGGCTCCTGTGGGGGAGCTTCGCCAATGTCTGTGTCTACCGCTGGCCGCCGACCGCGGCCTTCCCGAAGGGCCGCTCCGTGGTGGCCCCGGGCTCCCATTGCTTCGCGTGCCAGACCCCGATCCGCTGGTACGACAACGTCCCGCTCCTGTCGTGGCTGTGGCTGCGCGGGCGGTGCCGCACCTGCAAGGCGCCGTTCTCCGGGCGCTACCTCATCGTCGAGGCGGTGACCGGTGCGTTGTTCGGGCTCGCGTGGTTCGCGACGATCGAGGCCGGCGCGCTGACCGAGGCGCTCGATCTCCGGCTCGCGCGGTTCGCGGTCTACGCGGCGTTCTGCTTCGTGATGGTCGTGATCACGTTCATCGATCTCGATCACAAGCTGATCCTCGACAAGATCACGCTGCCCTCGATCGTGATCTTCTACGGCCTCGGCCTCCTCCTCGGGCGGACGTGGCACCACGGCCTGATCGGCGCGATCATCGGCTACGGCCTGCCGTGGTCGATCGGCGAGATCTACTGGCTCCTCACCGACCGCGAGGGCCTCGGCCTCGGGGACTCGAAGCTCCTCGCGGTGATCGGCGCGCTGCTCGGCGTGACCGGCGTCGTCGCCTCGCTGTTCGGCGGCGCGGTCACCGGCGCCGTGATCGGCGTGATCGTCCTGCTCCGGGCCAAGGCCGCCGAGCCCGCGACGGACGAGGGTTCGACGTCCTCCCCGCTCGGCGTCGTGGCCTCGCTCGCCGCGGTCGTCAGCGTCGTGATCGCCTCGATCGCCGGGATCTTCGGACGCTACTGGATCGCGCTGCCGACCGCCGTGCTTTCGATCGTCGCCCTGGTCGTCGCGCGCCGGTTCGAGGCGCAGGCTGGACCCGACGCCGAGGCCGAGGGAGCGCCGGAGGTCGCTGGCGACGCCCCACGGCAGGTCGCCGGGCGCGAGCTGCTGATCCGGGTCCTCGCGCTCGTCGCGGGTGGCGGTGTGCTCTTTTGCGTCACCGGCGTCATGCTCGGCACGCTCCTCGGCGGTGGGATCGCCGGGGGCGCGGGCCTGGGGCTCCTCCTGCTCGCGCGCTGGCTCAAGGGGAGCACGCCCGAGCTGACCGACGGCGAAGACGAACCGCTCGACGGCGAGGGGGATGCGCCGTCGCTGATGCGCACCGAGCTGCCCTTCGGGCCGTTCCTCGCGGCCGCTGCGGTGTTCTATCTGTTCGCCGAGCCGTGGATCGTCGTGAACTTCCGGTTCCCCGGCGGGTGAGCACTCGGCTTCCCGCTGCTATAGTGGCGGCGTGTCGGCCGAGCAGATCATCGCCGGCGTCGTCCTGAGCGAACGCCTTGCCGTCACGATGTACGGCGCGATTCACCGCGCCCAGTTCTCGGGCCAGCGCAACCTGCGCGGCTTGGTCGTCGATCCGAAGATGCTCGAGGAGGAGTCGTTCCGGATCGCGCTGACCGAGGCCAAGGGCATCGCGACCGCGACCGCCCTCGATCACCCGAACATCGTGCCGACCATGACCGTCGAGGCGGGCGGGCCCGACGTCGTCGTCGTCACGCGCGGGGGTGGTCGCTACGTCACCGTCCAGGATCTGATCAGCGCGGCCCGGTCGAATCGCGGGCAGGGCGGCAAGATGCCGCTGCCGATCGCCGCGGCGATCGGCAAGTCCGTCGTCGAGGCGCTCGCGGCAGCGCACAAGGCCAAGGTCGTCCACGGCGCCGTGCACCCGCGCAGCGTGCTGATCGACGAGGACGGCGTGGTCCGGCTCGGCGACTTCGTGGTCGGCCGCGCGCTGACCACCGCCGTCGCCCAGGGCGCGGACTCGTCGCTGTGGCGCGGCCTCGCCGGCTACATCGCGCCGGAGCTCGTCGTCGGGGAGGATCCGACCCCCGCGGCCGACGTGTACGCCGTCGGTGCGTTGCTGTTCACGATGCTGTCGGGCGAGGTCCCGCCGGGCCCGCTCCACGTGACGCCCGCCGTCGAGCGGCTCGTCCAGCGCGCGCTCGATACCGACGTCTCGCGCCGCTACAAGAACGCGAAGGACCTGCTCGAGAACCTGCTCGAGGCGTTCGAGGACGATCACTGGGAGATCGCGGATCGCGGCGAGGTGATCAAGGCCGCGGGCCTGTCGCGCACCGACACGAACATCGACGAGGCGACCGAGGATCTGCTCGCGTCGCTGGGCAACAGCGCCGTGCAGGTCACGCCGATGCGGCCGAGCATGGACCTCCGCGCCGAGCAGCACGCCGCGGCACGCCGCACGCCGACGACGGGCAACCGGCTCGATGCGCTGCTCCAGGATCTCGACGACTCGCGCGAGCTCACGGCGATCGACGACCGCGCGGCCTTCAAGCGCGATCCGATCTCCGAGCTGATCCAGCTCGACCCCCGCCGGAAGGAAGCGATCATCCAGGCACGCCCGCGCGTGCCGTCGCTCGACGATCCCGACGACGAGACCCCGCTGCCGCCGCCGACCCGGGAGTCCGACGTCGAGATCGCGCGGGCGGTGCGCCCGCGGACCAACGACGAGGTCGCGGCGATGAGCGCGCTGTCGGGCCTCGACGAGCCCATGCGCCGGGTCTCGACCGCGGCGGAGCAGGCGACGGTCGCCGCCGAGAAGCTCGAGAACGCCGCGCTTCGCGCCGAGGCCGCGGCGCAGCGGGTGGGGACCAACGGCGAGCACGCGCGGGCCTCCGCGGCGCGCCCGATCGCGCGGCCGAACCTCGCCGAGATCCCGGACTTCCAGGACGTCCCGACGCCGCGGCTCAAGAGTCGCGCGCTCGGCATCATCTCGCTGCTCGTCGTGATCGGTGGCGGATTCGCGTTCTACAAGGTCTACACCGACCAGCAGGCGCAGAACGTCGCGAACGAGGAGCGGCGGAAGAAGGACGAGGAGGAGGCCAAGCGGCGCGAGAAGCTCGCGGTCGACGGCCTCGCCGACATGGGCACGATCAAGGTGACCTCGACACCGCCGGACGCGAGCATCTGGATCAAGCTCGGTCGCAGCGGTCCGACGTTCAAGACGTTTCCGCTGTCGTCGCTCGTGATGCACCGGATCCGGATCGAGCTCGATGGCTACCAGGCGGTCGACACCGAGGTCGTGCCCGCGAGCTGGAGCGGCAAGGGGACCGAGCGCAAGGCGAGCGTCAACGTCACGCTCAAGGCCGTCGGCAAGGACAAGAAGACCGGCAAGAGCCTCGCGGAGCCGCTGCCCGCCCGCCCGCCGAACCTCGCCGTCGAGCCCAAGGACTTCGCGCCCGGCGAAGGCCCGATCCAGATCGAGACGTCCCCACCGGGTGCCGAGGTCTGGCTGCTGATCGGGTACCCGAACACCGGGGTGTCATTCCCGACGGTGGCCGGCCGCGACTACGAGCTGCGCGCGCTGTCCGACGGCTTCTTGCCCGCGTACGCCCAGATCTCCGCCGAGGATTGGCGCGATGATGTCGCGAACATCCCCCTCGATCGCGCGAAGAAGCTGGCGGTGATCCAGAAGTCCCTCGAGCTGCCACCCGATCCCGACTACAAGCCTGCCGAGAAGCCGAAGAAGGGGAAGTGATGGCGGCGGGACGCACGCTCCACGTGCGATGTCCGACCTGGGATCAGGTCGAGCATTTCTATACGCGCAAGCTGCGCAAGGGAAAGCTGCTGTCGATGAAGGTGCCGTTCCCTGCGGCCGTCGGCACGCAGGTGACGCTCGGCCTCGAGCTCCCGAACGGCGTCACGATCGCGATCGACGGCAACGTGCAGAAGGCCTCCGTGATCGAGGGGGAAGCGTCCGGCCATCCCGACGGTGGGAAGACCTGGATCGAGATCGAGCTGCTCGGGTTCAATGACGACGTGATCGCGCGGATCAAGGCGATGGCCGCCGGCATCGAGACGCCACTCGAGGCCACGCCGCCGCCGGCGACGAGGAAGCCCGCCCGCGCGCAAAGCGAGGAGCTGCCGGCCGACGAGCGGCAGCTGTTCCAGCAACTGACCGGCGAGCTGCGCCGGATGCGCCAGGCCGCGGTGCACGAGGTCCTCGGCGTCCCGCGGGACGCATCGCCCGACGCGGTCCGCCGCGCGTGGATGACGCTCGTGCGCCGGCACCACCCGGATCTCGTCGCCCGTCGCAAGGCGCCCGCGATCACGCACCTCGCGGAGGAGCTGACGATCCTGGCAAACCGCGCCTACGATCGCCTGCGCGCCGCGCTGGTCAGCGAGAGCGGCGCGGTCAGCGTCGGCTCCATGGTCAAGGCGCCACCCGGCTGGCTCGTCGGCTTCGAGGATCTCGCGAGCGGAGACCGCGAGCACGCGCCCCCGAAGTCAGCGCCGACGCCACAGCCGCGGTCGGCCGTCGCGTCGATCCCGCCGCCGTTCGCGACGAACACGGTGGCGGTTGCACCGGCGTCCTCGTCGACTCAGGGCGGCGAGGCGTTCGAGACGCGCGCCCGCGCGATGCTCGGGCAGGGCGATGCCGACAACGCGCAGGAGGTCCTCGCTGCCGCGCTCGTCGTCTACCCGCGCAGCAAGCCGCTGCGCTCGCTGTACTACGTGGCGTCGGCGATGGCCGCGCTCGCCAAGGGCGAGGTCATGCTCGCGACGTCGCAGCTCGAGACCGCGCTCGCGCACTACGAGCAGTGCACCGAGGCCGCGCGTCTGCTCGAGCACCTGCGCAAGCACGATCCGGGCGATCACGAAGCGATCCGGAGGGTGTTCCTGTGACCCGCGCGATCGGCATCGACCTCGGGACGTCGAACTCGGTCGCGGCGGTGATCGACGCCGATGGCGTGCCCCGCATCCTGACGACCTCCGAGGGCTCGACGACGTTGCCGTCGCTCGTCTGGTTCTCGCCGGACGGTCCGGTCGTCGGGGAGGCTGCACGCGAGGGCCTCGATCACAGCCCCGACGTCACGATCTTCGGCGCCAAGCGGCTCCTCGGCCGGCGGTTCGATCACCCGGAGATCAAGAAGCTCGCGCGCACGCTGCCGTACGAGTTGATCGAGGCGCCCAACGGTGACACCTGGATCGCACTGTCCGCGGGCAAGCTGGTCTCGCCCGAGGAGGTGTGTGCGCTGATCCTGCGCGAGCTGCGCCGGATGGCAGAGGCCACGTTCGGCGAGCCCGTGAACCGAGCCGTGATCACGATCCCGGCCTGGTACGACGCCGGCCAGCGGCAGGCGACCAAGGACGCCGCGCAGATCGCCGGGATCTCGGTGATGCGGTTGCTCAGCGAGCCGATCGCCGCCGCGCTCGGTCATGGCGCGCACCGCGGCGCCGATCGGAAGTACCTGGTCTGCGATCTCGGCGGCGGCACGTTCGATGTCGCCGTCGTCGACGTCGAGGATGGGATCTTCGAGGTGCTCGCCACGACCGGCGATGCCTTCCTCGGCGGCGACGACATCGATCGCGCCGTCGTCGAGAACCTCGTGCGCGATGTTCGCTCGTCGCGCGGGTTCGATATCTCGACCGACACGATCGCCGTCGAGCGACTTCGGCTCGCCGCCCAGCGCGTCAAGCACGAGCTGTCGGGGACGGCCGGCGCGAACGTCCACGTCAAGGAGCTCGTCCAGTTGCCGTCGGGCAAGGGCGTCGAGTACGGACGCGCGATGCGCCGCGACGAGCTCGAGCTGTGGTCGGCACCGCTGATCCGCCGGCTCGATCCACCGATCCGGGAGGCGCTCGCGCGCTGTGGTCGGAAGCCCGAGGACATCCAGGAGGTGCTCCTCGTCGGTGGCAGCACGCGGATGCCGGCGGTGCGTCGCGAGATCGGCCGCGTGGTCGGCCGCGAGCCGAAGGAGATCCCGAACCCCGAGGAGGTCGTGGCGATCGGCGCCGCGCTCGAGGTCGCCCGCCTCGAAGGGACGATCGAGGGCATCCTGCTGATCGATGTCGTCGCCCGCGGGCTGATGATGTCCCTCGGACACGGCGAGTGCGAGACCGTGATCGCCCAGAGCGCGGTCGTGCCGACCCGCGAGCACCGCGTGTTCGCGACCCGGCAGGATGATCAGATCCGGATCGAGTTCGATGTGTGGGAGGGCGAGTCGCCCGATCCCGCCAGCAACCGCCACCTCGGGCGCTACGCCGTCGTCGATCTCCCCAACGCGGCCGCGGGCGATGTGCTCGTGATGGTCGAGGTCACCGTCGACACCGATGGCACGATCCGGATCGGCGCGAGCGAGCTGGTCTCCGGCGAGCGGTTGCAGCTCGAGCAGGTGTTCCATGCCGGGCTCGCCCGCGCCGACGTCGCGCGCCTCGCGCGCCAGCACGCCGGGGCGCCGTGATGCGGGCGCTGATCGTGCTCGTCGGCCTCGGCGTCGGCGCGTGCGGTCATGACGCCCCGACCTCGGCCTTGCCCGCGCCGCCGGAGCCGGAGAAGTCCGCGCAGCTCAACGGGCCCGGCGCGATGATCGATGTCGATGAGGCGCTGCTCCCCGGCTACGTCACCGTCGTCGACTTCTGGGGCGAGCACTGCGGTGCGTGCGTCATCGTCGGCGGCATGCTCGCGGTCCAGGTCGCCCAGGAGCCGCGGGTCCTGATCCGCAAGGTCGATGTCGGCGACGGGTTCTCCCCGGTCGCCAAGGCCTACGACATCGGCGCGCTGCCGCACTTCCGCGTGTTCGACAAGCACCGGAAGCTGCGCTACGTCCTCGTCGGCAACGACACGCTCAAGGCCCCCGAGCTCGCGAAGCAGCTCGTGGCCGAGCCGTAGCTCTGGGGGCGCTCCGGGCTGGGGACGCTTCGCGCCGAGCCGTAGCGCGGGGGCGCTCCGCGCCGAGGTCCTCGTGCTTCGTGGCGTGCGCTCGGAGAGTGAGCCGCCAAGGACGCCAAGCACGCCAAGCAGAGAAGGACCGGGCTTCGCCGGCGCAGCGTGTGCCAGAGGCATCGACCTTTGTGATGTCACCCATGTGCCCGGTCGGCACCCCGCTGTGCGGCGGTCGATGCCCGCTGGCACACACCGCGTCGCCGAAGCCCTCCCTCCCTCTGCTTGGCGTCCTTGGCGTCTTGGCGGTTCATTGTTTCGGGCACGCGCCTCCTCGGGCGAAGCCCCACGATCCTCTGCTTGGCGTCCTTGGCGTCCTTGGCGGCTCACTCTCCGAGCCCACGCACTCTCTCGGGCGCAGCCCGGGCGGGGCCTTGCTGCCTTCGTGGCTCCCGTGAGCGCGCGGCGCGTGGCACGATGCCGGCGTGCGACACGCAGTGATCCTCGCCGGTGGGAGTGGGACACGGCTGTGGCCGGCGAGCCGGCGCGCCCGACCCAAGCAGCTGTTGCCGCTCGGCCCGGGAGGTGAGTCGTTGCTCGCCGCGGCGATCCGCCGCGCGCGCGCGATCGCCGGGGAGCACGTCGTGATCGTGACCGCGCAGTCGCAGGTCGAGGCGACGCGGGAGATCGCCGGGGACGTCGAGCTGATCGCGGAGCCCGTGGGTCGCAACACCGCAGCCGCGCTCGGCCTCGCGGCGGCGATCATCGAGCGCCGCGATCCGGAGGCGGTGCTCGTCGTGTTGCCGGCCGATCAGCACGTCGCGAATGAGGCCGAGCTGACGCGGCTGCTCGGCCTCGCGGCCGACGAGGTCGAGCGCGCGGACGTGATCGGAACGATCGGCATCACGCCGACGCGCGCCGACACCGGGTTTGGCTACCTCGAGCTCGACCCGCCGGGCACGGTCGACGGGGTCGTTCCGGTCAAGCGGTTCGTCGAGAAGCCGGATGCGGCGACCGCGCAGGTCTACCTCGCGAGCGGCCGGTTCCTGTGGAACGCGGGGATGTTCATCGCCACGGCGCGCCGCCTGCTCGGCGAGCTCGACGCGCAGGTCCCGGTCACCGGTGCCGCGGTGCGCGCGATCGCCGCGGGCACCGCCGCGATCGGGGACGTCTACCCGACGCTGCCGAGCATCTCGATCGATCACGCCGTGATGGAGCACGCCGAGCGCGTCGTCGCGGTGCCCGCCGGAGTCGGCTGGGACGACGTCGGATCGTGGGCGGCGCTGCCGGCGCTCCGCGGCACCGACGAGGCGGGCAACACGACCGCGGGTACCACGGTCGCCATCGATGCCAGCGGGAACGTCCTGATGAGCGATGACGACACGCTGATCGCCTGTGTCGGCGTCTCGGACCTGGTGATCGTCAAGAGCGGTGACGCGATCCTGGTCATCCGGAAGGACCAGGCGCAGGACGTCCGCAAGATCGTCGACGCCCTTTCCGCGAAGCGCCTTGCGCGGTACCTATGACCCGTGAATCCGCGCGTCTTCCGTGAGTACGACATCCGCGGCGTCGCGGATCGCGATCTCGACGACGTCACCGTCCGCGCGATCGGCCTCGCCCTCGGCGCGCGGGTCGCGGCGGCCGACCAGCCCGGACCGATCGTGGTCGGGCGCGACTGTCGGGTCACGTCGCCGCGCCTGTTCGCGGCCCTGACCGATGGCCTGCGCGTTCACGCCGAGGTGATCGACATCGGCGTCGTGCCGACGCCGCTCGTCTACTTCGCGGCGGTCGGCGGGGTGCCGGGCCTCACGCCCGCGGCCGCGGTGGTGATCACCGGCAGCCACAACCCGCCCGAGGACAACGGGTTCAAGATCATGATCGGCCTCGATACGCTGCACGGTGCCGGCATCGCGGCCCTGCGCGATGAGGTCGCCGCGCTGATCGACGCGGCGCCCGGGCGCGCGGTCGAGCCGCCGATCAAGCTGATGTCGTCGCGCGAGGTGATCGGTACCTACCACGCGTTCGTCGCGACCCAGCTCCGGCTCGGCGAGCGGAGGATGAAGGTCGTCGTCGATGCCGGCAACGGCGCGGGCGGGCCGACAGCGGTCGGTCTGTATCGCCGGCTCGGCTTCGAGGTCGTCCCGCTGTACTGCGAGCTCGACGGCACCTTCCCGAACCACCACCCGGACCCGACGCAGCCCGAGAACGTGGCGGCGCTGATCGCGATGGTGAAGAAGGAGAAGGCGGAGCTCGGCATCGCGCTCGATGGCGATGCGGATCGGATCGGCATCGTCGACGCCGGTGGACGGATCCTGTGGGGCGACCAGCTGATGATCCTCCTTGGCAAGGCGCTGCTCGCCGAGGTCCCAGGCGCGAAGTTCGTCGGCGAGGTCAAGTGCTCGCAGGCGATGTTCGACCAGCTCGCGGCCGCGGGGGGCGAGGTCGAGATGTGGAAGGTCGGGCACTCGCTGATCAAGGCGCGGATGAAGGAGATCGGTGCGCAGCTCGCCGGCGAGATGTCGGGCCACATCTTCTTCGCGCATCGCTGGCTCGGGTTCGACGACGGCATCTACGCGGGCGCGCGGATGCTCGAGCTACTGTCGCGCGCCACGCGCACGCTGGCCGAGATCGCGGACGAGCTGCCGGTGATGATCAACACCCCCGAGATCCGGATCGGCTGCCCGGACGATCAGAAGTTCGCGGTGGTCGCCGCGGTCGCCGCGCGGCTCGCCGCCGATCCGGCGGTCGCCGGCGTCGTCGACATCGACGGCGTGCGCGCGAAGTTCGAGGGCGGCTGGGGCCTGCTGCGCGCGTCGAACACGCAGCCCGCGCTGGTGATGCGCTGCGAGGCGGTCACCGAGGCGCGGCTCGCCGAGATCAAGCTCGCGATCGAGGCTCACCTCGACGCCGCGAGGGCCGCATGATCTCGATCGGCATCGATCTCGGCGGCACGAACCTGCGCGCCGGCACGTTCGCGCCCGGCTCGGCCTCGCCCACGGAGCACCTCAAGGAAGAGGTCGGGGAGCCGCGGGATCCGGCGACGCTCGTCGAGCGGATCGCGGGCATCGCGGAGCGCCTCGCGGGCGGAGAGCCGGCGACCGTCGGCATCGGGATCGCGGCGATGCTGCGCGATCGGCGCGGCACGGTCGCCAACTCGCCGCACCTGCGCTGGCGCGACGTCGCGTTCGGGCCGCTGCTCGCGGCCCGGCTCGGCGCGCGGTTCCAGGTCGGCATCTACAACGACGTCAACGCGATCGTGTGGGGCGAGGCGGTCGCCGGCGCCGCGCGTGGCTGCCGCGATGTCCTCGGCGTCTATGTCGGTACCGGCATCGGCGGCGGCGTGATCTCCGGAGGTCAGCTCGTGGAGGGCGCGACCAATTGCGCCGGGGAGATCGGGCACGTCAAGGTCCGGTGGGACGACGACGCGGCGCCGTGCGCGTGCGGCCAGCGCGGCTGCGTCGAGGCGTACGTCGGTGGCACCTACGTCCTCGAGCGCATCCGTCGCGAGCTCGCGGGCGGCAAGAAGAAGTCCTCGGCGATCGCACTCGCGGGTGGCATCGAGCACGTGACGCCGGGCGACGTCGACGAGGCCGCCGCCGGTGGCGACGACTGGGCGCTCGGTCTGTGGAGCGAGCTCGCGCCGCTGCTCGCCGTCGCGCTCGGCAACGCGATCGCGGTGCTCAACCCCGAGCGGCTGATCCTCGGTGGCGGCCTGCTCGGGCGCACGCCGACGCTGTACGCCCAGGTCACGACCGCGCTGCTCCTCGCGGCCCCGGTGGCGAGCACCGAGTCGCTCACGATCGTCGCGGCGGAGCTCGCGGATGACGCGGGCCTCGTCGGCGCCGCGGCGCTCGCGGCGAGCGGTGTCTCGATCGTCACCCCCTGAACGAGAAAACGGGCGTGACCCGCGGTCACGCCCGTCGTGGCAGACGCCGGCGTCAGCTCAGATCTGCGCGGGGAACGTCGCCTTCTTCGCCTCGACCTTGATGCCGAGCGACAGGGCCTTGACGCCGTCGATCGTGACATCGGGGGCGAGGAGGCTCTGGATCAGGCTGTTCTGGGTGATCTCCGCGACGGAGACCGTGCAGTCCTTCGCCGTGCCGTCGCCACCGTCGAACAGGTCGAGGACGGTCTTGCCGGTCGAGCCGGCCATGCACCCGCAGTTGATCGGCGCCTGCGGCATCGTTCGCATCGTGCAGTCGTCCGCGATGGTGGGCTCGAGCTGGGTCGCGATCGCCGGGATGACCTTGGTGTTGAGGTCGCTCTCGGTGAGCGCACCGGCGAGGACCACGCTGGTGATGCCGTCCGGGCTGATGCCCGACGCCTTGGC
>Ga0113563_10002013_pt1 | contig 12013 bp, 12 predicted proteins | sample Mud3Dept3metaG_FD_80117 | JGI IMG/M metagenome (GOLD analysis project Ga0113563, IMG submission 80117) | Freshwater wetland microbial communities from Ohio, USA, analyzing the effect of biotic and abiotic controls - Mud 3 Core 4 Depth 3... | ecosystem: Environmental > Aquatic > Freshwater >...
ATCGACATCACGGTGGATGAGGTCAAGGGACGGGTACCCGTCATGTCGGGAACGGCGGCGCATTCGACGCGGGAAACGATCGAAATGACCGCCTACGCCCAAAAAGCGGGGTGCGATGCGGTACTGCTCGTTCCTCCGTACTACGGCGGGCCGAATCAAGATGAGATCTTCGAATACTACCGAGAAGTCGCGAAGGCCGTCCCCATCCAGATCATGGTCTACAACAACCCCTATACCTCCGGTGTAGACATTCAGCCCAAGACCATCGCCCGTATTGCGGAGATGGAAAACGTCCCCTACGTGAAAGAGAGTTCCGCCGACATCCGACGAATCCATGAAATCACCCTGCTGTGCGGGGACAAGATCGACGTCTGGTGCGGGTGGGAAGACCTGGCATACGAAAGTTTGATGCTGGGGTGCAAGGGGTGGGTCTGCCCCACCTCCAACATCATTCCGCGCATGACGGTTGAGCTGTTCAATCTGGTGCAGGCCGGAAAGCTGCGCGAGGCCGAGAAGGTGTATTACCGGATGCTGCCGCTATTGATGTTTCTGGAGGCGGGCCAGTTGGGGGCCAAGGCCAAAGAGGCCATGAACATGCTGGGCCGGTGCGGGGGGAAACCGCGGAAGCCTTTCTTGCCATTGTCGAAGAAAGAAAAACCCGCGTTGCAGAACATCTTGAAAGTTTTGGGCGTTTTGTAGGGGGGCTCCCCGGTCTTTTCTTCGGCGCGCCGTTTTCCGCGCCCGTCAGCGGCGGGGCCCGCAAGGGAGATGCCCATGCCCGACGGTTACTGGCACAAGCTGCTCCGAGTGGATCTGGCTCGCGGGACGCATACGGTAGAACCACGGGCCGAGACGGATCTTCGGCGCTTCATCGGCGGGACTGGCCTGGGAGCCGAGATCCTCCGCCGGGAGCTGCCGAAGTCGGCGCCTTCGAACCCCGCAACCGCCTCATCTTCGCCACAGGGCCCTTCCAGGGCCCGGCGGTGCCCGCGGGGGCGAAGTTCAGCATCGTCGGCATTTCCCCACTCTCGGGCACCTTCGCCGACACCGCCGCCGGCGCGTCCTGGGGCATCTCGCTGAAGGAAGCCGGCTACGATGTCCTCATCGTCGAGGGATCCGCCGAGCATCCCGTCTACTCGCAGATCGTCGACGACACCGTCACGATCCTGGATGCCCGGAACCTAGCCGGCCGGGACACCGCGGAGACCGTGGAGGTGCTGATCGCCTATTCCCGATAGATGCAGATTCTCTGAACGCACCGCTGGGTGCGCGAGCGCGTGATCAGCATAGCACCCGCAGGCTGAGCAACACTCACTGGACTCTACGGAGGCGAGCGTATGATTCTCCTGCCCATTGTGTACGCTACCATCGCAGCAATCGGGAATGCCCTGTTTGCCTTAGGGCAACGGAAGTCGGCGGGAGTAGAGAACGGCCTGCTGTTTGTGGGGCTTTCCGCGCTCGTCGCCACCGCCGGCGCCCTGGCGTGCGCCCCGCTGGTCGGGGTGGTTGCGGTGGGTCCGACGCTCAAGGCGCACTGGAGGGCCATCCTCGGCAGCGGGCTGGGACTGCTTCTGACCTACCTAGGGTTCAACCTGCTTTATACCCGGTACGGGGCATCACAGTACGTGCTCTATGCGGTGCTGTCGATCCTCACGACGACGATCGGGGTCGGGATCCTGTGGCTGAAGGAGCCGGTTACGTTCTATCACAAGCTCGCGATCGCGCTGGCGCTTGCGGCCGTGGTCCTTTTCTCTATCGGCCAATCAAAGATTTGACGCCGCGCAGGGCCGGGGCACAGGCAACGAGGAGTGCGGGAAATTTCTCGGATCACAGCCCCATATACAAGGAGACTGCCATTGCCATCCTCTCGGCCGCCGCACTAAGCTTCCTCGGCCTCGGCGCGCAGCCGCCGACGCCGGAGTGGGGCGCCATGCTCGCGGACGGCAGAGACTTCATGAGCGACGCCTGGTGGATTGCGACGTTCCCCGGCCTGGCTATCATGATCGCGGTAATGGGAGTCAATTTTTTCGGTGATGCCCTGAGGGACGCACTGGATCCCAAGATGGCCAAGGGTCGGTGAAGGCATACCGTAGGCGTGGTGCCCCGGGGGGAAGCTCAGCATGGTCGGCATTTCCCCACTCTCGGGCACCATCGCCGACACCGTCGAAACCTCCTGGTGGAGACGTGTGGCAGGAACCGCCAGAGGCTGCGCGGGAATGCTCTTGCAAACAAGCAAAAAATCCTTGACAAATACGTAGGATGAGCAGACTTTAAAACAATCCGATCATCAGGTGTTTAGGAAAGCCGGTGTGGAAGTTCTGAGCAGCCAGATGCAGTTGTGCGGCGGAGTCTGGGCACCACACCATGGAGTGGAGTCCAGAGAGCCGTAGACGCACCCGGCCTCGGGGCGCGGTGCAGGTCGAAGCCGTTGCAGTGGAAGGACGTGGCCTTTGGCCGTGTTCGTGGTTCTGCGACCCGCCGGCCATGAGGATGGACGGAGCCGTGTCCAGCCTGGTCAAGGAGGTCTTGAAGAAGTGTAAGCGTTTGTATTGACGAAAAGGGGAACCGTCACGCTGTCGCGGATGGCATCGTTTGTCTGCGCAGAATATCTCGTGAATGGCGGATTTCGTGGCTCCGGTTGTTGAGCAGGGACTACTTGCCACCCGAGGGAGGCCATGAGGATCATCCGTATCTCCGCCTATCGTGTCGAACTGCCCCTGCATGAGGGCAGCTATCGCTGGGCCGGCGGGAAGTCGGTAGCTGTTTTCGACAGCACGGTTCTCCGGGTGGATACGGACGCCGGAATCACCGGGTGGGGTGAGACGTGTCCCCTTGGGGCCGCATATCTACCGGCCTTCGCTGGAGGCGCTCGCGCGGGCATCGCGGAACTGGCGCCGAAATTACTTGGTGAGGATCCGACACGAGTCGGAGTCGTCAACCGCTGCATGGATGCCAACCTCAAGGGACACCCGTATGTCAAGGCCGCGATCGATATGGCGTGCTGGGATATTCTCGGAAAGGCGACCGGGCAGTCGATGTGTACCCTCCTGGGCGGGCACCACGGAGAAGACGTCGCACTCTATCGGGCAATATCGCAAGAGTCGCCGGAGGCCATGGCGCGAAGCGTTTCGAAATACCGGGCCGAGGGCTACCGGAAATTCCAACTTAAAGTCGGGGCAGATCCCGACGAGGACATCGAGCGGATCCGGGCCGTGCGGGCCGTGTTGGGTCCGGGCGACCTGCTCGTCGCCGACGCCAATACCGGGTGGCTCATGCACCAAGCGGCGCGCGTCGTCTCCGCGGTGCGCGACGTTGATGTCTATATAGAACAACCCTGCCGAACGTACGAGGAATGCCTCACGATCCGCCGCCGGACCAACCACCCCCTCGTCCTGGACGAATCGATCGATGATCTTGCCATCCTCCTTCGAGCCTACGGCGACTGCGCCATGGATGCGATCAACCTCAAGATCAGCAAGGTCGGCGGCCTCAGCAAGGCCCGCGTGATCCGTGACGTATGCGTCGCGCTCGGCATCGCGATGACCATCGAAGATGCCTGGGGAAGCGACGTGGCCACCGCGGCCATCGCGCATCTTGCTCACTCGACACCACCGGAACTCCTGCTTTCGACCACCGATTTCAACAGCTATGTCACCGTCTCGACCGCGGACGGGGCGCCCTGTCGGACGAACGGCCGGATGAAGGCGTCCGCGGAGCCAGGCCTGGGCGTGACTCCCCGCATGGAGGCCATTGGGGCGCCGGTCCTGGAGATCACCTGAGCGTTGGAAGGTATTGGATCCGATTGGAGCGGACCGCCCTGCCGGCAGCGCAATATGCGGCGAAAGGAGGGGTCGCGCGAACAGCAGTGGGGGGTCCCAGTCACGGATCGTTGCTGCTCTGGGTTGTGGATCGCGCCTGAGCTATCCCGATATGAGATTGGCCGGCGCGCAGTGGAGGTGCCCATGCCCGATGCTGATAACCCCCAAATTGGAAAGAGCGTGATGACGGAAAAGGAACTGCCCAAGAAAATACTCTCTAAAATTAGAGTCGAGATGGAGAAAAGCGGGTTCGATGTTTTATTTCTGATGAAAGAACCAAATATCAGGTATGTCAGCGGGCTTCTTCTTTCAATATACAGCAGGCCGATAGCCGCCGTCATACCATTGGAGAGCGAACCTGTGTTTGTTGCTCCAGTTGTAGAAACGGCTGATTTTGGAAGGGCTGATCCATATGATTTTGACCAGAGGTTGAGCCGCTCCATTTGGATTAAAGATATTCGGACGTGGTATGAGTTCGAGGCTTTCCCGGGAGCAATATCAGACCCGTTCGTGATCTACAAGAATATCTTGCAAGAACGTAACCTGCTGACAGCGAATATCGGGCTGGATGGGACTTTCCCTGGTGGGGTACCGTACCTGGTTTATCGTAGGTTCTGTGAGGATTTCCCGAGAGCAACCTTTAAGGATTGCAGTAGCCTTATTGACAAGTGCCGAGCCGTTAAGCTTCCAGAGGAGATTGAGTTTATCAGGGCTGCCGCCGAATTATCTGATGTCGGTGTCAGGAATTCCATAAAGTGGGCTAGAGAGGGAATCTCAGAGCAGGAAATTGATGCCGTCGGTAACTATCAGATACTGGTAAGTGCTGCTGAGAGCTATCCCAGGTACATTATCAATATGCCATACACGGATACCCAGTCGGGTCCGGACAGGTCTGCGTGGGCTGGCCACAACTTCTCAACGCCTAGAAAGTTCGGCAAGGGCGATGTAGTTGTTCACAGCCGTCAGGTTTCCGTCCAGGGATACAACGCTGAATGTGAGCGAACGTTCTTCCTCGGTAAGCCCGGCGAGAAGGCAGCGGAGATAGTTGAGGTCGTGATCGAGGCCCAGCAAGCGGGCATTGAGAAGATAAGACCAGGGATTAAGTGCTGTGAAGTATTCGATGCCTGCGCCGCCGTCTTCAAGAAATACGGGTATGAGAAACATATTGGTGCCCGGATGGGCCACAGCATAGGTATTGAGGGACATGACCCGCCGCCCGATTTTAGGTCTTACCCGCGCGATGAAACAGTCCTGGAGCCAGGAATGACGTTCAGCATGGAACCTGGCTGTTATCAAAGAGGGGTGGGCGGCTGTCGAAACTCCGATACCATACTGGTAACGCAGGCTGGAAACGAGTCTCTGACGAAATTGCCTAAGGGATTGGAAGCCATGACATTGTTCATTTGATGGTCTTACAAGAGCGAGGCCGCGAGTTTCGTTCAAAATGACTCACTTCAGATATCGTCGTGTTTGTACGCATGGTGACCGACTGCAGACAGTAGGTTTCATTGGGAGTCTCTCCATCATCCTCCAGCGAGCTTGGAGGATGATGGAGAGATGAAGGGCCTTCGTTTCCCGGGCTCGATGGGGCCGAAGCTGGGATCAAGAAACGGAGTGCACATGTCATCTCTGAGAAAATATGTGCTATTTGTTAGCGACTTGAATGACAAGGTGGGAAGAATTGCCAGCTTTCTCGTAATTGGCATGATTGGGTTTTTGGTGTTTGAAGTTTTCATGAGATATCTTTTCGACAGCCCAACAGTGTGGGCGCATGAACTTAGTGCGATGCTCTATGGAGCCTATTTTCTGCTGGGGGGAGGCTACACCCTTAAATGGAACGAACACATTAGAGTAGATATTATTTACGACATTCTTCCCATCAGGGCGAAAGCGATATTGGATTTGGTTACGTGGTTGTTCTTTTATGCGTTCTGTGCAGTATTGGTGATCGAAGGTGCTCAGTATGCCTGGATTTCCGTGAGGGGGATGGAGCGTTCAAACAGTATGTGGGAGCCGTTCATTTGGCCATCCAAAATCTGCATACCTTTAGGGGGGCTGCTGATGCTTCTCCAGGGCTTCACCAAGACCCTTAACGACGTCGCTATTGCACTCACCGGTCGTGATCTTCTCTCACAAGAAGACAAGAGGAGTGCAAGCGCATGAGTATCGAAGCGCTCGCTGTTCTAATGTTTGTCTCTATGATGTTCATGTTGGCGACCGGGCTTCCCATAGCTTTTGTGCTGGGTGGTCTTGGGCTTTTTTTTGGGTTTTTTGCCTGGGGCTCCAACTGTGTCCACGTACTTATCGCCCATGCGAGTGACTTGATGAGGGCCAATCTTCTACTCGCTTGTCCGCTCTTCATCTTTATGGCATATACGCTCGAACGCTCTGGAATAGCTGAGGATCTCTATGACATGATGTATCGGTGGATGGGTTCTTTGAGGGGCGGATTGGCCATCGGAACGGTCGTTGGCTGTACCATAGTTGCTGCAATGAGTGGCATAAGCACGACCGGAGTTCTCATGATGGGGATTGTCGGTCTTCCGTCTATGCTCCGGCGCAAATATGACAAGAAGCTCGCAATGGGGTGCATTATGGCTGGAGGGGCATTGGGACCTTTGATTCCTCCCAGCTTGATTATGATCATCTATTCACTTATTGCAGGGCAGTCGGTAGGGAAGCTGTTCTTGGGTGGGGTGTTTCCCGGCCTCTTACTTTCCGCTTTATTTATATTCTATATCGTAACGCGGTGTTACTTAAACCCCAATCTTGGCCCCCCCCTCCCGCCCGAAGAAAGGGTTGGTTGGTGGGAAAAAATTATTATTTTGAAAAATATAATAATACCCTTCTTATTGGTTCTTGGTGTTCTGGGTTCAATTTCTTTTGGTGTGGCAACGCCAACTGAGGCAGCAGCAATTGGCGCTTTTGGTGCTGTGTTGTCAGCTGGTCTTCATCGGAAGCTTAACTGGAGCATCATGCGAGAAGTGATCTTTAAGACGATAAGAACCGTTTGTATGGTCATGTGGATCATCTTTGGAGCTGGGGTTTCGCGGCCGTCTTCCAAGGGTTAGGAGCGTCTGCATTAATACAAAACATGCTTCAGACTTGGCCAGTAAACAAATGGGTTATTCTTATATTGATGCAAGTGACTTGGTTCATCCTCGGTTGCCTCATGGATTGTATAAGCATCTTATTGGTCACGGCTCCAGTCTTTGTTCCCGTGGCGAGTTTTTTGGGGATAGATCTCTTATGGTTTGGGGTTGTTTACGTAGTGAATACTGAGATGGGTTATCTGACGCCGCCGTTTGGCGTCAACTTGTTCGTCATGAGGGGCATCACTCAGGGTACGGATACCACTACTAGAGAAATATACTCGTCTGTATGGCCTTTCGTTGCACTTCAGGCAATCGGCCTAGTCTTTGTCATGATATTTCCAGAATTGATCACATGGTTGCCAAATTTGTTGCTGAAATGACAAGCACGGGATGTGGTTAGCGTCACTGGAGCCCCCGCCTCATGCTCCACGCCAAGAAAGGGTTTTATTTGAATCCTAAGAATCAAAGCGAGAAGCGTTTCTAGGTCTTGCACGCGGAGACGCATATGACCATGCTGAAGCGGCTCGTGTTCATCGGCGGTGGGAACATGGCGGAGGCCCTGCTACGCGGGATTCTCGCGGCGGGTCGCATCCGGCCGGACGACATCCTCGCCACCGACGTGCGCAACGAACGGCTGGCGTATCTCGAGACCGCGTACAAGATCGGCGTCACGTCGGACAACGCCGCGGCCGTGCGCCAAGCCGAGACGGTCCTGCTGGCTGTCAAGCCCCAAAAAATGACTGGTGTCCTGGCGGAACTGACGGAGGCCGTCGGCGAGGCGCGACTTCTCATTTCCATCGTGGCTGGTTTTGCGACCGCCACCATCGCAGCGCGCTTCCCGCATCCGGTGCGCGTGGTCCGCGTGATGCCGAACACGCCGGCCCTTGTTCTCGAAGGTGTGAGTGCGCTGGCTCGGGGAAGTCACGCCACGCCCCGGGACCTGCAGACGACGCGCGAGCTTTTCGAGGCCGTCGGGAAGGTTGTGGTCCTGGACGAGTCGCTCATGGACGCCGTGACCGGCCTCTCCGGGAGCGGCCCGGCATACGTCTTCTTGATCATCGAGGCGTTGGCCGACGCCGGGGTGAAGGTGGGGTTGGCCAGGGATGTGGCCCTCGCGTTGGCGGCACAGACGGTGCGGGGTTCTGCCCGGCTCGTCTTAGAGACCGGCAAGCACCCGGGAGAACTGAAGGACATGGTCGCTTCCCCCGGCGGGACCACGATCGCCGGCTTGCATGCCCTGGAGCAGGGTGGCGTCCGGGCCGCGCTCATCAATGCCGTCGAGGCGGCAACGCGGCGCTCGCAGGAGCTGGGCAAAGGCTAAGAAACACCGCTGGCCAAAACCAAGGTTTAGAGAGGAGGTGAAGATTGGTGACTTGGACAGGGGAATCGACGTAGGTGTCAATTACTGTCTTGTGTGAAGGAGGAAAGGTAATGATTAAGCTGCGGAGGAGCACGGTATTCTTTGGAGCAATGGTGATGTTTTTGGCGGCCGTGATCAGCGGCATCCTCTGTTGGCCCCAGACAGTAGGCGCCCAGACGCCTCCTAAGACTTTTAAATGGAGAATGCAGACTATTGACCCACCATCGTTGGTCGGGCCTCGGATAACACAAAAGGCGTTTGTTGAAAATATCAAAAAGATGTCCAACGGAAGGCTCGACATTACTTTGTTCACTGCCGGGCAGCTGGTTCCCTCGCTGGAGATACTCGGCGCATTACAAAGAGGGACGGTGGATATAGCCTACACTGCTGGAAATTATTATACGGGAACGATTCCAGAAGGGGATCTGGAGCCGGGATCTCTTCCGCCTCTAATTATCAGATCGAAAAACGATGCGAGACAAATTTGGTGGAACATGGGAGTTGATGAGCTCATAAGGGAGGCCTATGCCGAGCATGGTGTTCATTTCTTTGGGAACGCGCTGATCGACATTGCGGTCCCGTTCTGGTCGAAACGTCCAATACCTACAGTAGCGGACCTCAAGGGAAAAAAATTTAGGTCTTTCGGTTACATAGCCAAGACATTTCAGAAATTAGGCGCGGCGCCAGTCCACGTCCCCCATGAAGAGACGTATCTTGCGTTGCAGCAGGGAATTATTGATGGTTCTATGACATATGGAAACTATTACAGAGACTTGAAACACTACGAAGTCGCCCCGTATTTGACTGTTACCCCTCTTTTGAACATGAGCTCAATGGTTATCTTGGCATCTCAGAAATCTTGGAACGACTTACCTGACGACCTCAAAGCAATCGTTAACGAGGCCTTTCGGGTCTTCTCCGAGGATCACAGCCATGCAAATTGGTGGGGATACGAAGACATGATCCAAAACCTTAAGTCCCTGAACGCCACTGCGGTTACTTGGTCTCCTGAAGAGTTAAAAAAATTAAGGGATGCTGCGTCCACCTTTATGCCTGACATTGCACGGAAGAACGCAAGATGCGCAAAGGGCATCAAAATCATCGAAGATTACATGGCGAAGGTTTATGGTGGGAAGTAGTTACTGTGCTGTCTGAGCAGAGACCTTGCAATGACTAAATCCTGGACGCGCCTCCAATCCGTTCCGAACAGGCTCTGGAATCCTATTACTGTCATGGATTCCAGAGCCTGCCCGAAATAGTGAGATTGTTTTGCACTAACCTTATTGGTGGACCAATCAATGGGGAGAGGCCACGCAAGCTGGGATCGGGGGTCGGCGATCTCGACTTCAGACTTCTCCGCAATTGGGTGTCCTCTTTTCCCGCCGAGGGATACCACATGGATAAGGCACCAGCGCGACAACAATTCACCGCACCGAGGCGTGGCCCCGACCCCCGCTTGTGAGACGAGGTGAGAGTCGAGTCGTGAACTGACCCGCCTCGGGGAATCGGAAGAGGGGCGGGAACACCGCGGGCGGAGCGGTTAGGCGGCGTCGGGTTCTGGGGGCCCGTGGCCGCCAGGAGTGGAGATCGCTGGCCCGAGCAGTCGAACCGGCTGTGCCGGAAAACTCCCGGCGGTTCACAGGTCCGGGATTCGGCGGTACGGCGGGCCATTCGAGAAGCAACAGACGAAGGACTGATCGCTTCGTGCTTTTGTTCGGTTGCGATGACATCCCGTTGAGGGCTAAGCCGCCACAAGCCTCTGGTTCTGCGGCGGGTCGCCGACAAAAAAGGAAATCGTCGTGTCGAGGTTGAACGAGCTTCCCGTTAGCCGAGTGGCCCGCGGTTCCCTGAGCGATCAGGTAGTGCGAGCGATCAACCAACTTGTGGAGGGCGGTACGCTCAAAGAGGGTGACCGGTTGCCGACGGAGACGATGCTAGCGGCACAATTTGGGGTGGGGCGATCTACCGTACGAGAGGCCATGCGGGGCTTGGCCCTAATGGGGGTGGTCGACATTCGTGTGGGCGACGGGACTTACGTGCGAAAAGGGGCCAACGAGGCCCTCTCAACAACACGTTCCTTGCACGACGTCCTCATGCGTGGAAACGCATCGAAAATCCTCCAGGCCCGCCAGATCGTGGAAATTGGAGCCCTGGACGCCGTGGTTGCCAATGCCACGCCGGAGAATGTACGGGAGATCGAGAGAACCCTCGGAAAAGCAAAGGCCTCTGTCGACGACTTTCTTCAGTTCATAGAGTGCGATCTTGAGTTTCACACCGCGATCATGCGCGCGACAGAGAATGAGATTCTCGTGGAGATGTACCGCATTCTTCGAAAGTACCTCCGAGAAACGACGGTGGAGATTTCGCAGATTCCGGGCGTGATTGATCGATCAATAGAACTTCATGAGCAGTTGGCCAGGGCCATTAAGGAAAGGAACGTCGCAGCGGCTCGAAGGGTTACGAGAGCGCACTTGCGGGATATCGAGAGGCTGGTCAATATCCACTTTGCGCTACAGCCCGAGGGCGCGGACTGACACCGCATCATGGTCTGATGCCAGCGACAACGATGACCCTGAACTGTTCAGCTTCGTTTGGGCCACCGCGTGCGCTTACCCCACCTGGCCGGCTAAGGGGTAAAGACACTTGATACGAACGCAGTCAGCGAACAAAGGAGTCAGCCCATGCGCCTGACCGGTATGCTCACGGCCGTGGACGTGCACGCCGGCGGGGAGCCCGGGCGGGTCATCGTGGGCGGGGTGGCAGACGTCCCCGGCGCGACGATGTTCGAGAAGAAGGTCTACCTCGAGACCCACGCCGATGGGCTCCGGAAGCGCATGCTCAACGAGCCCCGCGGCTACCCGGCCCTCTGCTGCAATCTCGTCCTCCCGCCCACGCGCCCCGAGGCTGATGCCGGCTTCGTGATCATGGAGCACACCGAGTATCCCCCGATGTCCGGGAGCAACACGATCTGCACGGCCACCGCCCTGCTCGAGACCGGGATGATCCCCATGCGGGAGCCGGTGACCGAGTTCGTCCTCGAGGCCCCCGCGGGCCTCATCCGGATCCAGGCCGAGGTCGCGCACAGCAAAGTCCGGAGCATCACCTTCCAGAATCAGCCGGCCTTCGCGTTCCACCTGGAGGTCCCCGTGGAGGTCCCCCACCTCGGGACGCTGACCGTGGATATCGCCTACGGCGGGATGATCTACGTCATCGCCGACGCGCAGGCCGCGGGGTTTCGCCTCACCCCCGACGAGGGCCGGGACCTCACACGGGCGGGGGCCCTGCTCATCGCGGCCGCCCGCGAGCAGTACCCCGTGGGGCACCCTGAAAATGACCGGATCGCGGGGCCGACGATCGCCCAGTTCTCGGGCCCCCCGACGCGGCCGGACGCCGCCCGGAAGAATGCCGTCGTCGTGCCGACCGGGGCCATTGCCTTGGACCGCCCGGCCTCCTGGACCGGCGTCATCGACCGCTCGCCCTGCGGGACCGGCACCTGCGCGAAGATGGCGGCCCTCCATGCCAAGGGCCGGCTGGGCCTCCACGAGGACTTCCGGCACGAGAGCCTCATCGGCACGCTCTTCACCGGCCGGTGCGTGGCGGCCACCCAGGTCGGCCGCTATCCGGCTGTGGTCCCGACGATCACGGGCACCGCCTGGGTGTACGCGCTCAGCCACTACGTGCTCGATGCCGAGGACCCGTTCCCCGAAGGCTTCACCGTGGGGGACCTCTGGGGCGGGTGA
>Ga0113563_10002014_pt1 | contig 12013 bp, 7 predicted proteins | sample Mud3Dept3metaG_FD_80117 | JGI IMG/M metagenome (GOLD analysis project Ga0113563, IMG submission 80117) | Freshwater wetland microbial communities from Ohio, USA, analyzing the effect of biotic and abiotic controls - Mud 3 Core 4 Depth 3... | ecosystem: Environmental > Aquatic > Freshwater >...
CACGCGTCTCCGTTGTCATCCCGGCCTTCAATGCCGAGGCCTACCTCGCCGAGACGGTTTCGTCGGTCCTGGCGCAGACCTTCCGCGACTGCGAGATCGTCGTGGTGAACGACGGGTCCACCGATGGCACCCGCGGTGTGCTCGCCGCATTCGGCGACCGCCTCCGCGTCGTCGACCAGGAGAACCGCGGCCTGCCCGGGGCGCGCAACCGCGGCGTGGCGGAGGCGCGCGGGGAGTGGGTGGCCTTCCTCGATGCCGACGACCTGTGGCTGCCGGAGAAGCTCGAGAAGCAGATGGCGCTCGTCGCGGCCGACTCCTCGTACGAGCTGGTCTACACGAACCGCTACAACATCGGCGTCGTCGGCGATCTGCCGGAGGTCCAGAGCGACGTGCAGCCGCTGCTCGCCGGCGACGTCTTCGAGGACCTGCTGACTGTCGGCAACGTGATCACGGTGTCGAGCAGCATGGTGCGGCGGAGCACGTTCCTCGCGCTCGGGGGCTTCGACGAGACCCTGCGGGCGGCGGAGGACTGGGACCTCTGGCTCAGGCTCACCGCCACGGGCCGCGTCGGGGTGGTCGCAGACCCGCTGGTGCGCTACCGCCACCACGCCCAGATGATGAGCAAGGACCCCACCCGGATGATGCTCGCCCGCGAACAGGTGGTGGGCAAGGCGCTGTCCTCGGCGCGGGGCCGGAGCCTGCCCCAGCGGACGCGCCGTCGCATCCAGGCCGCCACGTGGAACACCAACGCGTGGGATGCCGAGCGGACCCAGCACCGGGCCCTCGCGCTGCGCTGGTACCTCCAGGCCCTGGCCTGGTGGCCGTCGGTCCAGGGCGTCAAGGGCCTCGCGCGCATCGCGCTCGGCCGGTCCTAGCCTCAATCGGACAGAATCACGTCGGTTCTTGGTCCATGGTGCGTGGTTCGTGGTTCGTTCTGCATGCGTGGTGCCCGGTTCGTGCGTCACGCCGCCGGACCACACGGTCGCGTCACCGCCGGAGGCGTGACGTGGCGGTGAGGCACCAGGAACTGGCCGCGTTCCGACGGATCGGGGCCACGCGCCGTCGTGGCCGCATCGGGGACCGGCCGTGACCCGCAGACGCGGGGATCATCCCTGCACGATCGGCTCGCCGTTCTGCACCGGTGCCGCTGACGGCTCCGGCGCAAACGCCGGATCCACGGCCTCCCCCGCCACGAGCCGGTCTGCCAGGTAGTCGAGCGCGGCGTCGTCGGCACGAGCGAGCAGTCCCTCGAGCGCGGTGCGCGGCACGAACTCCGTGTCGCGCGCCTGCATCGTCGGGAACGTGCCGTCGGCCCGCGGCGGCCGGTAGCGGCACAGCAGCCCCAGGTGCCAGCGCAGGAACTCGCGCACCCGCGCGCGGCCGTGATCGTCGCTGCCCCAATGGGCCGCGGCCAGCTCCACGTAGCGCCGGCAGAGCGCGACGCGCGCCTCCGCGTCGGGATCCTCGGCCACGCCCGTGGCCGCCTCGCGGAAGATCCACGGCTTGATGAGCGCGCCCCGGGCCACCATCACGCCCGCACAGCCGGCCCGCCGCCGCGCCGCCTCGATCTCGTGCGGGAACAGCAGGTCACCGTTGCCGACCACGGGCACGGGCACGGCCGCCGCCACCTCCCCCACCGCGTCCCAGTCGGCGGCCTGCCGATAGCGCGCGTCGCGCGTGCGGCCGTGCACGAACACGGCAGCCGCGCCGCCCTCCACGGCCGCGCGCGCAAGGTCGAGATAGTTTCGAGACCGACTGTCCCACCCGAGTCGGATCTTCACCGTGACGGGGGCGCGCTGGACGCCCCCGACCATCGCCTCGACGATCTCCCGCACCCGGCTGACGCGCCGCCCGAGCGCCGCGCCGAGCCCCTTTCTCGTGAACGCGTCGATCGGACACCCGAGGTTCACGTCCACGAAGTCGGCGCCGCGCGCCTCGACGAGCGCCGCCGCCCACGCCATCTCGGCGGGGTCCTTGCCGGCGAGCTGCACGCCGAAGCAGGGCTCGCCGGGGAAGCGCCGGATGAGGGCGTACTCGCCCTGGCGCCGTTGCTTGAGCCGCCGCGCCACGGCCATCTCGCTCACCGTGACGCGGGCGCCCAGCTCGACGCAGAGCCGCCGGTAGGGCAGGTTCGATCCCTTCGTCATCGGCGCCATGACGACCGCACCGGTCAAGGCCTCGCGGAGGTCCATGGGGCCGAGTGTACTCGCTCGATCGACGGCACCGCTGCACAGCGCTGAAGCGCTGTGCCACGACGGCGGGCTCGCGTGGCCAAGCCCTCGAGGGCTCGGTGGCCCTGGTTTCGTGGCCCGGCCCTGCAGGGCTGGCCGGCTCCCGGCCTGCTGGGCGATCGGCTGCCCTATCGCAGCAGCGCTTCCGCAGCCAGCCGCAGCTCGTCGAGACCGTCCTTCTGCGGCAGGCGGTGCCCCACGCCGTCCCAGATGCGGATCGTGACGGGGGCCCCGGCTTCCTCGAGCACCTTCGCGGCGCGCCGGCTCTCCTCCACCACCCGATCCTCCCCGCCGCACATGATCGCGAACCGCGGCCACTGCTTCGGCGGCGGCGACGGGATTGGCGTTCGCTCCTGGTCGTACACGCCAGCGATGGGCATCACGCCCTTGAAGAGGTCCGGGTGCCGCAGGGCCACGTGGTAGGCCATGCTCGCGCCCTGCGAGAAGCCGGCCAGGATGATGCGGCCGCGATCGACCGGGCCGCGCCGGCGCGCCTGCTCGATCGTGCGCAGCACGATGTAGGCGGCCTTGGACGGCGTGTCCCAGCTGAACCCGCCGCCGGCGGGGTCCACCGCCTGCGGCACGGCGAGCACCGCGCCCAGCCGGGAGGCAAGGGCACGGAAGGCCGGGTAGATGTCTTCGGGCCCCGATCCGTAGCCGTGCAAGGCGATGATCAGCGGGAGCGGGCGCCACCCGCCCCGCCATTCCTGCGGGATGTCGAGCTTGATGGGCGCCTTCGCCGCGCGCTCGGCGAAGTCGGCGGGCAACGGCTGTGCCCCGAGCGATGCGGCGGCGACGAGGACCGCGACCACAGCCGCAGACGCGAACCGCACAGGCAGTGTCCGCCCGAGCCCCCTCAGTCGGCGAGGACGACGGCGACCACACTCTTCCGCGTGGACGCGACGACCTCGGAACCCGTGGCAACCCACACGCTGACCTCCTCCGGGCACGGCCCGGGATGAGGCGACTCTATCACTCAGGGGCAGCGCGGACGCGCGGCGCCCCGGGTTCTACTCCCTCCGGTTCCTTGCGGCGCGCATCTCCTCGGCCATGTGCGTGATCTCGGTGAGATCGCGGCGCATCTCGCTCCAGCCGTACCACAGGGCGTAGTCGGGGTTGGCGTGGAAGGTGCCCTGGAACGCCCGCATCCGGTGCTCGAGGAACATCACGAAGAGCCGCTGCTCGATCGGATTCGCCGCATCGTGGAACGTGAGCAGGTCGGGGAAGGCGAGGGCCCCGCTGGCGGCCTTGGGGATGATGCCGTCCTTGTAGAGCCCCGCGACGATGCGGATCGCCTCGGCCATGAGCGCGTCGGCCTCGCGGATCATGTCGTCACCCTTCTTCAGCTCGCCCGTGGCGAACTCGGCCGAGTGGCACTGCGTGCACACCGCGACCATCTTCGCGCGGCCCTGCTGCCAGGACGCCTCGTCGAGGCGCGCGATGTCGGCGGCCTTCACCGCATCGAGGCGCGCGGTGGGCTTGCCGTCGGGATCGAGTACCTGCAGGCCCTGCAGGATCGTGATGCGGTCGGCCTTCCACTGCGGGTCCTCGGGCAGCGGCAACCGTACGGCGAGGAAACCCCAGGGCGCGCGGACCTCGTGGTCGCCCGACGGCATGTGGCAGGTCTGGCAGGTCGGCGCCGGTGTCCCCTCGGGCAGCGTGCCGTTCTGCTTCAGCAGGTAGCGGACGCCGTGCTTGCTCGCCGAGTACATCTCCCACTGCGGGTGGTCGAACCCCATGTGGCAGGTCTGGCACGCCTGCGGCTGGCGCGCCTCCTTCACCGAGAAGGTGTGGCGCGTGTGACAGGCGTCGCACGACGCGTTGCCGTGCAGCCGGCCGCCGCCGGTCGCGATGGCCCTGAGGTCGGCTTCGGTCTTGGTGCCGATCTTGTGGCAACCGCCACAGCCCTTCATGCCGGAGGTCATTGCCACCGGCTGGGCGTGGATGGTGGGCATGGCGTTCATCGACACCCAGGCCAGCGCGTGCTTGCCCTTCTTGAATTGCGCCACGCGCGCGTCGTGACACACCTCGCAGGTGTCGGGCGTCGGCAACGCGGCCTTGGCAGCGTCGGTCATGCCGGTGTGATCGGCGCCGTGGCAGGCCTCGCAGCCGACGTCGTTGCCGCTGTGCTTCGAGAGCTTCCAGTCGGCGACGATCTGCGGCGAGGACTTCTCGTGGCACGCGATGCAGTCGGCCGCGCGCGCTGGGACCGCCAGCAGCAGGGCGCTGGCCAGCAAGAGGACGGGGCGGGCGTGTTGCATGGCGACCTCCCGGGGGCGAACGGCCCAGCTTGTCCGGTCGGAGGGGGCGCGCCGTATGACGGGGATCATAACGCCGAGCGACCAACGCCGAGCCTCTGACGCGTGCGCCGAGGGGGTTCCGGGCGACGCGGAGGTCGCCGCGCCGCCGGCGCCGGGACGAAACAGGGGAACCGGCCGCACAGGGGCGCTGGCACGCCGGCATGGGGGCGGTGGGGGGCCGGCACGGGGGCCGGCCCCTACAGCGTGGCGAACTGGACGGGGTTGCCCGTGGATCCCAGGAACCGCTCGAAGTCGGCCATCGCGACGACGACCGTGGCCGTGTTCACGTTCGGGTGGAAGCCGACGCGGACGGCGTCCTTCAACCCGGCATCCACCACCACGCGAACCTCGTGCTGCGCGTCGTTGATGAGCCCGAACGGCGACACCGCCCCCGGGGTCAGGCCGAGGTGCCGGGCCAGCCGCTCCGGCGAGGCGAAGCTCAGGCGGTCGTCGCCGACGAGGTCGGCCACGCGCGCGATCGACACCGGGCGATCGTGAGCCGCCACCACGAGGTAGTGGCGGTTCCCCTTCTTGTTGCGCAGGAACAGGTTCTTGCAGTGCGTGGCGTCGATGTCGGCCCAGTGCGCGAGCGCCTCCTCCACCGTGAACACCGGGGGATGGTCGTGCCGCACGAACGCGATGCCGAGCCGCTCGAGCGTGTCGTAGACCGCGCGGGCGGGATCGCGAGGCGGCGGAAGCGAAGAGCCCCCATCGTCGGGGTGACCAGCCATGGCCGGGAGATGTATCACATCACGCGGCATCCCCGGGCAGGGGCCCGTACGGCTCCCGCCGGGCCGGCCCCGGGCGTTGGCCGGCAGGGCGGTGTCCTTCGAGCGCCAGCCGCGTGGCGATCGACCCGGCCAGGAACTCCGCAACCGCGCCAACGTGGTGCTCGTCGAACACCGTGAAGTGCGTGCCCCCGATCGACGACACGTCGAAGGGGCCACCAACGAGACGGCGCCATCCCATGCGCCGGTCGAGCGGCGTGCCGGTCTGGTCGTGGTCGCGGGCGATCAGTTGCACGACCGGACCGTCGTAGTGTCCCGGCCTGTACCGCCACAGCATCCGGGTCGAGTCGGGGGTGCCCAGGACGGGGACGCTGCGCTCGATTCTCCCCTGCACGAGACGCCGGGCGTGGCGAGCGAGCGCCGCGACGGCCGACGCGGTGGCCCGCAGCGAACCGCCGCGCCCCGTGGCGCGCGAGAGGTAGAACACCGCCGCGCGCACGAAGAGGAGGAAGTCCCGCACGGGGTCCGGGAACCCTGGCATCGGCGTGTCGAGCAGCGCCAGGAGCGTCACGTGGCTGCCGGCCGCCCGGAGCTGTCGCGCGCACTCGTAGGCGACGATGCCCCCGAAACAGTGTCCCGAGAGCAGGTACGGCCCCGCGGGGTGGAGGCGCCGGATGGCCTCTGCGCATCGCGCCGCCAGCCGTTCCACCGAGGGTTCGTCGTCTCGCGCAAGTTCCTCGGCATCGAGGATGTAGAACACCCGCGCCGCGGCGATTCTCGTGGCGAGCGGTACGAGGTAGTATCCGTTCCCGCCGGCCAGCGGGATCGCGAACAGGGGCGGCTGCTCGTCGGGGCCCGGCGTACCTCGGTGGCGCACCTCGATCACGCCGCGGCCTGGTGTCGCCCGCACCGGAGCCCCATCGGCGTGCTGGATGACGCGTGCAAGGGCCGCAATCGTCGGCTCCTCACAGAACGCGGCTTCGAGCGCCGGGCCGTCGGCCCCGAACTGCCGCTCGGCTTCGGCCAGCAGTTCCGCCATCCCGAAGGAGTCGCCGCCGAGCGCGAAGAAGCTGTCGTGCACGCCCACCCGGTCGCAATCGAGGAGTCGCGACCAGAGATCGGCCAGCGTGCGCTCGAGCGGCGAGTCCGGCGCCACGTATTGCACGGCGGCAGTCTGCGCGGGCCCTGCGGCCGCCGTCAGGCCGAGGGTCGCGGCCATCGTGGCGCGCGCGACCTTCCCACCTGCCGTCCGCGGGATGGCCTCGACGCCGAGGATGCGCACGGGCACCTTGTGTCCCGTCAGCCGGGCGGCGAGGAACCGACGCAGCATCCCCTCGTCGAGCCTCATGCCCTGCGTGGGAACGATTGCCGCGCCGACCACCTGCACCAGGCGGTCGTCGGGAACGGGGAAGGCCACGGCGTCGGCGACGGCCGGGTGCGCGAGCAGCACCTCCTCCACTTCCCTGGGCGAGATCGTTTCGCCACCGCACTTGACGATCTCCTTCTGGCGCCCCGACACGAAGAGGTACCCCTCGTCGTCGAGATGGCCGACATCGCCGGTCCTGAACCAGCCGTCCTCGAAGGCCGCCACCGTGGCGGCGGGATCATCCTCGTACCCGCCCATCACGTTGGGACCGTTCACCAGGATCTCGCCCGGCTCGCCGGCTGCGGCGGTCGTACCGTCGGCCCGGGCAATCCGGATGCGGGGGCCGGCGGCGATGCCCGCGGATCCCGGCTTTCGCTGGCGGGGCGGCAACGGGCTGCTGGTGATTTGCGGCGCGGCTTCGGTCATCCCGTAGCTCTCCAGAACTGGGACGCCGAACGTGCGCTCCGCCGCCGCGAGCAGCGAGCCGGGCAGCGGCATCGCACCGGCACGCACGAGACGCAAGGGACCGAGGCGTGCCGCCGCGCGCACCCCATCCGGGTCGCGCCGCAGGACCTCGCCGATCATGGTCGGGGCCAGCCACATCCAGGTCGGGCGGCACTCGTGCATCCAGGCCACGAGCTCCGCGTTGCGAAAGCCCGGGGCGCAGAACACGAACGCCCCGGCCGAGAGCGACGCCAGCACGAGGCCCAGCCCGGCCACGTGGTGCAGTGCGGCGACGTCGAGGAATCGGTCGTCAGGAGTGAGCGCCAGCGCGGTGCCGATGTCGCGTGCGGAGGCAAGCAGGTTCGCGTGCGTGAGCGGCACGCGTCTCGGCTCCCCCGTGGTGCCCGAGGTTGGCAGGACGACGGCGACTGTGCCGGGGGCCGGGTGCGGCAGCCGACAGCCGACCTGCTCCGGGGCCGCCGCGTGCAGTCCGGACCACTCGAGGACGGGGAGTCCCTGGCTGGCCGCCGCGACGGCCGCCTCACCAGGGGCGCCGGCCTGCACGAGGAGAAGGTCCGGGCGAAGCGCGCGGAACCGCGTGACGTACTCGGGGCGCTTCAGACCGGGCGAGAGGGGCAGCAGCGTGGCACGGCCCATCACCGACAGCATCGCCGCGATCGCGTCGGGCCCCTGCGGCATGGCCACGCACACGCGGGTGCAGGCCGCCACCCGATGCGACGCGAGCAGTCGGTCGCCACAGCCGAGCAGCCGGGCGAGCCCGGCGTAGGTGGTCGGGCGGCCGCGGGGGGCGGCGAGCGCAGCGGCGCCGGGCCGCTGGACCGCATGACGGGCGAGCAGGTCGAACACGGTCTCGCCGGTGGGTGCAGGCTGTCGAGGCGGGGGCGGTGGAGCGAACGAGAACGCGGCCATCAGTGGAACCCCGACGGCTCCGACCGTGCGGACACTGCGGCCCGGCTGGCGCGGAGGCCCGTCGACCGGGAATCGGCCGCGCGGCGCCGGGCGTGAGTCGGGCGGTGCCCCGCGCTGTCACTGCTGGGGACGCGGCGCGTCCCGGGTCGTCGTCGCGGTGTGGCATTCCCGACGGGCGTGTGCCGCCGCCCGGCCGTTCATGCCGCCACAGCCGGGAGAGTCCCGATGAGAGTCCGCCTGCTCGCAATCGCCGCGCTCGCCATCCGTCCGGTCGTCGAGGCCCTGGGACTCGACGGCCATCCCAACGTGAACGACCTCAAGGCCGCGAAGGCGTCGTCGGGTTCTGACGCGGCCCTCCAGCACCGCGGCGGCGGCCAACGGCTCAGCGCGCCCCGTCTCCCGCACGCGGGTCGCCCACCTCCGACAGTCGGCGAAGGATGTGGTCGCAGGCCTCCTCGTCGCCGGCCCCGCACGCGCGGCGGAAGAACGCCAGGGCCCGTTCCTCGTCTGGCTCCACCCCGACGCCCCGGGAGAACACCACGCCGGCATTGAAACACCCGAAGCCGTCGCCCTGGTCGCAGCCGCGCGCCGACAGGGCGAGCCCCGCCGCCGGGTCGGCCGGCACGCCCCGGCCGGCGAGATGCAGGGCGCCGAGCAGCGAGCACGCGCGGGCCCGGTGCGGCCCGGGATTCACGTCGGCCGGATCGAGCGGACGCTCGCAGGCGGAGCGGAAGATCTGCGCGGCCTTGGCTGGATCGGCCGCGACGCCGATGCCGTCGCGGTGAACCTTCCCGAGATTGAGGCACCCCAGCAGGTTGCCGACCTGGCACGGCGTGCCTGCACACCCGCGTTCGTAGAGGCTCTCCGCCAGCGCCGTGTCCTCCGCGACGCCGCGACCGTGCTGCCGCATGTAGCCCTCGTCGGTGCAGGCGGTGGTGCTGCCCATGGCGCAGCCCTCGGCATACGCGCGAAGCGCACGGCCGAGATCCTGTGGTACCCCGCGGCCCTCGTTGTACATGAGGCCGGTGTTGTAGCAGCCGAGCGCGCTGCCGAGGGCGCAGGCCTTCTCGTAGATGGGTGTCGCGCGGACATCGTCGCGCGGAGCCAGCGTGCCCATCGCGAACGCCGACGCCAGGAGCAGGCAGCCCCGCGCGTCGCCGCGGTCGCACGCGCGCCCGAGCAGCGGCAGCGCCTCGGCGCGACGCTCCGCCCGCGCGCTCCAGCGCCAGCCCAGCTCCCCGCACGCCGCGGCGTTCCCTGCGCGGCACGCCGTGCCAAACACCTGCTCGGCGCGGATCTCGTCGCGCGGCACGCCGCTGCCCGACGACCAGAGCCACGCGAGGCGGTAGCAGGCCGACTGGTGTCCGTCCTCGCACGCCCGCTCGAACAGCGCGGCCGCTGGTGCAGGCTCGAGCCGCACGCGCAGGACGGTGGAGCCCCGGTGGATGGTCAACTCGAAGGGCTGACAGCCGTGCCCGTCAGCGAACTCGTTGGTGCAGGCGTTGGTCACGCGCGCCGCGCCACGAGCCGAGATCACGTCACCCGCACGCAGCCTGCCGGCCGACGCGGGACTGTCCGGGAGGACCTCGGTGATCACGGCCCCGGTGACGCCAGCCGGGACCGCGAGCCGCGTTCGCCATGCCTCCGACAGGCCCGTGACCTCGATGCCGATTGCGCCGCGGCAGTTCGCCCGATCCTCGCCGCCACCATCGTCGGCCGCGCGCCGGGCCACGAACACGCCGATGACGATCGCCGCCACCGCAACGAGCAGGAACGTCTCGACAATCGATGTCCTGGTCACGGTGTCGTCTTCCGGCTCCCGTCGCTGAGCGTCCCGCCGCGGGATGCCCGGCATTCTAGATCGACGCTCGCCGAATCACCGGGGCACGGGATCACCTGCTGATCCCGTTTGCCACGGACAACAAGGTGGGCATCCTCCCGGTGCAATGACTCCAGTGCGGCGGCGGAGCCGCGGCTGTCATCCTGCCGGCCTTCATGCGGTCTCCTTGCCGCCAGTGTGGCGGCCGACCCGGTCCCGGCACGCGCCCATCCTCACGGCAGCAGCGTCGATGCCATCGGGGCGGTCTTGGCGCGCACGACGCGGTGCCCGATGCCGGGAACGGGCCGCGCGCGTGCAACTCACACCAGGTGTTCCGGGATTGCGGATACGATAGGCGCATCGCGCAGGACGCTCGCCCTCGGTGCCAACCGGCATGGATTCGTGCGGCGGAAGGTGCCGCGACCCTGGCGGCTGGACCCGTCCATGCGCCCAGGGTCAGCTGACGCGAGACGCGTCGAAGAGGGACGACCAGCATGGGACGTGAAGAGGAACTGCGAGCGTCGGCTCACCTCATCGGCGACGCGCTGACGGCAACGGCGGACATCGCCGCCGACGTGCACCGCGCGATCGCGCGGCGGGTGGCCGGGCTCCTCCCAGCCGTCGCTGGTCCGGCAAACGCCATGCACGAGTCGATCGCGAGCGTGGCGTACTCCGCCGTATCGGTCGCCCTGCGGCTGGCCTCCGCGGCTGGGGCAGAGGTGTTGGCCGCCACTGGCGACCCGAGCGCGCCGCCGCCCTCGGAGACCCGCCTGGGCAGGACGGTGCTGTCGGCCGCGAATGGCCTCTGGGGAGACACGCTGGCCGAACGGCACCCGGCGCTCGCGATCCCGATGACGGTGCGCGTGGAGGGCCGCGACATCGCGCTGGATCGCGCGTCGATCGCCGCGACGTTCCCCGGCGCCACCCCCCGGCTCGTGGTGTTCCTGCACGGACTGAGCCTGAGCGAGGAGTCCTGGTGGCGCCAGGCCGGTGGCCGCCGGACGGCCAGATCCTATGGCGACCGCCTCGGTCGTGACCTCGGCATCACCCCTGTCTACGTGCGTTACAACACGGGCCTGCGGATCAGCGACAACGGCCGTTCGCTGTCGCGGCTGCTGGACGAGGTGACCGCGTCGTGGCCCGTCCCGGTGCGCAGGCTCGATCTGGTCGGTCACTCGATGGGCGGGCTCCTCGCGCGCAGCGCGTGTCACTACGGCAACCTCGACGGGGCCGCCTGGGTGCCGGCCGTTGGTGCCGTCGTCACGCTCGGCACGCCACACCTCGGGGCGCCGCTCGAGAAGGGCGTGCACGTCGCCGACTGGGTGCTGTCCCGGCTTCCCGAGACCGCTCCGCTCGCCCGTCCGCTGCGGACTCGAAGCGCCGGCGTCCGGGACCTTCGCCACGGCAGTGTGGTGGAGGAGGACTGGTTGGGAGACGATCCCGACGAGTTCCTCCGCGATCGCAGCACCGAGGTGCCCTTTCTCGAACACGCGACCTACTACTTCGTGGCTGCCAGCCTGTCGCGGGATCCTGATCACCCCGCCGGACGGCTGCTCGGCGACGGTCTCGTACGGTATCCGAGCGCCTCGGGCCAGGGACACACGCGACGGATCCCCTTCGAGATCGGCAACGGCGCTCGTCTGGGCGGCGTTGGACACCTCGCGCTGGTGAATCACCCGGCGGTCTACCGTCAGCTCCGGGCGTGGCTGGCATCCAGTTGATTGGTTCTGCGTGCGTGGTGCTCGGTTCGTGCGTCACACCGCCGGACCACACGGTCGCGTCACCGGCGGTGGCGTGACGTGAGGGTGTAGCGGTCGGGACTCGGCACCACGAACGAGGCACCAGGGACGGACCAGGCACGAAGCACCAAGACCCGGCCGCGTTCTGACGGATCAGGGTTGATCTCGTGCCTTGTGCCCGTTCAGCACACGGCCGCGCGGCTTCGGCTCGCCCTGCAAGATCTCCGTTGAACTGCGGCCGCCCCGGGCGTATAAGAGCCCCGGCCCCTCATTGCGCGAGGTTGCACCCATGCGACACGTCCCCTTGCTCCTGGTGGTCGGTCTCCTCGCCGCACCATCGACCGTCACCGCCCAGAACCCGCGTGGCGTCTCGCCCGACCGGCTCCCCGGCCTGCGCGCCGCCGCCGAGGTCACCCGTGACCTGCACGGCATCGCGCACATCCGTGCCGGCAACGA
>Ga0113563_10002015_pt1 | contig 12011 bp, 8 predicted proteins | sample Mud3Dept3metaG_FD_80117 | JGI IMG/M metagenome (GOLD analysis project Ga0113563, IMG submission 80117) | Freshwater wetland microbial communities from Ohio, USA, analyzing the effect of biotic and abiotic controls - Mud 3 Core 4 Depth 3... | ecosystem: Environmental > Aquatic > Freshwater >...
CCTTTTTTCCTGCTGGCAGAATGCGTCCCGAAACCACCTCGTGACGAGCCCAATCAAAAAAGAAATGCCTTCGTACTGCCACAGCCCAGGGACAGCATGACAGTTTATTCTAATCTTGCCGTGGGGATGGGGTACCAATCTTTGAACATTGACTTCCTGCTGCCAAAATGTGCCGCCTAAAATGACCGTGTCAAATTCTTTCACCGCTCCAACGCCGATACAGCCCAACTGCGCGTCACCACCTCCCATCACAATCTGTGTAGCTGGGGCCAGACCAACTTCGTCTGCGACTTGCTTTAGAATATTTCCAATAACGGTTCCCGGCTCGACAACCTGAGGATAGACAATTTCGGAGAAATCCAGCCTCTCTAACATGTCCTCCGACCAGCACCTGCGCCCAGTATCAAAGAATCCTGAAGTGGAAACATTAGAGGGTTCGACTCTGAATTGGCCGGACAACTTATAAATCACCCAATCGCTGATCATGCCGATGGTATAAATCTTTTCGTATATCTGTGGCAGATTTCTCTTCACCCAAAGCAGACGCGGTACATCGGAAAGAGAAAACGTCTGTCCGGTTCTTTCGTATATTTCCTTTTCAAACCCTTGTTTGATCAAAAAGAGCACTTCCTTCTCGGCCCGCGCATCCACATTCGAACAAGCCCAGATTTCTTTTCCTTGTTCGTCATACAAAATTATACCTTCCCGCATGGAGGTCGACGTGATTGCTTTTATCTGCTTGGGATTTATTCCTGACTTTGACAGTGCATCACGAATCAGGTCTTTGATAATCTTCCAATTCCCGGCAACATCAAAATCGATCGCACCAGACACTCCTGTAAGGTTCATGTGTCGCCATTCTCTTTGGGAAAACGCGATCTGATGTCCCAGTTCGTCGAACACAACCACCCGTCCACTGCCCGTCCCTGCGTCGATTATCAGAAAATAGTCCATCGCTCTCTTCCGTGCACTGGCAAAAGTTGGTGACAAAGCCGATCTAGAGTTTAGCAACCTCGGCAAATTATTGCCGGCCACATCCAGGCAGGGAATAGCATCCTTCATGGCTATTCCCTGCCTGCCAGACGATAGTTAGAAGTTGTATTTACTAATGTTGTATCGGGTAAAGACTAGCCTTTCCGGCAGTAAAACGATGCCATTGTCTTTTACATTGTCATACTTGGATCTTTCATACATTTCACCACCCTGCTTTTTGTTAGGTACCACGTCAAATTTTCCCGGAATTCCCGGAATCTCAAATGCCTTCCCGACCTCAATTTTTTCGCCCTTCAATAATTGATAGGCAACAAACACACCGGCTGCCCCCTGAACACCGCAATCCCAGAGACCCCCCTGCAGTACGGTTCCGCGCTCGATGTATTGTTTTATGGTGCTTGGGGTCGTAAACCCAACCACGGCTACCTTGCCGATCATATTGAGATTTTCAACAGCCTTGGCCTGCCCGGGAAAGGCGGTCGAATCCGGGCAGATAATTGCATTGACGTCCGGATAGGTTTTTAGTACCTGTTCCCCAACGGACACCGCCTTCGGAAAATTCATGTCTGAATATTGTGTCGTAACGATTTCCCAATCCTTATGCTCTTCACCGATAATTTTTTTGGCGAAGTTCACCCAGGAGTTCTGATCGGTCACCGTTGGCGAAGAATAGTGGAAAGCAACCTTGAGCTTTCCGTGCCAGGTCCCCAGTTGGTTGACAACCATATTGACCAGCAAGCGGCCAAGAATATCCGGAGTTCCCTGGTTGACATAAAAGGTTCGAAAGTCGGGATCAACGTCTGAGTCCCATGTGACCACGATCACTTTTTTCTCAATAGCTCTTTGCAAAGCCTGGTTCAGCCCTTTGGGATCCAGGGCTGAAACCACGATAGCATCATAGCCCATATTTACAAATGTGTTTATGAATTTCACCTGTCCCGCAACCGATGCCTCCGCCGGTCCATCATACTTAACCTCACAGCCCAATTTTTTGCCCATTTCAACAGCGTTAGCACCAGCTACTTCAAAAAATGTGTTTCCAATGATTTTTGGAATGAAGGCAATTTTATACTGCTTCTGGGCCGCTGCATCAGAAACAAAAGCCAATGCCAAAAATAGCGAAAATGCGAACACCATTACCTTTTTCATTGTTTTTCTCCTTTCTCTTGTTAGAAGTAAAAATCAGGGACCTCCCCAACATTCCGTCCCTCTTCCAGTGTAACGGTTAGGCTGCAAGTTTCATAGTCTACTGTCCAACCCCTTCCCCTTCTTTGAGCGTTCTAATCAAATGTTCTGCGCGTTCTTAACAAGTTAAAGACTCTCTTATTCTTATATTTGTCGTTGTACTTCTCCCAGAAATAGACGCCCGAGATAGACATTATCAGCAGAAGCCCTAAAAATACGTTGGCTTGGTGAGCCGTGATGTTTACCATCTGGAGCCCGTATTTGAGGTAGCCTATCAACAGGCTGGCGAGTATGGTTCCGACTATTTTTCCTTCTCCCCCGTAAATGTTGGCGCCTCCTAGCACGACACAGGTAATTACCGTCAGAGGAGCGTCGGCACCCAGATCAGATCGCGCAGAGGTGAAATAGGAAGCCAGAAGTATTCCCCCGATAGCACCGCCGATTCCGGAGATCATGTAGTTCATGATAATTAGTCGTTCGGCCTTGATCCCGGTGTATTTTGAAGCGGCCACGTTCATACCGATAAGAAACAGGTAACGTCCGAACTTTGTGTGATGCAACAAAACATAAAAGAGTGCAGCAAAAAATAAAAGCAACCAGACCGGTTTGGGTATACTCAAAATTGTGCCGTTGACGATATTCACAAAAGAGTCCGGGAATCCTCCAATTCCCTCAAAACCGGTTGATCCTGCAAGCCCTGACAGCGTTAACGCCGCACCGGCATAGAGAAATGAACTGCCAAGGGTAATGACCAATGGGTTGACTTGAGTGATAATGATCAGCAGCCCGTTCAATGCCCCAGCAAGCGCACCAACAGCAAGCCCGGCCATCATAGCCAACCAAATATTGGATGTGCCGATCCATACGAGCCCGGTGACAACCGCACAAAGCCCCATTGTCGAACCTATGGAAATATCGATTCCGCCGGAAACGATAATCATTGTCATTGGAAGCGCTGCAATCGCGATGTACAAGAAGTCTCCAATGCTGTAGAGCAAATTATTGATATTCACAAAACGCGGATTGATATATCCAAATATGAGAAGTTCCAATCCAATAAGAACTACCAGAGCCAGCTGCCAACCATATATATCCTTCACTTTAATCATCGACGAATCCTAAACGTTTTTGTTTGCTTCGAGTGCCCTTAGTGTGAAGAACGAACGTGTAAAAGTTTCAGAGCGGTTCTTTCGTCGGTTATAAGGGAGTGGATAAATCCCCCCCGTAACGCCCCTACAATCGCATCTACCTTGTTATCACCGCCGGAAACTCCCACAACATGCGGCAACTCCTTGAGCTCTTCCAAAGGAATGGCAATCAACCGATCGTGGTATTCGACCTTAAGCTTACAGCCATTGCTGTCATAGAACTGTCCAAGAATGTCACCGACCGCCCCTTGGTTACGGAGGTCTTCCACTTCCTCCGAGGTCAGGTACCCAAAATCAAAGTACGTGGCTTCTGGTGCCATAGGGCCGATGCCTACCATGGCAATGCTGGTTTTCTCTGCCATCCGAAAAATATCTGCCACCCTCGGCTCACTGATGATTGATTGACAGGTTTGCGCTGTGGAGACCAGAAGTGGCGCAGGGATTAAGTGAATCCGGCTTTTAAACTTTGAAAGCGGGTAGATATCGTCTCGGTAAATCATCCGAAAATATTCATCGACCCCGCCACTCAGCGCGACAAAGCTGAGATTCATGTTGTCTTTTAAAGATATGTGTTTGAGCATCAAGGACACGGTGTTGCCCCAGCCGAAACCAATTAGGGTTTTTGGGCCTTGCAGATTTGCGCTTATGTAGTGCGCCGCTGCAGCTCCCAAATTCTTGTTCAGCATCAACCGATCGACTTCCGGGATCACGACCGCATCCCGCAGCCTCCACTGTTGCTTCAGTTGTGTCTCAATCTGCTGACACTTTTCCTTGTACCCCTCTTGTATCTTTAAGATCTGTGTTCTTGAGCTCACGTCGGCAATTTCTTGTCTTTCTTTTTCTTTCTCTCTTCTCAGAAAAATTTGAATTCTCGAGGTTAAAACCACAATAAACAGCAAAAAGAACCCTGAGATAATATCATTCCAATAACCCGGAACTCTGAAATATACGAGGGAATATTTAATTGTTTCCAGCAACATCGCGCCCAAAGCGGCTCCTTGGATATTTCCAGTTCCCCCCATCAGGCTGATGCCGCCGATTACGGCAGCGGCAATCGCCTGAATTTCCATCCCTATCCCGGCTTGAGTCGGGATCGTCCCAATTTGAGATATAAAGACCAGCGCGCCCATCCCCGCAAAGAGCCCTGAGATAGCAAAAGAAGACAGCACCACCTCCTTGACAGGAATTCCCTGCAATCTGGATCCTTCTGCGTTGTTACCGGTGGCATAAAGATATCGTCCCCATCTGAGTTTGTTATAAAAAAACCAAAGGACAAAGAGAAAAAGAAGCATCAACCAGATCGGGTATAAGAGCCCCAAGAATTTCGCCCGGGAAAAGTTCAAATACCACTCTGGAACCGTGTCGATCCAGCTACCTCCTGTATAAAGAGTCAGAATACCCCTAAACATCGCCATGGTGCCTAATGTCATAATGATTGAGGGTACACCGCCATAAGCTACTCCAATGCCGTTAAACAAGCCGCCGGCTAGACCTGTTCCCAGGGTGATGACCAAAAAAACTGCGATGGATGGATTGGGCCTAAGGAGATAAGTGCCCCCAAAGGTGGCGGCGAGTCCCAAAAGGCTGCCGACGGAAGCGTCTATATTCTTGGTGATAAGCACGCCGGCGATCCCCATAGTGACTAAAAACAACATGGTGCCGTTGAACAGTATTCTTATTAGAGTATCCAGCGCAAGGAAGGCCGGATTGATCACCCCCATAGCAAGAAAATACAGAATGATAATGGTTATGGCGAGTACTTCCGGCTTTTTGAGGATTAAGTTTATAAGTCTCTTCTTCATAATCAGGCTACTTTTGCGTAACCAAAAGACGCAAAGGTAATGTTTTCCAAGCTGATATTGGGCGACTCCAATTGAGCTATAACCCGCTCGTTGAACATCACCAAGACCCGGTCGCATAACATGACGATTTCTTCAAAATCAGAAGAAATTAAGATCACACTGATCCCTTTGCTGGTAAGATTTCGGATGCTGGAGTAGATCTCTTTGCGCGCGTTAGCGTCTATTCCACGGGTCGGCTCATCTAGAATAGTGACTTTGGGAACGGCCGCCAACCATTTCGCCAGAACGACTTTTTGTTGATTTCCGCCTGACAAATATTTGAATTTCTGGTCTTCACCAGTTGCCTTAATAGTGAGCATTTGAACAAAATCATGAGCCAGGTTTTTTTCTCTATTGCCTTGCAGAAAAACCTTTGACAACCGGTAAAGAATGGATGATGTAATGTTTGCCTTGATATCCGCTTCTAAAAACCCGCCATGCAGATGCCGATCCTCCGGGAGGTAAACCACCCCGAATTCAATAGCCTCCCGTGGATTTTTTATATCCACTTCCTTTCCGAACAGTTTCACGGTTCCAGCGGTTTTCCGTGTGATCCCAAATAGTGCTTCAGCAAATTCAGTCCTTCCGGCGCCAACCACCCCTGTAAGTCCTATGATTTCGCCTTTCTTAACTTTTAGAGAAATATCGCGAAACCCTTTACCCCACATCCCTTCGACTTCCAAGATATATTCGGTTTGCGTTCGACCCGCATTTTCATCTTCAGCTTCCATTCTTTTGTAATCAATTGGCGTCCCTTCGGATTTTATTTCGCCGATGTTTGGAACCATCATTTGGATAATATCTTCAAGGGCGGAATTCTCTGTTTTGTCCTGCAATACGACTTTGCCGTTCTTGAGAATTGTAAGTTCATCGGTGATCTCAAAAAGCTCTTGCAGGCGATGCGTAATGTAGACCACAGCCGTGCTTCTTGTTTTGATCAGGTCTCTGACGGCCTTAAACATGGCATTCACCTCTCTGGAGGTAAGGGCAGACGTCGGTTCGTCGAGTATAATTATCTCGCTTTCTCGAACCAACCCCCTTAAGAGGGCTACCAATTGTTGCTTTGCAATGGTGAGGTCAACGCCCATTTGCTCTAAGGTAAAATCACATTTGAGGGCATCCATTAGGTCTTCGATCTTTCTTCGATACGCTTTTGTCTTCACCTTGGTGCCTAGGAGGATATTTTCCTCTATCGTGAGGTATGGAAACAGCACCGGCTCTTGAGGCACCAGATAAATACCTTTGCTATGGGCATCCGCAGGGCTTTTTATTTTTGTGTTTTTACCTCTAAGCCATATCTCGCCTTCGTCTGGTTGGTAGACTCCCGAAAGAATTTTCATCAGAGTCGATTTTCCAGCTCCGTTTCCTCCCACTAATCCATGAACAATTCCTCGTCGGATGGCGAAATTCACATTTTGCAAAACAGGAACGCCTCCAAATGCTTTGCTGATATTCTTCAATTCGATCAGACATTGGTCTGCCATGGTTTTGTGTACTCCATTAGTTATTCATGGAGCGAATAAACTAACACCAGTTCATGGTATTTATTGTTTGAGAATCCGAACGGTAGCGACCTCATCCTCTCCCACAAGGCGGGCTATAGCCCTTGACGTCAGCACTGAGAATAGCACTGAGGTTGCGCTTTGCGCGCTCAGGATCTATAGAAAGCCCTCCGGGTGCATGTGGTAAGGCAAAACAAAAGCCTCCAAGAAGTGACGAGAGTCAATTGGAGGCTTGAAGCGTGGACCCTTCCGACGGCATGCTTTCATCCCTATCTCCAGGACTAGGCTCAGGTTGAAAGTTAAGCGGAAGACTGAATTATTTAGAAATTTGGCCAAGAGTAGATTCTTTTGGGAGACATGTCAAGATCTTTTATGTGGCTGATATAACACCGGATTAAAGATGCAAGTTGCTAATCGCGCGCTTTCAGAACTGGCTCAACGTTTAAGTATATGAACTTCGCTCGCCGGAAAACCACCGAGCCGCTTTCCACGACGATATTTATAAGAAGACACCAACCGGCCTGATTGAACGGCTATGATTTTAGATAATCCAGAGGCCGAAACACTTCCTATTGCAAAATCAGGTTTCGAAAGAACGCTGGCTTGAAATGATCGATCCGATGGGAAGCCTTTTGTCTTGGTCTATAACGAATATTGATGTATCTTAAGAGCTCTACCGACGTCTCTCCGTTATTTCTGAAAGGGAAGGGACGGGAAGGGGGAACTATGCCTCGGGGGGAAAGGGCTCCCATTCATGATCGATGACTTTTTGTATCGGGATGTACCCGCTCTTGGGCGGAGGGTATTCCGGCTCGGTTTAGCAACCCACTATGGCATTGGCGGGGAGGATTTGGAGTGGGCGCTGGAGCAGGGTGTAAACTATATTTTTTGGACTCCCACCGCGCGACGGGTAACAAAGTCACTCAAAGCGGCCTTGAAACGTGACAGGGAATCGCTTGTTCTGGCTTCCGGGCCGACCACCGCCTATTTTGGTGGAGGTATCAGGCGCGGCTGCGAACGATTGCTTAAGAAACTCGAAATAGATTATCTGGACGTTTTTCAGTTGTTCTGGCTTGGTCGTACGAGCGCGTGGACTGCGTCCACGATCGATGCACTTATCTCCCTTCGAGACTCAGGCATGGTCCGGGCCATTGGGGCGAGCATGCATGACCGGAAACGGGCAGGCAAAATGGTAGAAGATTCCCCGCTGGACATGCTCATGATCCGTTACAACGCCGCTCATCCAGGCGCCGAACAGGACGTCTTCCCTTATCTCAGCAAGCGCCGGCCGGCAATTGTTGCGTATACCGCGACGCGGTGGGGCGGTCTGCTCAAGCGGCCGAAGGGTTGGGATGGAGCCGTCATGACCGCAGGGGATTGCTATCGCTTCTGCCTGTCCAATCCCCACGTCGACCTGGTACTCACGGGCCCGAAGAACCGTCAGCAGCTCCAGGAGAACCTTCATCACCTTCGGCAAAAGGGTCCCTTGTCAGAGGAAGAAATGCACTGGATCAGAGAGTTCGGGCAGGTTGTGCACCAGGCCAGTTCACGGTTTACCTTTAGATTCTAGCCTTTCTCTCTTATTAATGCATCTCAAGCGAAATGCCGACGCTCTTTTTCTTTCAGGAGCCGATTGTATCTGTTAGCCACCATCACGAGTTCACATTAAGATTGGCCAAATTTCAGAGGAGAACAAAGCATGGTCTCAATGGAGACTGCAACAGAAATCAAAGAGAAAACTTTGGCCATGGGAGCCAGGGCGGTAGGGATCGCATCAGTTGAGGCGATCAATCGCTTCGCTCCGCCTGCTCACAGACCGTCTGACCAGCTTAAGGGCGCTCAGAGTGTGGTGGTGCTTGGAGGAGGTGAGCCCACAGGAGGTGCGTGGAAAACTGGAACCAACAGGGTATTGGGAAGCATCGGCTACAACAGAGGTCAACTGGCGTCTTCGGCTCGCCAACTCTCTTACATCATCGAAGAGCGTTACGGATACTGCGCCATCCCTATTCCAACCGGGGACTGGGTAGGTCACTATCCCTATATGAGCTTGAAGGTCTGCGCGGAAATGGCAGGATTGGGAACCCGCTCCATGGCCGCCGGGATCCTGTTGAACCAGCAATACGGCCTGCTTTACTTCAACGGCGTTATCACCACCATGCCGCTTCCGGAAGACGGTCCATTGGAGAAGCCCGTCTGCCCGCACGACTCTTGCGTCCGTCTCTGGGAGAAGAAGCAGACGACGCCTTGTCTCTCTTCGTGCCCGGATTGCCTTTCGGGGGAGATTAAAGAGGGAAAGATTCACTGGATGGAATATCGTCAGGATTGTTGTTATCCCCGTGCACAAACAACCGCCATGGACGCCTTTAGGAAGCTCCTTCTGGAGGCGGTGAATGAGCCGGACTCTGAGCAACGTAAAGCCATCCTTTTTGGAAGCCACTTCACCCGGGCTGTCCGCAGCATGGCTTATTCAAGCGAGCTTTCGGCTCAGTGCTTCAACTGCTTGAAACGATGCCCTGTAGTTATGAAACGGGTTCGGAGGCTAAAGTAGATGATGGGGATCGTGAAAGAAATTTGCAGAGAAACAGCCTTTGCAGAACTTGAGAGGGGGAAGCAGCATGCCAGGATTTGTTTCTATGGATTTGTATAACCGTTATAAAGAGGATGTCTGGAAGCTGACGAACGCCAAACAGCGATTCGAGCCGGGAAAAACGAACCGGGGACTCACCGATAAAGAAATCGCCACCCGCCTGAAATTGACTGTTGAAGAAGTGATTGAGATTCGCTGCATTGCCGAAAACGACAAGATTTCTCTGGAAGCTCACCTGGATGCGGATGATACGAAAGAGAAGAGGTTCAGCCGTCCCCCTGGCAAGAAATGAAAATCAAGCATAATGAACTCGCCTGCGGCTGCAGGCTCATTTCGACATCCTGCGCCTCCCAAGCAAAGTGTGTGATCCCAAGCAGCACAGGTTAAGATAAGGCCTCGCAATGATTTGAAATCACCTCCCAAAGCGCAATAAGTCAATATCTCATGGACGCATCCCGCTCCAGCTCATGCAGCAGCTCGAGACTCCGCATGCGTGAAGAGCAGGTTGTGCCAGGCCCTTGTCCCCCTGATGATGCTCTTACTGGTTTTTTACGAGTTCGTAGAGCATTTCGGCTGCTTTATCGGCAAAAAGGGTATCGGTAATATGAGCGTCTACTTCTTTGACTTCCACTTCAGGCTTAAGGCGCTGCTTTAGAGTCTCAAAAAAAGCAAAATTTGCCTCCGCGTCGTCAAATTCTTTATCAACCCTATCGAGGATAGAGAGACCCCGCAGAGGAAGGATCACTGCCGTTTTTCCTACTCCGCTATTTATCTTCTCAGCCATCGCCTCTGCGACTTCTATCATTTCGTTCCGTTTTGTCCGCAAAACATAGATACCAGTTCCGTGAACGTGGATGTATTGGTGTTTAAATCGTTCCAAGATTTTGTCAGGCGATCCATAGATGATGTGGTCAATATTTCCAGGGGCTATGAGCTGAGGTATCCCTTTTCTGCCTGCCACCTCCAGCCTTATGGGGCCGGCATCACTCCACCCGTGATAAAGATGATCTACCACCTCGTTGGTGGACAGGTCGAAAACCCCCTGGATCAGACCTTGCTCAACCATCTCTTCCATAGCTCTTCCACCGCATCCATTAGCATGAAAGATGACTGTTTCATAACCCCTTCGCTCAAGCTCTTCCTTAACCAGAAGGGCACAGTTAGTCGTACCACCGAGGGTCGTGATCCCGATGAGTGGCTTTTCAGAGGTTTTGACTTCCGCAACAGCCGTCATTCCCATCACTGCACCGGCTGCTTGCCTAAGGGTAGCTTCGGTTATTCTGTTTAAACCTGCGATGTCCGCGATGGACGATATCATAACGATGTCTTTGGTGCTGATGTACGGGCGAGTATCGCCCGAAGCTATTGTGGAGAGCATAACCTTGGGCAGACCAAAAGGCAGGGCCCTCATTACTCTCGTACCTAGGGTTGTCCCCATGGTTCCCCCAAGAGATACAACACCACTTAGTTTGCCGGATTCATAGAGCTGCATGCAGATCGTTATCGCGCCGTCTGACATCATTTCCATCATGCGATTTTCTCGGCCGCTCTCTCCCAAAGAAACGATTTCCTCGATGTTGCTGCCAGCCGCCTTGGCAACTTCTTGCCGCGGATAATCAGGGGAGAAAATCAGCTTACCGCGCCATCCTGTTCCCACGTCGATTGTGACCACCAGATAGTTGTTCTTCTCGATTAAATTCTTTATGTAAAGAGACTCTTCTCCTTTCGTATCAAGAGTCCCAACAAGAGCAATGGTTTTTTTCATCTCGGTTTTCGCCCTAATTAAAGCGTTGAGGCACAGCTCCTTGCGGTATTTCCCTAGTCTTTTTTCGCGATCTTGGGTGTCTGTGGTGTCTCTGCCTGCACCGTCGTCTGGGTTTTTCCCGCCCTATCCAAGACCGGTGAGATCTTCACGCTGAAAGCCTCTCCGTCCACCTCCACGTTGAATTCCGTGGGGAAGTCGGTGGATGATAAGCTTACGGGTACCGTGGGTTTCGGTACGGGTTTCATGGCCTGCTTCGTGGATTCACCGCGCTTGAGCTGTACTCCAGGGATCACGATCCTGAGCAATAGATCGTCATCCGAAAGTTCCGGTCCGATTTCCGCACGCAACTCTTCAACGGTCTTAAGGTATCCCTCGGGCTTCCAGTGAAGAAATTCCTTGGTCCTCGGCGAGCTCATGACTCTGTCCATGACGTTCCGGTCTATAGGAATGACCGGCTCTCCGTAGTAGCCCAGAACGTACTTGATGGTCTCATCCGTTATCTGTTTATACCGCTCACCCGAGAGGATGTTCTCTATCGCCTGGGCCCCTACGATCTGAGAATAGGGTGTTGCCATTACAGGATATCCCAACTCCCTACGGACCTCGACGATCTCGTTCAGGATCTCCTCCAGACGATGCTCCATCCCAACCTCCCTTAGCTGCCGCGTGAGATTGGTCATCATCCCGCCGGGTACCTGATGCTCGAAATGGAAGAGGTCGTATTCCCTCGGTACGCCGATGGGCAGTCCTTCTTTTTCTGCAATCTTCCTAAAATGAGCAGAGACAGCCGCAAGGGCATCTTCATCCAGATCCGGTGAATAACCCATCCGTCGAGCATTTCTCACGATGGTTTCTGTGGCCGGCAGGGACGTGCCATTGGCGAGAGGGGCAACTGCTGTGTGCACGGTTGTGACCCCTGCTTTTATCGCTTCAAGATAGCAGAGAGGAGCAAGTCCTGAATTGCAATGGGAGTGAAACTCAAGGGGAATA
>Ga0113563_10002016_pt1 | contig 12009 bp, 13 predicted proteins | sample Mud3Dept3metaG_FD_80117 | JGI IMG/M metagenome (GOLD analysis project Ga0113563, IMG submission 80117) | Freshwater wetland microbial communities from Ohio, USA, analyzing the effect of biotic and abiotic controls - Mud 3 Core 4 Depth 3... | ecosystem: Environmental > Aquatic > Freshwater >...
AGGATGTCGGCGGCGTGCAGCAGATCCGTGTCGATCGACACGCTTCCCTCGTATTCGAGATTGGCCTCGGTCACGGTCGCCCGGTGGATCTTCGACTTGAGCATCGTGCGTTTCATCGGGGGGGTCCTTCCGCATCGTGCCGCCGGAGAAGCACGCGGTTGTCGATCAAACGGACTTCTCCGCTGGCGGCCCGTGGAGAGGGGAAGCGGACGGCGAGCGCGAGCAGCGCCGGCCCGTCGATCGCGGCGCATTCGGCCAGTGTGTCGGGGTGTCTCAATTCGGCGTAGTCGAGGCGGGCGTGAGGCGCGCGGCCGATTTCCTTGCGCACCTGCTCGAGCAGCGCCGCGGCCGAGCGCTCGCCCGCCAGGGCGGCTGCTTCGGCGGCGTCGAGCGCGCCCACCAGGGCGAGCGCCTCGGCGCGCATCGCCGCGTCGAGATAGACGTTGCGACTCGACATCGCGAGCCCGTCCGGCTCGCGCACGATCGGCGCGCCGACGATCTCGACGCCGAGCAGCAGATCGCGTGCCAGACGCCGCACCACCTGGAGCTGTTGGAAGTCCTTCTCGCCGAATATCGCGAGGTGCGGGCGAGCGGCGGCCAGCAGCTTCGTCACCACGGTCGCGACGCCGCGAAAGAAGTGCGGGCGCGAGGCGCCGCAGAGCGGCTTCGCGAGTTCCGCCACCTCGACGAAGGTCTGGGCTCCGTCGGGATACAACTCGGCGGCCGCGGGCGCGAAGACGACGTCCACATCCGCCGCGCGACAGCGCGCGAGATCCGCGTCGAGCGTTCGCGGATAGCTCGCGAGGTCTTCGCTGGGACCGAACTGGGTCGGGTTCACGAAGATCGACACGATCACCAGATCGGCGCGCCGCCGCGCCAGCGCGACGAGCGCGAGATGGCCGTCGTGCAACGCGCCCATCGTGGGCACCAGCGCCACCCGTCGCCCCGCTGCGCGCGCCGCTTCCGAGAGCGCGCGCAGTTCTTGCACGGTTCGAACGACCTGCATCAGCGGGCCTGACGACTCGGAGCGCCAGCCGCCTTGCGCCCCGCGTCGTAGCCGTGCTCTTCGGCCGGGAACTTCTGCGCCGCGACATCCTCGGCGAAGCTGCGCGCCGCCTTCGCGGCCGCCGCCCCGAGATCGGCGTACTGCTTGACGAAGCTCGGTGTCCAGTCGTTGAGACCGAGCATGTCGTGCATCACCAGCACCTGTCCGTCGCAATGCGGCCCGGCGCCGATCCCGATCGTCGGGATCTCGAGCTTGCGTGTGATCTCGGCGGCCAGATCGACCGGCATGCCTTCGAGAACGACCGCAAAGGCGCCCGCCTGCTGCACGGCCTCGGCGTCGGCGATCACCCGCGCGCGCTCGTCGGCCGTGCGGCCCTGCACGCGGAAGCCGCCCATGCGATGAACCGCCTGCGGCGTGAGTCCCACGTGGCCCATCACCGGAATCTCGGCGCGCGCGATGCGCGCGATCGCCTCGGCGACGGCGAGCCCGCCTTCGAGCTTCACCGCTTGCGCACCGCCGTCCTTCACCAGCCGGATCGCGCTGCGCACGGCGTCCTCGGACGACACCTGGTACGAGCCGAACGGCATGTCGCCGACGACCAGCGCGTGGCGACAGCCGCGCGCGACGAGTCGCGTGTGATAGACGACCTCGTCGAGCGTCACCGGGAGCGTCGTGTCGTGACCCTGCACGACGTTGCCGAGGCTGTCGCCAACGAGGATCACGTCGATGCCAGCCTGGTCGAAAATGCGGGCGAAGGCGAAGTCGTAGGCGGTGAGCATCGCGATGCGCTCCGCGCGCCGCTTGCGAGCGGCGAGCGTGCGCACGGTCACACGGTGTTCACGGGACGAAGAGACGGAAATCGTCGACATGGGGGCTGCCTCCGGCGGCCCGCCGCGACGAAACCCCGGCGCATTGCGCCGAGGCTCCAGGCCCGAGTGACGCCGAAAACAAAAAACGCGCCCGCCGGTCGATGCCGGAGGCGCGTCGAATCGCGCAGGGACGCCGCGGGTCGCAAGGGAAACGACGACGCTGCGTGCGAGATCCGCTCGGCTCACCTCCGTCTCGGTCTGCCGGAGCAGATCCAAGCGATGGTTTGCTGGGGCTCGTCCTTCGTCTCGTCGGGCCTGTTCGCGAGGGCCCGAGTCGTCCTTCTGTAGGCGCTCGATGAAGATCGCACCTTGCGATTCCCCTCGAGCCGGTCGGGAGGGTACGAACGCGTGCGCTGGTGTCAACAGCGGCGCGGACTACTCGCGTTCCGCTTCCCGAACGAAGCGCGTGATCCGCTCGCGATCGGTCTCATCGACCACCTCGAAGCGCACGCCGGTCTCGAGGAAGCGCGCCTCGGCTTCGGGATCGTCGTCCTCGCGCCACGTCACCCGGCCCCGCGCCCGAACCGTGCCGTCCTCGCCCGGCAATGCGAACGCGACCGTGACGCCCTCGCCCACCGCGAGTCGCAATCGGGCGTGCAGGCAGACGCCGCCCGGCGACAGATTCGTCGCGTACTCGAGCGCGGCTTCGCCGTCGCGGCGGAAGACCTGCACGGCGATCGGAACCGCGAGATCGAGGCGCGGCTCGAAGAGCAATCGGCTCGCGTTCGGCTCAGGCGCGGGCGTTGCTGAGCGCGCGGGCGAGCGCAAGGAGCGCCGCGGGCTCCTGCTGTTCGGCGCGCGCCCGGTGCTCGATCCCGAGTCGGTCGAGGACGCCATGCAGAACCTCCATCGCCGGCGCCGGGTCGAGCCCCGTGCGAAGTGCATTCGGGAGCGTCTTCCGCCGCGTCCCGAACGCGGCGCGCACCACCCGCTCGACCTCGGCCAATTCATCGGCAGCCAGCGGCGCCGGGTCGAGGGGGATTGCGCGCACCAGGGTCGAGGTCACCTGCGGGACCGGGAAGAAGCAGTTGGGCGGCAGGTCACGCACCCTCTCGAGTCGCACGGTGAGCGCGTGCAGGACCGCGAGCGAGCCGTAGTCGCGGGTGCCGGGCTTCCCGGCGAGCCGCGCGGCGACCTCGCGCTGCACCAGCACCAGCCAGCCCGCGAGCACCCCGCGCAAGTCGAGAAGTCGGCGCAGCAGCGGCGTCGAGATCGCGTAGGGGAGGTTCGCGACCACCCGCACCGGCGCGCCGAGTCGCGCAGCGAGCGTCGCGAGATCGACCTCGAGCGCGTCGGCGTGCAGCACCTCGACGTGCGGAGGCAACTCGCCCTCTTCGCGCAGCGCGCGCACCAGACCGGCGTCGATCTCGATCGCGACGACGCGCCGCGCGCGCGCCGCCAGCGCGTGCGTCAGGACCCCGAGGCCGGGCCCGATCTCGATCACCGCGTCCCCCGCACCGACCGGCGCGGCCTCGGCAATCTGGTCGGCGATGCGCGCGTCGGTGAGGAAGTTCTGGCCGCGGGTCTTGTGCGCGTGCAAGCCGCGCCGCGCGAGCGTGGCGCGGACCTCCGAGCGACTCAACGCGCGTGGACCGGCGCGCGCGCGAACGTGCCGAGTCCCGCGCCGTCGAACTCGCCGCGCAGCAGCAGGCGCGCGCCGGCCGCAGCGATCATCGCGGCGTTGTCGGTGCAGAGCGCGAGCGGCGGGAAGACGGCGAGGAAGCGGTCGGCGCGCGCAGCCGCCTCGATTTCGCGGCGCAGACGCTGGTTCGCCGCAACGCCCCCTACGACCGCGAGCCGCCCGAGGCCCTCGCGCCGGAGCGCGCGCCGAGCCTTCGTGACGAGCACGTCGGTCGCCGCGGCCTGGAACGACGCCGCGAGGTCCGCGACGTCGCGCGCCGCGAGCGCTCCCGCGGCGCGGCGCTTTTCCACCTGGAGCGCCACCGCGGTCTTCAGGCCGCTGTACGAAAAATCGAGGTTCGGTTCGCCCAACATCGGACGTGGGAACGCGATCGCGCGCTCGTCGCCCGCCTCGGCTTCGCGAGCGACGGCGGGACCGCCCGGATAGGAGAGCCCGAGCAGCTTGGCGACCTTGTCGAAGGCCTCGCCGACGGCGTCGTCGAGCGTCTCGCCGAGCAGTGCAGGCGGACCGTCGGCTTCGATGCGGTACAGCGCGGTGTGTCCCCCCGAGACGACGAGCCCGAGATACGGCGCTGCGAGCCGCTCGTCGGCGAGTTCGGCAGACGCCAGATGGCCGGCGACATGATGCACGCCGACGACGGGAACTCCTTGGCGCATCGCCAGCGCCTTGCCGAAGCAGAGCCCGACGAGCAGCGAACCGACGAGGCCGGGTCCCGCCGTCACGGCGACGCCGCCGAGCTGCGCGGGCGTCACGTTCGCGCAGCGCAGCGCCTCGCCCACCACCTGCGACACCCATCGCACGTGGTCGCGCGAAGCCAGCTCCGGCACCACGCCACCATAGGGCGCGTGCACCGCGATCTGCGCATGGACGACCGACGCGAGGATCTCGCGCCCGCGCACGACGGCCGCAGCCATTTCGTCGCACGAACTTTCGATCCCGAGAACGAGGGGAGCCTTCAGGAGCGGGTCATCCCATCCGGCGTTCGAGGCGTTCCTGCTCCGACTTGCAATCGATGCACAGCTCGGCGACCGGCCGCGCATCGAGGCGCTTGATGCCGATCTCCTCGCCGCAGCTCTCGCAGAGGCCGTACTTGTTGGCCTCGATCTTGGCGAGTGCCTGGTCGATCTTGCTGATCAGCCCGCGCTCGCGCTCGCGCAGCCGCCCGAGGAACGCCAGGTTGATCTCCGACGAGGCGGCGTCCATCTCGTCGGGAAAGTCGTCGGGGTCGAGGTGGATGTCGCCGGCGAGCGCGCGACGTGCGTTCTCGATCAGCAGCGCGCGCTGCATGGTGAGGAGCTTCCGGAATTTGTCGAGGTCGCGCTTCCTCAACTCGTTTCTTCTCCCGTTGGAACGGTTCCCGCTTCCAGTTCGAGTCTGCTTCGATTCCGCTTCGATTCCGACGTGATTCCGATTTCGTGATCGCTTCCGCGATCGAGGGCGCCGTCGACTAGCCGCGATTGCCCAGTAGCTCGAGTTGCTTCTTCGCTTCCCCGGCACGCGCCGAGTTCGGATACTCGGCAACCACCCGCTCGAATGCCTTGCTTGCCGCCTTCGCGTAGCCGGGACCCAGCTTCAGCAGCGCCTCACCCTGGCGGTAGAGGGCGTCTGCCGACTTGTCGCCCTCCGGGTAGCGTGCGACCACGTCGTCGAAACGCAGCACGGCCGATTTGTAGTCGCCCTTCTTGAAATGACACTCCGCCATCCAGTACGCGGCGTCGTCGGCGTAGGGCGAAGCCGGGTAAGTCTGCAAGAAGCTGCGGAATCGGTCAATGCACGCATCATAATCGCCACTGCGGTAGGTCGCGTGTGCATCTCGGTACGCCGAAACCTCCTGCACGGATGCGCCCGCCTCGACGCGCTCCGCCACCGGCGCGACCGCTGCGCTCGTCGACGCCGCGGGCGCCGCGTCCGCTTCCCGACCCGGCGACACCGGGGGTTGCGTCGGTGCGGCCGGTGCTGCGTCAGGCGCCCTGCTCGCGGCCCCTTCGTCGACGGGCAGCGACGCCGCGGGCGCACCCGACGCGTCCCGACGCGCGAGCCTGGCCTCTTCGAGCGCGCGGCCCGCGTCGTGCTGCGCTTCGTCCAGCCTGCCCTCGACGTTCGCGATGCGTCGTTCCAGTCCGTCGATCTGAGCGCGCAGATCGGCGACGCGCTCAGTGCTTCCCGGACCGCCCCCGCGCTTCAGCTGCGAGACGTCGCGTTCGAGCTTGCGGTGCTCTGCGACCGAGACGCAGCCCGCCTGCAGGACGCCGATCAGCGCCGCGACGACGATTGCGACGAGCGATCGTGCCACCGGACTAGCGCGCATGATGTCTCCTTCAATGCGGGTACGGCCCCCAGCACGGGTGCGTGTCGTCGCCCGCGGCTTCGGTGAGCCGGCGCGGATTCTCGCCGTCGAGATCGACTACGTAAACATCGGCCTTGCCACGGCGTTGCGAATGAAAGGCGAGCTTGCGCGAGTCGGGAGCCCAGCTCGGCGCTTCGTCGCTGCGGGGATTCGTGACGACGGGCACGTTGGTGCGGCCCTCGGGGTCGATCACCCAGATGTCGAACTGACCGCCGACGCGCGTCTCGTAGGCGATCCAGCGCCCGTCTGGCGACCAGGCCGGCGCCGTGTTGTAGGCGCCGTCGAAGCTGAGGCGCCGCTGGCCGGTGCCGTCGGCGTTCATCACGTAGAGCTGGGGCGAACCGGTGCGGTCCGACACGAACGCGATGCGCGAAGCGTCGGGCGACCAGGTCGGCGAGAGATCGATCGCCTTGTGGTTGGTGAGGCGCCGCAGATTCCTGCCGTCGGCGTCCACCGTGAAGATCTCGGGCGCGCCGTCGACGCTGATCACCACGGCGAGGCGCGCACCGCGCGGGTCGTAGACACCGCGGTAGACGGCGCGATCGGCGTCGAGCGTCTCGAGCAGCCGGCCCGCCTTCTCGCCGCCACCCCGCACGACGCGAAACAGGTGCGGCGAGCGGCGAAAGGCGTACGACATGTAGACGATCGCGTTGCCGTCGGCCGACCAGGACGGGAACGCGTTGATCGACTTGTTGCGGGTCGCCGCGCGCTGATCGCCCCCCATCGCGTTCATCACATGGATCTCGGCGTTGCCGCTGCGCGACGAGACGTACGCGATCTCGGTGCTCGCCACGCCGCGTTTGCCGGTGAACGCTTCGACGACGTCGTCGGCGATGCGCCGTGCGATGCGGGACGCGTCGCCCGCTCCGCCGCGCTGGGTCCGGGTCAGCAACGAGCGGCAACGGGCCACGTCCCAGACGCGGAACTCGATCTCGGCGCCGCTGCCGCCGCTCCGCGTCACGCCTTCGAGGAAGGCGTCGGCGCCGATCTGGCTCCACTCGGAACACGCGAGCGAGTCGGAGAGCGCAGCGGTCTCGCGCGGCCCGAGGAACGCCGCGGGATCGACCGACGCAAACAGGCCGGAGAACTCGAGCGCGCCCAGGATGTCGGTGCGCAGCGTCGCGACGTCGATCGCGCGCGCGCCCGGCGCGAAGTGCTGAACTGCGATGCGGAACGCCTTGCCGCCCGCATCGGTCACGATCACCGGCGGACGCTCGGATTCCTGCGCGCGCGCCGGATCGGCGAGAAGCGATCCGAGCGCAAACGAGATCGCGACGATACGCCACGCACGCGTCAACCGAGATCCTCCGGACGGAACACGAACGGCCAGGTACCCGGCTCCGGCGGCGGCGGCAACGGGCTCGCCTTCTGGACGGCGCGGACGACGCTCTCGTCGTACCAGGGATTGCCGGAGCGTCGGGTGACTTTCGGCGCGGAGAGAACGTTGCCCTGCGCGTCCAGCTCGACGTCGATTTGCGTCTCGAGCGGCTCCCGCCGCAGGCCGGCCGGTAGCACCCAGGCCTGCCGCACGTGCAGGCGCGCGGCGCGCAGCCAGGACGCCACCTCGGGCGCGACGGCGGCGGTGCCCGACGCGCGCGCCGCCGGCGTCGTGGCGGTTCCGCCCGCCCCCGGCTTCTCGGCGCTCGCGGTCCGCGTCGGGCGCTCGACGCGGTCGGGACGACTCTCACCCCGCTCGGCGCGCAAGCCGGAGAGCACGTCGTCGTAGGATTCCTGCGGCTTGGGCGGAGGCGGCTTCGGGGGCGGCGGCTTCGGCTCCGCCCGCGGCTTGGGTTCCGGCTCGGGCTTGGGCTCGGGCTCCGCCTTCGCCTTCGGCTTCTCGGGCTCGCGCTGCGGCGTCTTCGGGATCACCGTCTCGTTCTTGGGCGGAGGAGGAGGCGGCGGCTTCGGCGGCGGGGGTCTGGGCGCTTCGGCGACCGGCGGCGCAGCCGGGACCGGCTGCGCTGCGGCCGGCTCGGGGGGCGGAGGGAGCGGCTTCGGCCTCGCGGGTCGGGGCGACGACGCGGGCTTCCCCGCCGCCGCAGGCGCGGCCATCGCCACCAGGTCGACCGTGATGACGCCGGGCAACTCCGCGCTCCTTGGCGCCGGCACCCACAGCAACGCCGCGACGACGATCCCGTGGCCAAATGCCGAGACGAAGAGCCAGCGCCGCAGCTCGCGCCGTCGGGCCTCCTCGACGCCGCCACCGGCCGTGCTCGCGCGCCCCGCCAGGGCCCTAACCCTCGGGCTCGGTGACGATGCCGAGCTTGGTGGCGCCGGCGTTGCGGGCGGCCGCCATCGCCTTGGCGACGATCCCGTACGGCGCCTCGCGGTCCGCGCGCAGATACAGATCCTTGTCGCCGCGCGAGGCGAAGACGGCGCGCAGCTTCGCAACGAGATCGCCGCTCGCGATCTCCTGCTTGCCGAGGAAGGTCTTGCCGTCGCGCTGGACGCTGAGCACCAGGGGTTCCTGCTCGAGTCGCAGCACTTCCGTCGTCGTCTGCGGCAGGTCGACGTCGATGCCCTGCTGCATCAGCGGCGCGGTCACCATGAAGATGATGAGCAACACCAGCATCACGTCGACGAACGGCGTGACGTTGATCTCGGAAATCACCGCGCCGCCGTCGCGTCGGATTGCGCCCATGAAACTAGGGCCCCGCCGCGCGCGGTTCGTCGGCCGGGCGCGCGCCGCGAACGCGCAGGTCGGCAAGGAACTCTTCGGCGAACAGGTCGATGCGATCGCCGAGGCGCCGCAGCTCGCCGACGAAATGGTTGTAGAAGATCGTCGCCGGGATCGCGGCGGCGAGGCCGACGGCCGTCGCGATCAGCGCCTCGGCGATGCCGGGCGCTACGACGGCGAGACTCGCGGAACCCGCCCTCCCGATTTCCTCGAAGGCCGTGATGATGCCGATCACGGTGCCGAAGAGGCCGACGAACGGCGCCGCACTGCCGGTCGTCGCGAGGAACTCGAGACCGCGCTCCAGCCGGTGGGTCTCGCGCGACGCCGTCCACGAAATCTGTCGCTCGACCGCGCGGCGCTGCAGATCGCCGAGTCCGCTCGACAGCGAGCGACCCGCGTAGCGCGCGATGCGCCCGAGTTCTCCGTACGCTTCGAGAAAGACCTGTGCGATCGGGCTGTGCAGGAGTTCGCGCGCGACTTCGTGCGCCGCGTCGAACGATCCCTCGTGATATGCCTCGAGGAACGCCTCGCTATCCTGGGCCGCCCGACGAAGCTCGCGCCATTTGAACGCGATGATCGCCCACGACACGACTGAAGCGACGGCTAACGCAAGGAGGACGAGCTTGACGATCCATCCGGCCTGACCGACCAGCCGGAGAATGTCGAGACTCGCGAGACGCACCCCCCAGTCCGCCCCGACGAGAAGCAGTCCCATGGCCCTCTCTATTTTGATGTCGGGCCAGCTTAGGAGACGCTGCGCAGCCAATCAATTGCGAGCGTGGAGGAATGATGAAGGTCACGGTCGAAGTCCAGGAACCGAATCGCGCTGGAGCGGAGCTGCTGGCGATCGCGCTGACGACGCTCGGCAGCGCCGCGCGACTTCCTGCGCGCGTCGCAGCGGTGGATCGCGCGCTCGGCGGCCAGATCCACGATGTCGTGAAGAGCGGCGACTTCCGCGGCCGCAAGGGCGAGACGCTTGTGCTCTTCGGGCGTGGTCGCGGCGCTCCGCGACGCGTGTTGCTGGCCGGCCTCGGCGATGCCGAGAAGGTCGACATCGAGGCGCTGCGCCAGTTCGGGGGGCGCGCCGTGGCCGCAGCGGGTGCGCGGCGCGTGCGCTCGCTCGCGATCGCGGTGCCGTCGTCGAAGCGCGTGAAGACCAGCGATGCCGTCCGCGCGCTGGCCGAAGCGACGCTGCTGGCGGCGCACCGTCCCGACACCTGGCGCACCAAGAAGGACGACGCTCCCCCCGCGCTGGCGCGGGTGTCGCTCCACGTCGAGCGCGAAGGCGAGTTGCGCGCAGCGCGCGACGCGGCTTCGCTCGGCGCGACGCTCGCGGAGTGCCAGAACGTCGCGCGTCGGCTCTCCAACGAGCCCGCCAACGTCATGTCGCCCACGACCCTCGCCGCCGAAGCGCGCAAGGTGGCGCACGAGGTGGGACTCCGCTGCCGCGTGCTCGACGTCGCCGAACTGCGCAAACGCAAGATGGGTGCGCTGCTCGGCGTTGGTCAGGGCAGCATCCACCCGCCGCGACTCGTCGTGCTGGAGCATGCGCCGCGGCGTGGCGCCCGGAGTCGTCCGACCGTGTGCATCATCGGCAAGGGCATCACCTTCGACTCGGGCGGCATCTCGATCAAACCGTCGAGCGGCATGCACGACATGAAGCACGACATGTCGGGCGCGGCAGCGGTGGTGGGAATCTTGCGCGCCGTCGCGCTGCTCGATCTGCCGCTGCACGTGGTAGGCATCCTGGCGGCTGCCGAGAACATGCCCGGCGGCAACGCCTACCGGCCGGGTGACATCCTCACTTCGATGTCCGGGCAGACGATCGAGATCCAGAACACCGACGCCGAAGGACGCCTCGTCCTGTGCGATGCGATCCACTTCGCGAAGACCCAATTCGAGCCGGATGCGATCATCGACCTGGCAACGCTCACCGGGGCTTGCGTCGTCGCACTCGGAAGCTGGACTTCGGGGCTCTTCAGCAACCACGACCGCCTCGCCGACGCGATCGCGCGCGCGGGCCAGGCGACCGGCGAACGCGCCTGGCGGATGCCGATGGCCGACGCGCACCGCGACGAGATGCGCAGTCAAGTCGCCGACCTCAAGAACGTCAGCGGCAGCCGGGACGGAGGCGCGAGCACGGCGGCGGCGTTCCTGTCGGCGTTCGTCGGGGAGACGCCCTGGGCACATCTCGACATCGCGGGCACCGCGTACACGGGCAAGCAGGGACCCTGTCAGCCCTACGGCGCAACGGGCGTCGGCGTGCGTCTCGTGACCGAATTGCTGCAGGGATGGCCGAGCGCGGGCGTGGTTTGACCTGCGCCGCGCGTTTCTTATGTTCCGCGCCCAAATCCCGCCCGAATGGACGCGCGTTGCCGGCGTCAAAGGGCACGAAGGTTGTTCGGCTCGTTTGTCGATCGTGTCACGAGTCGAGACCGGGCAGAGTACGAGGAGATGCATCGATGCTTCGGAACCTGGTTCGGAATGTGTTGCTCGGCAACGCGTCGCTCGTGATGGTTGGCCTGGCGCTGGCCGTTGCGCCGATCGCCGCGAACGCCGCGGGCGACGCCACGAAAGGCAAGGCGTTGTTCGAGACGAACTGCGCAACCTGCCACGGCGTATCGGGCAAGGGCGATGGCCCGGTGGGGATTGCGCTCCCGGAGCCGAAGCCGCGCGACTTCACCAAGGCCGAGTTCAAGTTCGACACCGACAAGGACGGCAAGATGGGTACCGACGCCGACCTCGTCAACGTCGTGAAGACCGGCGCAGCCGCCTACGGCGGCAACCCGCTGATGGCGCCCTGGGCCCAACTGCCCGAAGCCGACATCGTGAACATCATCGCGTACGTCCGCACGTTCCATAAGTAGAGCGACGCAACGAGCATTGCGGAACCGGGCCGCGTACAGCGCGCGGCCCGGTTCTCGTTTCACGCTCTGCTAGCCTCGCTTCGTGAGTCCCCGCGAGTCCAGCGTCTCGCCGCCGGTCGAACCGGCAAGCGGTGCCATCGCGCCGCTCGACGCATCGAGATCGACCCTTCCCGCAGCGCCCGAACCGAAGCACCGCGACCTCGAGCGCAGCGACGCGCTCTCGCGTTACTTCTCCCAACTCCGCGAGCACGCCCCGATCTCGCGCGAAGAAGAGCACGAGCTGGCGGTGCGCTGGGTCGAGCAAGGCGACGCCCAGGCGGCCAAGCGTCTCGTGCTCGCGAACCTGCGGCTGGTCGTGAAGATCGCGATGGAATACCGCCGCACCTGGACCAACGTGCTCGACCTGATCCAGGAGGGAAACGTCGGCCTGTTGCAGGCGGTACAGCGCTTCGATCCGTACCAGGGCGTGAAGCTCTCTTCCTACGCGGCGTATTGGATCCGCGCCTACGTCCTCAAGTACCTGCTCGACAACATCCGCATGGTGCGACTCGGCACCACGCGCGCCCAGCGCAAGCTCTTCTTCCGGCTGAACAAGGAGAAG
>Ga0113563_10002019_pt1 | contig 12001 bp, 7 predicted proteins | sample Mud3Dept3metaG_FD_80117 | JGI IMG/M metagenome (GOLD analysis project Ga0113563, IMG submission 80117) | Freshwater wetland microbial communities from Ohio, USA, analyzing the effect of biotic and abiotic controls - Mud 3 Core 4 Depth 3... | ecosystem: Environmental > Aquatic > Freshwater >...
GCCAGCGGCGGAGAGCGACCAACTGACAGTTTGTGGAGCGAATATCGGTATGATTGCCGCACTATTTTTTGTTGGCTGGCTATTAAAGGGTCAGCAAGGGATGAAGCAATGATAAGGTTAATCCACCACTTGTCAAGTCAGTTGATCCAGCTTTTCCTCGCTTCCAGCATCATTGTGGCGTCTGCGTGTACATCCAGTATAAAAAATATCCAATCGCCTGCACCTTTTCCGACTTATACGAATACACCCATGAATTCGTTTGCGCCAACTCTGACACAAGCTCAAAAGACGATACCGACGAAAACGAGCACACCAAAGCCAACTAACACACCGGAGCCATCGCCAACAACAGCCAACCTACACGTCCCCGAGGCGTCACCGGCGCAACCATCTGGGTCAATTGTTTATTATTATTTTGTGCCGGTTGAAAACGAAATTCCGCCTGAGGGAAGCGTGGTAATTATGCCGGATGTCTTGATCTTGGGACCGGCGCAATCCGATCTAGCCCGTAGCCCCGATACTGCTACAAATATTCGCTCGGCTTTACAAGCCATGGTTGATGATCCGCGTAATGCGTGGACAAGCACTGATGTAGGTGTCACCAGCGTCACTGTCAGGGATGGGGTGGCCAACGTGGTTCTGGAAGGCGAATATTTTGGAGCAGGCGATGTCGTCCTCATTGCTGCGCGAGCACAGATTCTCTTGACGGTTTTTGCCGAAGCCTCGGTGCAGACCGCCATGATCACCCTCAACGGGAAAAATATTGCCAATCTTGGGATCAGTCACACCCGTGAGGCCAAACCTGCCGACTACAAGGTTACCAGGGCTGAAATCGAAACCTTTATGGCAGAAAATGCCTATAAAATGCCATCAGCTAAACAAGAAAGTTCCGAAAATTTACAGACAATAAATCTTCAAGGAATATGGCAGCGAAATAGAAGCATGGCTGCAGGTTGGGCTGATCGATATCATTTTTACCCATCTGGAATGTTTCATTACTATCCGAATGAAATGACTTGTAGCCAGGAAAAGATTGAAAAAGTTGGTACCTGGAAGTATGAAATGGATGTATTAACTCTGACAACGATAAAAAAGATCATTCAAAGTCTTGAAATGTATCCTGGTGGATTATGCCATGTTATCGGAAGGGATGAAGTAAAGTTAATAAAACCGAGCATTGAACAATATACTATCGTAGATCACGGAACCCAAGCAGGTGATTTGTACCCCAGCATATCCATAAATGATCTATTATTCTGGAAATTTAGTGAAGATGCATCAAGCTATGGGGATGAGAAATTTCCAGAATAATATGAAGTTCACCTGCTGTAAAAACGAGATTGTGAGAAATTTCATTTTGTCTTGTGGAGTGGGACGATCGGCGGTAGCAGGAACTTACCGGACTTTTAAAAGTTGCAGGCCGTCTTGAGCTATACACTGTTGGGTGCTGACCAAAATGGCCGGAGCTAGCTGACTACTGCATAATGGTTATCCGGTCGTCAGCAATTCAAACCTTGGGCAGCGGGCGCAGGTTGAACCTGTTTATCGGAATTAGTCGAAAACATTCGTAAAATGTTATACCACTTCGGTGTGCTCGCCGAAGAACTTGCCTGGCAGTTCGTTCCCACCTCAGAGCCAGTCTCCGGTTTTGCATTTCCACCGTCATTAACCACAGCCGGTGGTAAGTAAGATTCGTACAATGCTGCCTGTATTGCAACGTAGTGTGTCATGCCGTCGATCCACCACTTCCCGCCATTGATCGAAGCAACACATGCTAAAGCCCCCAATATCAAAAGGATATCTAATACCACATAAATAAGTCTGCGCATGAATAGATTTCTCTCTTTGGCGTATACTTGAGTAGATGATACAGATATATTATATCTATATTATATTATTAATCAAGGCTCGTCGGTTATCAGTCGAATCCCACTTCACAGGGCAACGCCGCTGCTTGCTGGTATAAAGAAGTCGCTTCACCCCTGCGGTTTTTTGCGTTCAAGGCGATTCCAAGGTGGTGCAGCCCGCTCAACTCCTCTACCAGCGTCAGCGGGGTCAAGGCACGTACGCAATTAGATTCAGGACAAAAGGGCCGGGTCTGTTTGGGACCCAGCCCTTTCTATTCATATGGTGAAGTTGCTAAAAACTACGGCGTAAACTGGCTGATGAAGGTTGACCAGTTGCCAAGCGCCGTCCTCAGCCCAGGACCGTGGGAAGCGCCCGCGCAGGTGCCCAGCAAGTTATCGCCGCTTCCGCCTACAAAGAATGGGCCGCCCCAGGTTGTGTAATCGCAGGCATTGGCAATGTACTCACTGGCGATCCAGATCGAGTTGCCGTCCACGGCGGTGTAACCATAATCGCCCCAACGGGTGCGCGGCGGGCTGCCGACCTGCGACTTGTAGCTGGTGAAGCCATCATCCTGAGCCTGGCCTGTGCCGCCGGGAACGACATTCCACGGGCCAACGCCGATGATCGCATCAATCGGCGCGAATGCTACGCTTGGATTCAACGTGTCGCCGGTGGCGGTGAATGCCATCACACCGCGACCGCTCGTGGTGACGCCGATCGCCGGGTACGTGAAGTCATAGCCGGCGGCGCCGAGATAACCCTGCAGACTAACCTTGCCCGCTTTCGGATTGACGATGAACCAGGCAATACCGGCGCGCTGTGGTCCGCCGTCTGGGTTGAGCGCCGTGTCGAGCGCGCCCCACAGCTTGCCGTTAGCGTAGATCACCTGCTGCATGCGGGTGTCGTTCGAGTCAGGCGTCGAGATGACCTCGTTGTGCGCCGGCTGGCCGCCGAACAAGAGCCGCCAGCAGCCTGTTCCGGCGACGGTCACAGTCGTCGTGTCGTTAATACAAAAACCCTGTGACGTGTCCGTCGTCGCCAAGCTGCCCGAGCCGGGTTGTTGCTGCTTTGGCGGAATGGCATACTGGTTCACGGCGAGGATATTGTTGCTTAAACTGAGCGCCGGCGAGGCTGTGTTGAGCGAGGCGGTGTTCGTCAACGACCAGACGACCAGTTGGTTCGAGGTATAGTTGCCGCCAGTTCCGGCTACTGGGTGCGTCGCCTCATCGGCAGCGTTTGAGCTCAGGAAGTATTCAGTGCCTCCGCCGCTTGTGTTGAACTGGGTGCCGGGCGACTGCGCCGGCCAGACGGTAAAGCCCGGCTGCGTTGCGCCGGTATCGCTCGGCGCGTTGACCATGCCGGATGTGTCGATGTGCACCATCGTCACACTGGCGGCGCCAGCGGCGAGCTGCGCCTTCGAGAAGGCGTAGATCTGCGCCCCGCTGAAGCCGTTGCAGCACCACGGGTATGCGTTCGTTGTAATGTAGAAACCGTTCGCATCAGCGCCGATATGGGGATAGTCGCCCAGGTACGGGCCGGGGTTAACGCCGCCCGTATTCGTTCCGTCGTTCGTAACGTCGATGCGATAGATATTCCAAAGACCGGTTGGGTCCGCTGTTTGGCTGACGGCGATGTCGAGATGGTTCACATTCGTGAACGCGCCGTTCGGGAATGTCTCGAGCGTCAGTACGACAACGAAGAAGCGCTGCGTCGCTGCATCGTACAGACAACTCGGATCAGTAACAAACTGTGCACGGACGCCCGTGCTGCGATTGATCGCCGGGACGTAGCCATAAAAGGAGTTCAGGTCAACGGCATGGTTTACGTTCCTTGGAAATCCGCTTACGATGTTAGTGGCGGTATTGTCCGGCAGAACCGATTGCCCGGAGGTGTTAAAAACGTTGAGGACATCGTTAACGGCTTCGACTACGTATCCATTGCCGACACAAAGCGCCTGATCGGGCGGTTCTACCGTGAATTGGTTTCCGCCGCGTGCGTAGCGCTGTTGGTACAAATTCAAGCCTTGAAAGCCCGTATTAAACTGCGGGTTCGACTTGGCTTTCTGGCCGCTGTTCACAGAAACGCCATTGCCGGTGCCAGTCGAGAGACTGCGATTGACGATCGTACCGGGATAAGGACCGGGTCCAGTCGGCTCATCCATCTGTCCGGGAAACTCAGCTTGCGTTACATCATTCGCGCTGGATGGCGTATAGTCTCCGGTCTGGGGAGATGATGTGCCACCGGCTGGGATCTGGCGTGTGCTTCCTGCACCTTGGGCAAAAGCGCCGGCCGGCGCAAACCCGATTGCTACTGCAAGCAGTGCAATCGCCACAATCACCGAGAATACTGTTCGGAATTTCATACAAAACCTCCATCTGAAGTATGTGTAATAGAAAATCGATACGTTAATAGATAGAATCGCGTTCGCGCTGCGTGCAACCAGCGACTCATACAGTAAATCAAGACCTCAGTTGGCTGGGCTGGACTTCGCCAGTAGTTTCTCCCTTTTTTGCGATTTAGATTTCCCTGCATAATCAGGTAAATTCTATCTCATATAGAATATTTAGTTATTAATGTATTTAGAAAACCTTATAAAGGAATGCTTAAAATTGGAAGATTCTTTCCGTGCCCAGGTTAAAATAAGGTGAGTAGTGATTATATCCATTGAGACCTGCGCGGAGGCTAGCATGGACGGACTTTACCCCATCATCTTATCCAATGCCAAAATCGTCGACGGTTGTGGGAACCCCTGGTTTTGGGGCGACCTGGCGATCCAAGATGGTCGGATTGCGCAGATCGCCCTGCCGGGGACGCTGCACGGTGAGCGAACTATCGATGTGCAAGGTCGCTACATCACGCCGGGTTTCATCGATATCCATACTCATTCTGACCTGGCGATCTTAATTAACCGGCCGGCCGAAAGCGCCGTCCGCCAGGGGGTTACGACCCAAATCGTCGGCAACTGCGGCATGTCGCCTGCCCCGGTATATGAAGCGCACTTTGCAGATATCCGTTCTTACTGGGGCGACGAAGCCGAGATGCCCGGCGTGACCTGGGGGTGGCGCGATTTTGCCAGTTACCTGAGCGCGATCAAGCAGGGTGGGATAGCCATCAATATTGGCGCTCTGGTCGGGCATGCGGCGCTGCGTATTGCTGTGATGGGTTTTAGCGAGCGAGCGCCAACGCCGGACGAGCTGGGGAAAATGAAATCCCTGGTCGCGCAAGCGATGGAAGCCGGGGCATTTGGGTTGTCCACCGGCCTGGTCTACCCGCCCGGCTGTTTTGCCGAAACGGATGAGATTATCGCCCTGTGCCGGGTCGTCGCCGGGTATGGCGGGATCTACACCTCGCACATCCGCGGCGAGCGTGAGACGATCCTGGAGGCGGTTGCTGAAGCGATCCATATCGGCTGCGAGGCGCATCTCCCGGTACAAATCTCACACAATGCGCCCAAGATTGGCGCGCCGTGCGACGCGCATGCCAATTTACGGCTGGTAGAGGAAGCCCGGGCGCACGGACAGGATGTCACCGTGGATAACGACGTCCATACCGACCTGGCGCCGGCGCTGGTCGATGCGCTGCCGCAGCGTATCCAGCATTTGTCGATCGCTGAAATCCAGGCTTTGCTCACCGACCTGGAAAGCCGAGCGCGGATCAAGGATGAGATCATCAACGATCTGCGGCCGGCGTTTGGACCGGCCGGGCTGCTGCGCCACCGGCGCTGGGAACGGATCATCCTGCTGCATGCGCCGCGTACGCCGGAGTTGGTCGGAAAGTCGATCGAAGCCATCGCCCGGGAGAACGGGAAGGACCCGTTCGACGCCTACTACGATTTAATCCTGGCCAATGGCCGTAGCGTCGTAGCTATTTTCGACTATATCGACGAAGAAAACATCCGCATCCTGCTGCGGCACCCGGCGGTGATGATTTGCTCGGACGGCGCAATCTCCGCTCCCTACGGGCCTTTGAACGATCCGCCGCCCTATGCGCCGTGCAGCTATGGCGAGTTCCCCGGCGTGTTAGAGCGCTATGTGCGCGATAACCCGGTTCTGACGCTGGAGCAGGCCATCCGCAAGATGACCTCCTTCCCGGCGCAGCGCTTGGGCTTATGGGATCGCGGCGTGCTGAAACCCGGCGCGTGGGCGGATATCGTGGTGCTGGATATGGAAAGAATCCATGACCGGGCGACGAACCTGTGGCCGCATGCTTATCCGTTTGAGAACTTTCCACACCAATATCCTGAAGGGATCGATTACGTGTTTGTCAATGGGCGCCTGGTGGTGGATGAGGAACGGCATTCGGGAGTGCTGGCGGGTAAAGTGCTATGTAGGGCAAGCTGTTAGCATGCCCCCAAATGGACAGACTGCCAGTCTGTTTAGCTTGATATACTTAACGGATGAATAGCTCCCTACTTCAAAGCGACGATGATATTCAACGCATGCGCGACTTGCTCAAGCGCCTGCCCTATCGGCCCACGATTGCTGATTTCGAAGAGTCAGTCTTGCTGGCGACAGTAAGGGCTACAACCCGGCTTTGGCGGCAGGACGATCAGATGCTTGGTTTTGCATATGTTGACGATTACAACAATCTTTGCTTTGAGACCGATCCCCAGATTCCTTCAGATCAGGTAGAAAAGGAGATTGTAGATTGGGGCGTTCTGTGCATGAAAGAACGCAATGCCAGGACCGGCAAAAATAATCCGCTCGATTCATCTTGCAGCGTAAAAAATACCCGCCGTATAAGGATCCTTGAGAAGTATGGATTCGTACCTGATAGCCTGCGCACTTTACACTATGTCCGTTCTCTTAATGAGCCGGTTGCCGAATGTCCTCTTCCGCAGGGCTTTTCATTGCGTTGCGTCGCGGGCGAGCACGAGGTCGAGGCGCTCGTTGCGCTGCATCGCCTCGCCTTTGGTACCGAAAACATGACCGTGGAACAACGCCTGGCAATCATGCGCTCGCCGCAATATGAGCAGGAGTTAGATCTGCTTGTCATTGCGCCGAATGGCACCCCATCAGGCTTTTGCATTTGTGGTGTAGAAGAAGGTAATGCTCTGGTTGGTTATACAGATCCTATCGGCGTCCATCTATCCTATCAAAAGCTAGGACTAGGTAAAGCGCTCTTGACGGCCGGCATAAACGCCCTCAAGAATCGCGGCGTAAAAGTTATTGAACTTGGTACGAGCAGTGAAAATATAGCCATGCAGAGATTGGCAGAAGCAGTGGGATTTTTAGTTGTAACTGAAAGCGTGTGGTTTTCGAAATTTGCCTGAGTTCCTGCGGGTCGGGTTAATCTTTGTTCTGCAACTCGCGAACAGGTCGATGATCCTGTTCTTCATCGGCGTACGCGCTTTCCTGAGCCATGTGGCTGATGGACTGAAAAGCTGGCCTGAGCAGAGCTTGAATTCCCGGTTCACCCACGAAAGCCGGGTCCCCCAGTCGTTTGAGCAGCGGCATTTCTATGGTCGGGTGACGGATGGCTACTGAGAAGGTTTCCAGCGGCCGCCCTATCTCCCAAAAGTGATCGATTGTCTCTTCGAGCGGGGCGACAACTTCGGGTTCTTCGATTTCTTCATCATCAACGAACTCCTGGCCTGCCCGGCGCTGGCGCAATCCCTGCAAGATTTGCTCCTGGGTGCGCCCTCTCAAGCGGAAGAGCAAGAAGGGGTCTTCATCGAAGCGCTCACCCAGGATGTAATGCGTGGCAGCAATATGCTTGCACGGATTAGCATAATCGGGACAGGAGCAATTCGTGGTTAGGTCGCCGCGCTTTTCCGGGAACACGCTGACCCCGGCAGCGTTGAAAGCCTCCTCGATCTCTTGCGGCATCTCTCCAGCTAACAGTTGGGCAGTAAAAATGGCTTGCTCAGCCAGTGCATCGATTACCTTCTCCCATTGGTCATCAGTCAATGGCCTGATCTCAATCATGATCTTGTACGACGTACGCCGCGAACCTTGCACACGCGCTGCAACGCCGGTTTTCGTTTCCACGATCGAGAGCACCTGTCCTTTGCGTGCGTAACTGCGCCCGCGTGATAACCGACCGGTATCCATCAATCGTTCCAGCGCCTCAATCCAGCGCTCAGCCCACCAGTTTTTGGCAAACGCGCCCCGTTGGCTGCGCGCTTTGAGGCCATCTTGAGCCGCGATCGGTCTGGTCGGCTCGAAGTCGGCATAATAACTGTAGCTGCTTCTTCTGCGCGCCATATTCATGTGCTCCGTAGCCGCACCAATTCGCGTAATTCGCTTGTTGAAAGCTCGGTTAGCCACTGCTCGCCGCTGCCCACCACTGCTTGCGCCAGGCCTTTCTTGCTTTCGATCATATCGTCGATCATCGCCTCGAGTGTGCCAGTCGTAACGAATTTATGTACCTGTACATTGCGTTTTTGCCCAATCCGAAAGGCGCGGTCGGTGGCCTGATCTTCCACGGCAGGGTTCCACCAGCGATCGAAATGGAAGACGTGGTTGGCGCGGGTGAGATTGAGCCCAGTCCCGCCGGCCTTGAGTGACAGGATAAAAATCGGTGGGGCGTGTTCATCCTCTTGGAAACGCTTCACCATCTGGTCGCGCGCCTTGGCCGGCGTGCCTCCGTGCAAGAACTGGGTTGCTGTACCCAATGCCGGCGGGAGATAGCCGGCCAGCAGTTCGCCCATCTCAGCAAATTGGGTGAACAGCAATGCCCGGTCGCCCTCCGCCAGGATTTCCTCCAGCAGCTCGGCCAGGCGTTCGAGCTTGCCGCTGCGCCCTCCCAGGGACTGGCTCTGACCGCTGTTCTTACCTGCCTGGTGAAGATATTGCACCGGGTGGTTGCAAATTTGCTTGAGCTGCACGAGCATCGATAGCACCAGCCCGCGCCGCTCGATGCCTTCTTTTTCTTCGATTTGCTGCATTACATCCTGAACGACCGCCTCGTATAGCGTGGCTTGCTCCTCACTCAGGGTGCAGTAGACCTTGGTTTCCACTTTTTCGGGTAAATCTTGAATCACGCGCGGGTCGGTTTTGACACGCCGCAAAACGAACGGGCTGGCTAGTCGCCGCAGGCGTACAATGGCCTCCTCATCGTGGTAACGCTCGATGGGGATGGCAAACTCGCTGCGGAACCTGGTCCGCGCTCCCAGGTAGCCGGGGTTTAAAAAGTGCATGATTGACCATAGCTCCGACAGGCGGTTTTCCACCGGTGTGCCGGTTAACGCTAATCGAAACTCGGCCGGGAACTTGCGGATCGCCTGAGTCTGTTTGGCCTCGGGATTTTTGATGTTTTGCGCCTCATCGAGAACTACCCAGGACCATTGTACGGCCTGCATTGCCTCAGCATCCAGCCGGGCTAACGGGTAGCTGGTCAGCACGATATCGGTTGACCGGACCGCCTGGATGAATTCTTCGCCGCGCAGCCGGTCCGCGCCGCGGTGAACAAACGCATTCAAGGAAGGCGCGAAGCGTTGGATTTCACGCTCCCAGTTGGTTACGACTGACGTGGGGCAGATCAATAGCGTGGGCGCGGGCAAACTTCCCAGGATTTCTTTTTCCCGCAAGAGCAGTGCGATGGTCTGGATAGTTTTGCCCAGGCCCATATCGTCGGCCAGGCAGGCCCCCAATCCCCAACGACGGAAGAAGTACAGCCATGAATAACCGTAAAGCTGGTACGGACGTAACTGGGCGTTCAACCCAAGTGGTTGGGGAAGTTGAGCTAAATGACCTGCCGGATCGTCTGATTGGAAATTTTGCAGCCAATTACCAACCCACTCATCGGCGTCAACCGCCTCAATAGACAGGTCGCCCTGTACAGTCTGTCCGCCCAGCCCGTATTGCATGGCCTCCAACAGGCCCATTTCGCCTTGAGTCTGTTGCTTATCCCAAAAACGGATTGCCGCCTCGATCTGCTCCGCGTCGAGCTGCACCCATTGACCTCGCACCTGTACCAATGGGGTTTTGAGCTTTGCCAGGGCTTGAAACTCTTCTTCGGTCAGGGTAGTCTCGCCCAGCGACAGCTCCCACTCGTAGCTGATCAAATTCTCCAAAGACATCCGTCCTTGAGCAATGGCGTCTTTCCCCTTTTTCTGTTGCATTTTCAACCGTAAGCCTAAACGCGCCCCGGGTTTGTTCCACCACGGCGGAACTAGTACGCCAAACCCTGCCCCTTCCAGCAGCGGGGCGGTTTCGCGCAGGAATGTATGCGCCTCCTGTGTATTGAGCAGTACCTGGGTAGGTCGTTTGTTTTTCAAGCTGCCGGCGATCGGCGGAAACAGGCGCGCCGCATAGCCCAACCCTGCTAGCAGCTTCTCCTGGGGTTGCTCGAACCGGCGACCCAATTCGGTAAGCACGCTGCCAGTCTTTTTCCATACGTCAGTGGCTGAAATGAGCAAGCTGGGATCGTCGCGTGCTTGCAGCAAGTAATGAAGCTGCCAGTTGGCTGTTTTTGCCTGCTGGGCGGGCGCTTCGAGGCGAAAGGCAATTTGAAAGGCTGCGTCGCCGGCAACGGATAGGTTGCGTATCCATAAACGGTGGCTGTTGGCGAGGACCAGCAATTGAGCCGGGAAGGCTTTGATCGTTGGATCGTCGCTGAAAAGCGCCTCCAGCCAGCGCAGGGCGGGGTCATTGTCCAGGCGAGAAAAGCGCGGCGCGGCAGTTTTACCCCATTTGCGAGCCAATGCGTCGCATCCGCTATTCAAGAAGGAAGTGAGCAGCAGACGCGGCGAAAGCTTCTTTTCCATTTGTTCTTTGTCTCGTGCTGGCGAATGCGTGAAAAGCACGCTGCGGCATACCGGCGGCATGGCGCTTTCGAGTTGCGCCAATCGCGGGCCATCCTTCGGGCTGTCGAGCACGGGCAGCCAGCGAGCGTGGTAAACCTTACCCGCCGGGTCGGCCTGGGCCAGGACCGGGATCAGCTTGTGAGCGGCGAGAGCTTCCAAAGCCAGGCTGGCTGCACTACCCCAATAGCGGGCATCCGCTCCCAAGCTAAACTGCCCTTTCTCAGCTTCGAGCTCTGGCAAATCTACCAGCAGTAGCAGCGCCTCGGCGGTCGACAGCCACAACCCCTTGATTACCCAGGGGGCCAGGGAGGTCGACGTTTCCTGATCCAAATCCCAATTATGGATCAGCTCCGGCGAGGGCTCCGGACCGCTTCGAGTAGATGGCAGGCGTAGGGTAACCGTCCCTTCGTCTCCAGCGCGGTCAAGGACCCATTGGAGAGTATTAAGCGAAGCGCAAAACGGATGATCTTTCGGTTTGGGGTTGGCGGAGATCCGTCCACGGCTCAAGGCTGGCGACGTACTATCGGGCGCTTCGGCCCAAAATAGTACGCCGCCGGTTTCAGACGGGGAGCGCGGCGGTTGCCAATGAGCATGAAGGACAAGCATATGTTGGTCGATTCACTCTAGCGGACGCCTCGGACTGCCCATGCACGTGCCAGAAGGGGTATTGAACCATCCAGAGCAAACGGCAATGCGGCCCGAATCCGTTCACGAAGCGCTGTCCGTCTTTCCTCTTTGAGTGACATAACATAACCTGGGGCTGGACCGTGGCTACCGAGAAACGGCGACCAGTAATCGTCGAAGTCCTTGAACACTGTCCAGACATCGATAGGCTGAACCTCGACGCTGCTGAGACCGGCCTTCTGGAACAGATCGGTAAGCGGACCAGGATTGCAGAGTGGGAAACGTCTCCCCTCATCTAAATCAGCGGCAACCGGATCAAGTGCGACGGCTGCATTCCAGAAGTGCCGCATGAACTGCATCTTACTGGCATAGTCCCATACATAAACGGCTGCAAGACCTCCCGGTTTGGCTGCGCGGGCCATCTCCGTTACCGCTTGATCGGGGTGTGGAACGAAATTGAGCATAAGCCCGGAGACCACAGCGTCGTAGGCGGCAGTTTCTACGGGTAAGGCTTGGGCATCACCGGGTCGAAAGGTGGCGCGATCGTCTGAGATCTTTGTACGTACGAAGGAGATGTAGTCCACTGCTGCGTCCATACCCATAACGGCTCGGGGAGCGGTGACTTGCAGGATAGTCTGGGTCAAGGCGCCCGTGCCACAGCCCACATCAAGCCACAGGCTGCCCGGTGGGACGGCAAGCCACTCGAGAAACTTTAGTGCAACCAACCGGCTCCAGCGCCCTACATAGGGTTCATACGCCTCACCGGATGTCCAAACATCC
>Ga0113563_10002021_pt1 | contig 11993 bp, 12 predicted proteins | sample Mud3Dept3metaG_FD_80117 | JGI IMG/M metagenome (GOLD analysis project Ga0113563, IMG submission 80117) | Freshwater wetland microbial communities from Ohio, USA, analyzing the effect of biotic and abiotic controls - Mud 3 Core 4 Depth 3... | ecosystem: Environmental > Aquatic > Freshwater >...
AAGCCCTTACGAATCTCTTCGGTCTCGGACCCGTAGCGAGCAAGTACGCGGTCGAAAGCAAGAATATCAACGGCGGCTTTTTTCACCCCTGAGTTCACATCATCATAGGAACTCTTGGCGGAGGCAGTGACGAGACCAAGAACGAGCGCGGTCATCGTGGCGATGAGCCCAATGCCAACCTTCACGGCGTCTTTCGACTCGGCGTCGAGGTGATGTCCTGGTAAGATTTTCTGCAACCACATTCCGAGCAGCACGCCCCCGAACGTACATGCGAACACGATTATGCCGACAATAGTAGAACTCATGGTGCCGCCTACGACTCCCCCTCCCTGCCCAACAATTATTTATACTGCAACTTGCGATTTTTGGAAATTCTATCCGTTCAACTGTTTTTTGTCAATGAAACTTTAAATCTTGCCCCCCTTCACTTTGAGGGAAGTTGTTGGATTTGTTTCAAAAAGGGGCTCCGAAAAAAATCTTTTAGAGTATGTATTTATTTACTTGACATACCTACATCGTTCTGATATCCTTCTCCTATACTTCACGAGGAGGACCCCATGGAAAACAAAATCCCCGAAAGTCTCTTGAATCTCTACGAATCATTACTTTCTGCCCAGCTTCGCGTCGTTAAACAACTGAAAAACCCCAAGCCGACAAAAACAAAACGAGAAGGCCATAAGGGTATGTCTAATATGGACATGGCTATAGACGTACTCCGACAGGCCCGCAGACCCCTCCACATCTCCGAAATCCTCTCCCAGATCAAAAGCCAACACAAAATCAGCCTGGACCGGGAATCCCTCGTCAGCGCCCTCGTCAAAAAGGTCCACCGCCACCAAGGCGTAACCCGAACCGCCCCCAACACCTTCGAGGTAGCGGGCAAGTGAGGAGAAAGAAGCCCCAATCGGCTCCCCATCAGGAGCGGATCCTTTCGGACGGGCTCCTCGGAACGATCTTTCATCTTTTGGTTCTTTATCGGGGAAAGATCCGCATCACCCTGATTCGGAACCTCGCGCTTCTGACCCACGCCCTGCTTACCTTGTTTCAGGGGGCCAGGGGGGCAATGGATTTCTATCCCAGGCCGCTCTGGCTCGATGCCTTCCGCTGGGGTCGTCGCCCAAGGGCAGGGAACAGAGGCTTTCCCGGTTCTTGGAAAACCCCCGGTTAACCCCGGAGATTCTGATTCCTCTCCAGATCGCGTTGGTTTTAGGAATCCAGGCTGCCGGATCGGTGCCCCTGATTCTGGATCAGACCACGATTCGCGGAATCCAAACCTTACTGATTGGGGCCCTCTTTCAAGGACGGGTGCTGCCCGTGGCTTTTTCCTGTTTTACCCATGCGGGGATTCGCAAGAGCCAGAACATCTTGGAGCACGCCTTGATCTTGACCGTGATGAGCTGTTTTCCCGTGGAGAGTCGACCCTTGCTGATCATGGATCGGGGGTATGCCCGGGCGGCCCTTCTGGAAAAGCTGCGGCGGGAGGGAATTCCTTTCTTGGTTCGGGCCAAAGCCAAGGTGATTGTGTATTATCAAGGGAAACCTCGCCTTCTGGGAAGGTTTACGGTTCAGCCGGGTCAAAGGCGGCGGTACCAAGTACTCTCCCACAGCCAAAAGAAGGAACCTCTTGACCTCATCGTCTTTCGGGGGAAGGGGTATCAGGAAACCTGGTATCTCTTGGTCCCCCGGGGTTTTCCCCTTACGACAAAAGAGATTGTTGACCTGTATGCCAAACGGATGTCGATTGAGCAGGGGTTTCGGGATTGGAAGACGCATCTGGGGGTGCGGGGCTTGGTCTTTCGGACCCCGGACCCGGCTCCCCGTCTGACCCGTCTGCTTTTGGCTTTCTCGTTAAGTTACATTATTTGTTTGGCTTTAGGGGCCACGGAGGCAGCCGAGAAGGTGCGCGCGTTTGTGGAAATCCCCAGACGTAAACCTCGGCATGGAACCACCCGCACTCTTTCCGCCCTAACCATCGGCATTCTCCGCTTGTCTCTTCCCCCATTCGCTTCCAAAGCCAAAAGGGAGATCGGGAAAATCCTGACCGTCTTAGCAAAGGGGAAGGGGGTGATTGCCTACGGTGCTTCGCCCCCGTAAAACCTCTCGTTTTCTTCCCATCTCTGAATCCGCTTCTTCTCCAAAGGGATGATTGCCTCTCGCTCTTCCTAACCGCCACGGCCAACCTCTTGCGGCATTCTTTTTTCTCTTTCTCCTCCCTCAAAACTTACCCGGCAGGGCTTTTGTAACAACTCTTGCCTTCCCCGGGTCCCCTCTTTTCTCTTCCTTGCCTTACCCAAACTTCCCCAATCGATCCTATTTCCTCTCCCGCTCAATCCCACCCCCCTTTTACCTCCTCAAAAGTGAAGGTGGGCAAGCCTCAAATATCCCTTGACCCCTTTTTAGCTTGGTAGTATACTCCATCCACCAAAAAGAGAGCCTGCACCAAGAGCCAGCGAAAGGAGTTTCAAAGGTGCTTTACGAAATTCGCACGTATGGCCTCGCCGTGGGAGCCATGTCCGAAGTCGAGAAACGTTTTGAAGAGGCTTATGAACATCGGAAGAAGTACTCGGAGCTAGTAGCCTTCTGGCGCACAGAAATTGGCCCACTAAATGAGATCATTCATGTTTGGCCATATCGTGATCTGGCCGAACGAGCCCGAGTAAGATCTGAAGCATCCAAGGATCCGAACTGGCCGCCCAAAATCGGCGAATTCGTCCACTCCATGCAATCCGAAATCCTGTTCCCTTTTCCTTTTTCGCCATTGCTCACTCCCGGGAAATTTGGACCGATCTATGAAATGCGCCAATACACAGTCAAGCTTGGCAAACTTCCCGACCTTATCAAGAATTGGGAGGCAAAGCTCCCCGGCCGCATGAAGCTTTCCCCTCTTGCGGTTGCCGGAAATGTCGATCTCGGCGAGGCCAATCGATTTATTCATATTTGGCCCTACAATAGTCTTGACCAACGTGTTCTTATTCGATCCCAAGCCATACAGCAAGGCTTGTGGCCTCCGGGGAAGGGCTCCGAGCTTTTGCTAAATCAGGTGAACAAAATTATGCTGCCAGCTGCCTTTTCCCCCATGCAGTAGCCAAATAGGGTTTCATATGATCTTGAAAAAATTCCCCATTAATTCAATCCGGCCAGTCAGATTTTGGGAGGGAGAGCTATAGAATGACATATTCGGAGGGAAAAGATGGGGTTCGATAAGGTGATGAATCGATAAAAGAGATAAAGGAGATAAAAGATGAGTAAAAATCTAATTAAAAAAACTTCTTGGACCGGAGGCTTTTTGCTTATTATGTATTTTTTTTCCTTCGGCTCGGAGATCTTTGCCGCAGATTACCCCAAAAGTCCCATCACGATGGTCATTCAGATGGCGGCTGGAGGAACGAGTGACATTGTTGCGAGAACCCTTGGGGAACGTGTCTCTCAAGATTTGGGACAACCGATTATTCCCATTAATAAGGTGGGAGGAGGAGGAACCATAGGTGTAAATGAAATGATTCGATCCAAGCCGGATGGCTACACTTTCGGTTGCATTTCTTTACCAACCGTTGCGGTTATTCCTCATATTCGAAATCTTCCTTACAATCCGCTGAAAGACATCTCCCATATTTGCTGCCTCCTTCCATATGATATGGGACTGGTGACTAGAGCAGACGCTCCCTGGAAATCTTTTGAAGATTTAGTTGAATATTCAAAAAAAAATCCGGGAAAAATTAGTTATGGAAGCCCGGGGCCTGGTACGATCAACCATTTACAAGGATCTGTGCTAACAAAAAATTATAATTTAGAATGGAAACATGTTCCATTTAAAGGCATGTCTGAAGGGACTACAGCACTTTTGGGAGGGCATATCGATGTAGAAATTACCCCTCCTGCTGAAGTCGTCCAACACATAAAGACGGGGAAATTAAGACTCCTAATAGCTACTACAAAATATCGTTGGTTGGACTTTCCTGATGTCCCCACAATTTTGGAGAAAGGGCAGAAAATTGCCTTAACCTCATATCTTTCCTTGGGAGCCCCTGCTGGTACTCCAGAACCCATCAGGCAGAAACTTGAGGGAAGCTTCAAGAAATGGCTTCACGATGACAATATTAAAAAGGACTTTGAGAAAAGATTTTCCACGAGGCTAATTTATGTTAGTGGTGAGGAATATGGTAAGTTTGTAGCTGAACAATTTTCTTTTTATGGAAACCTGTTAAAATCTTTGGGTATGACCAAGTAAATGAGGGCTAATTCAAAAAACACCCTTCGGTAAGATTCTATGTTTTCCTGAGAATTCACGGGGGGAATAGGAATTCATTCAAACCCTCTCCCCCTTTCCTATTCCCCGTGATGCGGATAAGGGCATGGTAAGAGAGGTTGATTGCATTTCTTTTTTTTAACCGCATCTCCATGAACAGGGGGTTAATCTCTATTTATATTTCGAGCCAGGAGGTCCGCAGCAAGCCTCCCTGCCTCTATAAAGCTTCTTTAAAAAACCTAAGGATTCCTTAAACATTGGGTGAGTGCCTTTAAAAAATCTGACGATTTGCAGGGAAACCATGCCCTTTCCGTTTGAAGATGGAGCCCCACAAAAGTTTCATCAATGGACTTATTGAATGGAAAATAGATCAAGAAAAGTAATTCAAAGACAAAGTTCAAAGAAATCAGAAGAGGTAATATGCATATTTTGGCTTAGCCTCGCGATTTGGGTATGCATAGGTTCTGTTAAACTAAATTTAGGTTCTTTTTCCGATCCGGGCCCTGGCTTTCTGCCCTTTGGGGCTGGGCTTTTCCTTGCAATCTTTGCTGCAATCCATTTTGTTAAAATATTTTTGGACCAATTTGAAGAGATTTCGGAATCTCCTTGGGCTAATATCGACTGGAAAAAAGTCATTTGTATTATTTTTTCCCTCTTTCTTTACACCTTATTATTGTCATGGCTAGGATATCTGTTGGCCACCTTTTTGCTGATGTTATTCTTCTTCACTTTTTTAAAAAAAATGAGGTGGTGGGCCGTTATAATTTATACTTTATCTATAATCACGATTTCTTATCTCATCTTTGGAATTTGGCTGATGATTCAATTCCCTAAAGGGATTCTGGGAATTGGATAATGAATATTTTTGATTCGATAATTCTTGGACTTAAAGTTGGTCTTGATCCAATCAATATATTTTTCTGTTTTATCGGTGTTCTAGTCGGAACGCTGATCGGAGTGCTGCCTGGAATCGGACCTGTTGGAACGATTTCAATACTCCTTCCTATAACCGCCAAGCTCTCCCCTCTTTCCGCTATTATTATGTTAGCAGGTATTTACTATGGTTGTCAGTATGGGGGATCAACGACTTCAATTTTGGTGAATATTCCAGGAGAAGCATCCTCGGTAATAACCTGCCTGGACGGATATCAAATGGCGAAGGATGGAAGGGCTGGACCAGCCCTTGGAATTGCCGCCATTGGTTCTTTTATTGCCGGCACATGCGGGTTATTAGGTCTATCACTTCTTGCCTATCCAATCTCTGAATTCGCCTTAAAATTTGGACCGCCTGAATATTTCTCTATAATGGTTTTAGCCATTATCATGCTCGCTTATTTAGCCCAGGGCTCTTTGATTAAAGCTCTTATCATGGCGGTTATAGGCTTGATATTAAGTTCAATGGGCATGGACATCGTAACAGGGGAATTGCGATTTACATTTGATATCTTGGACCTTTCGGATGGAGTTGGACTAGTCCCCCTGGTAATGGGTCTCTTTGGAATTTCAGAAGTGCTTGTCAATCTGGAAAAAACCGTGAACAAGGAAATTCTAAGGACTAAAATTAAGAACCTTTTGCCTACCTTGCAGGATTTCAACAAGTCCAAATTCTCCATTGCCCGGGGAACAGTTATTGGTTTCTTTTTAGGGATTCTGCCGGGTGCTGGCCCTGTTATTTCAACGTTCATATCCTATACAGTTGAAAAGAAATTATCCAAAGAACCGGAAAAATTTGGTAAAGGGATGATTGAAGGAGTAGCTGCGCCCGAATCAGCCAATAATGCTGCTACTCAGGCATCATTCATTCCATTATTAACGTTAGGTATCCCTCCGAATGTTACAATGGCTATTCTATTGGGGGCCTTTATGATTTTCGGATTACAACCCGGGCCCCTTTTGCTTCAAGATCATCCCGATGTTTTTTGGGGTGTTGTGGTAAGTATGTACCTTGGAAATGTTATGCTTCTTGTCTTAAATCTTCCCTTAGTACCTCTTTGGGTGCAGCTTTTAAAGATTCCCTATCATATTCTTTTCCCCTTGATAATCCTTTTTTGTCTGATCGGTTCATATAGCCTTAATAATAGCACTTTTGATGTATATGTCATGATTATCTTTGGAATCGTGGGTTATCTGATAAGAAAATTCAGATACGAAGGTGCCCCTTTAATAATGACTTTCGTTTTAGGGCCTCTAATGGAACAGTCTCTGCGGGGATCATTGATTCTCTCTAATGGTTCTTTTCTCATTTTCTTAACTCGTCCAATCTCTCTTATCATTTTAATCGTTGCTTTCTCACTAGTTTTTATCTCCATCATTGCTAATCGAAGTATGGAAAGGAAAGTCCAGCGATCAAAAAGCTAACCAATATTCTTCATAGATTAGAGAGGAGAAGAAATGAAAATAGATGCTGGAAAGTTTATTGATTCGGCCCAAAAAGGAATTCAATGGGCCTTATCCCTGTTAAAGGAAAATGGGAGTTTCTGTGGCAGCGAAAGAATGTTGCTGGGACACTATAAAGCTATTCAAGCCTTAGCAACAGGTGGTTTTGTCCGTGAGTCAGAAAGGATAACCGATTTTCTGCGGTCATTTATCTCGGAAAGCGGTGACTTTAACATTCTTCCGGGTGACCCGCACCCCTTAACAGCAAACTACCGCAACAGCTGGCTCTGCTGGGGCGCGCATACCATAGGGGCGTACGACTTATCGGTCCATGGCGGAAGATTTCTTGAACTAGCTCAACATGAAGGCAATGGGGGCCTCCCTGCGCGATGTGAAAAGCAGAAGCATGAGCAAAATATCGATTGGGGCACTACCGGCAGCGCAATCATTGCTTTTTTAGCCCTGGGAAAGGTAACATTAGCTCTTAAAGCCGGGGAGTGCTTGCGCGAAATGCTTGACCAACAGCCTGAACCGGAAAGCGCTTTATATCTTTGCAGGCGGTGGTCTGGCAAATGGATAACTTCTTTTGCACCTGGCGAAACAACTAGGTTTCTGGTGAATTTTGGAAGACCGGGTCAAATCTATTGGTATTTCGGTATCGGTATGGCAGCCTTTGGGAAGCTCTATCTTGCAACAGGAGATAGGAAATGGCTTGAGACTGCTGTTAGAATTTTTGGGCTTGCGGAAAAGTGTGCCCCGGATGTGTACCAATCCCTTACCAGTGCCAAAGTGGGTTGGGGTGCTTCGGTTTTGTACCGGCTAACCGGGGAAAAACGTTTTGAGAAAATTACTCTCGACGTTGGGAGTTACCTTTTACGTACTCAAACTGACGAGGGAGTGTGGATTCGAAAACCCCAATTCAACTCAATAAATGACCAACCCATACCCAACACTCTGGATACCACGCTTGAACGGTGCCTCTGGCTATATGAAATGGCAAGAGGTCTAGAAAGAGGAACCTAGGTACGCAAGGTATCTGGAAATGGACTGTTTAAATATTCGATTTCGGGTTACAGATATGATTTTTCTGAGGGACCATTTGAAAGGAGAGTAATGATTGGAGAAAAGTTAGAATATCACCCCTTGAACGCTTCGAACCGGTTTGATGACTTTGGCGAGAGATTGGTTGATCCGCGCAAATCCTGGGAATCTGACAAATATAGGGGTTAGGTGACAAAGTTCAGGACATCGTTAACTCAAGGATATAAGGAATCTCAGACAACTTTGCTCGAGGCGATAAATTCGGAATTGGCAGTTGCATCATTGGCCCTGAATTGTAATCAGGACGAGCATTACCATCCATGAACACTTTTTCAAAGAATTGTGTATCTATGATTATACGGCCTTGATGCACTATTGTCAAAGGCCGGAATAAACGATGTCCTGAACTTTGTCAGTTAGGCATACCAGACGAAAATTTAAGGAGGAGATGGGGTATGAGTACAAAAATCGGTGTGGGGATCATTGGTACGGGAAGACGAGGCTACGAACTTGCAGTTTGCATGGCAAAGCTCAGGTCGCAGATTGATCTCGAGGTACGGGCACTCAACAATCGGACATTCGTCCGAACGCAGGAAACTCAACAATCTCTTAAGGCGCTTTACGGCGAGTCCGGCAGCGTTCCCTCAATTAAGTTGCATGGGTGTTATGCAGACCTGATCGCAGATCCTAACGTTGAACTTATCATGATCCTGACTCCAAATTATGCCCACAGGGATCCGACGGTGAAAGCGCTCCAATCTGGAAAAAAAGTTTATCTGGACAAGCCTTTGGCTCACAATCTTGACGATTCCCTGGCGATCTGTCGCGAGCAGAAAAGAACCAATAATCCTATTATTATGAGCTTCACGCGCCGTTACGAAAAGCCCTGGATCCAGCTCCAGGACCTCATCCGGAAAGGGATAATCGGCACCGTACGGATGATCCTGACGCGCGACATCATCCCTTATCATGTCTATTTCCATACCTGGCACCGGAGGATGGATTGGTCCGGGGGCCCTCTCGCGGGCAAGATGTCCCATATCTTCGATGTGTGCAATTGGTATACGCAGGACACCCCTGCCCGGATCTCCGCTTTCGGCGGGCAGAGTGTTTTTAAGCCAGACCCTCATGCTCCGGAATGTTGCAGCCAATGTGATCGCGATTGTCCCTATCGGGTGGACAAGAAGGCGGCAAAGCATCGGCAGGACGAAATGATCGATTCGGGGGTTTCACGGTTCGCCGAACGGGAGATTATAAAACGCCATGACAACTGTGTTTGGTTGCCCGGAGCCGATATCGATGACCATGGGGTGATCAACGTCGAATATACCCAAGGAGTCAAGGCGTCTTTGTCCTGGGCTGTTTTTGGCCCGGACAGTGAAGATCAGGAAACCTTCGAAATTGTGGGGGACAAGGGCCGGATCCGATTAATTCGCCACGGGGGCGTGATTGACATCGTGACCGACTATGGCAAGCGCCACGAGGTAATGGATGAGCGTAAAGATGATTTCTCGAGCAGCCATTTCGGGGCGGACGATGCATTCGTTATCGAGCTCGATCAATTCTGCAAAGGGGGCACCCCAAGGGCGACATCCAAAGAAGGGCTCCTGGCGGCTCGAATGACCGAGGCGGCTCTTCGTTCGATGCGCGCGGACGGGCAGTTGGTGAGAATGGAAGAAATCGAGGATGTCAGATCTTGATATGCGCGACAAGGCTATGCTTCATTTGGTAATGGGACAATGCCGATTGTAACCCCCTTGGTCGCCCCGCCCACGATGGAAGGCATCCTTCTACAGGTATCGAATGTGGTCAGGGAGACTTCAGCGACTTCATTCCCCGGCTTTTTCATTGCCCCTGTTCCCCCGTTAATTGGTCGTCATTTTTTTTGCTCACTGCATTGCTTGACCGACGGAAAAAGCCATTAAGCCGGCAGGCGTTTTTATCATTTTAACGAAAGGCAGTTGTCGAAACGATTACCGAACAAATCTGCGCAATGCGGGTTACCGGGAAGCCTCCCAGCTGAGCATACTTGCACACCGCTTCCTCATTGGGAGCTACACGCCGGGATTCAGCTTAGCAGATGAGAATTCAAAAACAATATCATCAATGCCGAAATCTGCTCAGGCGTAAGGTGGGCGGTGGATATGGGTTGATCTCTTTTCTTTTTTGTTCCCTGTCTTTGGTTTCTACCAAAGAACAAAGAATATATGTTGTCACCCGTGTCTGTTTACAACATAGATGTTTTCTGTTTTCCTATTGACCCGAATTTGGCTTTATGATATTCTGCCGTTGTTGTATCGTAAATGAGTAATCTAAACAGGAGGCCCCATGGATAAGACTGACTCAAAATCCCCTTCTCTCGTCAGCCGGCGTGACGTTCTGCGCGGTGCAGCCATCGGCGTAGCTGCGGCGTTGGCGTCGTCGCTGCCACGGGTCGCGTCAGCGCAGTCGGCACCTACGAAGACGCCGATGAAGCTGACATTCTGGACCTGGGAGAATCCGCAGCAGCGGCCCTACCAGCATAAGCGGATCCAGCAGTACATGCAGCAGTTCCCGAACATCTCTGTGGATTTCCAGTACTTCACGTTCAGCGACATGGGCAAGAAGGTGACCATCGGGTACGCGACCGGGACCGCGCCCGACGGCTTCGCCACGGGTGACTGGCTGATGCCTACGTGGCTGTCCCGCAAGCTGATCGCGCCGCTCGACCCGGGCCTCCTCGGCTACTCCTCGCTGGACGCCTTTCGCAAGGACCACGCTGAAGCCTTCGTTGCGGGCTCGATCCACGAGGGGAAGGCGTACGGCTACCCGCTGTGGTTCTACGGGCTTCAGAACTACGTTAACACCAAGCAGTTCAAGGAGGTTGGGCTCGATCCGGTCAAGGACGAGCCCAAGACCTGGGACGAGCTCGGCGAGGTCGCCAAGCGCCTGACCATCAAGAAGGGCGACAAGTTCGAACGCCAGGGGTTTAAGTTCGCGATGCACGCCGCCCAGTGGACAATAATGCAGTTCAACCCGATCCTGATCCAGGCCGGCGGGCAGTGGTTCGATAAGAGCGGTAAGTGCACGGTCAATAACGCCGCCGGCGTGAAGGCCATGCAGATCCGGGCGTCGATCGCCAAGAAGTACGGCGCTGAAGACCCAGCCGACTCGTTAGCGACGCCGCCGATCCCGTGGATGGACTGGCTGCGGGAGCGCTGCTCAATGTTCAGCTCGGTCCCGCTCGGCCCGGCGGCAATCAAGCCGATCAACCCGGCGATGGAGAGCGAGGGCTACTACAAGGCCTACCTGATGCCGGGCGTCATCGCCGACAAGCGGTATTCTACCTGCTACGGCTTCAACCTGGTCATCAACGCCCAGGCGCCCAAGCCGAAGCAGGAAGTCCTCCAACACATGTACCGGTACATGATGAGCGACCTGGTGGACTGCTGGCGGGCGACCGCGCCCTTCACGCTGGCCCGAAAGAGTGGGTGGACCGATCACCCCGAGGTCAAGAACGCCCCGAACATCGACGCTATCATCCGGTCGAAGGACACCGGCGTGTTCCTGCCGCGCACGCCGGTCTGGAACGAGCTGGCTGACGCGATTCACCGTGCGGTGCAGAAGGTCCTACTGGACAACCGCGACCCCAAGCAGGCGCTCGACGAGGCAGCAGCCGAGGTCGACCGCGCCAGCGCCGACTTCAAGAAGAGCTAGACGGCCCAGGACGAAGCCGTGACCGAGATCGTTCGGGCGGCTGGGGAGTTAAAGCAGGCGTAACGGGTCCGGCCCTAGCGCCCGCGCGCTTGGCCCCCGATCATGGAGGAGGCCATCATACTCGGACTCAGACACTCCTGGCAAGCTTGGTGCCGCCGCGACTGGGTCTGAGCTTCTACCTGCCCATCCGTGCCTGAGCATTTGTTTTGCTCTGCTCGCGAATTCGGAAGACGGTTAACGGTGGTTTCCATCCGGATATCTGGACTTTGCTGATTTGGTATCTTTTGTTATAGGCAATGCCGCCTTTGATGTAATCGGGATAGGGGAAGGTCTCACGACCTTCGCCCTCCCACACCACCGGGCATACGGGTCCGTACTCGGCGGTTCACATAGCCTTCCCTAATGCCTGATACCGATTCAACAGGCCGCTCAATCCCATTTGGGAAAAGAACCGATTGGATAAAGCTACTTTCAGTGGTTTCATATTAGACACCGCCCAAGACCCCTTTCGGGATCCTGCAACCAGCCTGGCCTGATAGTCATTTACACCTAATCGCGTGAGATTCTTATACCGGGTATGGCAATTGTTAATCCATTGCTTAGCCACAAAGCACCGCAACCGTCTCCGAATCCA
>Ga0113563_10002022_pt1 | contig 11982 bp, 5 predicted proteins | sample Mud3Dept3metaG_FD_80117 | JGI IMG/M metagenome (GOLD analysis project Ga0113563, IMG submission 80117) | Freshwater wetland microbial communities from Ohio, USA, analyzing the effect of biotic and abiotic controls - Mud 3 Core 4 Depth 3... | ecosystem: Environmental > Aquatic > Freshwater >...
CGCTCGCTCGGCTCCGCTTCGCTCCGCAAGCACAACTCGCTCGCTCCGGGGGACCACGCCCTGCGCGCCCGTGCCCGGTGCGCACTGCCACCGTTCGGGCGCGGTCGAGGGAGGGCCGGTCCGCGTAGCGAGGGAGTTGGGATCGGCCCGAAGGGCCCGACCGAGCGCAGTGGGACCGGCGGACCGAAGAACGCGCCAGGTACATCGGCCGAGTGGGGCGGGGACCCGCCCGACAGGCGCCCGTGCCAGGCACCACCGGACGACCGGAGACTGCGTTCAATACGTGGAACTTATGTCGCCTCAACGGCTTGCCACGTGACCTCCGCATGCGATTATGCTGATATAGCGTGGCGACCAGGCAAGAACCAGTACAACACGGGCACCCTGGGTCGTGAGGCGATGGTCGTTGGGGATGGCCATGAATTCGGACATCGCAGCCGGGCAGGGTGACGACGGGAGCGCGACCGAGGCGAGTGACAGCGTCGCCGCGTCGGGCATCGTCGTCGAGGAGACCGCGGGCGTCGAGCGCATCGAGCTCGCCGCGCCGCCGACGCAGGGCGACCAGGACGTCGAGCGCCTCGAGGACGAGCAGCTGCGGCTCGCGGCGGAGATCGCCGAGCTGCGCCGTGCCTTCGCCGCGCGCGAGCGCGAGCTCGAGGCCGAGCTCAAGGCGGCCCGTGACATCATTGCCAGCCGCGAGGCCGAGCTCTCCGACCAGGAGGCGCAGATCGCGTCGCTGGCGCTCGAATGCAGCGGCCTGCGCGACCGGCTGAAGGACTTGCCGGACCATGACGGCGATGCCGCGCCGGAGATTCCAATGCCCTCGCGCGAGCAGGACGACCTCGTCGCGCGGCTGAAGGACCGGCTCGAGGAGCGCGGCCGGGCCTTGGCCTTGGCGCGCCAGGAGATCGCTGCGCTGGCGCACGAGGTCGCGCGGCTGCGGGCCGGTCGCGCGCCGGACGCGCCGGACGACACGGCGACCGCCGCGGCGTCGGGCAGCTTCAGCCGCCAGGTGCTGCGGATGCTGAAGCGCGGCCGCGGTCACGGCGAAGGGACCGCGGCTTCGGTGCCCTCGGCGCCGGGCAGCGAGGTGCCGACGGTCGTGGTCGACGCGACTCCGCAGGTGACCGAACATTCCGGCATGGTGGTGGTGGAACTCCCCGCACCCAGTGCCGTGGCTGCCGAGGCATTGCGCCGCGGAGCACAGAGGTCGTATGCGTTGCCGCGTCCCGCGGCGCGACCGGCGAACCTGCGGCGTTACCTCATCTCGCTCGATCCTGACTACCCGGCAATCCACGAGTTGTCGCAACGGCGCGTCTCCGTCGGCCGCAGCGGCGAAGCGGACGTGCTGCTGGCCGATGCGACCGTCAGCCGGCTGCACGCGACCCTGTCCCTCGAGGCGGGCGCGACCGTGGTCGAGGATGCCTCGAGCACCAATGGCCTGTTCGTCAACGCGCGCCGGGTGCGACGCGCGGTGCTGAAGGACGGCGACACGGTCGCGTTCGGCACCGCGCGCTACCAGTACCGCGTCGGGCCCGCGCCGGGCCGGTGACCGCAACCGCCCGGGATGCGGCAGCCGCGGCGACCTTCTGCGACGCGTCCCACGGTTCACGTTCGGTCAGAACGTGGATACTCCACCTGTCACCGTCCTGCAGGCCGTCATGAACCGTACCGGCGTCATCCTGCCGCCCGATGAAGACCCGGATGCGACCGACCGGTTGCCCGCGCTCGACGAGGGCGCGGTGGGCACGCATGCGGATCCGCTCGAATCCACCGGCACCTGGTCGTCGAGCGCCGAGCTCGCCGACCGGACGGCCAGGCTCGAGCAGGCGCTCGAGGAGCGCGACGCGGCGGTCGCCGACCTGACCTCGCTGCTCAGGCAGCGGACCTTTGCCCTGACCCGCGTCGAGAAGGAGCTGGAGCAGGCGCGGTCCGAGCTCTTGCGGGCGCACGTGTCGGCCGGCAGTACCGCGGATCTCGAGCAGCGGCTCGGCGAGGTGGAGCGCGGCCGGGCCGAGCTCGCGGCACAGCGCGACGAGCAGCGCGCTGCGATTGGCCGTCTCGAGGACCAGCTCAGCGAATCCCGCGAGGCGGAGCAACGGCTGGAGCGCCAGTTGCTGGCGCTGCGCGAGGAGTCAGACGCCCGCGAGCGGGCCCGCGAGACCGCGTCGGAACGGCTGGCGGGCAGCGAGGCGCGCATCGTGGAGCTCGAGGACCGCCTGGCCAGCGCGACGCGCGAGACGCTGTCCGCGAGCCAGCAGCAGGAGCACGCGCAACTCAGGGACCGGCTGGCCGAGATGCGCAACGCGCTGGCGGCGACGCGCGAGGAACTCGCGGCGGCGACGGCTGCGCGCGATGCGCTCCAGGCCCATGCGGACCGGCTGTCGGCGGAGCTCGACGCGCTGCGGCAGTCGCTGCGCGATAGCGGCCTCGAGACCGCGGGCCTGCTCGAGCGACTGCGCAGCGCGGAGGCGCGGCGGCGCTACGGCGCGGACATGCGGCGGGCTGCCGTCCCCGCGCCCCTGGCGGACCCACAGGTCGCGACGCTCACACGCCAGCTCCGGGACGAGCGCGCCGCGAGCCGGGGCAAGCTGCGGGACCTTACGGCGGCACTGGAACAGGAACGCGAGGCGCGGGCGCAGGCCGAGCGCGCCCTGGCGGAGCGCGACGAACGACTCGGTCGCCTGGAGGCGGAGGCCGCCCGTCGCGAGCAGGTCCTGGCGCGGGTGCCGGCAGCGCCGGCCGCCAGGCCCGCACGCCGCTGCCTCGCCCGGCTCGATCCGGGGCAGGAAGCGGTCTTCGACCTCGTGCCGCCGCGGGTGTCGATCGGCCGCACGCCCGACAACGACCTGCTGGTCCGCGAGAGCTACATCAGCCGCAACCACGCGGTGATCAGGCTCGGCCCGGACAGCGCGGTCATCGAGGACCTCGCGAGCCGCAACGGCGTGTTCGTAAACGGCCGCCGCGTGACCCGCGAACTGCTGCGCGACGGCGACGTCGTCGTGCTGGGCAAGGCCCGCTTCCGCTTCGAGGCGGGCCTCGCGTAACGGGCGGGCCGGGCCTCACATCCTCACGCTTTATTTTGCGCTGCAAAGAGCCATGGGCCGTAAGACGGTCGCACCCGCGCTCGCGAACCCCGCCGCGACGCCCTGCCGGGCATGCTGCACCGCCAAATTGGATCGGCTCGGCGAATTCTTGTTGGCCGAATGCCACACAACCGTGTCCGGAACGCGGAGACAGCCGATTCGCCGCGTACTGAGGCTGTTGCTTTCCTGTCAGCAGGGCTTTTGTTTCGCGGTGGACTTCGCCTATGATCGGCCCACGACTGTTCCAGAGAGCAGCGGAAGCAACGGGGTGGGTTGCGGCGCGGCCGCCATGCCATCGTTGAAACTCCAAGCAGCACAAGGGGGATTCATGTCAGACCGAAACAACGCGACGCATCGCTCCATCACGATTCGTCGTGCCGTCCTGGCCGCCCTGGGCGCAGCCAGTGTTGGCACCTGCCTGCCAGTAGCGACGGCCAACGCTCAAGCCGCGCCGGTCGAACTGGAAGAAGTGGTCGTCACGGGTTCGATCCTCAAGCGTACCGATATCGAAACCGCCTCGCCGGTGTCGGTCGTGACGGCCGAGTCGCTGGAAGAGCGCGGCATCAACACGATTTCCGAAGCGATCCAGCGCCTGCCTTCCAACAACGCCGGCACGATCCAGCAGGGCTGGAACACGGGCTGGAACTTCGCGAGCGGCGCCAACGCGCCGGCGCTGCGCGGCCTGACGGTGCAGGCGACGCTGTCCGTCGCCGACGGCCTGCGCCTCGCGCCCTATCCGCTGGCGGATGACGGCCAGCGCAACTTCGTCGACCTGAACGCCATCCCGAGCGCAATCGTCGAGCGCATCGAGGTCCTGCGCGACGGCGCGTCCTCGACCTACGGCGCCGACGCCATCGCCGGCGTGGTCAACCTGATCACCAAGAAGGAGATCCAGGGCTTCGACATCGGCATGTCCTACGGCGATTCGCAGGAAGGCGGCGCCGAGGAGACGGCCCTGAACGCGACCTGGGGCATCGGCAGCCTGGCCGACGACGGCTACAACTTCTACGTCAGCAGCGAGTACAAGAAGCAGGGCATCCTGCGGGCGAGCGATCGCGGCTATCCGTTCAACACCGCCGACCTGACGGGGAAATGTCATTCCAGCGGGACCTGCATGGATAACCACAACTGGAATGGCCTGACGCCCGAACGCGGGGAGGACGGCTTTAACGGTTTGTTCTCCATTCCGGGCGTCACCCTGGTCCGTCCGGTCCTGGACGATGTCGCGACCTCGGGCTCCGGCCGCTACGAGTTCCTGAACCCGACCGCGGGCTGCCGCAACTGGGACTCCGTCAGCATCACCGAGGACATGTCGAGTACTTCGCCGCTGACCAGCTGCGAGGTCGACTACCGGAACGCGTACCTGCAGCTGCAGCCGGAAATCGAGCGCATCGGCCTGACGCTGAGGTTCACGGCCAACGTCGGCGACAACGCCCAGCTCTACGCCATGGGTAACTACTACAAGGCGGACAGCTTCGCCTCGATCACGCCGCTCGGCTTCAACGGCCTGCCGCCGCCGCCGCGGCCCGCGACCCTGACTTCGTACAACGTCCTGCTGCCGGTCTATGTCTGCTCGACGGGCGTCGGCACGCAGAGCGGCCTCGACACCGGCTGCGACGAGACCAACGGGCAGCTGAACCCGTACAACCCCTACGCCGCGGAAGGTCTGCGGGCGCAGGCGCTGTTCCGCTCGCCGTATGGCCGCACGATCGACACCAGCTCGCGCTCGCTGCGCTTCGCGCTGGGGCTCGACGGCGAGTACGGCGACGGCTGGCGCTACTCGGCCAACCTGACTGCCTCCGAGGTGGGCCTGACGCGCATCCAGTCCAACTACTACATCCCGCAGCGGATCATGGACGTGGTGGCGCGCGGCAGCTTCAACTTCGACGATCCGACGGCCACCCCGCAGGAGGTCTGGGACTACATCGACCCGGACAACCGGCAGTATTCCGTGTCGCGGCTGTGGCAGGCCCAGGCGCTGGTCGCCAAGGACCTCATGGACCTGTCGGGAGGACCCCTGCAGGGGGCGCTCGGTCTCGCCTACCGCGAGGAGTCCATCACCGCGCCGAGCGGCAACCCGGCCAACGACTCCGCGCCCTTTACGCGCTACTACTCGGTCAACGCGGTCGGTACCGCCGGCAGTCGCGACGTGACCTCGGCGTTCTTCGAGATCAACGCCCCGGTCCTGCAGTCGCTCGAGTTGATGGCCTCGGGCCGCTTCGATGACTACTCGTCGGGCCAGTCGAACTTCTCGCCGAAGCTCGGCATCAAGTGGACGCCGATCGAGAGCCTGATCCTGCGCGGCACCTGGTCGGAGGGCTTCCGCATCCCGAGCTTCAACGAGGCCTACGGCCTGCCGACGACGGGCTACGTGACCCGCTCGGTGGACTGCGCGGTCTACGTGGACTTCTGCGCGGCGCACGGCAACGAGAGCGCGTACTACACCAACTACAGCCTGGGCCTGACGCAGACCGGCGACCCCGAGCTCGATCCCGAGGAGTCGACCTCGTTCACGGCCGGCATCGTGTGGCAGCCGCTGGACAGCCTCAGCATCAACGTCGACTACTGGGAGATCAAGGTCGAGAACCTGATCGTCGGTGTGACCGACACGTCGGAGGCCGAGGACCAGTACTACTCGAACAACGGTGTCGTGAACATCCCGGGCATCACCGTGCTCCCGGGCACGCCTGACGGGGCGTACCCGAACGCGCTGCCCGTGCTCGGCTTCATCCAGTCCTCCTATGCCAACCAGGACGAACAGACGGTCAGCGGCATCGACATCGGCATCGTCTACAGCATGCCGATCGGTTCGGTGGGCTGGACCAGCACGTTTGATGCATCCTGGTTGCAGGAGTACCAGCTGAAGACGGATGCTGGCACCGTGTCCAACTATGAAGGCACGCTGAGTCCCTGCAACGTCACGTCCTGCTCCGGCGCACCGGAATGGCGCGCTTCCTGGCAGAACACGTTCCAGATCTCGGATACCGCGGTGACGCTGACTGCGTATTACACCCAGGGCGTGGACAACGCCTCGGTGGACTACGGCGGCGTTCCGGGGGACTGCGAGGCCAGCATTGGTGCCTCGGTGTTGACGTATGCGGACGACGTGACTCCGGTGAACTGCAAGAGCGGGGACATCTGGAACCTGGACCTGACGGTCCGCCACCAGTTCAACGAGCAGATCACCCTGTTCGCCGACGTCCTGAACGTGCTCAACATCGAGCCCGAGTTCGATCCGTCGGCGGCCTACGGCCTGTTCAACTTCAACCCGGCGTGGGCGGGCCAGAACATCCTGGGCCGTTACTTCCGCGTCGGCGCCAAGTTCCAGTTCTAAGAAAAACGGTTCTGGTGAAAAACTGGGGCGGCTCCTTCGGGAGCCGCCCTTTTTCTTGCGTGGCCGCCATCCCAAGCGGTTGATTCGCTTCGGAAAATACGTATAAGGCGGCGGAAAGTCGCGCTGCGGAGTCTCGACTTGTCCGCCACGTGGTCGGCAGGCGACCTTTCGGTCCCACAAAGACGCTGGATGTGTCGTCCGGGCAACGAAACGGTTGCCCTGACCGTGTACAAAACCCCAACAATGTGTAAAAACACGTAAAAAAGCCGTTGCTGAGCAGCAACACGAAGTTGCCACCAGCGGACGGTTCGGCTAAGTTCGGGCACGCACGACCATCAGGTCGTGGCAACAAGCGGTGTCCGCGGCGCGCCAGAGCGCGCCGCTTCATCAACAACCCCTCTAGATTGCTGCATAGCAACCCTCGGGAGAAACTCTGTGTCGAAGACAGTAGCAAACCGGTCGAACTTGAGATCGAGCATTCGCTCGATCATCCGCGGCCAGGCAGTCGCCCTCGTGACGGGCGCTGCGACGATCATGGCGCCTGCCGTGGTGGGCATCGCGGGCATGGCGGTGAGCGGCGTCGCCGCCGCGCAGGACTACACCAGCGGCGTGCTGACGGGTCGTGTCGTCGGGATCGACGGCAAGGCCGTCGGCGGCGCGGATGTCACGGTCGTGTCGCAGCAGGGCCAGACCCGCAAGACGACGACCGACGAAAGCGGCGCCTTCAAGGTCCCCGCGCTCGCGGCGGGCAGCTACACCGTGACGGTCGAGAAGGCGGGCATCGGCACGCAGGTCTCCCGCGCCACCGTGGCGCCGGGCGGCTCGAGCTACGAGTTCGTCCTCGGCCAGGAGATGGAGTCGGTGGTCGTGACCGCCGAGGCCATCCGCGACGTCACCTCCACGGACACGGGCCTGGCCGTCGAAGTGCAGGAGCTGGCCAACCAGATCCCGGTCGGCCGCAACATCAACGCGATCACGCAGCTGACCCCGGGCGCCTCGCTGCCGGACCCGACCATCAACGCGAGCTCGCGGCGCAACCAGTCGCTGTCGTCCATCGCCGGCACCTCGGCCGCCGAGAGCGCGTATTACATCAACGGCCTGAACGTCACCGACCAGCGCACGTTCCTGGGCTATTCGGACCTGCCGTTCGAGTTCCTGCAGACGGTCGAGACCAAGACCGGTGGCTATTCGGCCGAGTACGGCCGCGGCACGGGCGGCGTGGTCAACATGGTCACGCGCAGCGGCACGAACGAGTGGGAGTTCGGTGCCAGCGTCGCGTATGCGCCGGACAGCCTGCGCGAGCAGAGCCCGACGGCCTACGCGCCGGGCGGCACCGGCAGCGCGGGCCAGGTCCTCTTCAACGGCGAGAGCGAGATCGACTCGACCACCTACACCGTGTCGGTGGGCGGCCCGATCATCAAGGACCGCCTGTTCATCTTCGGCATCTACGAGGGCCGCGACTACGAGAGCTGGGGCGCGCCCACGTTCTCGACGCCGACCACGCTCACGGGTCAGCAGACCAACACGCAGTACGACGACCCGTTCTGGGGCGCCAAGATCGACCTCGTGATCACCGACGACCACCTGCTCGAAGGCACGGTCTGGTCCGACGAGACGACGACTGCGTACCAGCCCTGGGTGGTCACGCGTCCCGCTGGAGACAGCAGCGACCTCACCCGGACCGAGAAGAGCCCGGCCTATGAGTCCGACTCGGGCGGCATCAACTACATCCTCAAGTACACCGGTGCGTTCACCGAGTGGTTCACGCTGTCGGCCCTGTACGGCAAGCTCGAGAGCAGCTACCTGGATTCGGGCGAGGCGGTGAACCTGCCGGCGGTGCTGGACTTCGGCGCGCCGGGCGGCGCTGCCTACGTCAACAACCGGCGCTTCGGCCTGTACAACCTGCGCGGCAAGGACGAGCGCGACACCTACCGCATCGACATGGACTTCTACTTCAACGCGGCGGGCGAGCACCGGATGCGCGTCGGCTACGACCAGGAGGACCTGACCTCCGACGCCTACAGCGCCTACAACGGCGGCGCGCTCTACTATGCGGGCGGCCAGGACTACGGCTCGGACGAGCAGGGCTATGTCGAGATCCTGACCTTCGCCAACAACGGCGTGTTCAAGGCGGAGCAGACCGCGGCCTACATCCAGGACTCCTGGCAGATCACCGACAGCTTCAACCTGCAGCTCGGCGTGCGCTGGGACATGTACGACTACCAGAACCTGGACGGCGAGAGCTACGTCAAGATCGACGACCAGTACGCGCCGCGCATCGGCTTCACCTGGGACCCGTTCGGCAACGGCCTCGACCGGGTGTACGGTTCCATCGGCGACTACTACCTGCCGATCGCGACCAACACCTCGATCCGCGCCTCGTCGGGCGAGATCTACACGGATGATTACTTCAACGCGGTCCGTGACGTGGATGGCAACCTGGTACTGGACGAAAACGGGTACCCGGTGCTGGGTCCCCGGCTGCTGGACACGATCTACTACAGCCCGCCGGCGGTGCCGGATCCGGCTTCGGTCGCCGAGAAGGGCCTCAATCCGATGTACGAACGCGAGTTCTCACTCGGCTATGAGCACACTTTCGAGACCGGCTTCGCGGAAGGCTGGATTGCCGGCGCGCGCGTCGTCTATCGCGACCTGAAGAGCACGATCGAAGACACCGCCATCGGCGATGCGATGGTGCGCTGGTGCGAGCGGACGGGCACGGAGTGCGGGCAGACCGGCCCGGACGACAGCGCCTTCTCCAGCTACTTCCCGTACGTCCTGATCAACCCGGGTGATGCGGCGTCGGTCTACCTCGACATCACGGGACAGCCGCGCGCGAACGCCGACGGCACGCCGAACCCCGACTACAACCCGCAGTGGGTTGACCTGACGGTCGAGGACCTGGCCCTGCCGAAGGCCGAGCGTGAGTACACGGCCCTCGAGCTGACCTTCGAGCGCCCGTTCGACGGCAAGTGGGGCCTGAGGGGTTCGTACGTCTGGGCGGAGTCGGAGGGCAACTACGAGGGCGCCGTGAAGTCCGACATCGGGCAGACCGACACCTCGATCACCCAGGACTTCGACCACGCGGCCAACTCGATCGGGGCCTACGGCATTCTGCCGAACAGCCGTGCTCACACCTTCAAGCTGTTCGGCAACTACGCCTTCAACGACAGCTTCTCGATGGGCACCAACCTGTTCGCGCAGTCGGGCCGCAAGTACGGCTGCATCGGCTATGTGCCGGTGGACGTCGATCCGCTGGCGCCGCAGTCGGGCACGCCGTCCGGCTGGTACTGCCCGAATGGCGACGACACCTCGACGCTGGTGGGCCGCGGCAAGGCGGGCGAGACGGACTGGGTGTACCAGGTTGACCTGAACTTCGTCTGGAACGTCATCGAGCGCGAGACGGGCACCTTCGTGCTGCGTGCGGACGTCTTCAACCTGTTCGACTTCGACGCGGTGACCCGCGTCGTGGAATCGGGCGAGATCCGCAACCGTCCGGGCCAGGTGGCCGCGTTCTACGAGGAGCCCCGGAGCTACCAGGCTCCGCGGTCGATCCGCCTGACCGCCAGCTACAACTTCTAACAGATCCTGCGGCTTCGAGCCGCTTCCCAGGGCCGCCCGCAAGGGCGGCCCTTTTTATTGGATCGTCGCCGGTTGGCGCGGCAAGGCGCGCGGGCCCGCGCGGGGGCGCTGGGCTAGAATGGCCGACAGCAACAGCTGGTCCCGCTGTCCCGACTCCCACCCGATATGAACCCCGAGCCGACTGTCGAGGGCCTGTGGCAGCAGGCGCAGCAACGATTCAACGGTCGCGATCTCGACGCGGCTCGCTCGGCCTGCGAGGCGCTCCTGGCCATGCGGCCGGGACACTCCGGCGCCCACCTGATGCTGGCGGACCTCTGCGGCAGGCAGGACCAGCAGCGGCAGGCGACCCGGCATGCCCTCGCCGCCGCGGCCGGGATGGGGCGCGAGACGCTCCAGCACATCGGCGCGGTGGGCTGGCGCCTGATCTCGCTGGGCGAATACGAGCAGGCCATCCGGCTCATCCGCAAGATCGACCTGCCGAGGATCAGCACGGCCCCATTCCTGGCGGACCTCTCGCAACAGCTCAGCATCCTGGAGCAGCACGAGGATGCGCTGCGCTGCCTGGACGCGGCGATTGCGCACGGCATGAAGGCCGAGTCCGCCTGTTACCTGCGCGGCAACTACCTGCGGTTCCTCGGGCGGCTCGAGGAGGCTGCGCAGGAGTACGAGCGGAGCATCGCGCTCAATCCCCGTTTTGCCTACGCCCACTGGGCGCTGGCGTACCTCGACATGACGGCGGGCCGCGACCGGCGCATCGACCGCATCAGAGGAGTCCTCGGTGCGGGGGGGATGCCGGACCGCGATCGCGCCTACCTCGGTTACGCGCTCTTCAAGGAACTCGATGCGATCGACGACACCGAGGCGGCCTGGCAGGCGCTCATGGATGGCGCGAGCGCCAAGCGCCGCACGGTCGATTACGAGGCCCGCGCGGAGTTGCTGCTGTTCGACGAGTTGATCGCGGCCTGCGGGCCGGGATTCGTCGGGCCCGCGACGATCGAGCCAACGGACAGGGTCCCCATCTTCGTCCTCGGCATGCCCCGCACCGGCACGACCGTGGTAGAGCGGATCCTCGGCGGCCATCCGCAGGTCACGCTGTGCGGGGAGCTGAACGACTTCCGCAAGCAGTACAAGTGGGCGAGCGATCATGCCTGCACGGGAGTCATCGACCGCATCGGCGTCGCCCGGCTGCCGGCGGTGGACTTCGGCGAGCTGGGCAGGCGTTACCTCGAGCACGTCGCCTGGCGCGCGCCGTCGACCCGGTACTTCACCGACAAGCAGCCCGGAAACTGGATCGTTGCCGGCCTGATCCTCAAGGCGCTGCCGCAGGCGAAGATCATCCACCTCCGGCGCAACCCGATGGACACCTGCTTCTCCAACCTCAAGGAACTGTTCGCGGCGAAGTTCTACCCTTACAGCTACAGGCTGGATGAACTGGCCGGCCATTACCGGGGCTACGCGCGCCTGATGGCGCACTGGCATGCGATCGCGCCGGGCCGGATTCTCGACGTCCAGTACGAGGACCTGGTGGCGGATCCCGAGGGCCAGGCGCGGCGGCTGATGGCCTGCTGCGGGCTCGAGTTCAACCCGGGCCAGCTGCGCATCGAGACCCGCGCGATGCCGGTCTCCACGGCCAGCAGCGCGCAGGTCCGGCAGGCCATCCATGGCCGGAACGTGGGGGGCTGGAAGCGGTACGCGTCCCAGCTGGAGCCGCTCCAACGGCTCCTCGACCACGACCCGTGACGGTCGGCAACCGCTTGCGCCCGCGGTACGCGGATCGACCCCGGCCAGGCGCCGCGTCGACGGGCCGGGCCGGGCGCGCCGGGGCCTGATTCCTGCTAAGGTTGCGGGGTCCCCTTTGGCGATCCTGCATGGATTACTCCTACATCGAGCGCATCCTCAAGGCGCGCGTCTACGACGTGGCGATCGAGTCCCCGCTCGACCCGGCGCCGCGGCTGTCGCGCCGCCTCGGCAACACGGTGC
>Ga0113563_10002023_pt1 | contig 11982 bp, 11 predicted proteins | sample Mud3Dept3metaG_FD_80117 | JGI IMG/M metagenome (GOLD analysis project Ga0113563, IMG submission 80117) | Freshwater wetland microbial communities from Ohio, USA, analyzing the effect of biotic and abiotic controls - Mud 3 Core 4 Depth 3... | ecosystem: Environmental > Aquatic > Freshwater >...
GCAGTCAAATCCACGGGATGCGCGTCGCGATTGCCACCTGTCAGCAGATCCCCGAGCCCGATTTCGACGAGCCGCTGCTGCTCGCGGCGCTCGGCGGCGCCGGGGTCGAGGCACGTGTGCTCGCCTGGGACGACGACGCTGCGCCGTTCGCCGAGCAGGACCTCGTCGTCCTGCGATCGACGTGGAATTACTACCGGCGCGTCGACGACTTCGTCGCCTGGGTCGCGAAGACGGGCAAGGCGACCCGCGTGCTGAACCCGCCCAAGATCGTCGCGTGGAACGCGAAGAAGACGTACCTGGCGGAGCTCTCGAAGCGCGGCGTCGACATCGTGCCGACCGAGTTCGTCCTCCATCGCGCCGCGCGCAGCGTCGGCGACATCCTCGGCGAGCGGGGCTGGGACGACGTGGTGATCAAGCCCGTGGTCTCGGCGGGCTCGTTCCGCACCGAGCGCTTCTCGCGCGCGACGGTGCCGGCCGCGCAGGCATTCCTGGACGCCCTCGTCGCCGATCGTGACGCGATGGTCCAGCGCTGGATGCCCTCGGTGGAGACGTACGGTGAGCGGTCGCTCGTGTGGATCGACGGCGTGTTCACGCACGCGATCCGCAAGGCGCCGCGCTTCGCCGGCGGCGCCGAGCACGTCTCGGACGAGGTCGCGATCTCGGACGACGAGCGAGCCTTCGGCGAGCGCGCGCTCGCACCTCTCGCGGGTGAGCTGCTGTACGCCCGCGTCGACATGGTCCGCGACGGCGAGGGCACATTGCGGATCATGGAGCTCGAGCTCATCGAACCGTCGCTCTTCTTCCAGCAGTCGAAGCCCGCGCTCGAGCGATTCGTCTCCGCGCTCGCCCGCCGCGCTCGATAGTTCTACCCTCGCGCTCATGGGCTGCCTGTTCTGCAATGTGCTCGAGAAGAAGATCCCCGCGGACGTCGTCTACGAGGACGAGCATGCCGTCGCGTTCCGGGACATCCGTCCCATGGCGCCGACGCACGTGCTCGTAGTCCCGCGGAAGCACATCGCGGCGATTCACGACCTCACCGAGGACGACGTCGCCACGATGGGACGCGTCATGCTGGCCGCGAAGGCCGTGGCGCACCAAGAAGGACTCGAGGCGGGCGGCTATCGGCTCGTCATCAACGACGGGGACGCCGCCGGCCAGACCGTCCACCACATCCACGTGCACCTCCTCGGCGGCCGGAACCTGACCTGGCCGCCGGGCTGACCGCCCCCCCGAAGGCGCGGGTGAGGTGATTGAAGGGAATCGCGGGCCGGTCCGTCGAACGGTGTGCGCCCCCGGGCCGCACCGGGATACGCTGGTTTCGAGGGGTCTTTGAAGGGTCGCCAGGTTCTCTCTCGTGCTCGCCGCGCGGCCACCGGCCTTGCGCTCGTCGGCATGCTTGCATGCGCGTCTGGTTGCGGCGCGGCCTCGCAGAACGTCCGCGCGTACCGCGCGTTCGCGAACGAGGACCCGAACATCAAGGTCTCGATCGATCGCGTCGAGGATCTCGCGGTCACGCTGCAGCTCGTCGACCGCATCCTGCTGCAGACCTCCTACACGCCGGGCGACATGTGGCCGAGGCGCCTCGGCCTGACCGACGCGCAATTCCGCGACATCAAGTCCGACCTCCGCGACAAGTACCCGTATCGGTCCCTCGAGCACGCCGAGGTGCCCGTCCTCAAGTGCTACCGCGTCCACATCGAGAGGACGCTCAGCGAGTACGGCCCGCCTCCCGAGAAGGGCAAGTATGCCTCGCTCCTCGACGCCGTCGGCGCGCTCAATCCGCGCACCGCCGACATCAAGAAGCACTGGATCGCCTACCGCGACGCCACCGAGCACCTCGCCGCCGCCTCCGAGGACGAGGAGCGCCTCTCGTCCGAGCTGCTCTCTCTCTCCGAGGCCCAGCGAAAGCCGCGCGAGCAGGAGCTCGCCGTCGCACGCGACAAGGTCGCCCGCGCGAAGGGTGAGGTCCTCTTCGCGACCGACGCCATCAACAAGGACTCGGAGAACCTCCAGAGCGACGCCACGCTCCTCACCGGCGACAAGCAGCAGATCGCACGCGACGCCTTCTACGCCCTCTCGGTCGCGTTCCGCATCGAGCTCGAGGCGCTGGCGCTGATCCCCATCATCGTCATCCAGGCCGTCCGCGGCATCCCCACCGCCCCTCGCGACCTCACGTACAAGACGCACCTGAAGCTCGCGAAGCAGATCTGGCTGATGCCGTCGTACGTCGCCGGCATCAAGCAGTCGTTCACGCGCCAGGCCGAGCTGCTCGATCGCATGACGGGCAACCTCGCGAAGGCCCTGAAGACCGACGTGAACAAGAGCCCCGGCATGGAGCTCGGCGAGAGCGTCGTCGATCAGATCGTCGGCATCACGCTCGACTCGTTCCGCATCGACCTGAAGGCCGGCGGCGAGATGTTCATCTTCAGCTCGATCGGCACCGGCGATCGCAACGGCGACAACTACGACTTCCGCGGCCGCCAGTACAAGCTCGACTACCGCGTCGAGCCCATCATCCTCGCGAGCGCTCGCCTCGACATCGTCCTCGACTGGATCCGCATGCCCGGCGCCGCGAACCTCGGCTTCGGCTACGCCACCGACCGCGTGTACCGCAGCGGCGGCCAGATCGAGCAGAGCTCGCTCGTCGACCAGCTCGGCATCACCGGCGTCGCAAGCGACGTGATCGACGCCGGCCTCGGCCTCCTCGGCATCCGCTCGTCAGTGCGCGTCGCGAGCTTCACGAGCGGCCGCGTGCACCAGGTGCAGGCCACGAACATCGACAACAGCGTCGCCTCGGCCCCGCTGCGCCTCAAATTCACGCAGGTCGACGTGGGCTACGATCTCCTCTGGCTCATCCACGACGACAACATCCGCGCGTACACCGAGGAGCTCGTCGTCGGCGGCCGCTACTACCGGTACACGCTCCCCCGCATCGTCTACGAGCTGCAGGACACGGGCGTGAACGGCAACGAGCACTTCACGTTCGCCCGCGAGACGCCCCCGCAGCCGATCACGAACGAGTTCTGGATGCTCTCCGCGTCGGCGCGCTTCGGCGTCGGCGAAGGCCCGCGGTGGTCGCCGTTCCTCGATCTCGGGATCGCGGGCGGCGTCGGCCCGACGAAGTTCTTCTTCCTCCAGGACCCGATGCTCGCCGACACGCCGGCGAACCACGACAACGTGAGGGAGATCGCGGTCGGATTGAACGGAGGCGGTGCGCTCGGCCTACGCTGGCGGCTCTTGCCTCGCGGCAGTCGCTTGCGGCTCGACCTTCGCGCCGAGTATCGCGGCAACACGATCTATACGATCGTCACGCGGGATGCGACGCGCGACGGCCGCGCGCTACGCACCGACTTCGGCAGCTTCGACGTCTTCCACGGGCCTTCGCTTTCCATTCGCGGGGCTCTCTAGCGATCACTTCGAGGCCGCGGCGCAGGGGAGCGGCTCGCTCCCGCGCGCGGGTCGCCGTCTGGCTTCGCCGCTGGACGGATCCCGGGGCACGGCACCCCACTTCCTGCCGCCGAGGAGAATACGCGCCCAGGGGAGTGGGGCCCCTGGCCGTGCCCTGCGGAGGTCTCGCGACCTGCCGACCTCTTCGCTGCTCACTCGCGCACGGGAGCGAGCCGCTCCCCTGCGCCGCTCCACGAGGTCTTCATGAGGACCCTGATTGGAGGGAGGCAAGAAGGGGCGCGGCCTCGGCTCACTCCGCTGGAGGTGGGGCGCTCGAGTCGCGGGCCGCGCGGGCGAGATTGGAGGTGTCGCCGCCCGCGTCGAGGAGGCGCGCGAGGGAGGTGTCGACGAGGGCGCGGTCTTCGTCGTCGGCGTTCATGCAAGGAGCGCCCGCGCGTGAGGCGAGGACGCGCAGCGTGGCCAGCTCGACGCGCGTGAGCTCGGCGACGCGCGACAGGCTCAGCGCGGGGATCTCGTAGCGCAGGACGAAGGAAACACCTTCGCGCTCGAGCGTGAGGGACGAGGCGCGGCCGAGGTGCTTCACGATCCCGCGCAGCGTCGCGGCGCGCGACTTCGCGCGTTGCACCGCCACGTTCGCGAACAGGTCGAACATGCGGTTGCGCGCGTAGACGCCGGGCGCGAGCGCCATCGCGACCGTGAGCGCCTCGACACGCGCGGCGTCGGCCGGGCTCAGGGCGAGCAGGCCGACGCGCGCGCGGGCGCGGCGTCCCGAGCGCTTCACTCGTCGTCCCCGCCGCCGAAAGCTGGCATCCCCGTGGTGCCGCCGGTGACGTCATTGAGGAGCGCGGCCTGCCGATACGTGCGGAGCGCGGTGATGAGCTCCTCGAGATCGCCCTCGATCACGCGATCGAGCTTGTTCAGCGTGAGCTTGATGCGGTGGTCGCTGATGCGGTTCTGCGGATAGTTGTAGGTGCGGATCTTCGAGCTGCGCTCGCCGGTGCCGACCATGCCCTTGCGCTCGGCGGAGATGGCAGCCTCGTGCCTCTGGATCTCGAGGTCGAGCAGGCGGCTGCGCAGGACCTTCATCGCCTTCGCCTTGTTCTTCAGCTGCGAGCGCTCGTCCTGGCATTTGACGATCAGGCCGGAGGGCCTGTGCTGGATCTGGACGGCGCTGTTCGTCGTGTTGACGCCCTGCCCGCCCGGTCCGCCGCTCGCCGCGATCGAGATCTCGAGATCTTTGTCGTCGATCTGCACGTCGACCTCGTCGGCCTCGGGCATCACGGCGACGGTCGCCGTCGAGGTGTGGATGCGGCCCTGGGTCTCCGTCGCGGGCACGCGCTGTACGCGATGAACGCCGCCCTCGAAGCGGAGCTGCGAGTAGACGTCCTTGCCGCTGACGAGCGCGATGACTTCCTTGTAGCCGCCCGACGAGCTCTCGCTCACCGAGAGCACCTCGATGTTCCAGCCCTTGGTCTCGGCGTACCGCGAGTACATGCGGAACAGGTCGGCGGCGAAGAGCGAGGCTTCCTCGCCCCCCTCCCCTCCGCGGATCTCGAGGACGATGTTCTTCTTGTCGTTCGGATCGGTGGGCAGCAGGAGCAGCTGGATCTGCCCCTCGAGGGTGACGCGCTCCTTCTGCAGCTCGGGGAGCTCCAGCTCGACGAGCTCGCGGAGCTCGGGGTCGGCGAGGGCCTCTTCGTCCTCGCGGATCTTCTTCTCGAGGGCGCGGTAGCGCGAGAACGCCTGCACGATCGCCTCGATGTCGGTCCGCTCCTTGTTCAGCTTCGAGAGCTGATGGCGGTCCGCGAGCACCCTCGGATCACACAGAAGGTCGTCGAGCTCGAGATACCGCCTCGAGAGCTGCTCCAGCTTGTCGAGGGGAAGCATCGAACGACGAGCCTACCACGTGGGACGGCGACAGACGCGGCCCACGCGGCTCAGACGACGGCGGGAGCCGCGGCCTTGCGCAGGCGTCCCGATTTCATCAGGGAGTCGAAGCTCGCGTAGCGCACGTCCGCCGGGTTGGACGTGCCGACGGTGGTGCTCTTCTCGATGCCCTCCTCGCGGAAGAGGGTGACGCGCAGCGAGGCGAGCGCCACCTCGAGCTGGTGATCGTCAGGCTCGATGGTGGTGATCTTCTGCACGAGGAAGCCCGGCCAGAGGAGCGCGCGGAGCGGCCCTGTCGTGCAGTACTTGGCGAAGACGCGCTGGATCTCGAAGGTGATCGCCGCCATGACGGGGAGGAACGGCAGCTTCTCGAGGAAGAAGAGGAGGTTGTCGAGGACCACCTTGCCGGTGTTGATCTTCGGGAGGAAGCCGCCGACCGCCGTGAAGACGAGGATCGAGACGAGCGCGACCATCACGAGGAAGGTCGTTCCGCAGCGCGGGTGGAGCGTCGTCTTGGCGCGCGCGTTCTCGACGGTGAGGGGCTCGCCGGCTTCGTAGGTGCTGATCGTCTTGTGCTCGGCGCCGTGGTACTGGAAGACGCGCCGGATGTCGGGAAACACGCGGCGAACGACGAGCAGGTAGCTCACCACGATCGTGAGCTTGAACGCGCCCGTGACCGCCTGGAAGCCGGGAGACTGCACGTCGAGCCCGAGCCCGAGGAGCTTGTTCATCCCCGCGGCCGCCGCCTGGGGCAGCGCGATCATGAAGCCGATCATCATGACGAGCATGAGGATCATCGGTCCCTTCGACGCCTTCTTCTCTTCTTGGTCGCTCTTCGCGGCCTCTTCGTTCACGGGCACGCCGTCCGTGTCGGCGTCCGCGGTGAGGAAGAGGAACGTCGTGTAGCCGATCGCCTGGAGCATGCGCATCGCGCTGCTGCCCAAGCCCGCGCCGGCTCCCGGCTTCTTCTTCGCGCTGGCGTCGGCGCTCTTCGCGCTCGCGGCGGCGGCGGCCTCCTCGGCCTCCATGTCTCGCTCCATCTGCTCGGCCGAGAAGCGGAGCGACTCACCGCCGAGCTTGAGGCTCTCGACGAGCGACGAGACACCACGCGCAAGCGGGAGCTTCGCAAAGCCTTTGCGCGTGTCGCTCATCCCGCGCTCGCGGACGTGGAGCGAGCCATCGCGGCGGCGCACGACGATCGCGAAGGACGTCGGCGACCGCATCATCACGCCCTCGAGGACCGCCTGCCCGCCGATGTACGGCCCGGTCGGCTTGGCTCCGTCGGAGGGCGGAGTGGGGGCACGGTAAGGCTGCGCGGCGTCAGTCGAAGCGGTCTCTTGAGACATGCTCCTCAACCTTACGCACGCGCAGCCGTTCGCGCGAGGCGAACCTACTCGGTCGCCGCTGCCGGGGCTTCAGCAGCCTCGGCCTTGCTCGCGAGCTCGGCCTTCGCCGTGGCCTCGCCGCCGCCCTTGGTCGCGTAGCGCTTGCGGAAGCGATCGACGCGGCCCGCGGCGTCCATGAGCTTCTGCGTGCCCGTGTAGAAGGGGTGGCAGCTCGAGCACACGTCGACCTGGAAGTCGCCGCGCGTCGACCGGGTCACGAAGGAGTTGCCACAGGCGCAGCTCACGTTCGCGGCCGGGTAATCGGGATGAATGCCTTCTTTCATGGGATCCTCTGCAGCCCCCGTCCGGAAATAGGAAGGGGGCGCCGTTCTTAGCGGAGAGGGCGCGCTTCTGCAAGCACGACCGCGTACTTACGGACGGAGCGGGCGGTTGCGCGCTCAGAACGGGATTTCGTCGTCGCCGCCGCCGCCACCGCTGTAATCGCCGAAGTCGTCGGGCGAGGCCGCGGGAGGCGCGCTCTGCGGCTGCTGGCGAGCCGCGCCAGCGCCACCGCCACCGCCACCGCCCTGGGGCCGGCGCTCGTAGCCGCCGCCGCCGCCGCCCATTTCGTCGCCCGCGCCCTGACCCTTGCCGCGACCGGCGAGGATGATGTTGCTGGCGTTGATCTCGGTGCTGTAGCGCTTCTCGCCGTTCTTCTCGTAGCTCGAGGTGCGGAGCGAGCCCTCGACGAAGATGCGCTCGCCCTTCGTCAGGAACTTCGCGAGCGCTTCACCGCGCTTGCCCCAGAGGGTCACCGAGTGCCACTCGGTCCGCTCCTGGCGCGTCTGGTTCTTGTCGAGGTACGTCTCGGTCGTCGCGAGACGGAGCTTCAGCACGGACTGACCGCCCTGGGTCATCTTCAGCTCCGGATCGGCGCCGAGGTTTCCGAGCAGCATCACCTTGTTCAAACCTTCGGCCATCGCACGCTCCTTGGACGGGAGTGTTTCGTACAGCGACGCGCGCGTGTCAACGGTGGGCGCGTGCGCGGACGGTCGCGAGATCCAGAAGGCGACGGCGTGCGTCGCTGGACCCTAGGGCTTGGGCGCGGGGGCGGCGGCAGGCGCGGCGCCGCCGGGCTGCTCGAGACGATTCTTGAGCTTGATCACGGTCACGTCCGACTGCTTGCCGCCCTTGGGATCGACGAGCTCGATCTTCCGCGTGATCGTCATGTCGCCTTCGACCTTCGTGGAGATGTGGTCGAACCTGAACGCGTAGGTGTAGGAGCCCTTGCCCTTGACCTCCTCCGTCGCGCCCGGCGGAACGCCGCGCTGCTGGAAGGGATGCTTGGGCACCGAGACCTCGACGTCGGCCGTGACGACGCCGCCCTCGGCGCTCACTTCCTTGAGCGTGAACGTGTGCTTCGCCGCGTTCTCCTGGCCGCGCTCCTTGCGCTCGACCTTGCGCTCCCACTTCGCGCCCACGCCGATCGGCTCGGACGGGAACGGCGGGACGAGGAGCTCGAGCGCCTGCTGGAGGCTCTGGACGATCACCTCGGCGCCCGGTCCGCTCATGCGCTCGTCGGCCTTGAAGTCGACCTCGCCGATCTCGCCGCGCGACGTGATGTCGAACGCGCCGGTGAGGCCCGCGAACGCGTTGAGCTGCGCCGCGGCTTGCGCCTTCTGCGGGCCCTGCACGTCCGGCAGATCGACCTTGAGGACCTTGAGCTCGAACTTCGTCGCGGCGGGCAGGACCTTCTTCGGCACGAAGTCCGCGGTGACCGCGAACGCGGCCTCCTGGGCGGGCCCTCCGCCTTCGCGACCGGCGGCCTGGCGCACGGTGATGAGGCGTTTGTCGCCGCGGTTCGCGACGAAGACGTACTTGCGGGCCACGCGCGGCTCGGCGCCGGGCTCGGTCACGTGCAGCTTCATCCCCTCGTCCGGGGCGGCGCCAGGATCGGCCGCGCCTGCCGCGCCGGCGGCCGGCGGGTTCTCCGCGGACGCCATTCCGCCCTCGAGCATGCCGCCGTCGGTCTTCACGCCGACGATTCCGCCACCGCCGCCGCTCGGGACGAAGTCGTTGAAGACCATGTCCGAGGGAACAGGCGTGGTCTTCTTCGGTTCGTCGACGGGCTTCTTGGGTGGCTCCTTGCCGCAACCGGCGAGCAGCACAGTGGCAACGACGACCGGCAAAACGTGGGACTTCATCGCGGGCGGGACCCTACTACGACACTGCCGACTTGGCGACCCAGTGAGAACCGTACTAGAAGGTGCGAGGTTTTCTGTCCGCACACCATGGCTCAGTCATCCCAACCCGATAGCGCTGCTCCCCGCATCTCCATCGTCATCCCGATCTACAACGAGGAGGCGATTCTCCACGCCGCGGTGGTCGACCTTCGGGATCGGCTCGAGCCGATGGGATGGAGCTACGAGATCATCCTCGCCGAGAACGGCTCGAAGGACCGCACCGTCGAGATCGGCCAGGAGCTCGCGGCCAAGTACGGCAACGCGGCCGACGGCCAGGTGAAGATCATCAGCATCGGCGAGCCGAACTACGGCAAGGCGCTGAAGCAGGGCATCCTCCTCGCCCGCGGCACCCTCGTCCTCTGCGACGAGATCGACCTGTGCGACGCCGACTTCCACCGTCGCGCCGTCGAGATCCTCGAGACCGGCGAGGCCGACCTCGTCATCGGCTCCAAGCTGGTCGCCGGGGCCGAGGACGATCGCCCGGCCATCCGTCACGCGGCAAGTATCGCTTATTCGACGATGCTGAAGCTCCTGCTGGGCTTCCGCGGCACCGACACGCACGGCCTGAAGGCCTTCCGTCGCCTCGCGCTGCTCGACGTCGTGCGCTCCTGCCTCGTCGACAAGGACGTCTTCGCGAGCGAGCTCGTCATCCGCGCCGACCGCGGCGGCATCCGCACCCGCGAGATCCCGGTCCGCGTGATCGAGAAGCGCCCCCCCTCGATCAACCTCTTCAAGCGAGTCCCGAACGTCCTGAAAAGCGTCGCGAAGCTCACCTATGCCATCCGCGTCCGTGGCTGATCGCCCTGAGTACGCGCTGACGTTGTTCGTGTACACTGGCGACAAGCACGGTGGATGACAGGGCTTCCAGGCGAGCCGCGTTGATCGCGTCGATGGCGCTGCTCTTCTTCAGCGCGCTGACCGCATTCGCTCTCGTTGGGTGGTTCAAGGGCAATCCGGTGCCCTGGAGCTGGAAGAGCCTGCTCGCCGTCGGCTGCGCGGCGCTCGCCGTCACCACGAGCGCGCTCGTGTGGAGCTCCCCGTCGCGCGGCCACGCGCTCCTCGGGATCGGCATCATGCTCGCGTCCCTCGCGCGCATCGGCCCGCCGGGCGAATGGACGTGGGTGAGCTTCGCGCTCGTCGCCGTGACGTTCGTGCTGCTGATGCCGCTGGTGCACGCGGCGATCGTCCTGCGTAACGAAGAAGACTAGAGCCGAAGGTCGGCTGGCGACCGACGGCCGCTCACCTCGTGAACGTCGTGTGCTTGCCGACCTGGGCTTTCAACATCTGGTAGCCGACGCGGAGGACGACGTCGTTCGACGACGACGGGTCGACCGGCACGTCGCGCGCGAGCATGCCGCTCACCATGTCCGGCGTGCCGCCGTCCACGACGAGCGCGCCCGCGTCGCGCTGCCCCGCGCCGCCCTGCGGCCCTTCGGCCGCGAGGTGGCCGGGTAGGTCGCGCTCGCGCGTGACCTTGGGCGTCTCCTGCGGGCCCTTCGTGCCCGACTCGATGACGACGTCGGGATGAATGCCGTCCGCCTGGATCGCGTGACCGCTCGGCGTGTAGTAGCGCGCCGTCGTGAGCTTCAGGCCCGCGCCGCTCGGCAGCGGGAGGATCGACTGCACGCTCCCCTTTCCGAAGGTGTTCGCGCCGACGACCGTCGCGCGCTTGTTGTCCTGCAGCGCGCCCACCAGCAGCTCGCTCGCGCTGGCACTCCACTCGTTGACGAGCGCGACGCACGGGATGTCGGCGAAGGCGCCGCCGGAGCGCGCCTTCAGGTCCTCGATCACCTCGCCGCGATGGCGCATCGAGTAGATGCCGCCGGAGGAGAGGAACTCGTCGGCGATCTCGGTGGCCTCGTCGACCAGGCCGCCGGGGTTCGAGCGAACGTCGAGGAGGATGGCCGTCAGCATGCCGCCCTTCGCCTCCGCGCGGAGCTTCACCGTCGCGGCCATCATCTCTGCGTGCGCGCGCTCCTGGAACTGCTTGATGCGGATGTAGCCGATGTTTCCTTCGAGGAGCTTGTAGTTGACGCTCGAGACGTGGATGACCTCGCGCGTGACCTCGAACGTGAGCGTCTGACCGGTGCGCTCGCCGCCGCTCGACGGAGCTCCGCCGTCGCCGGGAATCGCCGGCGAAGGTGCGAGCCCCGAGTCGGGCGCTCCGGCAGCCGCGGTTCCGCGACCGCTCTCCCGATGCACGGTGATCTTCACCTTCGTGCCTGCCGGGCCGCGCATCTTCTTGACGACCTTGTCGAGCGGCTGAGTGATCACGTCCTCGCCGTCGACGGCGAGGATCTGATCACCGCTCTTGATGCCCGCACGCTGCGCGGGTGAGCCCTCGATCGGCGCGATGACGACGAGCTTCTCACCGCGACCGTCGACCTCGAGCCCGACGCCGCCGAACTTCCCCTCGGTGTCGCTCTGGAACTGCTTACACTCGTCCGGGGGGAGGTACGAGGAGTGCGGATCGAGATTTTCGACCATGCCCTTGATGGCTCCCTCGACGATCTTTCCGCGATCCACGGGGTCGACGTAGTTGTTCTCGATCTGGACGAGGACGCGGCCCAGTTGCGCGACCGATTGATACGGATTCTGGGCCTCGGGGGTGGCCTCGGCGCGCATGCCGCCGAGGGCGAGACCACCCGCGAACGCGGCCACCGTGGGGAGAAGAACGCGGCGGAGGTGCTTCACGCCGGGGAGACTACCAGCAGCTTGCCCCGATAAAACCGCTGGACGTATCTGCTCCAGAAGTGGATCATTGTCGGCGTAGCGGGGCCATACGGCTGATATTCCTCACGTACCCGCCCACGTCACTGCACCCGCCACCCGCACCGCCCGCGCACCGCGCTCGCACCGTAACGCACCACTAGGAGGCCCACTTGGCGAACGACAAGGACTCGATTTCGAACCTGCGTACCGAGAGCTCCAAGACCGACAAGAGGAAGCAGAGTCTCTACTTCCCCGAGTCGATGCTCCAGGAGATCAAGGAAGAGGCTGCTCGCCTCGATCGCTCGCTTTCTTGGGTTGTCCAGCGCGCGTGGAAGATCTCGCGCCTGGAGATCAAGAAGCTCCCGAGCGTCAACGAGGTCGAAGGCGGCGACGACGACGACGACACC
>Ga0113563_10002024_pt1 | contig 11980 bp, 9 predicted proteins | sample Mud3Dept3metaG_FD_80117 | JGI IMG/M metagenome (GOLD analysis project Ga0113563, IMG submission 80117) | Freshwater wetland microbial communities from Ohio, USA, analyzing the effect of biotic and abiotic controls - Mud 3 Core 4 Depth 3... | ecosystem: Environmental > Aquatic > Freshwater >...
ACGTGTGGTCAATGTGGAGAACTCTTCCATTCTTCTCGGCCTGCTCGATGAGCTCCTCGGCCTGCTCGACCCTCTCGGTCATGGGCTTTTCGAGCCACACGTCTTTGCCCGATTCCAACGCTCGCTTGGCAAGATCGAAGTGAGTGGAAACAGGGGTGGCGACCGCGATGGCGTCCACATCCTTGTCTTTAAAGAGAGCCTCGGGATCATTGACAAACTTGGCCTGCTTGTATAGGGCCGAGGCTGCCTTGAGACGGTCCTGCGAAAAATCGCAAATGTAGGAGAGATCGAGATCAGGGTTTTGATTGAAATTCCGGGCCAGGTTCGGCCCCCAATATCCATAGCCAATAAGACCGATTTTCATCTTGAACCTCCGTTTCACTCCTAACGAAAGAATGCGGGGAGTAAAGAGATTTTAGAAAAACGCAATTTGGACACAGATTGACACAGAAAAAGCACGGATCTGTTCACAACAGAGACGCCGAGTACGTAGGAAACTCTTTTTGACAGAATTAACAGATTTCACAGGATAGGAGAAAATCGCGCCTCGGAATCAACATGACAACCCGTTCCAGAGAAACCGGCCTGAGGCTCTCGAAGGGGAGCGGGCGTGATACAATCATTTCTTTGCCATGAATTGTTTGATGCATTCGGCAACGTATTCGATTTGGGCTTTGGTCAGTTCCGGGAACATAGGCAGCGACAGGAGCCGCTTCGCCACGCTCTCCGTCACCGGGAAATCGCCCTCCTTGTACCCCTTGTAGGCGTAAGCCTTCTGGAGGTGGAGCGGAACAGGATAGTGCAAGCCCGTGCCGACCCCTTTGTCGTTCAAGTACTTCTGGAGACCGTCCCTGTTGTCCACAAGAATCACGTAGAGGTGGTACACATGGTGGCATCCGTCCGCCTCCGTGGGCACGGTCACCCCTTTAATTGGCGACAGGGACTCGTTATAGTACTGGGCGTTCCGCCTCCTGGCCTCATTCCACGCAGGCAGCCTCCTGAGTTTGATGCGCAGCACCCCTGCCTGGATAGCATCGAGGCGGCCGTTATAGCCTTCCATGTCGTGGAAATATTTCTTTGCCTGGCCGTGGTCCCTGATCATCCGGATCTTGTTGGCGATGTCTTCACTCTGGGTGACGACCGCACCCCCTTCCCCATAGGCGCCGAGGTTCTTGCCCGGGTAAAAACTGAAGCAGCCGACTGAGCCCATTGAGCCGGCTTTCTTGCCCTTGTACAGCGAGCCGTGAGCTTGACAGGCGTCCTCGATCACGACCAGGTTTTTCTTTTTGGCAATTTCCAGGATCGAATCCATGTCAGCGGGCTGGCCGTAAATGTGGACGGGAATAACGGCCTTTGTTTTCGGCCCGATCGCCCTCTGGATCTTGGAGGCATTCATGTTGTAGGTATCAGGGAGGATGTCCACGAAGACCGGTTTTGCGCCCACCTGAGAGATCGCCTCGCTTGTGGCGATGAAGGTGTGGGGGACGGTGATGACCTCGTCGCCCGGCCCAATGCCCGCCGCCATCAACGCAAACCTGAGCGAATCTGTGCCCGAGTTCACGCCCACGCAATACTTGCTCTCGCAAAAGGCTGCGAACTCGGTTTCAAACCCGGAGACCTGGGGGCCGCCGATAAAGGCTGCGTTCTCCATGGCCTCTTTCACCATGGGAAGAACTTCACCCTCGATCTCCCGAAACTGCGTTTTCAGATCAAGAAAAGGTATGTTCATGGGTTGAGGACTCCTTTTGGATAATGAAAAATCGAAATATTGTCTCATTGTTAGCGACTCGTACCGGTCCCTCATTCCGTCTACTGACTCCTTGTATTCTGTATGCTTGGTTTGTTGTTCACTGTTTCACTGTTTTCTCTTCCAGAAAGCTGAAGATGGCGGTACGCACTATTTCGGCGATCTTGTTGGCCAGAATGTCGGCCCTCTGGTGGTTATAGTGCTCGGCGTCCGTGTTGAACCGGCGGTTTAGGTCGCGCTTGATGTCGTCTAGACTGTAGCCCTTGCCCTTGAGCCGTTTGATCTCTTCCACCACTAAGACATGCTCAAGGGTATAGCGACGCTGGCCTCCTTTTGTGCGAAGAGGCGTGATCACGCCGTTCAGTTCTCTTTCCCAGAAGCGCAGGGTGTGCTTGGAAATGCCGGCCCTGTCGCTCACTTCCTGGATGGTCAATGTTTTCATTGGAGCAGCCATACTAAGTTTCCCCAAATAGTTTCACCACAGAGGCTCAAGACAATCCGAGTCTATAGCCACAGACCCACCAGATAGACGGTGGGTCTGTGGCAAAAAATCTGTGCGCTTTGCGGAGACATGGTGTTTGAATTTGACTCTAAGTTTTCGTGGAAGTTTGAGTGAACTTAAAAAGAGGTAAATAGAAAAGGCTGATAAAGTGCAGGCTCCGCCCCTTTCGTTTACAACGTCATTTTTAAAATAACAACATGAAATTCCGAAATGTTTTCTGCAAAACGCTCTTTTTGGGAACTAGCTCGCGGGAGAAAATGAATCAACCCGGATATTGAGCTAAAGTTAACCTTTGAGCTCCAAGTTCACTCTAGATACCAGCAAGAAGAATGCCAGCACAACAACATTTTCGTTTTCTATTTTTGACATTTTATTTCAAATACTTACGTCAACTGACCGCTGACCGCTGGCCGCTAGAGGTCCTAATTTGGAAGTTTGAGTTACAAAAAGTGGGAAAAGAAATACCCAAAAGTGGCAAAAAACTACACATTCGCCGTGGAGAATTTAGCCACAGACAACTGCACACAAAACCGGACCCGCCGCACCATCTTGAGCGAGTCTGGGGTTGTCTGTGCGGGCCTGCCCGCCATCTATCTGGTGGGTCTGTGGCAAACGAGATCTCTTGGGTTCTGTTCGTCTCTAGGCCCGCGGACACGGGACGGGCGAGAGATCATACTTAGTCTTTGTTCGCTCAAGGGCTGAGCGGAGCGAGGCTGAAAGCGCGGCAGCGCTGGCAGGGTGCGGAGGCGGGCGATTTGCTGTCTTTTCTTTCGCTGTTCAAACTTTAGGCACTTCCGCCTTACTTGCCTTTGTAGTAGCGGTCGTAATAGCGATGGTAGCTCTTGCGGACCTGTTCGTAGCCGTTGAAGACGATGCCGAGGATTTTCTCCCTTCCCAGGTTGTCGATCGCCTTTTCAATATCCTTTCTCGGCGTCTTGTTCGCCATGACCACGAAGATGATGCCGTCCACCTGCTGCGCGAGGAACTTGCTCTCAGCCGTCACGCTGCTCGGCGGCGAGTCAATGATGATGAATCGGTCCTGATTGAGCTCCTTCACTTCCTCAAGGAACTTCACCATCATGTTGGAGGAGACTAGTTCCGTGGGGTTTCTGGGGGGTTTTCCAGCTGGCAGCACGGAGAGCTTGTCTATTCCGGTCTTGATGATGAGCTCATCCAGCGGTGCGTTCCCGACCAGATAATCGTGCAAACCCTTCACCTTGCTGTAACCGAACATATTGTGCAATCTCGGCCGCCTAAGATCAGCATCAATGGCCAGAACATAATCATCGATACTCATGGCGAGAGCGGTCGCCAAGTTAGACGCAACATAGGTTTTGCCCTCTGCTGGAAAAGTGCTTGTGACGAGCATGGATCGGGGAACCTTCCGATCCTTTGGGAAAAGGATTTGGCCTCTGAGCACCTTGAAAGTCTCTGCATCAGCGGAATCAGGGGCAGAAAGCATGACAATGCTGTCGCTGAAGCTTTTGTCGGAAATCAGATCAGAAGCGATCTGCCGGGCGAACTTGACCTCAGCCTCCTCCACTACGAGGCGCCTGGGCTTTTCCTCCTTGACGTCGTCCAGCTTGACCACTTTTTCTTTGTCGTGACGCTCGAGGGCGTCGGCAATTTTGCCCATGTTTCACCGCAAAGACACGAAGACTAACAAGAACATTATATTACCACGAAAGCACGAAAAATGAAATGCACGAAAATCTGCAGGATTTGCCGAACCTACTATTCTCCTTTTCCGCACCAAACAGAACAAGAGGACGCCATCGAGGCTTTCTTGTTGCCTTTTCTGTGTGCTCGCTCATGCCGATGCGGAGATTGCCAAACGGAGAGACAAGCAAACTTGTCTTTCCGTTTTGGTCTTTCTACTTTGTTCATTCATTCTGTCGTGCTCTGGAGCAATGCGCTCATTGCTCCTTTTCGGGCAAAGGCGGGAAATAAACTTTTTGTCCAGGCAGGATGACGTCGGGGTCTTTAATGCCGGGGTTGTTTTTCCGGATTATCTTAATCACCCGCTCATTGGAGCGGCCGTAGATCCTGATCGAGAGCTTGTCAAGGGTGTCGCCTCGCTCTACGACAAGGGTCTTCCCGGCATGCTCTTCCTTGATTTCGAGCGGACCGGCCCTCACCTCAGCAGGCCTAGGCCTTTCCAGGGATAGCTCAGAGGGAGTCTCTTTCTTCTCTTCTTCGATCTGTGCTTTGACCTCCTCAACAGCAACGGGCGGCTGCTTCTCGGGCTCTGCAGGAACTAGGGCCGGGGATGTGGGTACCTTTTCACGAACCATCTCAGTTTTTGGTGCAGGTGGCTCGACAGAAGCGCTCACAAACCTGGCCAAAAACCAATCCCCATACCAGATCGCAAGAAAAGCCAGAACTCCTGCGATTAGAACGACCGCCGCTGCCCATTTCCACCACGGCCTGAGAATATCAGGCCTAAGCCCTGCCTCAGGGCCAGTCTTTTTTTTAGCCCCGCTTGGTTTCTCTTCGGAACCCCCCAGACGCAGATCCTGGTAACAGGACTTGACCATGCCGGGCGAGATCTTGTCCTCTGCCTTGGAATAGCCGAGCAGCAGGGAGTTGTCGGCAAGAATGTTGATCATTCTGGGATAGCCCTGAGAGTATTGGTGAATGGCATCAATCGTCTTGTTGGGAAAAATCTCTTCCGCCCTTTTTGATCCCGCCTTTCGGAGGCGCGTCATCACGTACTCTTTCGTCTCTTTAACATTGAGCGGGGGGATGTGATACCGCACGCTGATGCGCTGGAGAAGAGGCCGGCACCTCGGTTCGCTCAGTCTTTCATTCAGCTCCGGCTGGCCAACCAGGAAGATGCTGATCAGCTTTTCTTCGGCCGTTTCCAGATTTGAAAGGAGCCGGATTTCCTCCAGCAGTTCAAAGGAGAGCTTTTGCGCCTCATCAATGACCAGAATAAAGCGGCAGTTCCTTTGTTGGAGTTTTGTAAGGAACGCCTCGAACCCGATCAGGAACTCGGATTTTGTCTTGAAGTGGATTTTGTTTTCAAATGCGGAGAGGATGAGATAACTGACGAATTCCCGTGGCGTGAGGAGAGGGTTTGCGAGGTGAACGTATTTGACGCTCTTGTCCAGGCTCGAAAGGAAGGCTCGGACCATAGTGGTCTTTCCGGTGCCCACCTCCCCGGTTAGAAGGACGAAGCCCTGTCGCTCCAGCACGCCGTACTTCAGGATGGCGAGAGCTTCCTTGTGCTTCTCCCCCAGGTACAAAAACCTGGGCGAAGTGCTCAGGCTAAAGGGTTTTTCGAGCAGTTCAAAGAATTCAGTGTACATGAAAAACCTGTGTCAGACAGGATTAACAGGATTATCAGGATCATTGTGTTTCAACAACAAACCCAAAAATCTTGCTGATCCTGTCAATCCTGTCTAATCTTTCTTAAAGGCCCGCCAGGTCCTTTATGTATTGAAGCGTCCCGCCGATCCCTTTGGCGGCGACAAAGATCGCTACCACCGATACCGCAAATCCTGCCGCCACACCGGCGGCTTTGAGAACCTCGTTCCTCTTCCGTGCCTTGAGCTCCTGCTCCGTGTGCCTGAAAGGAATGCTCACCAGAATTGGCACCTTGAGCTCTTTTTCGATATCATCCGGGCTTCTGTACGATGTGTCCATCGTTTCTCTGGCGTACCCGAAGGCTCCTCCAAGCCCCAGCCCCAGTGCGAGAATGGCCAGCGCAGTCTTCCTGAAGTCAGGTTTTACAGACTTTGTGGGCACCTTTGCCGGGTCAATAACCCTGAACTGTTCCCCCTTTTGCTTTTTCTCCATGCTCACGGCAATTTCCGCTTCCAGTTTTCTCTTTAGCAGAGAACTGTGAATCTCCTTGAGCCTGTCATAGTCGCGGTTCAGTGCAAACAGCTCTTGCTCCCGTCTCGGCGTTTCCTCGACCCACTTCTGATACGTTCTGAGCTGCGCAGCGACCCTATCACCCTCTGCCCTCAAATTCCTGATCTCCCCTTCCACAAGGCCCAGCTCTTCCAGCAATCTTCGATTGGCCGGTGTTTCCGGCGGAGCGGTCACTTCTCTGGAGTCAGGCGAACGCCCCTGTTCCTTGCTCTCCAGACTTTCAATCAACGTCTTCAAACGGATAACATCCGGGTGGCTGGGCGTGTACTTGGCCTCAAGTCCAGCAAGCTGCGATTTCAACGTTGCCAGGTCCCTCGACTCTTCCGATATCGCACGGGGATCACCGCCGGTCACCGGAGCCGACCCGGACCGGGACGCCGAGAACTCCCTCTGGAGAACAAGCCTTCTGTTCTCTCTGTCCCTGATGCTGCTGTTGAGGCGTTCAAGCTGCAGCTGGAAGCCTTCGATCATTTTTATGTTCCCGTCCAGCTGACTGGGGAGCCCCCCCATGTACTTCTCGCGGTACGTCTTCAGCTCTTCCTCCTTTTCGCTCAGACGCTTTTCAATAGTCGCGAGTTCTTCGGTGAGGAAAGCCGAAGTGCCCAATGCCTGGGTTTCTCTCACTTTGAGGTTTTCTGAAATGAAATTTGAAGCAAGCATATTTGCCACTTGCATGGCTTTTCGGGCATCTTCCCATGTGAAAGTAATCGTAAAGGTGGCCGCGCCGCTTCCACTGACGGCCCGCGACCGCCCCTTTTCCCCACGGCTCACGTCGATCTTGATTCGTTCCCGGAGCAGCTCGACTTGCTCATCACCAAGCGCGGACTTCTCCCTCCCCTCGCCGGTGAACAACCTCTGTTCCTTGATCACGTTCTCCAGGTTTGTTCTACTCATGACCTGCTGGCTGATGGTTTTTAACCTCTCATCAATACCCTCTGAAACAATCGACTGCACGAACGCTTCCGGCACACTCTGGGGCTGGACAAGAATGAGCGTTTCCGCTTCATACTGCCTCGGGGTGATGAGACCGTACACCAGTCCGCCAAGAATCGTTACCAGAAACGGGATGATGATCCAGTACTTGCGCCTTTTCGCAGTGTCCAGCCATTTGGTAATTTCATTAGTGTCCAAGATGGAACCTCGAACTACGGAATGGTGGAAGGTTGGAATACTCTCAACCTCAAAAACCGGGATAATGGAATATTGGAAAGATGGAATAATGTCACAATAAGAAACCAATACACTGAAAAGTTGAAATTTTATCATACTTCGAAGCGTAGCGTTTGTCAATTGGTGTAATTTCCCAGGTGATAGCCGAATGAATTTGAAGCGCAGCGTCAGGTCAGCGAACCGGATGGTGGCCAGGGTAAGGAAAAAAGGGTCTGAGGGTGTCCTTCACGGCAACAGGAACAAGGTAAGTCCTAGGCGAGTGCCGGAGGCCATACGCAAGAAGATGATCCACTTCGCGCTTTTTCCCATTCTTCCATTATTCCAATATTTCATTATTCCGGAATTCCATCATTCCTGCGGTTCGCTACCATTGATACAGCTTGCTTGCGCCGACAGTCAACATGACCCTGCTGCCCGTATATTCGTCGAATCCCAGGTCTTCACTTCTGTAAACATAGGAGTAATCAAGGGCCAGAAAGAAGTACCTGAGGAAGTCCCATCTTACACCACAGTTGCCTCTATAATAGTCAGCACTGTTAAGTGTATATTTGTCATGCCTGTAGGACAATCCGGCATAGAGGTTCACCCGTTCGAGAATCTCATAGGCACCGTTGATGTATCCTCCGTAATACTTGCTGAAGCCGCTTGTCAATCCCACGCCCCGCTGAAGGTTTTCGTAATCCCACCCGCCGTCTCCGCCTACAGTGATGCTCCCCCTGGAGAACCTGCGGGTCAAAGAAGCGCTGTAGATTAGGCCGTCGTCGTTGTCGGTTATCTCGTTGACCCTGATGAAGTATCCCACTCTGGCGGACACGGTGTACTCGGGTGAAAACGAGTGGTCCAGGCCAACAAAGCCCCCGTGGACGTCGAAATCCTGGGGAAGAACACGCTCATAATCAAACGTCGTGTAGTTGTATCCTGCATACCCTGTTGAGTTTGGAGTAAACCGGCGAAGGTAGCGTATCCTTGCCGCATTTGACGTGTAATCGCTGTCAGCAGCAAAATCATCATCCCGTGTGAACTTTGCGTCCGTGTAATCGTAGGTGAGCTCGCCGCCGTTTTTCATGTCAAACCAATAGGTCAAGTTACCATAGGGGTTCTGAATCTTACTGTCGTCAAGGGTAATTTGGTTGTTCTCATAGTAGTTATATCTGTATCCCACGTTCACCCGGTTCTCAGCCCCGAAAATGTAGCCGATGCTAGCATCGGTGATGTTCGTCACGTACTCATTTCTGGTCTGCCTGATCCCCTGCAGGTTCTGGGGGTCTTCCAGAGGATCGGTGGACTTGAGGAAGGTGTCCGTCAGACTGAAGCGGAGTCCTTGAACCAAGTCCTGTCCAAACGTTAGTCCTGCGGAATGCGCAGTGTTATCCTGGTCGTCGCGGTCCGCATACCTATAAAAACTTGGGGCGTATCTCACTTGAAGATTGGTGTGCTCCTGCACGAGGCTCATGGCAATGCCAGGCGTCACCACGGTGATGTAGTCGCCGACTTCATTATTCTTGGTGAGAAAGATGTTGTCGTCGTAGGTTTCTCTGATGTTGATCATAGGGGTTATCTCGATACGCGTCTGAGCGGAGCCGAGGCTAGGGAGGAGAGGAAAGAAAACGAGGAAAACTGCAAAGACGATTTGTTCACCACAGAGACACATCCGCCGTCGCTTCTTCGAAAATCTGATAGCTATGGCGGGACAAGGAGATTCACGAGAACTGGTTTTTTCTGATTTCACCTTTGCCTCCTTACTGTTGTTGTATAGCCGCCACATTCATCTCCCTGAATAAGAACAAGGATTCATGGACTGTCTGAAGCATCTTTATCAACGCCTTCGGGGATACACGATTTATCTCTATGTGGACGGAGTTCGATGGCCCAAGAGGGAAGAAGTCGATCGGTTTGTTCGAACCCGTAGGCGGCTGCCCTTGGGGTATCCGCCCCTGTATCAACCGGGTTTGAATGTTCAAGAGCGGATCGGGCGCCAGGTTCGCTATGAGGCGATAACCAACACTTGGTCTCAGACTCTGGACGAAACTTGGATCAGGATTCAAAGGACAACTCGCTCTTGGTCTCCAAACAAGATAAAACGATTATGTAACATGACTTAATGCGTTTGTATTAGCTTGTTACGACCCTCGATGATCCACAAGTCGTGCTTGAACCCATCATCCTTTAGTTCCTGTTGATCCTGTCTAGATGTTCTCTATACCCTCCGCGGCTCTATGGTGAATCATGGCACTACAATCGTGTCGCCGGGTGCGAGAAGGATGTTCTGCTGCAGGTTTTCACCCGACGTAAACTCCTTATAGTTGAATCGGAGCTGAATCTCCTTTCCCCCTTCCTTCCTCACGATGAGGATGTTCTTGGGGTCCGCCCACTCGGCAAATCCGCCGGCGGCGGAAAGAGCCTGCATCACGGTCATGCCGGGAGCAAGGGGATAGGGACCGGGCTTCGTGACCTTGCCGATGGAGTAGATCACCTGGCTGCGGCTTTCCTTGACAATGACCGTCACCTCAGGGGCGGTGACAAAGTTCTGGAGCCTCTCCGTGATGATTTTCTTGAGCTCCGAGGCCGTCTGCCCCTGCGCAATGATTTCGCCGATGAGGGGGTAGGTGATCTTGCCGTCGGGCATGACGGTCACGTCCCGCGTCAGCTCCGCCTCCTTCCAGACGAAAATGTTCAGGATGTCGTTCGGCCCGATCTTGTAGGAGCTGTCCTGTACAGGCGCCTGAGCAAAGGCAGGCCAATGAGGAAATGCCAGGCCGAATATAAGGATCATCAAAACGGTTTTCAGACACGATCTTTTGGTCATGATGCAACCTCCACGGAATTTATCTCACGCATAATTAGAGACCGCCGAGAGAAAAACGTGTTTTAGGCACAGACTCTCCGGACAGACGGCAGGCGAGCACACACAGACAAAAGCAGACATCGCTTGAAAAATCACCATGCCAACCCGCTCCAGAGAGGCCAACAAGCAGGCTTGGCTTCTAAAATACGGGCCTCGAACGCCTATCTTGAGCGAACCCTCTCTTATCCCTTAGATCCTGTTAATCCTGTCTAATCTTTCTCCGTGTTCTTTGTGACTCTGCGGTGAATCCTCCTTTGTCACTCTTCCCGTTTGATGCCCAGGCCGTTAATCTTGTTGAAGAGCGCCTTGTAGCTGATCCTGAGCATCCGGGCAGCCTCCCTCTTGTTCCAGGTCGCAGTCTTCAGCGCACTCATGATCACTTTCTTTTCAATGTTTTCAGCGGCCTTGGCTTTGATGGACTTGAGGGACTTTTTTTTGGTCTTCCGTCCTTCTCCGCCCTCCCCCTCGCCTGCCGATCCGAAAGCCTCCTCTCCCTGTGGCATTCCCTTCCCGGTGATCCCCTCCAAAAGGTCTGACTTCACAATCAAGTCGTCATCGCCGATCATGAGCCGGAGAATGGCGCTTGCCATCTCTCTCACGTTGCCTGGCCAGGAGTGGTCGGTGAAGACTTGCCTCATTTCCTCACTCATCGAAAAATCCTCGCTCAGTTGCAGCTCCTTCCGGTATTTCTCGATAAAGTGATCCATGAGCAAAGGAAGATCCTCTTTCCTTTCCCTGACAGGCGGCATTTCGATCTTGATGATGTTCAGGCGATAGTAAAGGTCCTCCCTGAATTTCCCCACTTTCATGTCCTTTTCTAGGTCATGATTCGTGGAGGCGATGACCCAGGTGCTCACCTTCACCACCCCTGTCCCGCCCAGCCGGGCGAACTCACCGCTCTGCAAAACTTCGAGCAGCTTGGCCTGGAGCACGAGAGGCATATCCCCGATCTCGTCGAGGTAAATGACCCCGTCGGAAGCCATCTCGAACTTGCCGGGTTTGAATTTCTCGGCTCCTGTGAAAGCACCCTTCTCGTATCCGAAGAGTTCGCTTTCAAGGAGAGTGAGCGGAAGCGCTGCGCAGTTGACTTTTACGAACCTTTTGTCGCGGCGGGAGGAGGCTGCGTGAAGAAGGCGGGCCACGACTTCCTTTCCCGTTCCGGTTTCGCCGAGGAGCAGAACGCTGAATCCGGTGTCCGCGACCAGCGAGATGAGCTCGCGGATTTTCCGTATTAACGCATGGTTACCGATAAGCTCATAGTCCATAGCATGGAAAGTTTTACATACTCCCAAAAATTTGTCAATGAATTATAGAAGTTAAGTGAAGTTAGAGCTAGGCTTACACTTAAGCCACAGACGACAGCAGACAAAAAAAGCAGAGCCTGTTCGCTCTGCTTTCCGTGTTTCGCGATTCTATTCCAGGCCTTCAGCCTTCCAGCGGATCCCGAAGCTCCTGGCCTCTCCTTTCCCGAGACGCTTCTGTGCTTCTTGCCACCTTCCTGCGATCCTGCCGCAATCTCCTGCGGTCGTCGCTCACCCAGCGCTCTTGCGCGCCATGGCGACTCGTTGTCTCTCTTCTGCCCCCTCTCTCGGTCGCTCTCCTCTTGGCCTCAACCCTTCGATCCATGCCGCTTCGTCCGTCGATGCAGGTCCGGCGGTCCACGCCGTTTCGGCGGTCCTCTCCGGAGCGCCGTTCAGGGATGTGCTCAGCGTATGAAAAGCGTCTTCGCTCGATACCGATGCGCCTTCCGCCGTTGTCGTCCAGAGTGTAGGATAAATAGAGATCGCGCATTTTGAACACCAGAGGACAGTAGTCAGTAGTCAGAATGAAAACCCAA
>Ga0113563_10002025_pt1 | contig 11978 bp, 13 predicted proteins | sample Mud3Dept3metaG_FD_80117 | JGI IMG/M metagenome (GOLD analysis project Ga0113563, IMG submission 80117) | Freshwater wetland microbial communities from Ohio, USA, analyzing the effect of biotic and abiotic controls - Mud 3 Core 4 Depth 3... | ecosystem: Environmental > Aquatic > Freshwater >...
CCAACTTCCATCGCGCTGAATCCGGCCGGTGCATACATGCGGTAGCGGATTGCGCTGCCACTCAGCACCGCCTGCCCGACCGCGTGCCCGAGCGGAAAGGCGATCAGCGCGGTGATCACGGGCTTCGCCCGGCCGATGCAATGCTTGACGTAGCGCACCGCCGCCACCTCGTAGGCGGCAAGCACGCTGAAGGCGCCCGCGGCGCAAGCCCCGGCCAACAGCAGGGTTCCAGCGGGCGTGGCGCGCATGTTTGCGAGCACGTCGGCGACGCTGATGCGGCGGAAAGTCTGGTAGAGGACGTAAGCGGCGAGGCCCGCGATGACGATGCTGGCAGCGATACCAACGATGGCCTTGAGCCGGTGGCGGCGCGGGTCGGGCATGTGCCGATTCTAGGTGGGGTCGGTGCCGTCGGCTGCACGACCTTAGGACGGGAATGATTCTCATTTGAGGCGCGGCGCCTCGGCGCAACGAAACCTGACCGAAGGCGCGATGTCGGACGCCGTGCCACCGCGTAGAATGCAGGCAGCAGTTTCATCCTCCCCCGGTCTGCAGGAGAGTTGTCCATGTCCGAGAAAAGAATCGCCCGTCGCGATGTCCTGAAGGGTGCCCTGATCGGCGTCGCGGCTGTCCCGGTCAGCGCACTGCTCGGCCGAACCGCTGAGGCGGCCGCCGGCCCGGTTGACCCGAACGAGCCGCAGGCCAAGAGCCTGGGCTATGTCGTCGACGCCACCAAGGTCGATGCCAAGGCCAACCCGAACTACAAGCCTGGCCAGGCATGTGCGAACTGCCTGCAGGTGCCGAAGGGCAAGGAGACCGGCGCTGAGGTGCCGTGCAACATCTTTGCGGGTCGCACCGTGTCGGCCAAGGGCTGGTGCAAGGTCTACGTGAAGCGCCCGTAGGCGCTCGCACAACCGCAGCCTGACAGACGGCGCGACCGGACGACTGGTCGCGCCGTTCTTGTTTCTGCCTTCCGGGATTGGCAACGATGTCCCCCGACGCACCGCACGACATTGCGACCCACCTGCCAGCCGCGCTCGCACCCATCGTGCGGCTGGCCTTCAACCTGCGCTGGGTCTGGAACCACGCGGCGGACCGCGTGTGGGAAGCACTCAACGCCGAGGTCTGGCTGCAGACGCGCAATCCGATCCTGGTCATCCAGAACACGCCCCGCAGCCGCTTCGACGAACTGGCGCACGACACGGAATTCGTCGAGCGATTGCGGCGCCTCGACCGCAACGAGGCGGAATACCTGTCGCGGCCCAGCTGGTTCCAGCAGACCTACCAGCTCGAACGGCCGCCGCTCACCGCGTACTTCAGCATGGAGTACGGCATCACCGATGCCCTGCCCCTCTACTCCGGCGGTCTCGGCGTCCTCGCCGGGGATCACCTCAAGACCGCGAGCGACCTCGGCGTGCCGCTGGTCGCGGTAGGCCTGTTCTATCGCGAGGGCTACTTCCGCCAGATGCTCGACACGGACGGTGCGCAGCTCGAAATCTACGCCGTGAACTCGCGCGAGTCGCTGCCGGTCAGGCTCGTCACTGACACCGAAGGCATGCCGCTCAGGGTCACCATCGAGCTGCCCGGCCGCGACCTGCGCGTGCGCATCTGGCGGGCGGATGTCGGCCGCGTGCCGCTCTACCTGCTCGACAGCGACGATCCGCTCAACTCCCCGTTTGATCGCGGCATCACGGCGAAGCTGTATGCGGGCGACGGCAACGCGCGCCTGATGCAGGAGATCGTGCTCGGCATCGGCGGCTGGCGCGCGCTCGACGCTCTTGGCCTCGACGTCGAGGTCTGCCACCTGAATGAGGGCCACGCCGCGCTTGCCACTGTCGAGCGGGCGCGCAACTTTGCCGCGGCCCAGGACTGCGATTTCTTCACGGCGCTCTGGGCCACGCGCGGCGGCAACGTTCTTACGACGCACACGCCCGTCGCCGCGGCCTTCGATACCTTCCCGCTGCCGCTGATGCAGAAGTACGGCCTGGACTACACGCGCCTGTGCCGACTGAAGCCGGACCAGTTGCTGGGGCTCGGCCGTGCCAACCCGGACGATCACGCCGAACCGTTCAACATGGCTTACCTCGCGGCACGCTGCTGCGCCCGGGTGAACGGCGTGAGCGAATTGCACAGCCGCGTGAGCCGCACCATCTTTGCGCCGCTGTATCCGCGCTGGCCGGAAGCCGAGGTGCCGGTATCCCACGTGACCAACGCCGTGCACGTGCCGTCATGGGACTCACCATGGGCGGACCGACTCTGGACCGAGGCCTGCGGCAAGGAACGCTGGCTGGGCGCGCACGAGCGGCTGCCCGGCGCGGTGGCGCAGCTGAGCGACGCACAGCTGTGGGACTTCCGCGGCATGGAGCGTCGCGATCTCGTGGACTATGCGCGGCGCCGCCTGCAGCGGCAGCTCAACCAGCGTGGTGACAGCTCGGCAACCGCGGCGCGTGCGCGGGACGTGCTCGACCCGAACGTGCTGACGCTCGGCTTCGCACGCCGTTTCACCGAGTACAAGCGCCCCACGATGCTGTTGTCGCAGCCGGAGCGGCTGGCACGACTGCTGGCGAACCCCTCACGCCCGGTGCAGCTCATCATCGCGGGCAAGGCCCATCCGCGCGACGAACTCGGCCGGACTTTCGTGCGGCAATGGGCGCAGTTCGTGCATCGCCCCGACGTTCGCGCCCGAGCCGTGTTCCTCGAGGACTATGACATGGCGCTGGCCGAGAACCTCGTGCAGGGGGTGGACGTATGGATCAACACACCGCGCCGCCCCTGGGAGGCGAGCGGCACCAGCGGCATGAAGGTGCTGGTGAACGGCGGGCTCAACCTGTCGGAGCTCGATGGCTGGTGGGCCGAGGCGTACGCGCCCGAGGTCGGCTGGGCGATCGGCGACGGCCGCGAACACTTCGAGCCCGGCTGGGATGCCGTGGAGACCGAACAGCTGTTTGCACTGCTGGAGCAGCAGGTCGTCCCGCAGTTTTATGAGCGCGATGCCGACGGCATCCCGCGCGCCTGGGTAGCGCGCATCCGCGCGAGCCTGTCCCGGCTCACGCCGCGCTTCAGCAGCAACCGCATGCTGGCCGAGTACCTCGAGCGCCTATACCTGCCCGCGGCGGAGAGCTACCGCCGGCGCACCGACGGGCACCTCAAGCTGGCCCGCGAGCTGCGCCAGTGGATGCACGACCTGCACCACCACTGGGCCGGCATCCACTGGGGCAACCTCGACGTGGCGAGCACCGCCGACGGGCATGAGTGCCGCGTGCAGGTCTACCTCGGCGACATCCAGCCGGAGGCGGTGACCGTGGAGTTGTACGCCGAGCCGCGCCCGGGCGCGGCGCCCGAACGGCACCCGCTGCGACGCGACCACACGCTGAGCGGTGCCGCGGGTGGCTACCTGTACGTCGGCACCGTGCCGGCGGGACGGGCACCGGGCGACTACACGCCGCGCGTGGTGCCCGCGCACCCGGAAGCGATCGTCCCGCTCGAGGCACGCTTCATCAGTTGGCATTCCTCCTGACTCCGTTCGCCCCGCCCCCCTTGAAACCCCGGCGGCCGCTCGCATCTAGGGCGGCAAGTGGCCGCCGCAGGGGCGGTCCCGTACCGGAGGAATAGCAGCATGCGTGTCATCAAGTGGGAGCCGTTCCGCGACGTGGACGACGTGTTCGACCGTTTCGTTGCCGAGACGATGCGCCGCTGGCCGCGGGTCGCGACCGAGAACCGGGCCGCCGCGCACGACTGGGCGCCGGCCGCCGACGTGAGCGAGACCGAGGCGGAGTACCTGATCAAGGCCGACCTGCCCGAGGTGCGCAAGGACGACGTGAGCATCACGGTCCAGGACGGCGTGCTGACGCTGTCCGGCGAGCGCCGGCAGGAGAAACGCGAGGAACACGAGAAGCTGCACCGCGTCGAGCGCGTGTACGGCAGCTTCGCGCGGCGCTTTGCGCTGCCGGAAGACGCCGACGAGCAGGGTATCCGCGCGGAGAGCCGCGACGGCGTCGTCCTGATCCACATCCCCAAGCACAAGGTCGTTCAGCCGCAGCCGCGGCAGATCACGATTCAGTGATCAGGGACTGGTGACTGGTGATCAGTGAGGGCGGCAGGGCGGCTGACCAAGCCGCCCTGCTCCTGCCCTGCGCCGATCACGAATCGCCGTCACGCGGCAGCACGACCTATAATTGACGGCCATTCCGGCCCGGGGTCACGCCATGACGACGATGAAGGGTACCGCCGACCTCTGCGACGAGCACGGCGACGAACTGCAGGTCTGCGAGCCGGTGTTCGGCATGTACGGCGGGCGGCGCGCCTTTGCCGGTCCCGTGAGCACCGTGCGCTGCTTCGAGGACAATTCGCGCGTCAAGGAAGCGGTGGACGGCCCGGGCGAAGGCCGCGTGCTGGTGGTGGACGGTGGCGGGTCGCGGCGCCGGGCGCTGTTCGGCGACAAGCTCGGCAGCGCCGCCGTGAGGAATGGCTGGGCTGGCGTGATCGTCTACGGCTGCATCCGCGATTCCGCGGAGCTCGGCCAGATGAATCTCGGCATCCGGGCGCTCGGCACGATGCCGCTGCGCAGCGACAAGCGCGGCGAAGGCGAGCGCGACGTGCCCGTGCGCTTTGCCGGCGCCACTTTCCGCCCCGGCGACTACGTCTACGTGGACGAGGACGGCGTGGTGGTATCCCACCGCGCGCTCGCCTGAGTGGAGCGCAGCATGCCTCGCACGATCTTCTGCACCTACCTGCAGCGCGAGGCCGAGGGGCTCGAGCGCGTTCCCTATCCGGGTGAACTCGGCCAGCGCATCTACGCGAACATCTCCAAGGAAGCGTGGCAGCAGTGGCTGCGCCACCAGACGATGCTGATGAACGAATATCGCCTCACGCCCATCGACCCCAAGGCGCGCCAGTTCCTGGTCGAGGAGATGGAGAAGTTCCTGTTCGCCGGGGGCGCGCAGAAGCCCGCAGGTTACGTCGCGCCGGAGGGTTAAGCGCCGTCAGCGGGAAAGGACAGCGCGTGCCAGGCCAGCAGCGCCCAGGCAATCAGGAACGACACTCCGCCGACGGGTGCCACCATGCCGAGCCAGCGCGGCGCGCCGGCGGTCATGAGATAGATCGAACCGCTGAAGAAGAAGATGCCCGCCAGCATCAGCCGCGCAGACCAGCGCAGGCACGGACTCTCGCTGGTCACCCGGGCCACGATGCCGACGCTCAGCAGGCCGAGCGCGTGCAGCACGTGGTAGTGCGTGCCTGCCTGGAAGCTCGCGAACTGCTTCGGCGTGAGTTGTGCCTGCAGCACGTGCGCACCGAACGCGCCCAGCATCACGCCGACCGCCATCAGGATTGCGCCCGTCGCGATGCATCGTCGTGCGAGTGGCGCGAATCGTACCGGGTGACCCTGCATGTCAGCCTGACTCCGTATCCGACGTGACTCGCGCGACCAGCGTCGCGATCGGCTTGGGCAGCCCGACCTTCGCCGGCCGCTGCGTGTCGTACCACAGGAAGCGATCGTCGTCGCGCAGCGACTCGGCCTTGCCGAGGCAGTGCACGACCAGCGGGCGCATCTGGTAATCGAAGTGACTGAACGCGTGCCGCAACGGCGTACTCACGCGCGGCGCGCCCGCCCCGGACAGATGCTCGCGGCACCATTGGTCGGCGTGCGCCCGCGTCGGACATTCGGGCAGGCCCCACATGCCACCCCAGATTCCGCTCGGCGGCCGCCGTTCGAGCAACACCTTGTGTCCGCCGCGCATCGCCACGATCAGCCACGCTTCGCGCGCCGGCCGCACGGCCCGCGGTCGCGGCGTCGGCAGCCGGTGCTGCAGGCTGTGCGCCCGCGCAAGACAGTTGGCGTTGACGGGGCACAGCAGGCACGTCGGTCGCGAACGCGTGCAGACCGTGGCGCCGAGGTCCATCACGGCCTGGGTGTACTCGGCGACGCGCTGCCGCGGCGTGCACGCCTCCGACAGCGCCCACAGGCGTCGCTCGACGGCCGGCTCGCCCGGGAAGCCTTCGACGCCGAAATAGCGCGTCATGACCCGCCTCACGTTGCCGTCGAGAATGGCATGGCGCTCGTTGCGCGACAGCGCGAGGATCGCACCTGCCGTCGAGCGACCGACGCCCGGCAGTTCCACCACTTGCTCGATGCCGGCCGGAAACTCGCCGCCGTGCCGGGCGACGATCGCCTGCGCCGCGCGCTGCAGGTTGCGGGCCCGGGCGTAGTAGCCGAGTCCCGACCAAAGGTGCAGCACCTCGTCGAGAGGTGCGGCGGCTAGTGCGCGCACGTCGGGGAACCGGCGCAGGAAGGCTTCGTAATACGGGATGACGGTGGCCACCTGCGTCTGCTGCAGCATGATCTCGGACACCCAGACCCGGTAGGGCGTGGGTGCGTGCTGCCACGGCAGGTCCTTGCGACCGCCGGTTTCAAACCAGCCGAGCAACTCGGGCGCGAATTGCTGCGCCCGCAAGTCTTCAGGCGCGTCACTGTTCACGAGCGCCCGCCTCGACGTTTTCGAACAGCTGCACCACGGACTCGCGCAGGCTGGTCGCCGCGTAGTGCCGCGCCACGATGTCGGGCACCCAGAACCCGAGTTCGAAGTCCGCCTGGTACCAGACGCGCGTCTGCTGTCCCTCGCCGCGCCACTGCGTGCGGGCGATGCCTTGCCTCACGTCGCTCGAGCCCGGCATGATCTCGGCGACCAGGCGGCCGTCCGCGTGAGCCACCTGCTCGGTACGCAGCACCGTCCGGCAGAACAGTCCGGCGCAGGCGCGGATACGCGTGCGCAGGACGGCCTGCCCGGTGTCGGTCGTCCCGATCACCCGGCTCTCGCGGATGCGCGGGTCCAGCGACGCGTAACCTGCGTAGTCCGTCAGCACGCGCGTGACGTGTTCGACAGGCGCGGCGAGCACGGCTTCGAACTGCACGTGATAGCGGTGGTCGGTGACCCTGGCGTCGATGGCTTTGACTTCGAGCGCTGGCGCGGGTGTCGAGCATGCGGCGAGCGCGGTCAGGACAGCAGCACGGAGGTACCTCACGCGCCGCTCATGAGCAGACGATCGGCGTGTCGTCGCCGGCGCGGCAGCCGTCGGGGAAGCCGTACTGCTTCCAGTAATCGATCAGTCCCAGGCGCTGCACCAGCTCGCCGAACCGGGCGTCGCGGCGGAAGGTCACGCCCTCCGGCGACCACGCGCCCGTGAGGTCCCACTTGGTGAGCCACGAACGCGGATCGTGATCGAGGGCGTCGAACAGGATCTGGTAGACGAGGTCGATCTGCCCCAGCTGCAGGTACGGTTGCACGAGGTCGATCTGCCGGGCGACCTGCGGATCGACGGCGCGCATGCCAGCGACTACTCGCGGGCGCAGCGTCGGGTCGGCCAGCGCGTCGATGAAGCCCGTTGCCTGCGGGCGGATCTCCGGCGGCAGATCCTCCTGCAGCACGATCAGCCGGCGCGCGTCGTCCCACCGGCCGCGGCGCATTGCGACCGCCGCCTCGAGGCCATGCGTGCCCTTGCTTATGCCGAGGTCCTTCGCCAGCGTCGCGTACCGCAGCGCCTGCTCGTCCTGGCCCTTCAGCAAGTACATGTTCGCGAGGTTGAAGGCGATGACGGCCGACGTCGGATCGAGTTCCTGCGCCCGCTGCGCCTGCTCGAGTGCCAGATCGAGCCGTCCGACCCGGCTCAGCAGCAGCGAATACCAGTGATGCGGGGTCGGCTCGTTCGGCTCGAGGGAAATCGCAAAAAAGAAACCGGACTCGGCGTCGAGCAGGTCGCCGCGCTGGGCGTTCATCTGCGCGAGCACCGCGTGGGCCTCACCGATCTTGGAGTCGATCGACAGCGCCTGGCGTGCCGCAGTCTCGGCCATTGGCAGCAGCCGCGCCTCGTCCCCTTCCTCGCGCGTATAGCCCGGCAGTACCACGTAGGCCGAGGCCAGCGCGGCGTGGGCCCGGGCGAAGCCCGGATCGAGTCCGAGCGCGCGCTGGTAGAGATCGATGGCCTGCTTGAGGTTGTCCTCGCCCCGCCGCTTCCAGGCCGCGCGCCCCTGCAGGTAAAGCTGGTACGCCTCCACGTTCTGCGTCGGCGCCTTGTCGCGCACCGCGAATTTCTGTTCCTGCGGCGCGAGTTCGATGCGCAGCTTGTCCACGATCGCCGCGGCGATCTCGTCCTGCACCTGGAAGATGTCCTCGAGGCGCCGCTCGTAGGTCTCGGACCAGAGATGGAAGCCGGTCTCGGCGTCGATCAACTGCGCCGTGATGCGCACCTGGTCGCCGGCCTGGCGCACGCTGCCCTCGAGCACGGTCTCGACGCCGAGTTCGCGGCCGACCTCGCGGATGTCGACGTTGCGTCCCTTGTAGGCGAACGAGGAGGTGCGCGATGCCACCTGCAGGCCAGGGATGCGGGCGAGCAGATTCAGCAGTTCCTCGCTCATGCCATCGCTGAAATAGTCGCGCGCCGGATCGCCGCTCAGGTTGCTGAAGGGCAGCACGGCGATGGAGCTGTGCGACTGGCCCGCGTGCGCACGGCCGAAGCCGCGCTCGTACAGCAGGTAGCCCAGCCCCGCCATCAGCAGCAGGACGACGGCTGCATAGGCGACCCTGAGCCGCATGTGGGTCGCTGGCGGCTCTCCGGTCAGCGGCTCCGTGCGCTCGATGCCCTGCGGACCCACGTCGAAGATCCAGGCGAGCACCATCGCCACCGGAAAGCCGACCAGCAGGAAGACGACGACGAAAGTCACCGTCCAGTCGGGCAGGCGCAGCGCAGGCAGCACGACCGAGGATGCCTCGGTCACCGCCCATGCAATCGCGCCGTAGGTGATCGCCACCTTGCCGACGCGCCGGCGCTTCAATTCCGCGAAGAAAGCCATCGGGTCCCCGCCCTGTCCGCCGGGCACTATTCTCCACGAATTCGCGTGGACCGCGAGCCTGCCCCGCTCACTTGTTGCAGACGCTGATGTCTCCGTTGAGGGTCTTGATGCGCACGCGCGCGGTGCCTTGGCCCTCGCGGAAGCGCAGCTCGCTGCCCGGTGCATATTCGCTCGTGCGCGTCGCCTTTGGGCCGAAGCAGTTGCGGATCTGGCCGTTGAAGCTGGACATCTCGAACTCGGCGCCAACGGGGCCCTGCAGGTCGAGCCGCACGTCGCCGCTGATGCTCTCGAAGTCGAGGCGCGCATCCTGGGCGACGTGACCCTTGAGGCCGAGGTCGCCGCTGGTGGATCGCAGCCGGGAACGGCTCGTGTCGCCCATGGTGATCGTGAAGTTACCGCTGACCGTGTTGCCGTTGACCTCCCCGGCGACGCTCGTCACGGTCGCGTCCCCGCTTACCGTGGTCACCGTCAGCAGGCCGCGCTGCCCTGTGCCGGCCACCGTGACATGGCCACTCACGGTCTTGCACTCGACGTCCTCGGCGGCCGCCTCGGTGTGAATGTCGCCGCTCACCGACTGCAGCCGCTGCTGCCCGCGCACGCCTTTCGCGCTGACGTCCGCACTGACGGTGTTGACCGCAAGGCTGCTGCCCGCCGGCAACTTGATGATCAGGCTGGTGCCCTCGACGCGGGACGAACGCTCCGGCAGGTTGACCTTGACCCGCGTCAGCTTGTCCACGCTGGAGAACTCGAGGCCCTCCGCGCCGGTGCCGAGCGAGCCTGTCACCTCGACCTCGTTCCGCGGCCAGGTTGTCACGACCACGGAACCCGCGGTGTTCGAGACCTCCACCTTGCCGGTGGGGTCCGCCGCGGCGCGCTCGTTGATCGGCGTACCCGCGTCCGCTGCAGGCACCATGACCAGCAGGGCGAGCGCCGGCAGCCAGGCCGTCGGTTTCGTGGCTGGCGTGGCGTAGAAACGGATCGTCATAGTTGCATCCTCGTCGGGTCAGTCGTCGTTCCGGCACCGTTGCCGCCGGTCAGCTGGTCCACGCTCGCGAGCACTGCAAGCTCGTCCTGGTAGGTATTCAGCAGCAGTTCCTCGAGCAATGCGTCGCCGGGCCTGAGTTCGAGCGCGGCGTTGATCTCGGCGCTCGCGCGGCGCAGTTCCGCAAGGTTCCGTTCGAGCTGCTGCCGGGCGTCCGGCGGCAGGCGCTCGATGCGCGCCGCGAGCGAGCGGGCCAGCTCCTGCCGAGCCGCATCGTACGTCGGGTCGAGCGTCTGGCCCGGCCCGAATGCCGCGGCCGCGTAGGTTAACCTGCCGCTTGCCGGCAGCTGCCGCGCCACGGCGCTGTCCTCGCGACGCAGCAGGTTCGCCGTGATGAGCGATGAGCCGGCCACGAGCAGGACCGCGGCGGCAGCCGCCGGCCACAGCCAGCGACGACCGGCACGCACGTCGCGCGGCTCGAGCTGCGCTTCGATCGCCGGCCACAGGTCGCGCGCCGGCTCGATGCTGCCCGGCAATCGTGCCAGTGCGTCGTCCAGGCGCTGCGCGGAATCCAGGCGCCCAGGAGTCACCGTCCTGCCTCCTGCGCTGCCAGCCGCTCGCCGAGCAGCTGGCGCGCGCGATGCAGTTGCGACTTGCACGTGCCCACCGCAATGCCCAGCATCGCCGCGGCCTCCTCGTGCGAGTGACCATACAGCCCGACCAGCACCAGCGCCTGCCTCGCCCCGGCGGGCAAACGGCTGATCGCCTGCTCCAAGTCGAGGACCGCGCCCTCATCACCCACCGATGGGTCTGCCAGGGTGACGGCCTCCTCCTCCGCCGAGGCGTCCGTGCCAAGCTGCTCGCGGCGCCTGCGACCGTGCGCCAGCACCACGTTGACCGCGATGCGATGCAGCCAGGTGCCGAACGCGCTGCGGCTCTCGAACGACGGCAGGCTGCGCCAGGCCTGGATGAAGGCCTCCTGGGTGCAGTCCTCGGCAGTGGCGGGGTTCGCAGTCATGCGCAGACAGAGCCCATACACCTTGCCGAGGTGGTTGCGATACAGCGCCGCGAAGGCAGATGTCGCCCCGCGCTTCGCAGACTCGACGAGCGCGCGCTCCTCGGCTGCGCGGCGCGCCCGTTCGAATTCCGACTCGGTCCCCTGCTCCGCCAACCCGCACCCCGGCGCTGTTGCTGTCCCGTACGGGTCATCCTACACAGCCCCGTAGCACCACGGCCCCCCGAGGACCAGCCTCCCGGGGATTAAGATGCCGGGAGTGGCCGGAAGGTTGGAACGGAGGCACGTACATGGCAGACGTGGTGCGGATCGAGCGCCAGGGGGCGGTGGCGACGGTGATCCTGGAGCGGCCCGAGGCCCGCAACGCCGTGGATCCGGCGACGGCCGAGCGCCTCGCCGCCGCATTCCTCGAGATCGAGGGCGATGACGCGATCCGGGTGTCGGTGCTGTGGGGTGGTGGCAACTTCTGCGCCGGTGCCGACCTCAAGGCGGTCGCCTCGGGCTGGAATGCGAGCCGGCTGCGCGGCCCGTCCGGCGACCCGGCCGACGTCTTCGGTCCCATGGGGCCGACGCGTCTCAAGCTCGACAAGCCGGTGATTGCCGCGATCGCCGGCCATGCCGTGGCGGGTGGGCTCGAACTCGCGCTGTGGTGTGACATGCGCGTGATGGAGGATGACGCCGTGCTCGGCGTGTTCTGCCGCCGCTGGGGCGTGCCGCTGATCGACGGCGGCACCTTGCGCCTGCCGCGGCTGATCGGCCAGGGCCGGGCCCTCGACCTGATCCTCACCGGGCGCCCCGTCGGGGCCGCCGAAGCGCAGGCCATCGGACTGGTCAACCGCGTCGTGCCCAAGGGTGCGGCCCGGGTCGTCGCGGAGGCTCTTGCGGAGGAAATCGCAGCGTTTCCGCAGACCTGCCTGCGCGCGGACCGGCGTTCGGCCTACGAGCAGTGGAGCCTCGAGGAAACGCAGGCACTGCGCAACGAATTCGAACGCGGCCTCACCGTGCTGGAGAGCGGCGAGTCAGCCGCAGGGGCCGCGCGGTTCGTCGACGGCGCGGGTCGGGGCGGTCGCCCGGCGTGAGCCGCGTGCGTCAGCGCTGCGTACCCTGCAGGTAATCGCCACGGCCAGCATCGCGCGCAG
>Ga0113563_10002027_pt1 | contig 11967 bp, 14 predicted proteins | sample Mud3Dept3metaG_FD_80117 | JGI IMG/M metagenome (GOLD analysis project Ga0113563, IMG submission 80117) | Freshwater wetland microbial communities from Ohio, USA, analyzing the effect of biotic and abiotic controls - Mud 3 Core 4 Depth 3... | ecosystem: Environmental > Aquatic > Freshwater >...
ACAAGGTCCAGAACGACCATTTCTGCGTCGTGAAAGGGATGATGAAGGTGGTGCTGTATGATGCCCGCGACGGTTCCCCGACGAAGGGGGAGGTCAATGAGTTCTTCCTCGGCGAGCACCGGCCGGTTGTCCTCCGGATCCCGCCGCTGGTCTACCACGGCTTCAAGACGATCAGCCAGGAGGAGGCGCTCCTGATCAACGTCTCGACGCAAGTCTATCGACACGATGGCCCGGACGAGTTCCGGGTCCACCCCCACGAGAACGACATCCCTTATAAATGGGCGAGGAAGGACGGATGAGCGGTGCGGCGGCGCCCATGAAAACCGATGGGCTGACGCTGCTGGTTGCCGGCGGGGCAGGATTCATCGGCTCCAACTTCGTCCGCCACATCCTGGGGGAGCACGCCGACTGGCGGCTCGTCAACGTGGACAAGCTGACCTACGCGGGGAACCTTGCGAACCTCGCGGATGTGGCGGGGAGCCCACGGTACCGGTTCCACCGGACGGACATCTGCGACGCCGGGGAAATCGCCCGGATCTTCGCGGAGGAGAAGCCGGACGCGGTGGTCAACTTCGCCGCAGAGACCCACGTGGACCGCAGCATCGACGACCCCGGCCTCTTCCTCAGGACGAACATCCTCGGGACGCAGGTGCTGATGGACGCGGCGCGCAAGGCCGGCGTCGCCCGGTACCTGCAGATCTCCACGGACGAGGTGTACGGCTCTTTGGGCCCGACGGGGAGATTTTCCGAGGATTCCCCGCTGCGGCCGAACTCTCCATACGCGGCCAGCAAGACGGCGGCGGACCTTCTGGTGCGGGCGTATTTCAAGACGTACGGGCTGCCGGCCTTCATCACCCGATGCTCGAACAACTACGGGCCATACCAGTTTCCGGAGAAGTTGATCCCCTTCTTCGTCACTCTCCTGCACGAGGGGAAGCCGGTCCCTGTGTACGGGGACGGCATGAACGTGCGCGACTGGATCCACGTGGACGATCATTCGCGGGCGGTGGAGGCGGTCCTGCTGCGCGGGCGTCCCGGGGAGATATACAACGTGGGAGGGGGAAACGAGCGGACGAACATGGAGATCACGAAATTGCTCCTCGCCGCGATGGGTAAGGGCGAGTCGTCCATGAAATTTGTCCCCGACCGGCCCGGCCATGACCGGCGGTACGCCATCGACGACACGAAGATCCGCACCGGGCTGGGCGTCGCCCCGAAGGTCTCCTTCGATGAGGGACTCCGCGCCACCGTGCGCTGGTACCTCGAGAACGAGCCGTGGTGGCATGCGGTGAAGTCCGGCGAGTATCAATCCTTCTACGACCGCTGGTACGTCCGGAAGGACCGGGTGTAATCCCTGCGCCACCCCCGGAACAGGGACGTTCCTGGAAGTCTTCTGAATCAGGGACAGACGTGACCGGTAAATGGAATGAGGAGTGTCCCTCTACCAGGGACGTTTCAGGGATGTCCCTGTTCCGGGGGGGAGGAATGATGCGCCGACGGGTATACTTCGCCATGCTGGCGGGGTGGGTCGCCATACTCATCACGCTGACCTCGATCCCGAATCCATCGTTCCCGATGTCGTTTCATTTATCGGACAAGCTTGCCCACTTCGGGTTCTATTGCGTGGCGGGGTTTCTGTGCGCCCTCTGGCGTCGGGAATGCGGAAGGGACCGCGAGGGGGCGATCCTTTTCGCGATCGTCTTTGTCGCCTTCCTCGGTGCCCTGGACGAAATCCACCAGCAATGGATCCCCGGCCGATCGTTGGAATTCCTTGACTGGATCGCCGACGTGTCTGGCGGGACGGCGGGGGCCCTATTGTCGATGGCCGCTGTTTCCATGTTCCCATCCCTTCTCTCGCGGGAAATCCAGTCCACTCCCCGCGCCATTGGAAGTTGAACCGCCATTCATTCTTGCAATTGGGTCACGTTTTCGATAGGTTGTAACGCTTGAGGGCATTGATTCCACCGGGAGGTGCGGCGTGAAGATCCTGGTCGCCATCAAGCCGGTCCCAAATCCCGACGAGAAGGTGAAGATCAAGGGGGATGGGAGCGGCATCGTGCTGGACAACATCAAGATGGTCGTAAATCCGTTCTGCGAGATTGCCGTCGAGGAGGCGCTGCGGATCCGGGAGAAACAGACCGGGGAGGTGGTCATCATGACCATCGGCCCAAAGGCGAGCGAGCAGCAGATCCGCACGGGATTGGCGATGGGCGCCGACCGGGCGGTGCTCGTGGAGGCGGGGACGGACCTGGACTCCCTTGCGGTGGGGAAGGTGCTGGCGAAGGTAGTCGAAGGCGAAAAGCCCGACCTCGTCCTGATGGGGAAGCAGTCCGTAGACGACGACAACAACCAGGTGGGGCAGATCCTCGCGGCGGTGCTCGGATGGCCGCAGGCGACCTTTGCCTCGAAGATCGAGTTTGCCGCGGACAACAGGAAGGCCAACGTGACTCGCGAGGTGGACGGTGGGCTGGAGACGATCGAGGTTACGCTGCCGGCAGTGGTGACCACGGATCTGCGGCTGAACGAGCCGCGATACGCGTCGCTGCCAGGGATCATGAAAGCCAAGAAGAAAGAGGTGAAGGTGATCCCTCTGGCGTCCCTGGGCGTCGACACGGCGCCGAGGGTCCGTGTCCTCTCCTACGCGCCGCCGAAGCAGCGGGCTGGCGGGGGCCGGGTGGCGGACGTCCCGGAACTGGTGGCGAAGCTGAAGAACGAAGCAAAGGTCCTCTAATTATAGACAGGGACGTAGCTACAAACTTACAAACAGTGCACGTCCCGGATTATAAGTTTGTAGCTACGTCCCTGTTTATAAGTTGAATGATTCACGGGGAGGATAGGGATGGCGGACATCCTGGTAGTCGTCGAGCAGCAGGAAGGGGTTTTCAAGAAGAATACGTTGTCTGCCGTCACAGCGGCGAAAGTGCTGGCGGGCCTTGCCGGGGGTGAGGTCGATGCGCTGGTCGTCGGGAACGGGGCGGGGGCGGCCGCCGACGCGGTCGCAGGGACCGGGGTGCGCAAGGTGTTGCTGTGCGAGGGTGCGTCCTTCGCGAAATACCTTGCCGTGACGTACGCCCGGGCGGTCGCGCAGATCGTGAAGGATAGGGGGTACGGCGCGGTGTTCGCTCCGGCGTCCACCTTCGGGAAGGATTTCATGCCGCGCCTGTCCGGGCTGCTGGACGCTCCGCTGGCGAGCGACATCGTCGGCCTGGAGAGGGAGGGGGGCGACCTGCGGGTGAAGCGGCCGATGTACGCGGGGAACGCCGTGGGGACGGTGGCCCTCGTCGGGAGCCCGATGCTGTTCACTGTGCGGCAGACCGCGTTCGACCCGGCCCCGGCAGGGGGCGCGAAGGCCCCGGTGGAGAAGGTCGCCGTGACCGTGGACGCGGGAGGGACCACCTACGTTTCTCTCCAGGAGACCAAATCCGAGCGGCCGGAGCTCACCGAGGCCCGGGTGATCGTCTCGGCGGGGCGGGGGATCAAGGCGCAGGAGAACTTCAAGATGGTCGAGGATCTGGCGGACACGCTGTCGGCGGCGATCGGGGCGTCGCGGGCGGCGGTGGACGCGGGGTGGGCGCCCAACGACTGGCAGGTCGGGCAGACGGGGAAGATCGTCGCCCCCGAGCTCTACATCGCCCTGGGGATCTCCGGCGCGATCCAGCACCTGGCAGGGATGAAGGACAGCAAGGTGATCGTGGCGATCAACAAGGACGAGGAGGCGCCCATCTTCCAGGTGGCGGACTACGGGCTGGTGGCGGACCTCTTCAAGGCGGTGCCGGAGCTGATCGCGGAGCTGAAGAAACTGAAATCCGCCTGAAGGTATTTCCGTAAGGTTCCGATACGGTTATCAGGCAGGGTCCCTCGCGACAGCGCGGGGGTTTATCCACTCCCCGACGGGGATCCGGCGGGAATTCCAGGAGGTACCGAGAGCGACATGGCAGGTAAATCGAGTGTGAGCAAGGACCTTCTGTCCCGCCTCAAGGAGAAGAACTTCACGGCCGCCGTTGTCGGGCTCGGCTACGTAGGACTTCCTCTGGCGATGGAGTACGCCGATGCGGGGATCGAGGTGATCGGCATCGACGTGGACGGCTCCAAGGTCCGGGTTCTGAAAACCGGGAAATCATATATCGGGGATGTGCCGTCGGAGTCCGTGAAGAACGCGGTCGACACGGGCCTGTTCACCGCGACCACCGACTTCTCGGCCGTGGCGATGGCGGACACGGTCAACATCTGCGTCCCCACGCCGCTGCGCAAGACGAAGGATCCAGACCTCTCCTACATCGTCAGCGCGATGGAGCACATCCTGGAGTACCTCCACAAGGACATGCTCCTCGTCCTGGAGAGCACCACCTACCCTGGGACGACGGCGGAGGTGCTGGCTCCGATGGTTGAGGGGAAGGGATTCAAGGTGGGTACGGACATCTTCCTCGCTTTCTCCCCCGAGCGGGTCGATCCCGGCAACGCCCAATTCACCACGAAGAACATCCCGAAGGTGGTGGGGGGGGTCACACCGAAGTGCACGAAGGTGGCGACGGCACTCTACACGGGGGTGCTGGAGAACGTCCACCCCGTGTCCAGCGCCGCGGTTGCCGAAATGGTGAAGTTGCTGGAGAACACCTTCCGTTCCGTGAACATCGCCCTGGTGAACGAGATCGCCCTCATGGCGAACCGGATGGGGATCGACGTATGGGAGGTGATCGAGGCGGCGAAGACCAAGCCGTTCGGCTTCATGCCCTTCTACCCGGGGCCTGGGATCGGCGGGCACTGCATTCCCCTCGACCCGTTCTACCTGTCGTGGAAGGCGAAGCAGTACGGCTTCGAGTCGCGCTTCATCGAGCTGGCCGGCGTGGTGAACGGACAGATGCCGCACTACACGGTGGACAGGGTGATCGAGGCGCTGAACCGGTTCCGGAAGGCGGTGAATGGCGCGAAGGTGCTCGTACTGGGCGTGGCGTACAAGAAGAACATCAGCGACGTGCGGGAGTCACCCGCCCTCGACATCCTGCAGCTCCTCTCGAAGAGGGGGGCGCTGCTGTCGTATTGCGATCCGTACGTCCCAGAGGTCCGGGAGGCGGGGATCGTGCTGAAGGCATCCCCCTTCAATGCCGGCACGTTGCGGAAGGCGGACTGCGTCGTGGTCGTTACCGACCACGCGGCGTTCGACTACAAGCTCGTCGCCCGCGAGGCGAAGGTGGTGGTGGACACCCGCAATGCCCTCAAGGGGATGAACGGCAATAAGGTCATCAAAATCTGATTGCGGCAACGAATTACAAACGGGGACGTAGCTGCTAACTTACAGAAAGTGAATACCCCCGTTTGTAAGTTAGCAGCTACGTCCCTTATTGTAAGTCGATTGGAGAGGTGATGAGGTACCTGGTGACGGGCGGGGCCGGATTCATCGGGTCGAACCTCACGAGGGCCCTGCTGTCCGCCGGGCACCACGTGCGCGTCCTCGACAGCTTCCTGACGGGAAAGCGGGAGAACCTTGCGGGGCTTGCTGAAACCTGCGGTGATGCCTTCGAGTTGATGGAAGGGGACATCCGCGATTCTACCGCGGTCCGGAAGGCCACCGGGGGGATCGACTATGTCCTCCACCAGGGGGCGCTCCCCTCGGTTCCGCGCTCCGTGGCCGACCCGGTCCTCACGAACGAGATCAACGTGGCGGGAACGGTGAACGTGCTGGTGGCTTCCCGCGACGCCGGCGTCCGCCGTGTGGTCTTTGCAGCCTCCTCATCGGCATACGGCGATACGCCGGAACTCCCCAAACGCGAGTCGATGACCCCCAACCCGAAATCTCCCTACGCCGCGCAGAAACTGGCCGGTGAACACTACATGCGGATCTTCCACGAGGTGTTCGGGCTGGAGACCGTCTCCCTGCGCTACTTCAACGTCTTCGGCCCGAGGCAGGACCCGCAATCCATGTACGCAGCGGTGATTCCCCGGTTCATCACCTGCGTGCTGCAGGGAGAGCCCCCGACGGTATACGGCGACGGGCGCCAGACCCGCGATTTCACCTACATCGACAACGTGATCCAGGCGAATCTCGCGGCATGCGCAGCGCCGAAGGCGGCATGCGGCGGGGTCTTCAACATCGCCTGCGGGGAGCGGGTCTCCCTCCTCGACATCCTCGAGATCGTATACGGTCTCGCGGGGAAGCGGGTGGAGCCGAAATTCGAACCGTCCCGCCCCGGGGACGTGCGGGACTCGCTGGCGGACATCTCCCGGGCGCGGGAGATCGTGGGGTTCAACCCGAAAGTACCATTCCGGGAGGGGCTTCGGACGACATTCGATTGGTTCCGCCGACAGGCCTAACCCTTACAATCAGGGACGTAGCTACAAACATACAAAGAAGGATAAAGTTTCAGCTTTTCACCCATCAGTATCTGCTCGTAGCATTAATAATCCTCCGATTCTCTTCGTATTGGCATAAAACCTGATAGTCAATTCCCCATGCCGCGCGGTCCGCGATATGACTACCCGGGCGCCGTCCACCACGCCTACGCCAGAGGGAACGAGAAGCGGGAAGTGTTTCTCGATGACAGGGACCGACGTGATTTTTTATTCCGGCTGGAGAAAAACCTATCCCGATGGAATGTCCGCAGCATCGCCTGGGCCCTTATGTCCAATCACTTTCACCTCCTGGTTCAATGTCCCGGAGGAAATTTGGCTGCCTTCATGCAATGTCTACTGACCGGCTACAGCCTGTATTTCAACAGGCGTCATCAACGTGTTGGACACCTTTTCCAGAATCGTTATAAATCCGAGGCTCTCTCCCGGGAGAGCCATTACCGAGAACTCGTCCGATATATTCACCTCAATCCGATCCGCGCAGGCACCGTCACTTCGTTGGAAGAATTGGCCGGGTACTTGTGGACGGGGCACCGTCGAATTGTTTCTGGAAACGGCGCCGACTGGCAAGATTTAGAATCGATCCGGGACATGTTCCATTCACCCCGGCGTACTTGGCAACAGGAATACGTGGATTTCTTGGCGACAGGAATCCGTACCTCACCGGCTCCCGGCCGTTCTGAGGTGGATCGATTTCAGATCCGACCAGACCTCGTGGAACAGGGAATCCTCCCCTCCAACGCTGCGTTGCCGCCCGCCCGCTATTTTCAGATCTTGGAAACAGTATCAGCGAAGACCGGGATATCGCCAGCAGGTATGTCGGGTAAGGGGGGAAGCGCCCAAATTGTTAGGGCTAGACGTCTACTACTTTCGATGTGCCGTGAGGAATTGAAAATTCCGACGGCGACAATCGCCCGCTGGATCGGCGTCCCAACGTATTCGGCTTGGTATCTCTTGCGAAGCGCCCCCCATAATCCGGGACCCCGTTTGGATTGTAATCCTTAGCTACGTCCCCGTTTGTAAGTTTGTAGCTACGTCCCCGTTTGTAAGGGTTCCGGTTCCGGGGTCAGGAGAGTTTGCGGGCGGTAACCAGGAAGGCGGAGTGGGAAAACATCCACTGCACGGGGCGGACGGACATCCCCTTGACGTGCCACGGCCGCAGGATCACCTCGAACGTCTCCGGCTCCGTGAAGCCGCCGTTCTCCGCGAACCGGTCGCACAGCTGCTTTACCTGGATCGTGGAGGGGAGGTAGGAGAGGAGAATCCCCCCGGGGACGAGCGCCTCCCGCGCGTGACCCACCGCCTGCCACGGTTCGGGAAGGTCGAGCACGACGCGGTCCACGTCCCGCTCATCGATCCCCTGGTAGACGTCGCGCACCTTGACCTCGTGGTTGTCGCACTCCCCCAGATACCGCCGCACGGTCCGGGCGCCGCTCTCCGCGAAATCCTCCCGCACCTCGTAGGAGATGACCTTCCCCGCCGGCCCCACCGCCTCCAGCAGCTTGATCGTCAGCGCCCCCCACCCGATCCCCGCCTCGACCACCGTCGCGCCGGGGAAGACATCCGCCCACAGGAGGATCGCCCCGGTGTCCTTCGGGTAGATGATCTGGGCGTGCCGCTTCTGGTTCATGATGAACTGGATGTAGGTGGGGCGGTAGGCGCGGTACTCGCTCCCCATCGCCGTCCAGGCGCGGCAGCCGTCCTCCTTACCGATGACGTCGTCGTGAAGCAGGTTCCCCTTGTGGGTGCCGAAGACCTTTCCCGGCGCGAGGGCGATCAGGTGTTCCTCCCCCTTTGGGGAAACCAGCAGCGCATCCTCCCCCGCCTGGAACGGCCCGCGGCGCACCCTCCCGCCGCTCACCCGGAAGCTCTCCCCGCGCGCTGCTCCCGCCGCTTCTGCACCCGCTCCCTCAGCCGGCAGAAGGAGCAGACTTCCGCGAAGGTCGGGGCCCCGCACGACGCGCACGCCCGGGGAGTCCCGGCTTCCACCGTCCCAGCACCCTCCCGCTCCTTCCCGCCGCCCTCCCGGAGCTGCGCCTCCGGGGCTCTCCGCAGCGGATTCCCGGGGTCGAGGAACCCCTGATAGAAGACCGTTCGCGTCCCGGGCATCTGATCCTCGATCCGGGAGAGCGCCTCCTTGTACACCAGCGAAGTGGCATCCTCGCTCATCGGGCACTCCTCGGTGACGTAGTCGATGCCCTTGAGGAAGCCGTACGATGCCGTCTCCAGCTCGCTCACCCGCCACAGCGGCTTGACCTTGCGCACCAGCCCCTCCCCCGCGTCCGGGAGGAACGGGTGCTGGCGGGAGAGGTGGTCCCGGTGCCAGTGCAGGAGGTTGCCCAGAAGTCGCGCCGCCTCGTCGTCCAGGTTGTGCCCCGTTGCTACCACCGTGAATTTTCCCTCCGCCGCCACGCGGTTGAAGAAATACCGTTTCACCGTGCCGCAGACGGAGCACTCCTCCATCCGGGCGCACCGCGCAGCCTCAGGGATCGGGATCCCTTCCCTCGCGAGCTCCACCACGATCGGGGTCTTTCCGCGGGATGCCGCGTAGGCGAGGACCTTCTCCTTCGAACGTTCCGAGTACCCGTCGATCCCGAGGTCGATGTACAGCCCCTCGGTCTCATACCCCAGCTCCATCAGCACGTCCCACAGCACCAGGCTGTCCTTTCCGCCGGAAACGCAGACCAGGACACGGTCCTCCGGCGCGAGGAGCCGGAACTTCCGGATCCCCTCCTTCACCTGGCGCTGGAAAAAAACGAAGAAGCAGTCGGGGCAGAAGGCGGAGTGGTGGCTCGGCAGGTCGACCGCGGCCTCGGCCCGCCGGCAACGTTTGCACTTCATGGGATGGTCAGCCCCCGGAGACGACGGAGATGACGTCGATCGTCTCACCGTCCTCCACGCGGTGATCCTTGGTGAGCAGCTTTTTCCCTTGTGCCACGATCACCGTCGTGGGGCGTACGCCGGCCTGCGCGAGGATGTCCATCACCCGGCGGGGGCCGGGGACTTCGAACTCCTGCTTCTTCTGGGTCAGGCGGACGAGTATCATCGGGAGCATTATACAGGATTCCCGCACATCCCTCTGGCGTGGGATCAATGATTTCCAATGGTTACGCGAAAGGGAGGAAGCAGGAAAGAAAAGAGAGGGCGGGATTGCCCGCCCTCTGCTCCCTTGCGCCGCGGCGTACCGGCAACCGGGGGGAGGGGCCCCAGTCGCGCCCCTGTCCTCAGCGGGACAGGTCGAACGCGCTTAAATGTTGCCGTCCGGTGAGGATCCAGTAGCCGAGGGAGAGGACAAACGCCACCTCCTTCAGCCCTGGGAACAGGATCCCGACCAGGCTTGCCGCGCCAAGGGAGATGAAGATCCCGAGGAATATCACGAAGACGTACGACCCGATTTTCCGCATGGCCCGCCTCCCGAAGCAGACCTCTTCCGTCTGCAATGGCGCACCGGATTCCCACCGTGGGGTCGAGGAGCCGCACCCTGATGGATCCGCACCTGCCATGATTGGTAAAGCAAGGAGGATGCCGGCGCTTCCGGCTTCCCCTTGGCGCGTAACCATTCGAAATAAAATCGTATTAAATTGAAAAGGAAAATGCCTGCGGGTGTTTCGGGAAGAGGGTTGCCGGTTGTAGGTATCTTTTTGCTTACTTTGCTCCACGCGGGGACAACCCGAAATCCGCCGGATCAGGGGGAATCGGGAAAGGAGCGGGACACGCTCCGCCCCTACCATCACGCTTCCCGGTGATTTTTACAACTAGAACTCGAGACCGACGCCCACCGTGCCCGCGATGCCGTCGATGTTCGTATCTGCTCCGAAGAACGTGGGTTTGGCCCAGAGGTATTTCGCCTCGATGTTGATGAGCAGGAACGCCACCTTGAAGTCCACGCCGGCCCCTCCGAAGTAGCCGAAGGCCGTATCGCTCTGGGATCCGAGCGCAGGGGCTTCCGCCTTCGCGAAGTAGGCGCCGCCTCCCGCGATGGCGTACGGCTTGACGATCGGGATGGGGAGCCGTAGCTTGGCGGAGAGGGTCACCGGGTACACGGTGAGTTTGTTGCCGCTTTTCGAAGCCTCGAAGTAGCCGGCTCCCAACTCCGCGCCCAGGAAAGGCAGGAAGTAGTGCCCGACCGCGATCTCCCCGCTGAAGCCCGTGTCCAGGTCGCTCTCCACGTCGTTCGCCTGGGGATCGTAGACACCCGCCTTCAGCAGGAGGTAGTTGTCTCCTGCGGCCGCCTCCGGTGCCTGCAAGGCGAGGGAGAGGGCGCACAGGGTGAAGGCGGCCAGCAAGGGAAACCATTTCGACGCGTTTCTCATGGGTTCCTCCGGTCGGCTCGTTGCGGTTCCCCCGTTCCCGGGGATTCCAGTGTAAAGCATACGGCAAAGGGGCCGGCCTTTTCAACGCCGGGTTTCCGGTATTTGGATTACCCGGGATACCCGGAAGGGGCGGTCGGGCCCGCTGTCCGAGAGCGATTGCACGGAGTGCGTCCGTGAGCTCGCGCGGCACGGGTACCGGTTCCTGTCCGAGAAGAGCGGCATCGTCGCCCTCTCCGCGGGCCGGCATGAAAATGTTGAGTCTCCGGGGGGTGGGGAGTAAGATGGGATTCAGTCAATTTTCCCCCCAAGGAGGAAGCCGGAAATGCACGTTCGCTCCGTGGTGTTGTGTGTCCTATCCATGCTGGTCCTCACCCTCGCGGTCGGTTGCGGGAAGCAGGAACCTCCCAAGCCCGCCGCTCCCGCCGCCCCCGCCGCCCCTGCCGCTGCACCCGCGGCGGACGGGAAGGCGCTGTTCGAAGCGAAGTGCGGCGTCTGCCACGGCCTCGACCGGGCGACGGTCCGCAAGGAGACGAAGGAGAAATGGGTGTCGGTCGTGAAGGACATGCAGGGGAAGAAGGCCGACTGGATCTCGGACGCCGACGCGGCGAAAATCGTGGAGTTCCTGGTTTCCCAGCACGGGAAGTGATCCCCGGGACGGAACGGGAAGGAGCCGGACGATGGCGGGAAAAACGCTGTTCACGCTGTTGTTGAGCGCGGTGTTGCTGTGCTCGACCGTCCCCGCTCTGGGCGGCCAGGCCGCTGACGGGCAGACGACCCGCCGGGGCCGCGGGGCGGACGACTACCTGGAAAAGGCACCTGTGGCCGCGCCCCCCGCCCAGGCCCAGCAGGACATGGGCGACCCGAAGGCGAAGGCGCTGTTCGAGTCGAATTGCTCCAGGTGCCACGAACTCTCGCGGCCGCTCGGAAAGAACAAGGACCGGAACGGCTGGACGAATACGGTCACGCGGATGCAGAAGGTGAACGGATGCCCCATCACGGACGCGGAGGCGAAGGCCATCGTCGACTACCTCGTCGCGGTCCGCGGCCCGGCCGGCAAGTGAATACAACCTGACCGGAGCCGGGCGGCGGCACCGCCCGGCCCGGCGTGCACACCGCGGGCGGCTCCGGAAAGGATCGGGGCCGCCCGCTTTTTCTTGGGGGGAATACCGGCCGTGGACATCCTGCAGTCCGTCTTCCCCGTCTTCCTTGTGGTCGCGGTCGGCGCGGTCCTGCGGCGGTTTCGTTTCCTCGACGAGAGGTTCATCGACGCGGCGAACGCCCTCGTCTACTACATCCTCCTTCCCGCCCT
>Ga0113563_10002028_pt1 | contig 11957 bp, 6 predicted proteins | sample Mud3Dept3metaG_FD_80117 | JGI IMG/M metagenome (GOLD analysis project Ga0113563, IMG submission 80117) | Freshwater wetland microbial communities from Ohio, USA, analyzing the effect of biotic and abiotic controls - Mud 3 Core 4 Depth 3... | ecosystem: Environmental > Aquatic > Freshwater >...
CTGATTCACGGCGATCCCTACAAGATCATGGGTCTCGCGCCGGGGCTGGCCCACTCCGGCAGCCAGCGCCTCGACCGGCCGTACGAGCCGACGCACATCGTCGGCTATGCCTATCAGGGCACCCGCAGCAACCGCAGCGACCTGCTGATTGACGGCGCGCCGAGCACGGCCACGGCGAACGCGAACGAGGTCATCGCGACCTACGTCCCGCCGTCGGACCTCGTGCAGGAGTTCAAGGTCCAGACGGCGACGTTCGACGCGCAGTTCGGCAACACCGAGGGCGGCGTCACCAGCATCAGCATCAAGTCGGGCACCAACCGCCTCAGGGGGTCGGCCTACTACTTCGCCGAGCCGTACACGTGGGGGGCGAACGACTTCTTCGGGAAGGCGCGCGGACAGGCCATCGTCGAAAGCTCGTCCGACCGTCCCGGCTTCACCGTCGGCGGACCGGTGATCATTCCCAAGCTCTTCGACGGGAAGGACAGGACGTTCTTCATGTTCGGGTTCGAGCACATCACCGACGTGCGTCCCCGGTTCGATGCTGGCGGCGACAGCTGGGTGCCGACCGACGCGCTGCGGCGTGGCGACTTCTCCGCTTACTCGTCGAACATCACGATCTACGACCCGATGACCCGCGTGCCCAGCGGCAACCAGTACATCGGCCAGCCGTTCCCCGGCAACATCATTCCGGCGGACCGGATCAGCCCGATCGCGAAAGCGATCCTCGACTACTACTGCCTGCCGAAGAACCCCGGCCTCGTCGGCAACATCACCGACTCGACGCTGCCCGAGACCGCGAAGTACAACAGCGTCACCGGCCGCGTCGACCAGAACATTACCAAGAACAACCGGATGTTCGCGCGGTATAGCTGGTACAACCGCGACAGCCTCTACAACGAGTACACCGGGTTTCCCCAGACGTCGGGCACATGGTTTCAGTTCCAGTCCTGGCAGTTCGTGCTGGACGATGTCCACGTCCTGAACCCGACGACCGTGCTGAACTTCCGGTACGGCTACAACCGATTCGATCGCAACTCGGGTCAGCAGGAAGAGGCCCGCAACTACGACCTGACGCAGATCGGCTTCCCGGCTCAGTACAATTCGCTGATCCCCGAGATCAACCGGTACTTCCCGCGGCTCGACTTCGACGGCACCACGATGATCGACGTGGCGTTCGGCAACGACTACCGCCCGGTCACGTCGCACGCGTTCATCGGGACGCTGAACAAGACCTGGGGCGCGCACGCGCTCAAGGGCGGCGCCGAGATTCGCATTTACGGCGAGCGGAGCCGCTCGACGGGCAACGACCAGGCAGGGCGGTACCAGTTCACCAATGCCTACACGCGGCAGAACAGCGCGAGCGGCACCGACTACCAGGGCCTGCAGAACTACGCGGCGTTCCTGCTGGGGCTGCCGTCGACGACGTCTCTCACGCGTGCCGTGGTGTACGACGAGCAGTCCGTGACCTCGGGGTTCTTCGTCCAGGACGACTGGCGGGTCAGCGACAGGCTGACGCTGAATCTGGGGCTGCGGTACGAGGTGGAGAGCCCGCTGAGCGAGGCAAACAACCAGTCCGTGAGCGGTTTCGATTACGAGTACGTCCAGCCGATCCAGGGCCAGGTGCAGGCGAACTACGCATCGCTGAACGACCCGGCGCTGAAGGCCCTCGTCCCGCAGCTGTACACGAAGGGCGGGCTCAAGTACGTCGGTGTCGACGACGACCAGACGTACAACACGCCGAGGAACACCTTCCTGCCGCGCGTCGGGTTCGCGTACCAACTGGCGCCCAGGACCGTGGTCCGGGGCGGCGTGGGCCTGTTCGCCGGGTTCCTCGGGCAGCGCCGGGGCGACGTGATCACGACCGGCTACACGCAGACCACGACGATCCCGACCACGTTCAACGCGTACGGATCGCCGGTCCCGATCAACTGGGCGAACGCCCTCCTCTCCACGCCCATCCTCGAGCCGGTCGGCAATGCCAACGGCAAGCAGACGTTCCTGGGAAACACGATCACGTTCTTCGACCCCGACCCGAAGGTGTCGAAGCAGCTGCGCTGGCAGGTCGGCATCCAGCACCAGCTGCCAGGCAACTGGGTGGGGGAAGCCGTCTACGTCGGCAACTACGGGTACGACATCGAGATCGTCCGCAACATCAACGCGCTGCCGGCCCAGTACCTGAACACGGACAACTCGCGCACGGCCGCGATGAACGCCAACAACTCGTTCCTCTCGGGATCGGTCGCGAACCCGTTCGCCGGCCTGCTGCCGGGGACGAGCTTCAACAACCCGACGATCGCCCGCCGGCAGCTGATGCGGCCGTATCCGCAGTTCGGCGACATCAACACGACCAACAACGACGGGAAGACGTGGTACAGCTCGGCCCAGTTCAGCCTGCAGAAGCGGTACTCGCAGGGCTACACGTTCGGCGTGTCCTACACCTGGTCGCACTGGGAGCAGGCGACGGAGTACCTGAACGCGACCGACCCGGAGCCGTACCGGATGATCTCCGACCTGGACGTGAGCAACCGGATCTCGGTCAGCGCGATCTACGAGCTGCCGTTCGGCCGGGGCAAGCGCTTCGGATCGGATGCCAGCGGCGTGGCCGAGGCGTTCATCGGCGGCTGGCAGCTCCAGGGGGTCTACACGTATCAGACCGGATTCCCGGTCCGGTTCGGGACCGACGGCTTCCACAACGGCGGCGACATCGCGCTGCCGGCCGACCAGCGGTCCACGGCCAAGTGGTTCAACACGGACGTCTTCACGTCGATCCTGAACGGATCGTCGACCAATGCGACACCTGTTGACCACCTGCGGTCGCTCCCGTTCCGGTTCGAGGACGTGCGCGCGGATTCCATCAACAACCTCGACCTGTCGCTCCTGAAATCCATCGCGCTTCCGAACGGGATGTCGCTGCAGGTGCGGTTCGAGTTCATCAACGCGCTCAACGAACCCTACCTCGCGACGGGAGACGGCCAGATCGTCGTGAACCCGACGTCGTCCACCTTCGGGCAGATCGTGGCGTCGAACCAGCAAAACTACGCCCGCCGCGCGCAGATCGGCGTGAAGTTCCTCTTCTGAGTCTCCGACAAGGCCGGTGCCGCCGCTTGGCGGCGCCGGCCCTCCCCACGACAACCGGGTGCGGTACACGCTGCCCGGCAGGGTGCCGTCGGGCTGACAGGGGGGTGAGCCTGTGCTATACAACGCACCCGTGGAGGCTACACGCCGCGTTCGCCGCCGTCTCCTGGCCACGGCCGCCGTCCTCGCCGGACTGACGGTGGCCGTCGCCGGGGCCCAGCCGGACCCGGCGGGGCTCGCACATCTGCAGCGCGCCTTCCTCGCGCCGCCCGACGACGCGAGGATCATGATGCGGTGGTGGTGGTTCGGCCCGACGGTGACGAAGGCCGGTCTCGAGCGGGAGATGCGCCTCATGAAAGAGGGCGGCATCGGCGGGTTCGAGATCCAGCCGGTCTATCCCGTCGTGCTCGACGATTCCGCCCGCGGGCACGTGACGCACCCGTTCCTCTCCGAGGCGTTCCTCGACCACCTGCGCTTCGTTGCCGCGAAGGGACGGGACCTCGGCCTGCGCGTCGATCTGACCCTTGGCAGCGGCTGGCCATATGGCGGGCCCACTGTCGGCATCAACCACGCCGCCGGCAAGCTGCGCATCGAGCGCGTCGCCGTTCCCGCCGGCGCGGCGCAGGCGCCCGTGCCCGACATCCGCGCGGGCGAGCGGCTGCTCGCCGCGTTTCTCGCGCCCTCCGCGCCGGCAACCACCGCCGACGGCCTGCGCGAGGTCTCGTCCATCGCGCAGGGGCGGCTGACGCTCCCGGAGCGTGCATCGCACCCGCGCGAGGTCCTGTTCTTCATCTCCAGCCGCAGCGGCATGATGGTGAAGCGGCCGGCCGTCGGCGCCGAGGGGTTCGTGCTCAACCACTACGATCGCGCGGCGGTCGATCACTACCTGAGCCGAGTCGGCGACCGCCTGCTGTCGGCGTTCGACGCGGCGCCGCCCTACGCGATCTTCTGCGACAGCCTCGAGGTCTACGAGTCGGACTGGACCGGCGACTTCCTCGAGGCCTTCAAGGCCCGCCGCGGCTACGACCTGCGCCCGCTGCTGCCCGCGCTCGTCCTCGATGCCGGTCCAACCACGGCGGCCGTCCGCCACGACTGGGGCCAAACGCTCACCGAGTTGCTCAACGAGCGGTTCCTGGCGCCGATGCAGGCATGGGCCTCGCGGCGCGGCACGAAGTTCCGCATCCAGGGCTACGGCATCCCGCCAGCGACCATCTCGGGCAACTCCGGCGTCGACTTGCCCGAAGGCGAGGGCCACCGCTGGAGGACGCTCACGTCATCGCGCTGGGCATCGTCAATCGGGCACCTGTTCGAGCGCCCGGTCATTTCGTCGGAAACGTGGACCTGGCTGCACTCGCCGTCCTTCAGGGCAACGCCTCTCGACGTGAAGGCCGAGGCCGACCTGCATTTCCTCCAGGGCATCAACCAGCTCATCGGCCACGGCTGGCCCTACACGGCCGACGACGTCGAATACCCCGGATGGCGCTTCTATGCGGCCGGCGTGTTCAACGACAGGAACCCCTGGTGGACCGCGATGCCGGACATCGCGCGCTACCTGCAGCGGATGAGCTTCCTGCTGCGCCAGGGGCAGCCGGTCAGCGACGTGGCCGTCTACGTTCCAAACGACGACGGGTGGGCCGCGTTCGTGCCGGGCAAGGTCGGCAGTTTCCTCGACGCGCTCTCGAGGCGGATCGGTTCCGACCTGCTGCCGAGCATCCTCGACGCGGGCTTCAACCTCGACTTCGTCGACGACGAGGTGCTCGCGGGCCGGGCGCGCGTGGATCACGGCGTGCTGATCGTCGGGCCGAACCGGTACCGCGCGCTGGTGCTGCCGGACGTCGAACGCGTGCCGCCGGACACGCTGCGCGCCATCGAAGGGTTCGCCAGGCAGGGTGTCCACGTGTGTGCCACGCGCCGGACGCCCGCCCTGGCGCCTGGGCACTTGGCCGCGGAGGCCGACCACGCCGCGGTGAAGGAGACCGCCGACCGCCTCTTCAAGGGTCCGTCGCCGGCCGGGACCTTCGTGGAGCGCGACGCGGACCTCGGCGCGGCCCTCGCGTCCAGAGCGGAGCCGGACCTCGCGATCTCGGCGGGATCCGGCGACATCGGATTCGTGCACCGGGCTCTCGATGGCGCCGACCTGTATTTCGTGGTGAATGCCTCGAACCGGACGCGGTCTTTCGACGCGACGTTCCGCGCGCCTGCCCGGAGCGCGCAGCGCTGGGACGCGGTGACCGGCGCGATCGCCCCTGTTGCCGTCCGGCGCGCGGCCGGGCGCTCCGGCGCGACGGTCGCGCTCGACCTCGCCCCCTACGAGTCGGCGGTCATCGTGCTGCTGGGAACGGACGTGCCGCGGCGCGGCGCGCCGCCTGCCCCGTCGCGCGCGCTCCCGGCACCGCTGGATATCAGCACGGGCTGGCGGGTGACGATTGGGCCGAACGGCGCGTCGGCCGCGTGGCCCTCGTTGCGGTCCTGGACCGACGATGAGGAAACCCGGTTCTTCTCGGGGGTGGCGATCTACGAGAAGACCATCGAGGTGCCGCCGGCGTTCCTGAAGCCTGGCCTGGCCATCAGGCTCGATCTCGGCGAGCCGAAGCCCCTGCCGCCGGGCGGGCCCACCGCTCGCATGCAGGCGTGGCTCGACGCGCCCGTACGCGACGCGGCTGTCGTGTTCGTGAATGGCCGGCGCGCGGGTTCGTCATGGTGTCCGCCGTACGCCGTCGATGTCACCTCGCTCCTTCGCCCGGGGCGGAACGACCTCCGCCTCGAGGTGGCGAACCTGGCCGTCAACCACATGGCCGGCCGCGCACTTCCCGACTACAAGCTCCTGAACCTCCGCTACGGCACGCGGTTCGAGCCGCAGGACATCGACAAGGTCCAGCCCGTGCCCGCCGGACTGTTCGGCCCGATCCGCCTCGTGGCCACGCCGGGCACGGCACGGGCGGCCTCCACGCGATAGGACGCACGCATGACCGACCAGATCGCGGCACGACACGAGGATCCGGTGGACGAGTACGAGCGCGAGCCGGTGCCCGAGCGGGCCCGGCTCGGCTTTTCGAGCTTCATCGGGCAGTACGCCGGCGAGCACACGGCCGGCACGGAGCTGATGATCGGGCCCCTGTTCATCGCCTCGGGCGTCAGCGCGACGGCGGTGGTCGGCGGGCTCTTCGTGGGCAACCTGCTGGCGGTGCTGAGCTGGATGTTCCTGACGGCGCCCATCGCGGTGCGCGCGCGCATGACGCTGTACTTCCAGCTCGAGAAGATCTGCGGGCGCACGCTGGTGACCGCCTACAACCTGGCCAATGGCGTGATGTTCTGCTTCCTGGCCGGGGCGATGGTCACCGTGAACGCGACGGCGGCGGGCCTGTGGTTCGGCATCGACATGCCGGGGCTGAACGACGTGTACCCCAACGGCGCAGGCTGGATCATCACGGTGCTCGCCATGGGCGCGCTCATGACGGTGGTCGCAGCCTACGGCTACAAGGTGGTGGCGCGCATCGCCAACATCGCTGCCCCGTGGATGGTGCTCGTGTTCGTCGCCTACGGCATTGTCGCCGCGCGGCAGCTGGGCATCGAATCGGTGGGTGAGTTCTGGCCGAAGGCGCAGGAGCTCATCTGGACGGGCGGCGAGCCGCTGGCGGGCCGCGCGAAGTTCACGTTCTGGCACGTAATGTTCTTCGCATGGTTCTGCAACATGGCCATGCACATCGGGATGGCCGATCTCAGCGTCTTCCGCTACGCGCGCCGGTCGTGGTACGCCGTCGCGACGGCCGCCGGGATGTACCTCGGGCACTTCATCGCGTGGCTCTCGGCCTCGATCCTCTATGCGCACCAGCTGCAGGCGACGCCCGGCAACACGGCCGTGCTGCCCGGACCGCTCGCGTACAACGCGGCAGGCATCGCGGGCGTGCTCTGCGTCATTGTCGCGGGCTGGACGACGGCGAACCCCACCATCTATCGGGCGGGCCTGGCGTTCCAGGCGATCTCGCCGACGTCGTCGCGGTACCGGGTGACGCTGCTCACGGGCGCGGTGGCGACCGTGGCGGGGATGTTCCCGGCCATCGCCATGAAGCTGCTTGATTTCGTCGCGCTCTACGGGCTCGTGCTGATGCCGATGGGCGCGGTCATTTTCGTCGACTTCTGGTTCGCGGAGCGCTTCGGGTTCCGGCGGTTCTACGCGGAGCACAGCGGCGTGACGATCAACTGGGCCGCAGCCGTGGCCTGGCTGGCCACGCTCGCCGTCTGTCTGGCGGTGGTGAACGCCGGCGGCCTGCAGATCTACTTCGTCGGCCTGCCGGGCTGGTTTGCCGCGGCGCTCTTGTACATCGTCATCAGCCGGCTGGTGCAGCGGAAGGAGGTGCGGTCATGAAGCACGCGGCGCGGGCGGTGTCGATCGCGGCGCTGGCGGGCACGATTGTCCCGCCGGTGCTCTTCTTCTACGGCCAGGTGGGGCTCGAACCGATGAAGGCGTGGATGCTGGCGTCGGCCGTGGCGTGGTTCGCGGCCACCCCGGTGTGGATGAACAGGTAGCGCCGCCCATGACACCGCCTCGAGCGTGGAAACGGAGGCCGTGATGGGCGCCGAGCAGGTTAAGCCCACCGCTGTGCCGTGCCAGTTGATGCCGACTGGCGCCCGCATGCCGGCCATCGGCCTCGGCACGTTCGGCTCGGACCACGCGGCACCGTCCGAGGTGGCCGAGGCGGTGCGCGGGGCGTTCGAGGTCGGGTATCGACACTTCGACTGCGCCGCGGTGTACGGCAACGAGGCGAGCATCGGCGAGGTGTTCGAGGAGCTCGCCAGGTCTGGCGCTGCGCGCGACACGCTCTGGATCACGTCGAAGCTCTGGAACGACAAGCACGCTGAAGCGGATGTCGTTCCGGCCTGTCGCCGATCGCTCGCGGACCTGCGGGTCGAGTACCTCGACCTCTACCTCGTACACTGGCCGTTTCCGAACTGGCATCCGCCCGGCTGCTCCGTCGAGTCGCGCGCGCCCGGCGCCCGCCCCTACCTCCACGCGGAGTTCATGAAGACCTGGCGCGAGATGGAGCGCCTGGTGGACATGGGCCTCGTCCGCCACATCGGGACGTCGAACATGACGGTGCCCAAGCTCCGCCTCCTGCTGCGCGACGCGCGAATCCGGCCCGCGGTGAACGAAATGGAGCTGCACCCGCACTTCCAGCAGGCGGAGCTCTTCGCGTTCGTGCGATCGAGCGGCATGGTTCCGGTCGGCTACTGCCCGCTCGGGTCGCCGGGCCGCCCGGAGCGTGACCGGACGCCGGACGACACGGTCGATCTGGAAGACCCGGTGATCGTCGAGATCGCGCGGAATCACGGCGTGCATCCCGCCGCAGTCTGCCTCAAGTGGGCCGTGCAGCGCGGGCAGGTGCCCATCCCGATGTCGACGAGCCGGGCGCACTACCGCGCGAACCTGGAGGCGATCGTCGGCGGCCCGCTGTCCGCGGAGGAGATGCGACGGATTGGCGGCATCGACCGCAACTGCCGGCTGATCAAAGGCCAGGTGTTCCTGTGGAAGCCGGGCCAGAGCTGGGAAGACCTCTGGGACGTGCGCGGCGAGATCACTCCCGCGTGAGGCGTCACCACATGCACGCACGGACATTCTGATGAACACCATGCGAGGCGCGTACCTGCCGGGCAACAGCACCGTCGAAATTCGCGAGGTCACGATCCCCGAGGTCGGCCACGGCGACGTGCTGCTGCGGATGAAGGCCTCGACCATCTGCGGGTCCGACATCCGCTGCATCTACCACGAACACCTGGGCAAGGGGCCGGAGGGGTACCAGGGGGTCATCGCGGGGCACGAACCGGCGGGCCAGATCGCCCGGGTCGGCCCGGGCTGCCGCCGCTTCAGAGAGGGCGACCGCGTCATCGTCTACCACATCTCTGGGTGCGGCGTCTGCAACGACTGCCGGCGCGGCTACATGATCTCGTGCACGAGCGAGCGGTACCGCCGTGCCTACGGCTGGCAGCGCGACGGCGGCATGGCCGACTACCTGCTCGCGGAGGAGAAGGACCTCCTGCACCTGCCCGGCGAGCTCTCGTTTGCCGACGGCGCTCAGGTGGCCTGCGGATTCGGCACGGTCTACGAAGGGCTCCAGAAGATCGGCATCGGCGGCGACCACGACGTGTTCATCACCGGCATGGGGCCGGTCGGCCTCGCGGCGGCAGCGCTGTGCCGGAAGCTGGGCGCGCAGCGGATCATTGGCAGCGACGTGCTGCCCGCGCGGCTCGACCTGGCGACACGGCTCAATCTGTGCGACGTCGTGCTCCAGGCCGGCCCTGACAACGTGAGTCAGGTGCGCGATCTGACCGGCGGGCGCGGGGTGGAGCGGGCCATCGACTGTTCGGCGAACGACGAGGCGCGCGCCACCGCCATCCGCGCCACCCGGAAATGGGGCCGAATCGTGTTTCTGGGAGAAGGCGGACGCGTGTCATTCAACCCCTCGCCCGACATCATCCACGACCAGAAGACGATCTACGGATCCTGGGTCACCTCCACGTGGCTGATGGAGGAGCTGGTGGAGCGGCTGGTCCGGTGGAACCTTCATCCCGCCGATCTCATCACGCACCGTTTCGCGCTCGACGATGTGGGCATGGCGTACGACCTGATGAGTTCGGGCCGGTGCGGCAAAGTGGCGGTGTGCTTCGACGAGGAACTGACCGGCGAGCCCGCGTGACAACAGGCCGCGACGGAGTTGAGACGATGCTGATGAACGCCGCGCGCCTGCACGGGCCGCGGGACCTCAGGGTGGAGCGCGTCCCGGTGCCGGCGCCGCCGCGCGCCGGGGAGGCGCTGCTGCGCGTGAAGACAACCGGGATCTGCGGCAGCGACCTGCACACGTACCGCGACGCGCGCATCGGGGCCACGGCGATCGAAGCCCCGCTCGTGATCGGCCACGAGTTCTCGGCCGTCGTGGCCGCGGTCGGGCCGGAGGCGCTCGATGGCTGCCACGACCCGCTGCGCGTGGGGACGCGCGTGGCCGTCGACCCGGCTCAGCCATGCGGGCGCTGCGAATCGTGCGACCAGGGGCATCCCAACCTCTGCCGCCGCCTGCACTTCTGCGGCAACTTCCCCGACGGCGGCAGCCTCTGCGAATGGATCATCATGCCGGCGCGGTCGTGCTACCCGGTCCCGGATGCCATCGACGACACGCAGGCCGCCCTGATCGAGCCGCTGGGCGTAGCCATTCACGCGGTCGACCTCGCGAAGATCCGCGTCGGCGACACGGTGGCGATCCTCGGCGCCGGCGCGATCGGGTTGTTGATCCTGCAGTTAGTGCGGCTGTCGGGCGCCTCGGCCGTGTTCGTGTCGGACACGTTGCCGTGGCGGCTCGCCTTCGCCGAACGGTGGGGAGCCGTGCCGATCCGGTGTGATGCGAAAGACCCTGTCGCTGCGATCGCGCAGGCGACGGGAAGCCGGGGAGTGGACGTTGCGATTGAGGCCGCGTGGGCGGACCACTCGGTGGGCCAGGCCGCCGAGATGGCCCGGCTCGGAGGACGCCTCGTGCTCGTCGGCATCCCCGGCGATGATGGGCTCGCCATGCGGCACTCGACGGCTCGGCGGAAAGGGCTCACCATCCGCCTCAGCCGACGGATGAAGCACATCCACCCCCGCGCCATCGAGCTGATTCGGGCGGGGCGGGTCGATGTCGGGTCGCTCGTCAGCCACCGGTTTCCGCTGGCAGACGCCGCCGAGGCCTTTGTGATGAACGCGGCCTATCCGGAAGGCGTGGTGAAGGTGGTCATCGACAGCTGATCGCGGGGCGGAGGCGCGACACCGTGCGGAACGCCAGGCCAGGCAGATCGATGTGGGTCCCGGCATTCGCCGCGCTCCTCGCGCTTCCGCTCTCCGCCGGAACGCGCGAGGCCGGTCCGGCGCCGATCGACCGTCGCGCCCTGGTGACGCGCCACGCCGTCGAGCTCCTTCGCCTCGACCCCGAATCACCGCTCTCGGTCGGCAATGGCGAGTTTGCGTTCACGGTGGACGCGACGGGGCTCCAGACGTTTCCCGAGGCCTACGAGCAGACCATCCCCCTCGGCACGCTCTCGCAGTGGGGCTGGCACACGTTTCCGAATCCCGAGGGCTGGGCCATCGACCGGTTCGGCTTCACCACCTTCTCCAGCCACGGCCGGGCCGTCGGCTACGCGGACATTCCTGGCGAGCGCACGCCGGAGATTGAGTGGCTGCGCGCGAACCCGCACCGCCTGCACCTGGGACGCATCGGCTTCAAGCTGACGCGCGACGACGGCGCGCGCGCGGCGCCGGCCGACCTGACCGACGTGCGGCAGACGCTCGACCTGTGGAACGGCGCGATCCGCAGCCGCTTCCGGCTTGGCGGCGAGGCTGTCGACGTCGAGACCATCGCCCATCCGTCGCGCGACGCGATCAGCGTCCGGGTGGTCTCGCCGCTGCTCCGAACCGGGCGGGTGTCGATCGAGCTGCGGTTTCCATACGGCACGGGCCAGACGACGGCGGCCGACTGGACGAAACCCGGTGCCCACAGGACCGTCGTGTCGCAGCCACGTCCCGGCGAGGCGCGGTTCGAGCGGACGCTGGACGCGGACGCCTACCATGTTTCTGCGCGCTGGTCGGGCGGGGGGAGCCTGACGGAAACCGGGCCGCACGAGTACGTGCTCGCGCCGGCTGGCGACGCGGGCCAGATGGATGCCACCGTGGCGTTTTCGCCCGCGCCGGACCTGGGGGCTCCGCCCACATTCGACGAAGCCCGCGCCGCGGCCCGTGACCACTGGAATCGTTTCTGGTCCGCCGGCGGCGCGATCGACCTGTCGGGAAGCGCCGATCCCCGGTGGCGGGAACTCGAGCGCCGGATCGTCCTGTCGCAGTACCTCACGGCCATCCAGTGCGC